>Ga0163153_10001161_pt1 | contig 42506 bp, 42 predicted proteins | sample OliLakLV19MP6IB1_FD_148629 | JGI IMG/M metagenome (GOLD analysis project Ga0163153, IMG submission 148629) | Freshwater microbial mat bacterial communities from Lake Vanda, McMurdo Dry Valleys, Antarctica - Oligotrophic Lake LV.19.MP6.IB-1 | ecosystem: Environmental > Aquatic > Freshwater >... | reverse complement strand
AGGCCGAGGCGGTGCGCGGGCAGGCCAAGGCGTCGCTGGTCATATCCGGTGGGCGCGTGGGCCGCGTGAAGGGCGAGGGATCGGGGCTCATCGTGCGCGGCGATAGCGGCTGGACCCTCGCGCCCAACGCCCCGGTGACGGCGCGTGTCGTCGCAGAACACACCAACATCGAGGCGCTCGCGCCCTGGGTCGGGCCCGATGCGCGGCTCGGCGGGCGCGTGAACGCCACCATCGACGTCTCCGGCACCGGCGCCGACCCGAAGGTCGCGGGCACGCTGCGTGCCGAGAAGCTCGCCGTGCGTGAGCCCTCGACCGGCTTCGAGATCGAGGACGGCATCGTGGTGCTGCGCATGGCCGGCCGCTCGGTGGTGATCGAGGAGCTGCGCGCCAACGCGCCGTGGCACGTGCCGGCGCGCGCGCGCGCACGCATCGAGGGCTTCAGCTTCCCCGCGCGCGGCAAGCTATCCGCGGAGGGCGCGATCGACCTCACGACGCGCGCGGGCGCCGTGAGCGTGAAGCTCGAGCAGGTGCCGGTCACGCAGATCGAGACGCGCTTCCTCGCGCTTTCGGGCACCGCGCGCCTGGAGGCCACGCCCAAGGGCCTGCTCGCCTCGGGCACCCTCAAGGCCGACGCCGGCTGGGTCGGCGCGCTCGCCACGCCGCTGCCCTCGGTCGCCGACGACGTGGTCGTGGTGCGCTCCACCACGCCCGCCCCGGTCGAGGGGCCGAAGGCGGATCCGATCCGCCTGGACGTGACCATCGGCCTCGGCGACCATTTGTACTTCCAGGGCCGCGGCCTCGACACGCGCCTGGCCGGCGAGATCAGGATCACCGGCACGCCGGGACCGGGCCTGCGCGCCACGGGGCTCATCCGCACCGTCGGCGGGACTTACGACGGCTACGGCCAGAAGCTCTCGGTCGAGCGCGGCGTGCTGACTTTCAACGGCGCGGTCGACAACCCGCAGCTCAACGTGCTGGCGCTGCGCAAGGGCCTGCCGGTGGAAGCCGGGGTGGAGGTGCTCGGCACCACGACGCGCCCGCGCATTCGCCTCGTCTCGAGCCCCGACGTGCCCGAGCCCGAGAAGCTCTCGTGGCTGGTGCTCGGCCGCGGCGCCGCCGACGCCTCGCTCGGCGACAGCGCGGTGATGCTGGCCGCGGCGCGCGCGCTCCTGGGCGAAAAGGGCAGCGGCGGCGACCTCACCAAGCGCCTCGGCTTCGACGAGTTCCGCATCGGGCGCGCCGACGCCAACAGCATCCTGGGCGTGCTGCCGCAGAGCACGGTGGCCGGGCGCACCGGCACCTCGTCGGCGGCGGACGTGGTGAGCATCGGCAAGCGCGTCACCGACGACGTGCACCTCACCTACGAGCAGGGCCTGGCCGACGCCGAGGGCGCGCTCAAGCTCACCTGGAACATCACGCGCCGGTTCCAGCTGCTTGCGCGCGCCGGCTACCTCCCGGGCATCGACGCGGTCTACCGCTGGACCTTCAAATAGAGGTTCCGCAGGCCGTTCGGCGGATGGGAATGCGCCCCTCGAACAGGTAAGATCTTCACCATAAGAATCAGCCGTTCAGGGGAGCCGTCCGATGTACACGTGCCCATGGTGCAGCAAGGCCAGTTTCTCGTTTTGGGAGAAGCAGTCGCTCGGCCCGAAACGCACCCTCCAGTGTTCCCACTGCAAGCGCCAGGTGAGCGTGTGCTGGAACAAGGCGCAGCTCGCCGCGATTCCCGTTCTCGCCCTGGGCTTCCTCGGCCTGCTGCTCGGGCAGGGGCTGTTCGGATCGTGGTCCGCGGTATTCCTGTTCGGATGGCTGGGCGCCTCGCTCGGCATGATCATCACCGCGCCGCTCTACCACCTCTACGTCCCGCTGGTGAAACCGCAGCAGTAGCGCGGGCTTTACAATCTGGCCGGTGAAGCCGATGCGCACCGTCCTTGCCTGCCTCGCGATCGCCGCATGCCCCGGAGCGCTCGGCGAGAGCGCCCGCCCCACGCAATCGCGCGTGGCCCTCGTCATCGGAAACGCCGCCTACAAGGAATCCCCGCTCATCAATCCGGTGAACGACGCGCGCGCCCTGGGCGCGGCGCTGCGTGCCGCGGGATTCGAGGTGATCGAGCTGCACGACCAGGGAAGCGCGGCCATGCGCCGCGCCACGCGCGAGTTCGGCGAGAAGCTGCGCGGCAAGGACGCGGGACTCTTCTACTTCGCGGGCCACGGCGTGCAGGTGCGTGGCCGCAACTACCTGGTCCCCGTGGATGCCGACATCAAGTACGAGGACGAGATCGAGGACCAGTCGGTGGAGATCGGGCTGGTGCTCGCGAAGATGGAGTCGGCCAAGGCGCGCGTGAACCTGGTGATCCTCGACGCCTGCCGCAACAATCCCTTCGCGCGCAGCAACCGCTCGGCGCAGAACGGCCTGGCGGCCATGGAGGCGCCGATCGGCACCCTGGTCGCGTTCGCGACGTCCCCGGGGCAGGTCGCGAGCGACGGGATGAAGGGCAACGGCCTCTACACCAGCTACCTCGTGCGCGAGATGACGCAGCCCGGGCTCAAGGTCGAGGACGTCTTCAAGCGGGTTCGCGCCTCGGTGAGGCTCGCATCGGCAGGCCGCCAGATCCCGTGGGAGAACACATCGCTCGAGGGCGACTTCTATTTCCGCAACGCGCCGGTGGTGGACACCGCCGCGATCGAGCGCGAGCAGCAGCGCCGGCAGGAGGACGCGATCCAGCAGGCGGTCGCGACCGCGCTCACCCGTTCGCGCGAGGAGTCCGACCAGGAGAAGCGGCGCCTCGAGACGTTCTATGCGCAGAAGATGGAGGCCGAACGGGCGGCGTTGCGCAAGGAGGCGGGCGAGCGCATCGCCGCGCTCGAGAAGGCGGCACTCGCCGTGACGAAGCCGCAAGCCGAAACAGCGCAGGTCGTGGCACTCGCGCAACCCGTCCGCCTTCCGCCGGCCGATGCGCCGGCGCCCACCGCTACGGTCACGGCGCTCGCGAGCCCGGTTCCCCCGCCGCGACCCGTTCCGGACGAGCCCAAGCCCGCGGGGGTGGCGCCAAGGCAGGAGCCGAAGACCGAGGAGCCCGCCGCCGCGGCCGCCGGAGAGTCGAAGGACGAGCCCGCCGAGCCCAATGAACCGGCCGGCGAGGGGTCGGAACGCGACGCAATGACCGCCTCAGTCCTTGTCGCCCTCGGCATCGACCCGGCGCTGCGCAACCAGCTCAAGCCCGTGGCCGACGACGTGGCGCGGGCGCTGAAGCGCGCGCTCCCCGCGGTGGGCGATACCTGGACCTACTACCGCACCATTCGCGACGGCGAGGGCGTGGAGCGGCGCAACTACGTGACGCGTACCGTGACCTTCGTCGACGCCGGCGGGTTCACCGAGAGCCAGTCCGATGCCGCGCAACCCGCGCGCTTCGACATCGACGGCAACCAGTTCTCGGGCACCCTGCGCACGGGCACGCAGGTGGTCTACGACCCGGTGGATGCAGTGTTCCGCTTTCCGCTGGAGCCCGGCCAGCGCTGGGACGCGAAGCAGCGCGAGCTGGTCGCGGGGCTTGCGACCGATGTCGCCTCGACGATCACGGTGGGCGGCTGGGAGGAAGTCAGCGTGACCGCCGGGAAATTCCGCGCGATCAAGGTCTCGAAGGTCTCGAGCCGCCGCTCCGAGCCCTTCCCCGGGCAGTCGCAATCCTCCAAGCGCGTCTCGAGCTACTGGTACGTCCCGGCGCTTCGCGCGATCGCGAAGTTCGAGGGGCTCGAGGTCACCGATCGCGGCGCGGTGATCTTCGACCAGGGCTGGGAGCTGGACTCGTTCGAGCTTCGCTAGCCCCGGCTCAACCGCACATCCCCACCCACCCGCAGGCGCTGCAGAAGTCGCAGCCGTCCTTGCGGATCACGGTGTAATTCCCGCACTCGCGGCAGCGTGCTCCGCGCATCACGCGGGCCTCGTCATCGGCGCGCGGCGTCTCCAGGATTCCCATCTCGCGCGTGGGATAGCCACGCTCATCGAGCACCCCGAGCATCGCGTAGCGGTGGATCACCAGCCGCGCCAGGTACGCCACGGTGGAAGGCCATGTCTGCTGGCGCCGCTCGCCCGGCACGAAGGCCATGAAGTCCCCCAGCGGCTCCGAGTAGTCGAGCAGCTTCCTCAGCTTCATGCCGATCCACGCCGGATCGATCACCCGCATGTCGAGCGACAGGATGCGCGTAAGGCCGTCGAGCGCGCGCGGATAGTGCCCGGAAAGCCAGAGCGAATACGGGCGCGTGGTCCCGTCGGGCAGCTGGATTTCCTTCAGCCCCATCACGAACTCGTCGCCCGACGTGGGATGCGTGATGTCGACCGTCCACGACAGTGTGCCGTCGGTGCCGGTGCGCGGCTCCTCGACGCTGAACATATGGTCGAGCACCGGGGATGCGCCGCGATCCTCGAAGGCGCGCAACTGCTCGCAGCGGTAACGCACCACCTGCGCCATCGCGGAAACGACGCCGGGCACCTTTCGCATTTCGCCGTGGGGTGGAAAACGCATCTCGAAGGCATCGTCGCCCACGGTGCTCGCCAGCACGTCGAGCTTCATCTTCAGCCACGCACGATCGTCCGCGCGCATGTCCATCGACAGCGTCTTCGCCACCGCGCCCAGGCCACGCGGCTGCTCCGCGCCGTTGACCCACACCTCGAACGGGAACGCTCGACCGGCTTCTTCCACCTGCCCGATGAAAAGCGCAAAACGCCCGAACGGCGAATCCACCATGTACGTCCAAGCGAGGTTGCCTTCGGGCATCTCGGGGCGCCCGGGCCAGCGCAGGCTGGTGAGCACGGGCTGCGGCAGCGCCTTGATCGCGAGCCGGCTGTTGGCTCCCGGGCTGTCATTCCCGTGCGGGCGCGAACCCGGACCGCCGGGGGAGCCGGGATTCGCGTGTGGTTCAGGCGCATCGGGCGTGAGCACCGCGCCGAGCACGCTGTTGGGCCGGTACGTCGCCAGCCCCTTGAGGCCCGACTTCCACGCCTTCATGTAGAGGCCCTCGAAGTCCGCGTACGGATAATCCTCCGGCACGTTCACCGTCTTCGAGATGCTGGTGTCGATGAAGGGCGCCACGGCGGCGACCATCTCCTGGTGCGCGTCGGCCGAGATCTCGAGCGCCGAGACGAAGTAGTCGGGCAGCTTCGCTTCCTTGCCGAACAGGTGGCGATAGAGGCGCCACGCGTGATCCTCGACGCGGAATTCCCTGTGGGTGCCGTCGGCCATGCGCTTCTTGCGCGTGTAGGTCCAGGAAAACGGCGGCTCGATGCCGTTGGACGCGTTGTCGGCAAAGGCGAGGCTGATGGTGCCGGTGGGCGCGATCGCGAGCAGGTGCGAGTTGCGCATCCCGTGCTTGCGAATCGAGTCCTTGATGTCGATGGGAAGGCGCGATGCGAAGTTGCCGCCCGAGAGATAGAGATCGGGATTGAACATCGGGAAGGCCCCGCGCTCCTTCGCCAGGTCGATCGACGCGCGATAGGCCGCGTCGCGCATCGTTGTGGAGATTTCCGCGGCTTTCCTGCGCGCTTCCTGCGTGTCGTAGCGAAGGCCCAGCATGAGGAGCGCGTCGCCCAGCCCGGTGAATCCCAGGCCCACGCGCCGCTTGGCTTTCGATTCCTCGTGCTGCTGCTTGAGTGGCCACGGCGTGACCGTGAGCACGTTGTCGAGCATCCGGATCGCGACCGGAATGACCCGCGTGAATTCCTCGCTGTCGAATTTCGACCCGGGCGTGAAGGGATCGCTCACGAAGCGCGTGAGGTCGATGGACCCCAGGCAGCAACAACCGTACGAAGGCAGGAATTCCTCCGCGCACGGATTGCTCGCCTCGAGTTTCTCGCAATAGTTGAGGTTGTTGTCGCGGTTGACGCGATCGAGGAACAGGATTCCCGGTTCCGCATGGCCATACGTCGAGCGCATCACCTGCTCCCAGAGATCACGCGCCCGCGCCTTGCGATAGACCCACAGGCCGTCGGCACGCACATGGGCCCCGGCTTCCTTCACGTCCTGCGCGGGCTGCGCCTTGTGCACCAACTCGAACTCGCCGTCGGCTTCCACCGCCTGCATGAACGCGTCCGTCACGCCGACGGAGATGTTGAAGTTGGTGAGCTCACCCGCGTCCTTGGCGTGGATGAAGCGCTCGATGTCGGGGTGGTCGCAGCGCAGCACCCCCATTTGCGCACCGCGGCGCGCGCCGGCCGATTCCACCGTCTCGCACGATTGGTCGAAGACCCGCATGTACGACACCGGTCCGCTTGCGCGCGAATTGGTGCCTTTCACCCACGCGCCTTCCGGGCGGATCGATGAGAAGTCGTAGCCCACGCCGCCGCCGCGGCGCATGGTTTCGGCGGCTTCGGCCAGCGCCGTGTAGATGCCGGGCTTGCCGTCGACCAGTTCCGTGATCGAGTCACCCACCGGCTGGACGAAGCAGTTGATGAGCGTGGCGGTGAGTGATGTGCCGGCCGCCGAGTTGATGCGCCCGGCGGGGATGAAACCCCGCTCCTGCGCCTCCAGGAAGCGCGCTTCCCAATGGGCCCGGCGATTTTCGGGTTCCGCCGCGGAAAGGGCGCGGGCGACGCGGGCGCGCACATCGCCGGCGGTTGCTTCGCCGTCCTTGGCGTATTTCTCCAGCAGCACGTCGCTGGAAATGGCCTGGGCCGGCAGGGCCTCGAGGCCGCCGCGGCGCGGCGGGGTATGCGTGGGCTGTGACATGATGAAAAGGTCCTGTTTGGACGCCTTGGCAATAGGGAAGTTTGACCCCATTTCCCACTCCCAACCAGACCAAAGAGCGGAGCTTTGAAGATGGATCAAGTCGCCACCCTCGCCGGAGGCTGTTTCTGGTGCCTGGAAGCCGTGTTCGACGAGCTGAAGGCAGTGAAGTCGGTCGAATCGGGATACATGGGGGGCAAGACCCCGAATCCCAGCTACGAGCAGGTGTGCGGCGGTTCCAGCGGCCACGCGGAGGTTGTGCGCGTGACCTTCGACCCCGACGAGCTGGAATACCGAGACCTGCTGGGTGTTTTTTTCGCCATCCACGACCCCACCACCCTCAATCGCCAGGGCAACGACGTGGGCACCCAGTACCGCTCGGCGGTCTACTACCACTCCGACGAGCAGAAGCGGCAGGCCCAGGAGGTCATCCGCAACCTCGAATCGGGGCGAATCTTCAGCGCGCCGATTGTGACGGAAGTCACAGCGGCCTCGCAGTTCCACCGGGCCGAGGACTACCACCAGGAGTATTTCCAGAGGGTGGGCGGGGGCAACCCGTATTGCGCCTACGTGATCGAGCCCAAGGTGGCCAAGTTCCGGAAGAGCTTTGTCGAAAGGCTCAAGCGCAAGTAAACTCGTGCGGATGTCCGCACAGACGACAGGATGCGTGCTTTTCGCCGACGTGAGCGGCAGCACGAAGCTCTACGAAACGGTGGGTGACGCCGCGGCGCACGCCACCATCGATCTGTGCGTGAAGCTTTTTGCCGCCCTCACGCTCCAGCACGGCGGGCGCGTGATCAAGACCATCGGCGACGAGGTGATGGCGATTTTCCCGCAGGCCAACGTGGCCGGGCGCGCCGCCGTCGACATCCAGCTGGGCATGCAGGGGATGGCGCCGATCGACAAGGTGCGGCTCGGCGTGCGCATCGGCATGCACCACGGCCCGGTGGTGGAGCGCGATGGCGATGTCTTCGGCGACACGGTCAACCTCGCCGCGCGCCTGACCGAGATGGCCTCGCGCGGGCAGATCATCACCTCGCTGGAAACCGCCGAACTGCTGGAACCGATCCAGAAGATGGACTGCCGCAGCCTCTACGCGATCACGGTCAAGGGCAAGGAAAGGGAAGTCGGCCTGTGCGAGGTCCTCTGGACCGATACCGACGATGCCACGCAGCTCGTGGCTTCCCGCGCCACCACGGATGCGGGCAAGCAGCTGCGCGTGGTCTACCGCGGGCGCACCACCCTGGTGGGCAGCGACAAGAAATCCCTGGTCCTGGGCCGCGACGCCGCCGCCGACCTCGTCGTGCCCGACCGCATGGCCTCGAGGACACATTGCGAGATCGAGGTCCGGCAGGGAAAATTCATGATCACCGACCGCAGCGCCAACGGCACCTACATCTCGATCGACGGTGACCGCGAGCTGGTGCTGCGGCGCGAGGAAGTGATGCTGCGCCATCACGGCGTCATCGCCCTGGGACAGTCACGCAATACCGCGACCGAGCTGGTCGAATTCTTCTGCGAATAAGGAGGCAGCGATGGGGATCAAGGACCTGTTCAAGAGCAGCAAGACCAAGGAAAAAGAGGCTTTCCACGAGGAGATCAAGGAAGTCGCCAAGGGCAAGATCGTGCCGGGCAAGGCCCAGGAGCTGGCGAAGATGGCCGAGGAGCGCGGCCAGAACCCGGCCGACGACAAGACGCAGATGCGCAAGTCGATCTACAACAAGGCCGCGGGCTCGGCCAAGGCGCGCGGCAAGCTCACCGCCGACGAGGCCGCGGAGCTTTCCAAGATCCAGAAATTCCTCGCCCTCGAAGACGACCAGGTCGAGAAGACCAAGTTCGACCTCGCGCGCCTGCGCACCGTCACCGACATCCGCGCGGGCAAGCTGCCGGTGGTCCCGAACACCCACCCGCTGCTGCGCGGCATGCAGTTCCTGCCGCACGAAGTCGCGCACTACGTCGTGCCCGTGGGTGTGGAGGACCGCTCCACCGCGAGCGGGGCGAACGGCGTGTTGCTGAAGTGGGAATCGACGTACATCATCAACTCCGCGCGGGGCCACAACCTGCCGCCCAAGGCGACCGCCAAGGACCTGGGCGAAGGCTCGTTGATCCTCACCAGCAAGCGCCTGTACCTGCGCGCCAACAAGCAGGCCGCGGTGGAGTATTCTCCGCAGGCGAACTTCTTCCTCTACGTCGATGGCTTGCGAATCGAGCGCACGGTGGGCAACACCGTCCTGAGGTTCAAGACGCAGTCGGACGGCACGTCCGAAATCGTTGGCGAACTGCTCGCCGCGCTGATGCGCTAGGAGATTGCACGGATGGGTATCAAGGACTGGTTCGGCGGCGACAAGAAGAAACAGGCGTACCGGGAAAAGGTGAAGGAAGCCGTCTCCGACGGCAAGCTTTCCAGCTCCGACATGCAAAGCCTCGCCAAGCTGCGCGAGGAGCTGGATGTCACCGACGCCGCTGACGACAAGACGTCGCTGCGACGCGACCTCTACAACGAGGCGGTGGGCGCGGCGCGATCGAAGGGGCAGCTCTCCAACACCGGCGTGCAGGACCTCGCCAAGATCCAGAAATTCCTGGCCCTGCGCGACGACCAGATCGAAAAGACCAAGATGGAGGTCAACCGCCTGCGCACGTTGACCGAGATCCGCCGCGGCAACCTGCCCGAGGTGCCGACCTCCAACGTGGCGCTGCGGGGCATCGCGATGGAAGCCGGCGAGGTCCCGCACTACAGCCTGGCGGTGGAGTTGTACGACGCCCCGCGCGTCGGCGATTCCGCCGGGCTCGAGGTGCTGGGCGCGTTCCAATACGTCGAGGGCACGGTCGGATCGCAGTTCATGCCCGAAGACACCGCCAAGCCGCTCGGCGAAGGCAACGTCATCATCACCAACAAGCGCCTGGTGCTCAAGACCGGGGATGGCCGCACCGCCTCGGTCAGGTTCGGCGGCGAAGTGCCCTTCTACCTTTACAGCGAGGGCATCCGCCTGCAGAAGACCATGGGCAGCACCATCCTGAGGTACCGGTCGCGTTCGGACGACACGGCCGAGATCGTGGCCGAACTCCTCGCGAAGGTCACCCGCCCCGAGGCGTTCTAGGGTTCACTGCGCCGGCTTCGGCGCGGTGATGAGCTCGGCGTAGTTGAACATCGGCAGCGGCGGGGGCAGCGCAAGCGCCTCGGCCACGTCCATCCTCACCTGCAGCGAAAAACGCGTCAGGGTCTCGATCGGGATCTTCTGCGGGGCGACCTTTTGCACCAGGATCTGCTCGGCCTTGTAGGCGGTGAACTGCCCGATGGAGTGATAGCGGCTCACCAGGCCCGTCAGCGCCCCGGTCTCCATCAGCTGCTCGGTGGAGGCGAAGGTTGGCAGCCGGTTTTCCATCGCCGCGGGGATGATCACGCCCTTGGCCTGGGTGCCGAGGTACGAATCCGGCGGCAGGTAGAGCCAGTCGACCTTCTGCGCCTTGAGCTCGCGGATCATCTCCGGGGCGCCCTCGGCGGTCACTTTCTTGTTGGCGTCGAGCTTGAGCGGCTTGGCGATGACCGAGAAGCCCAGGCGGCGCGAAACCTCGCGCACCTCGTCGACCACCACCACCGAGTTCTGCTCTGTCGGCGTGTAGAGGATCCCGATCGACTTGAACGGGCGGTACGAGGCCATGGCGCGGATCTGCGCCTCGGTCGGCGCCACATGGTAGACGCCGGTCACGTTGCGCCGCGAGCTCTTGAGGTCGGGCACGATCTTGGCGAGCACGGGTGCCGCCACCAGCGTGAACACCACCGGGATGTCGGTGATGTATTTGCCCGCGTCGTTGGCGTCCCAGGTGCCGACCACGCCGAGGGTCACCGACGTGCCCCAGGTGTAGACCAGGTCCGGTCGGGTGGCGCGGATCTCGTCGATGAAGCCGGGCATGCGCGCCGGGTCACGATTGAGGTCGCGCCAGGTGATCTGCACCGGGATGCGGCGGGTCGCGAAATACTCGGTGAACCCGCGCTCGATATCCGTCATGCCACGGAAGGTGATCGCGTAGATGCGGTAGGGGCGCGTGCTGGCCTGAGCCGCCGCGTCGCCGTCGGCGGCGAGCGAAAGCGCCAGGATGGCGAGCACGAAGAGGGAGCGCAGCAGATTCATCATGTCGCCGGTTGGGGTTGCCAGTCGAGGCCGCGAGTGGCGATCGTGAACGCGATGCCGCATACCAGCACCATGGCGCTGATCGCGATGAAGGCCCCCTGGTAGCCCCAGAAGATCACGAGGATCGAGGCGATCAGCGGGCCCAGCGCGTTGCCCAGGCGCTCGAGCAGCCGGTAGACACCGTAGACCGCGTCATGTCCGTAGATGCGGATCTCCTCCTGGCAGTGGTCGGCCACCAGCGCGCTTTGCGCGGCGATCGACAGCGCCTGCCCAAGGCCCAGCAGGAACACCACGCCGAAGAGCACCAGGAAGCTGTCCGAAATCAGCAGCAGCAGCCCCGACAACCCGGAAATGATCAGGCCCACGGAGACGTAGCGGTCGCGCCGCATGCTGGCGTCCGAAAGGCTCGCCGAAAGCGGCACGATCAGCACCATCATGACCGCATAGACCATCAGCAGTCGCCCGGCCATCGCCGAGGTGTTGCCGATCGAGACGATGTAGAGCGGCACAAGGTAGAAACACACGCCGGTGAGGATCACCTTGGCGGGCACGGCGGCGAGCCCGGTGAGCGTCATGAAGCGCTTGTTCACGAGCAGGGCGAGGATCTCGCGCATGCGTGGGCCGCGCGAGGGGCGCTGGCTGGTGTTGGTGCGCACCTCCACCTTCGGCAGCCGGGCGATCGCCAGCAGCGAGGTGAGCGCCATGACGGCGGAGACGGCGAACGACAGGCGGAAGCCGATGTTGTCGGCCAGGATGCCGCCGATCGACGGTCCGCACACCGTGGCCACCATGATCGCGCCGATGAAGAGCGCGAAGCCCTGCGCCCGGTTTTGCTGCCCGGTGCGATCGAGCACGTACCCCTGCGCGGCGACGAACACCATGGCGTAGCCGAGCGCGCACAACGAGCGCCACAGCAGCAGGTCGTAGAGGTTGATCGCCAGCGCGGTGGCGGCGAAGCCCACGGTGGCGATCGATGCGCCGATCAACATGGCGCGCCGTCGCCCGACGCGTTCGCTCCAGCTGCCCAGGTACGGCTGGCCGAGGGCCACGATCAGCATGAAGAGCATGATCGGCAGGCCGATCACCACCTGCGGGGAAATGCCCCAGAGCGGCACCAGCAGCTGGTTCACGTAAGTGGGCAGGTACGAACGCGTCATCTCTTCGGCCAGGATGAAGGCGAAGAGCGGGGCGCGGATGCGATTGAGGTTCATCTCGTCGCCTTCGGCCTCTTTCGGGGCCGAGCCGAAGCGCAGGCGGCTGCGGATGTTTTCCAGCACGTTCATCGCGGGCCGCAGCGCCTCCCGCCGCGGGCCGGTGGCCGTGCGCATCTTGTCCTCGAGCTCGCCCACCAGGAATTCGTAGCGCACGTTCAGGTGGTCGATGGCCGCGTCGATGCGGCGCAGCAGCCGCCCGATCTCGTCGTTGGCGCGGATGCGGGCGGTGGCGGTGAAGTCGCCGGCGCGCATGCGCTCCACCTGCTGCGCGAATTCGCCCAGCCCGGAGGCCAGGCGCGCGCCCGCCATGAAGTTGAGCAGTTCGAGCGTGAAGAAAAGCGAGACCACCAGCACCACCACCACGTCGAGCATCACCTCGAGCAGGATGTTGTCGACGAACTTGCCGTCGATGCCGATGTGCAGCATGCCCAGCGGCTTGTCGGAGGCGATCGGCATGCTGACGAAATACTGCTGGCCGGTGTGTGATGGCGTCCACGTGGCGGTCGGGTCCAGGCCGACCGCGATGATCGCGGGCTGGCGGAAGAAATCGCGCACGCCCTGCGGTTCCTTGCCGCGCGCGAAGAGCAGGTTGCCGTCGAGGTCGGTGACGGCGGCGTAGCTGAATTCCGGGTTCTCCTCGAACACCTCGCCGAAGGTCTGCTCCACGCCGTAGAGCTTGTCGAACGGGACGCCGTAGCTGGTGGCCTTGAGCAGCAGCGCGCGCACGGAATTGGCCACCGTCGCGGCCTTCTGCTCCACCTCGGGGACCAGCTCGCGGTCGAACACGCGGTGCGAGAAAAACGACACCACGGCCAGCGCGATCACGACGCAGACCATGATGACCCCGGCCAGGCGCCAGTAGATACGCCAGAGGTAGTTCTTCTCTAACATTGCCTACCCGGCCGAATCCAGCTTAGCCCTCATGTCGTCGAGGGACTTGTTGGCGTCGCGCAGCGAGGCGCGCAGGTGGCCGATGGAGGTGTCGAATGCGCTGGTGGTGACGAGGGTCGATTCGGTCCGGTCTTCCAGGTGGGTTGCGGCCGCCTCGAGGGCGTGCAGGTCGTGCTCGAAGCGCCTGATCACGATGATGAGGGCAAGGGGGGCCACGATGGCGATGCCCAGGAACGATCCGATCGCCGCCAGCAGGATCTCGCGGCCCGCCTTCGCGGCGGCCAGCTCCACCTCGTCGCGCGAATACCTCAGCGCCAGGAAGCCGACGGTGAGGTCGAAAGCGTTTCTCAGGGATATTCCGGCCACGAATTCGTCGGTGGCTTCGGTGGTCCATTCGGTGGTCTTGGAGCGTTCGGCCGCCTGGGTCCACGACGCGGCCACCTTCTGGCCGACGCGGGCGCGATCGGTGCTGTAGATCACCTGGCCGCTGTAATCGAAGACGTCGATGCCTCGGACCAGGCGATCGCTCGATTTTTCGCGCTGCATCATCTGGGCCAGCTGGGACAGTTCGGAAAATTGCATGCCGAGCTGCATGGAGGCCTGGATGCTGTTTTCGATGCCCCGGCCAACCACCAGCACCCGCGACTTCACGATGTTGCCGATGGTGCTCTTGTATTTGAAGTAATTCAGGAATGCGGCCATCCCGACGGCGAAGAAACTCACCACCAGCGCGACCAGTATGAAACGTACGCGTATCGTGCCCATTTGCCTGCCCTTCGGCACCCCTATTTTTGCTTTGAGGCATGTTATCACGAGGCTTGTGTAAACCATAAAATTTCATCTGTAAGTGGTTGTCTCATGGGGTTTTTCGGACAGTTCCCACTACATTTATGGTAGCTTTAGGGCTTGCTCGGACTAGGGGGTCCGGGACCGAGGGAGACATGAGCGATAAACCCGAGAAAGAAGAGGGTGATCCCACCATCTTCGATCCGAGCGAGGCGACCCGTCGCTATTCGGACGACATGGTCGTGGAACCCACCATCCTGGATCTTTCAGCCGCACCAGTGTCCGAATCGGCACCCGGCCGTGGCCCCCCCAACCGTGCAGCCAACGAACCGCGCCGGGCCATCCCGCCCAAGCCGCCGGCGGCCAGCATCACGCTTCCCGAAGGCTTCCGCCTCCACGAATACCGCATCGACGGCATCCTGGGCCAGGGCGGCTTCGGCATCGCCTACGCGGCCACCGACGTCAACCTCAACGCCAAGGTGGTGATCAAGGAGTACCTGCCCGAGGACTTCGCCTATCGCGCCACCGACCACACGGTTTCGGCCCGCGCCGACGAGGACCAGGATTTCTACCAGTCCGGCCTGGACGCGTTCCTCGTGGAAGCGCGCACGCTGGCCACCTTCCGCCACCCCAACATCGTGCGCGTGGCGCGTTTCTTCGAGGCGCACAAGACCGCGTACATGGTGCTCGAATACGAGCGCGGCCAGTCGCTGAAGGCCTATCGCAAGAAACACGAAAACATCCCCGAGGCCACGGTGGTTGCGCTTTTCGCTCCGCTGCTCGACGGCCTCGCAGTGGTTCACGCCGCCGGTTACCTGCACCGCGACATCAAGCCCGACAACATCTACGTGCGCGATTCCGACGGCAGCCTGGTGCTGCTGGACTTCGGCGCCGCGCGCCAGACCGCCTCCGAAAAAGCCGAGATCGGCACCGTCGTGACCCCGGGGTACGGCCCGATCGAGCAATACGCGGGCGGCGGCCGCCAGGGTCCCTGGACCGACCTCTACGCCATGGGGGCGACGCTTTTCTGGCTGGTGACCGGCAAGAAGCCGATCGAGGCGCCCGGCAGGCTCGAGGATCCGGATCCGCTGCCCTCTGCCACGCTGCTCGCCCAGGGCAAATACAGCGAAGAGTTCCTCTCGGCCATCGACTGGGCGCTCAAGATGCATCCGAGCGACCGTCCCCAGGACGTGGAGATGTTCCAGAAGGCGCTTTTCTCCTCACACGCCGGCGCCCTCGGGCTGCAGGATGCGTTGCGCAAGGGTGATGAGGAATTCGCGCTCGGCCACGACGTCAGCTGGGCCACGGCCATCACCAGCCCGCGCCTGCTCAAGGCGCGGCTGTCGAACGTCTGGCGCGCTCTTACCCGCCCGGGCTCATGGCCGATCGCGGTCAAGATGACCATCGCGATGGTTGCCACCGCGCTGCTGCCGATGATGATCACCGCCTACTACAACCTGCAGAAGACCCAGGAACACGTGGCGGCGGTGGAGCTGCGAAACCTGGAGCAGCTGGCGCAAAGCACCGCGGGGCGCATCGCCCAGCTGCTGGGCGACAGCCGCAACCTCGCCAATTACGTGGGGACCGACGAGGACTTCGTCGCCTTCCTGCAGAAGCCCACCAGGGCGGGCATCGAGGCCACGCTCGCCAAGCTGCAGGGCCTGATCAAGTCCAACCCCGACATCCAGTTCACCATGGTGATGGACGTGGACGGCAACGCCACCGTGGCGACCGACCCGGCGGTGATGGGCAAGAACTTCAAATTCCGCGAATACTTCAAGACCGCGATGCAGGGCCAGCCCTTCATGACCGGCATCATCGTGGGCGCGGTGGCGGGGGCGGCGGGCGTGTTTTATTCGCGCCCGGTGTTCGATCCCGACGGCAAGGTGATCGGCGCGGTGGTGATGCGCATCAAGGCCGACCCGATCGGGCGCATCCTGGCCAACACCAGGGTCGGCAACGACCGCCAGCCGTTCCTGATCGACGACGACGGGGTGATCGTCTGGCACACGGACGAAAAGCTGATGTTCAAGAGCCTCGTGCCGCTGCCCAAGACGGCGCTGGAGGAGATCGTGGCCGACCAGCGCTTCCGCCGCCCGACCATCGAATCGCTCGACCAGCCGTGGCTCGCCAAGTCCATGGTCGGCGCGAAGCAACCCGGCAACGTGGCGTATTTCTCGAACGTCTCCAAACGCGACGAGATCGCGGGTTTCGCCCCCGTTCCCGGCCACAACTGGGTGGTTGGCGTATCGGAATCGCGCGACTACTTCGCCGCGCCGCTCGAGCGCCTGTTCGAGAACACGCTGGTGAGCGTGGCGATCGTGGGCGCGGTCTTCGCGCTGCTCGCGGTGCTCTTCGCGCGCAGCATCGTGCGCCCGATCCAGCGCCTCACCGCCGCGGCGCACGCGCTGAAGGCCGGCGATTACGACAAGGCCAACATCGCGGTGCGTTCCAACGACGAGGTCGGCCAGCTGGCGCGCACCTTCAACGTGATGATCGACGTGCTGCGCCAGCGCGAGCGCGAGCGCGAACGCCGCCGGGCCGTGCAGCTCGGCTACGAGAGGGAAGACAAGAGTGCCCCGTCAGGCGGCGGCTAAGGCCGCCGAGCGCCGCCGGCGCCACGACCCCGACTGGGAGCCGCCGATCCCGGGCCGCCGCCGCGTCCTCAAGACGTGGGACGAATACATGGCGCTCGCCAAGCGCGTGATCCAGCGCTTCGACGAGAAGTTCGACCTGGGGCATTTCGACTACATCCACCCCGAGAGCCTGCAGAAAAGCGTCCTGCGCTTCCGCAAACCCTATCCGGTGAAGGTCGCCTACACGGATTGGGGCGACCCCGGGGACCCGGTCGTGCTCTGCTGCGGCGGCGTGGCCAATACCGCGATGCGCTTCAACTACCTCGCCTCCGACCTCGAGCCGCATTTCCGCGTGGTCTGCATGGATTGGGTCGGGCGGGGCCGCTCGGGCTGGATGGCCGACGAGCGCGACTATTCCCTTCGCACCTATGCGGAACAGCTGCGCCAGATGATCATGCATGTGGGCGGCAAGCCCGTGATCCTGCTCGGGTCGTCGCTCGGCGGCAGCGCCGCGATCGATCTGGCCGCCCGCCACCCGGAGCTGGTGAGCCGCCTGATCCTCAACGACATCGGGCCGTACATCCCGAAGAAGCGCCGCCAGCGCCGCTCGCAGACACTCGCGCGCCACTATGTCTTTCGCGATCCCGCGGACCTGCTGCGCAAGATCGGCGCCTCGCAGAAAAACGACGGCCCCATCAGCGACGACATCCGCTTCAACGTGACCTTCCACCAGACGCGCTGGTCGGACGAGGAAGGCGGGCGCGTCTACCGGCACGACGTGCGCGCGCTCCAGGCCTTCCGCGCCGATGCCAGCGAAAGCCTCGACCAGTGGTCGCTATGGCGCAAGATCAAGTGCCCGGTGCTGCTGATCCACGGCATGCTTTCGGATGCGCTGCTCGCGCCCACCATCAAGCGCATGAAGCTCAACGCGCGCGTGACGGTGATGCACGTCCCCGATACCGGCCACACGCCGGTGTTATCGGACCGCAACCAGAACTGGTTCATCCACGAATGGCTTCGCGATGGAATGGATGCGCGCGAATGGTCGGTGTTGCACGCGCGACTGCGCGACGACCCGCCGGCGCACCCGCAGAGGATTGAGCGGGTGGCGGTTAGCGCCTAGACCTGGTGCGGCCGGGCGATCTTGAGGACTTGCGCGCCGTGGTCGCGCGCGACCGCGAATTCCACGATCTCGCCGTTGCCGACCTGCATGCGGCCCTGGCCACCCAGCAGCACGTTCATCACGCGGCCGACGCCCTTGCTGCTGACCAGCAGCACGCGGCGATCCAGGTAGGGGCGCAGGTTGCCCATCGCGGCGGCGACGCGGCGGTTGAATTCCTCTTCCGATTCGCCACCCGGGGGCGTGACCTTCGCGGCCAGGAGCTCTTCGGTTTCGGCGATCGGGCGGTTGTTCCACTGACCCAGCCGGCGCTCGTTGAAAAGCGGGTCGATCTCGATCGGGATGTTGCCGAGCACGCCGCTGATGATCGAGGAGGTCTGGCGCGTTCGGATCAGGCTGCCGGTGACGATCACGCCGATGCGCAGGTTCATCTTCTCGATCTGCTTGGCCAGCAGGTACGCCTGGTCGCAGCCCACGTCCATCAGCGGGATGTCGAGATCGCCGCCGCAGCGAAAACCGCGGAAGTTGGGCTCCGTCACGCCGTGGCGGACGAAGAAAAGCGTGAACGGACGGTCGGCTTGGTATGTCATGTTGGAGCCAGATTAGGCACCGGCCCCGGAATGGTCAAATTTCAGGGGTAACCCCCCCGACCCCCGGTAGAATCCCGCTTCCCATGCAAATCCCGCGCCTGTTTCGCATCGTCCACACGATCGGCCGCTACCGGCTGGACGAATTCCTGCCGCGGCAAGGCAGCGGGCTGGCCCGGGCCGCCCTCGCAACGGCCTATTTCTGGGCCGGTAAGGCGCGACCGCGCGCCGAGCGCCTGCGCCTGGCCCTGGAATCCCTGGGGCCGGTGTTTGTGAAGTTCGGCCAGCTCCTTTCGGTGCGCCCGGACCTGATCCCGGAAGACGTGGTGCGCGAGCTATCGCGCCTGCAGGACACGGTTCCCCCCGTGCCCTGGCAGGAAGTGGCCGCGACCCTGGATCGTGCCTACGGGCGTCCCCACTCGGAGCTCTTCCAGTCGGTCGAGGCCGTGCCGGTAGCGAGCGCTTCGGTGGCGCAGGTGCACTTCGCGATCCTGTCCGACGGGCGCGAGGCCGCGCTCAAGGTGCTGCGGCCCGGCATCGGCGCCGTCATCGCGCAGGACGTGGCCCTGCTCTACCTGCTGGCGGGATTCGTGGCGCGGGGACGCGACGGACGCCGGCTGCGCCCGCGCGAGGTGGTGGCCGAGTTCGAGAACACCATCGCCGACGAGCAGGACCTGCTGCGAGAGGCGGCCAACGCGAGCCAGCTGCGCCGCAATTTTGCCGATGGGCGCCTGCTGATCGTGCCCGAGGTGTATTGGGACTGGTGCACGCGCGAGGTGATGGCGATGCAGCGCATCCATGGCATCCAGGTCAATGCGCTCGATCGCATCCGAGCCGCCGGCATCGACGTGCCGAAGCTTGCACGCGACGGGGTGGAGATCTTCTTCACGCAGGTGTTCCGCGACGGCTTCTTCCACGCCGACATGCACCCGGGAAACATCTTCGTGGCGCCCGACGGGCGCTACTGCGGCGTCGATTTCGGGATCATGGGAACCCTGTCCGACGAGGACAAGGGTTACCTCGCGATGAACTTCATGGCGTTTTTCAAGCGCGACTACCACCGCGTGGCGCTGGCGCACGTGGAGGCGGGGTGGGTGCCGCCCGATACACGCGTGGACGAATTCGAAGGGGCCATCCGCTCGGTGTGTGAACCCATCTTCGACCGCCCGCTCAAGGAGATCTACTTCGGCCGGCTGCTGATGCGCCTGTTCGAAGTCTCGCGCCGCTTCCGCATGGACATCCAGCCCCAGCTGGTGCTGCTGCAGAAGACGCTGCTGCAGGTCGAGGGGCTGGGCCGGCAGCTCGATCCCGACCTCGACCTTCGCAGCGCCGCGCAACCGATCCTGGAGCGCTGGGTGAGTCGGCAGGTGGGCCTGCGAGGCCTCGTGAGGGCCCTGCGCGAGGAATCTCCGCTGTGGGCGCGAACCCTGCCGCAACTGCCCCGCCTCGCGCACCGGCTGCTGACCGACATGCCCGCGCGCAGGCTGGAAGCCGCGATATCGCGCCTGGAGGCAGCCCAGCGCCGCCAGACCCGGGTGCTGGCGGTCATCGCAATTGTCCTTGGTGCGTTAGTCCTGGGGCTGCTGTTGCGATAGGACGCGCCCGTGGTGAAAACTTTGCCGTAAAAAGCGGCTCAAAACCGCAGCCTTGACCCAACTCGACAGGAGAACCCCCAATGAAGCGCATCGTCATCGCACTGCTCATCGCGGCCCCCGCCGCGGCCCTCGCGGCGTCGCCGCCCAACGTCATGGACCAGTGCAGCACGAAGGTCGCCGAGACCCGCAAGAAGTCGGAGCTGATCGCGCAGGCCAAGGTACAGCCTGACGAAGCGCAGGCCATCGCCGTGGACGCCTCCAAGGGCACCAAGGTTGCGAAGGGCAACATCCGGAACCTCGACGGCTGCCTCGTGTATTCGTTCCAGGTGAGGAACGACGCCGAGAAGACGCAGACCGAAGTGCTGGTCGACGCCGGCAACGGCAAGGTGCTCCACCAGGCCAAGGTCGCAGCCCCGGAGAAGCCCATCGAGCGCCCGGTCGACAACACCAGAGAGCTCGACGCCGCCGCGAAGGCGAAGATCTCCGCCGACCGCGCAAAGGCAGCGCCGGTGCCCCCGGGCGCCCCGCCCAAGAAGTAAGGTCGCGCCGCGATCCGGAAGGCCGCCCTGGGGGCGGCCTTTCCTATTTCTTCAGCGCCAGCGTGAGGCCGTCGCCAACGGGCAACATCGAAAGCTCGATGCGGGCGTCGCCGTGCATCCGGTCGTTCAGCGCGCGGATCGCCACGGTGTCGTCGTCGGTCGCGCCGGCATCGGCCACGCTGCCCGACCACAACGTGTTGTCCACCGCGATGAGGCCGCCCGCGCGCACCAGCCGCAGGCACTGCTCGTAATACGTCGCGTAGTTGCCCTTGTCCGCATCGATGAAGGCGAAGTCGTAGTTTCCCGCGCCGCCTTCGGCCAGCAACCCATCGAGCGTGTGTCCGGCGGCGCCAAGCCGCAGGTCGATCTTTTGCGCCACACCCGCGAGCGCCCAGTAGCGCCGGCCCACGTCGGTCCATTCCTCGCTCATGTCGCAGGCGACGACGCGCCCGTCCTCCGGCAGCGCCAACGCCACGCAAAGGGCGCTGTAACCGGTGAAGGTGCCGACCTCGATGGTGCGCCGCGCGCCCATCAGCTTCACGAGCAGCGCCATCAGCTGGCCCTGTTCCGGGGAGATCTGCATGCGGCCATGCTCGAGCTTCACGGTTACCTCGCGCAGTTCGCGCAGCACCGGCGTATCGCGCAGCGAGTGGGCCAGCAGGTATTCGTAGACCGGCGCGGTGAGGTTCAGGGTCTTGCTCGACATCAGCGGTCGTCCAGTTCCAGCAGCATCGGCTGGTGGTCGGAATCGCGCGTCTCGAGGTTCGCGCCGATTGATCGCACACGCCGCGAAAGGCTCTCGCTTGCGAAGATGAAGTCGCAGCAATACGGCTGCTTCGCGTAGGCCTTCGCGTGCAGGCAGAAGGTGGGCGGGTGCGGCTCGTGCCCGTTTGCCATCACCCATGCGTCGCGATACGCGGGCCCGCCGCGGGCGAGCGGCGCCTGGATTTCTCCGTAGGCCGGATTTTCCGGAGGGAAGTTGAAGTCGCCGGCGAGGATGGCGTCCACCGTCTGGGGCGTGGGGTCGAAGGTCACGTTGCTTTCCTTGTTGGTGAATTCGCCGGGCAGCGGCGCGCGCTGGCACGCCTCATCGTGGATGCCGCGCAGGCGCCGCGCCTGCGCCTGGCGCTGCACGTTGGAGTAGTACTCGAGGTGCGTGGTGGTCACGCGCAGCGGGCCCATCGAGGTCTGCAGCGTCGCCTCCACGGCCACGCGCGGCATGGTTTTTTTCGCGGTGTCGGCGGGCCAGGGCAGCGCGTGGCGGCGCGCGGAGAGCACGCCCAGGCGCGAGAAAATCGCGTTGCCGAAGCGGCGCCGGCGCCCGCCCTCACCCGCCACGTCGACGCCGTAGCCCTCGATGCGCGTGTATCCCGGCAGCAATGCGGCGAGCTGCGCGAACTGGTCCGCGTCGTCCAGCCCCTTTAGTCCGGCGAAGTTGTCGGCGACTTCCTGCAGGCAGATCACGTCGAAATCCGCCATGGCACGCGCTGTCTCCACGATGCGCGCGAGGTCGACGCGGCCGTCGATGCCGCAGCCCCACTGGATGTTCCAGGTGATGAGTTTCATGCCGGAATTGAGCGTCGCATCGCCAGAATGTTGCCAGAATTACCCGGCAGTCTCCCAACATGGACCGACTATCTTCCCCGCTGCTGATGCTCTTCGCGAGCCTCGGCGCCCATGCCGCGGATACCGTCGCGCGGCCCGACTGGCAGCCGCGCTTCGACGCGAAGGGTGTCAAGGGCACCTTCGTGTTGTTCGAGCCCGCCCTCGACCGCTACTCGATCCTCGACGAGGCGCGCGCCAGGCGCCGTTTCCTCCCCGCCTCCACCTTCAAGATCCCCAACGCGCTCATCGGCCTCGAGGTGGGCTCGATCGCCGACGAGAACGAGGTCTTCAAGTGGGACGGCAAGCCGAAATCCCGTCCCGAGCTGGAGCGCGACCATACGTTGGGCACCGGCATGTGCGACAGCGTGGTCTGGATGTTCCAGGACATCGCCCGGCACACGGGCAAGGCGCACATGCGCGAATGGCTCGCGCGCCTCGACTACGGCAACCGCGACATGGGCGGTGGCATCGACCTCTTCTGGCTGCAGGGCGGCTTGCGCATCAGCGCGATGGAGCAGGTGCAGTTCCTCCATCGCCTCGCCGAAGGCCGGCTGCCCGCCACGCAGCGCGCGCAGAAGCTGGTGCGCGATGCGCTGGTGGTCGACAAGACGCGCGAATACACGCTCTTCGCCAAGACCGGCAGCTCCGGGCGCACGCGTGAGCCCGTGGAGTGGTGGGTGGGCTGGATCGAGAAGAAGGGCAAGCCCGCAGCCTATTTCGCGATGAACATCGAGCCCAATCCGAAGACCCGCCGCGCCGACCGCTTCGAGATCGCGCGCCCGATCCTGCAGCAAGCCGGAGCGCTGCCCCGCTAGTCCTGTCGTGGTTTGCCGTGGGCCCACGCCTTGTCCATCAGACGCCCCACCGCAATCCGCCGCCGGGGCCGGGTTGCACGAAGAAATGACGGCTAGCGGATCCCCGCGCGCATGAACGACTGCACGAACTGGCGCTGGAAGAGCAGGAACGCAATCAGCAGCGGGGCGGAGGTCATCACCGTGGCCGCGGTGATGATCGACCAGTCGATGCCCTGGTCGCCGGAGGAGAACACCTGCAGGCCGACGGTGACGGGGCGCGAAGTGACCGAGTTGGTGACGATCAGCGGCCAGAGGAAGTTGTTCCAGTGATAACTCACGCTCACCAGGCCGTAGGCGAGGTACACCGGGCGGGCGAGCGGGACGTAGACCTTCCACAGGATCTGCAGTGAGCTCGCGCCCTCCACGCGCGCGGCTTCATCCAGCTCACGTGGCACCGTCTTGAAGGTCTGGCGCAGCAGGAAGATGCCGAAGGCGGATGCGATGTACGGCAGCGCGATCGCGGGAATGGTGTCGAGGATTCCGAGCCGCCCCATGGTGCGGTAGTTCTCCACGATCAACACGTCCGGCATGATCATCAGCTGCATCAGCACCAGCACGAAGGCGATGTCCTTGCCCGGGAACTCGAAACGCGCGAAGGCGTAGCCGGCCAGCGTGCACAACACCAACTGCCCCACCAGCACCATCGTCACCAGCAGGAAGCTGTTGAGGAAGTAACGCGCGAACGGCGCGGCTTCCCACGCGCGGCGGAAGTTATCCAGCGTGAGCGGCGCCAGCAACTCGAAGCGTGTCGAGAACTCCGCCGGATGGAAGGCGGTCCAGAACGCGTAGAGAAGCGGCAGGATCCAGAGAAAGCCGAGGATCCACGCCGCGACGGTCTCCAGGCGCCTCACTGGTAGTGCACCTTCTTGTCGAGGAACACGAACTGGCCGATGGCCACCAGCGCGAGGAAAAACAACACCACCAGCGTAAGCGCGGCGGCGTAACCCGTGTCCCAGAAGTTGAAGCCCACCTGGTAGATGTGGAAGAGCAGCAGCGAGGTTGCGTTGTTGGGCCCGCCCCGGGTCATCACGAAGATGTGATCGACCAGGCGCACCGAGTTGATCACCGCGTTGATCGTCACGAAGAGCGTCGTCGGCATCAGCAGCGGGAACACCACGCGCCGGAAGTAGTAGCTGCGCGAAGCACCTTCCACGCGAGCAGCTTCCTCCAGCGAGGGCGGGATCGACTGCAGCGCGGCGAGATAGAAAATCATGAAGAAGCCGGATTCCTTCCAGATCGCCACGAGCGTCACGCAGGCGAGCGCCGTCTCCGGATCCCCCAGCCAGTTGCGGCTCGCGATACCGAAGGGCCGCAGCACCTGCTCCAGCAGGCCGTACTGCGGCGTGAAGAAAAACAGCCAGATGTTGGCCACCGCGATCATCGGCAGGATCGTCGGCGTGAAAAAGGCCATGCGTAGCCAGGTGCGCCCCACCATCTTCGAGTTGACCCAGAGGGCCATCACGATGGCGAGCGCGATCGAAATCGGAACGGTGCCGAGCGCGTACCAGAGGTTGTTGCGCAGCGACTTCCAGAAAACCTCGTCGGACACCATCACCTGGTAGTTTTCGAGCCCCACCCACGGCGCCGGGTTCGATCCCTTCGGGGTGGCGTGGAAGCTGTCCCAGATCGTGCCGATCACCGGCCAGTGCGTGAAAAGGGCGAGCAGCGCAAAGGCCGGGAGCAGCAGCAACCAGCCGTGGATCGCGTTGCGGCTCACGCGCGCTCCAGCAACGCGGGCAGCTCGCGCATCGCGGTGAAGGGTGTCGCGCCTTCCGAGCGCAGCCTGGCGGCATCCGCGTGCGGCGCGCCCGCAAACCCGAACACCTTCATGCCCGCCGCAACGGCCGCCTTCACCCCCGTGGGCGTGTCCTCGACCACCGCGCAATCGGCCGGCTTCGCGCCCATGTGCCGTGCCGCGTGCAGGAAGAGGTCCGGCGCGGGTTTTGGGTGCTTGACCTCGGAGGCGGTGAAGAGATGATCGCGCACGAACGGCATGAGGCCCGCGGCCTCAAGCGCGATCGACATCCGTTTCGGTTCGCCGTTGGACGCCACGCAATAGGGAACGGTCATCGCGGCCAATAGCTCCGGTACACCTTCAACGGGCTTGAGCTCGGCGCGAAATGCGGCATAAAGCGCCTCATCCCAACCCGCGACGAAATCCGCGGGCAGCGGGCGCTTGAGCATCCGTTGCGCGACCTCGATACAGCCGGCGCGCGTCTTGCCGATGAACGTGCGCATCACTTCCTCGAGCGGCAGGCGCAGGCCCACGGCGGCGAGCCGGTCGCGAAACACGCGATTCGCGATCGGCTCGGAGTTGATCAGCACGCCATCGCAGTCGAAGATCACGAGGCCTACCCTCACCCCGGCCCTCTCCCAGGGGAGAGGGTCACTTCTTGTACGAACGCAGGATGCGCGCCGCTTCCGCCTGCGAATCCTTCATCGCCGCGGCCGGCTCCTTGGCGCCGGTGAGCGCCGCCTGGATGCCGTCGTTGAGCGCCTTGGTGACGCGCTGGTTGTCGTGTGTGGACAGCTCCGCCACCGAGAAGGCCAGCTGGTCGCGCGCCACCAGCGCCACCGGGAAGCCCTTGGTGTATTCAACCATCTTCGCGGTTTTCCACGCGTCGGGGCGCACGGCGACGTAGCCCGTATCCATGCCCCACTGCGCGGCGCGATCGGCCGTGGTCATCCACTGCGCGAACTTCACCGCGGCCGCCTGCTGCTCCTTCGAGGCTTTCTTGAACACGTAGAAGTTGCCTCCGCCGGTGGGTGAGCCGCGGCGTTTCGATTGCGGCAGCATCGCCACGCCGAAGTCGAACTTGGCGTTGTTCTTCACGTTGGTGAGGTTGCCCGTGGTGGTCCACATCATCGCGATTTTTTTCTCGAAGAAATCCTTCGGCGTCGTGCCCCATTCGATGACGCCCGTGGGCATCACCTTGTGCTTGCGGCCCAGGTCGACCCAGTACTGCAGGGCCTCGACCACTTCAGGCTTGTCGAAGTAGGTCTCGGTGCCTTCCGCATTCATGAGCTTCACGCCGTTGGGCGTCGTGAGGCCCTGGAACAGCCAGTACGGGAAGCCCGAGGAGGGGATCTGCACGCCCCACTGGGTGACGTTGCCCGCGGCATCGCGCCTGGTGAGCTTCTGTGCGTATTCGACCATCTCCTTCCAGCTGGCCGGGGCTTTCTCCGGATCGAGGCCCGCTTCCTTGAAGAGCTCCTTGTTCCAGTAGAGGACGATGGTGGAGCGCTGGAACGGGATGCCCCAGGTCTTGCCGCCGGTCTGGCTGTTGTCCATGAAGGCGGGGTAGTAGACGCTGGCGTCGACGCCATCGAAGGGCACGATCGCGTCCTCGTCGATCAGCGTGAACATGTCGGTGGACAGCAGCACCGCGGTGGTCGGCGGCGTGCCGGCCTTGTGCGCCGTGAGCGCCTTCACGATGGTGTCCTGGTAGGTTCCCGCGTACACGGGCTTGACCTTGATGCCGGGGTTGTCCTTCTCGAAGTCCGCCGACATCCGGTCGATGGTTTTGGTGATCGGGCCGCCGACGGCGACGGGGTAGTAGAACGTGATCTCGGTGTCCGCGGCGAACGCGCCGAATGTGCCGGCGGTGAGCACCGCGGCGATGAGTTTCAACGCTGTTTTCATTTTCTTCCTCCGGTTTGTGAGTCGAATCGATGCTCGTTGCCCCTGTCCCAGGCGATGCGTACGTTGTCGCCGGCGCGCGCCGCGGCGCGGCCGGGCACTCGCACCAGCAGGTCCTGCCCCTGCGCCCTGGCCGCGACCAGTGAATCGGCGCCAAGGTATTCCACCGCGCCCACGCGCGCGGCCAGTCCTTCGGCGCCGATGTGGACGTCTTCCGGGCGCACGCCCACGGTGTCGCGCTCGCCTTCCAGCTGAAGCAGGTTCATGGGCGGGGCGCCGATGAAGCTTGCGGTGAACGCGGTGGCGGGGCGCTCGTAGAGGTCCTCGGGCGAGCCGACCTGCTCGATGCGCCCCGCGCGCAGCAGCACCACGCGGTCGGCCATCGTCATCGCCTCGGTCTGGTCGTGGGTCACGTAGACCATGGTCACACCCAGGCGCTGCTGCAGTGCGCGGATCTCGCGGCGCATCTCGCCACGCAGCTGCGCGTCGAGGTTCGAAAGGGGCTCATCCATCAGGCATACCGGGGCTTCGGCGATGATGGCGCGGCCAAGGGCCACGCGTTGCTGCTGCCCGCCCGACAGTTGCGACGGCTTGCGCTGAAGCAGCTTCTCCAGGCCGAGCATGTCGGCGACACGTTTCAGTTTCGCGTCGATGCCTTCCGCCTTGCGCACGCGCAGGCCGAAAACGATGTTCTCCGCCACGCTCAGGTGCGGGAAAAGCGCGTACGACTGGAACACCATCGACAGGCCGCGCTGGGCGGGGGGCAGGCGCGTCACGTCGCGCCCGCCGATGTGGATGGTTCCGGCGGTGGGGTAGTCCAGGCCCGCGATCAGGCGCAGCGTCGTCGACTTGCCGCAACCCGAAGGGCCCAGCAGGACCACGAAGGAACCCGCCGCGGCCTCGAAGGTGATGCCGTCGAGTGCGCGCGACTCTCCCCAATGCCTGGAAATGTTCTCTAGCTGGATGGATGACACCGGCGCATTTTCTCCTAAAATGGCGCCTGCCCCCATCCAGCCCGGAATCCGCCCCATGCTGCTCTGGTTCGTCATCATCTACTGGATCATTTCCGTGGCCATCGGCATCTATGCGGCCAGGTGGGTGCACAACTCGAAGGATTTCGCGATCGCCGGGCGCCGGCTGCCGATGTACATCGTCACCGCCACGGTGTTTGCGACCTGGTTCGGCGCCGAAACGGTGCTGGGCATCCCCGCGACCTTCATGAAGGAAGGGTTCTCGGGAATCATCGCCGATCCGTTCGGATCCTCGCTTTGCCTGATCCTGGTCGGCCTCTTCTTCGCGCGACCGCTGTACCGCATGAACCTGCTGACCATCGGCGACTACTACCGCAAGCGCTACAACCGCCCGGTGGAGATGCTCACGACGATGTGCATCGTGATCTCCTACCTCGGCTGGGTGGGCGCGCAGATCAAGGCCCTGGGCCTGGTGTTCAGCGTGGTGTCCGACGGTGCCATCACGCAGGAATGGGGCATGATCATCGGCGCCTCGACGGTGCTGGTCTACACGGTGCTGGGCGGCATGTTTTCGGTGGCGATCACCGACTTCATCCAGATGATCATCATCGTGCTCGGCATGCTCTACATCGGCTGGGCGGTGAGCGGCATCGTGCCCGGGGGTGCGTCCGCGGTGATCGCGCACGCGGCCGCCAACGACAAGTTCCACATCCTGCCCAAGCCGGAGCTCAAGGACATCCTCTGGTTCCTTGCCGCGTGGATCACGATGATGCTGGGATCGATCCCACAGCAGGACGTGTTCCAGCGCGTGCAGTCGGCCAAGGACGAAAACACCGCGGCGCGCTCCTCGATCCTGGGCGGCTGCCTGTATTTCCTCTTCGCCTTCATCCCGATGTACCTCGCATATTCCGCGAGCCTGATCGACCCATCGATGGTCGCGGGCGCGCTCAAGGAAGGCGGGGACACGCAGCTCATCCTGCCCAACCTGATCCTGTCGCCGGTGGTGCCGATCTTCGCGCAGATCATGTTCTTCGGCGCGCTGCTTTCGGCGATCAAGAGCTGCGCCTCGGCCACGCTGCTCGCGCCTTCGGTGAGCTTCAGCGAGAACATCCTCAAGCCGTTGCTGCCCGGCATCAACGACCAGCGCTTCCTGCTGCTCATGCGCGTGGTGCTGGTCGGCTTCACCATCCTGGTCACCGCGTTTGCGCTGAGCACCGACGCCAGCATCTACAAGATGGTGGAGAACGCGTACAAGGTCACCCTTGTCGGCGCCTTCGTGCCGCTGGTGATGGGCCTCTACTGGAAGCGGGCGACCAACCTCGGCGCCACCCTCGCGATCATCTTCGGGCTGGCGATCTGGATCGGCTTCGAGCGCTACGGCGCCGACGGCCTGGTCCCGCCGCAGCTCGCGGGGCTGGTGGCAGCCTTCGCGGGGATGATCGTCGGCTCGCTGATCTTCAAGGACCTGCAGCGGCCCGCGACGGCCTGATTTGCTCGCGGCCCTCGTCACAACGGCCAGGAGGCGTTTCGGGCCGCTTTTTCCGCATTTCGTCGCTTTGTCCTTTTGCCGTCATGGCCGCGTGCCTAAAGTGCGTCCATGTCAACGACGCCGGTGCCGACGAGCCAAGGAGAGAAGTGATGAAAGCCTACAAATTTTCCGGATTGCCCAGCAACGCTGACGTCGCCAGCGGGGTGACCGTCCTCGCGGCAGCCTGGTTCGTGCTTGCGACCGGGGCGATCCTCAGCGACAACCATTCGCAGGCCACGCTGGAGGCCGCGCGCCCGGCGCCGGTCACCTCCGTCTACTACATCCCGGCCGAAGCGCGCGAGACCATCGTGGTCGAGGCTCGCCGCATCGCCGGCTGATACCCCTTCACTTTCCCCAGGAAGTGTCTTCGCCCGGCGCAAGCCGGGCTTTTTATTGCCCGGCCGGCGCGCCCGGCACCCCGAAAGCGCATTTCGTCGCACCCCCTTTGCCTCGATAAAAGGGGCCGGGTTACATTCGGGGCGTGAAGAGCGATCAAGGCCTCGGTCGGCAGCAACGTGCGCCTGATCCCCGTGGAGGAGGTGCTGTTTTTCCAGTCCGACGAAAAATACACCCGCGTCGTCACCTGCGAATCCGAAGCGCTGATCCGCAAGCCCATCAAGGAGCTCCTCGACGAGCTCGATCCGGCGAAGTTCTGGCAGATCCACCGCTCCACCATCGTCAACGTGGACCATATCGAAACCGTGAAGCGCGGCCTCAAGGACCAGGCCGAAATCACCCTGCGGGAGTGCCGGGAGAGCCTGGTTGTTTCCCGGGCCTTCACCCACCTCTTCAAGCAGATGTAGAAAGGGTGCCGGGCGAAAAACTGGTGTCAGAGACGACTTTTTGCGCTGGCGCCATTTGCCGCCCTCAGCAAAAGTCGTCTCTGACACCAGTTTTTCGCCCCTCCCAGGGCATTTCACCCCCCGCTTTCTGCATTTCGCCGCTCCCGGCTGGAAGCCCCGCCCGCCGGCCCGCAATATCCGGCCATCAAACGCCCACAAGGCCAACCCCCATGACGCTTTTCCAGTCCGTCGGATTTTCCCTGCCCCTGGTGCTGCTGGTTTTCGGCGTGCTGGTGCTTTCGATCTCGATGGCCGTCGTGGCCCTGTTGTCCGACTACTGATCCGGACCCGTAACATCCCCCCATGAAATCAGCCACCGACGTCCTCCATCGCACCCCTTGGTGGGCGCTGCTCCTCGGCGGCCTGGCCACGTTTGTGGCGCTTGCCGTTTTTGTCACGCCCTACCACATCCTCCAGTACCGGGAAGACGGCAAGACGGCCGAGGAATCGCGCGCCATCAAGCGCGAGGTCGACAACGCCTTCGCCGAAAACGCGATCAACGTGGGCCGCGGCGTGATCCGCGGCCTGCTGGCGCGCACCACCGACCCCGATCGCCGCGCCGAGCTGGAAGAGGCCCTGGCCGGCCTGGAGGAGGCCCGTGGCGAGCTGCGCGAAGCCGGCGTGGAAGTGCTGCGCGCCAAGAAGCAGGCGCTGGATTCGGTGCGCGAGGCGACCCGTGCCACCCGCGAGGCGTTGCGTAACGCGCGCCGCGAAACCGAGGCCGCGCTGAAAGAGGTTGATCCCGCGAATGCCGAGCTGCGCAAGGAGCTCGAGGCCAGGCTCAAGGAGGCCAGGGCCGCGGAACTGGAAGCATCCCTGGCGATGGTGGAGGGCAAGGCTTCGCGCCGCATCGTCATCGGCCCCAAGGGCAAGGACGGCAAGGCCATGGTCGATATCGAGATCGATACGACCCCGGACGGATCGCCCGCGGCCGTGCCGCCGGTGCCGGGCGCCGCGCCCGAGCCGCCTTCGCCCCTCACGCCCGAAGCGGCCACCCGCATCCGCAAGGACGTGACCAGCGACATGTACCGCATCGGCATCGGCGTGGGCCTCATCCTGCTGCTGCTGCCGATCTTCATCCTCGCGGTGGTCACCAAGTTCTTCGCCGACCGCTCGCGTGGCGCGCTGAAGGTCGCCGAATCGAAGAAGAAGGAAGCCGAATATCACCGCATGAGCCAGCAGGTCACCGAGGCCAAGCTCGCGGCGCTGCAGGCGCAGGTGGAGCCGCACTTCCTCTACAACACGCTCGCCAGTGTGCAGGCGCTCACGGAAGTGGACCCGGCGAAGGCCCATGCCATGACCGGCCACCTGATCCAGTACCTGCGCAACGCGCTGCCCAAGATGCGCGAATCGGTCTCGACCGTTGGCCAGGAAGTGGAACTGGTGCGCGCGTACCTCTCGATCCTGCAGATACGCATGGGCGCGCGCCTGACCTTCGACATCGACGTGCCCGAGGCGTTTTCGGCGCTGCCGTTCCCGCCGCTGATGCTGCCTTCGCTGGTGGAAAACGCCATCAAGCATGGCCTCGAGCCACAGCGCGAAGGCGGCAATGTGCGCATCACCGCCGCGCTTGAAAACGGGCGGCTGCGCGTGGTCTGCGCCGATACCGGCCGCGGATTCGGCGAAACGGTCGGCGCGGGCGTGGGCCTGGCCAACATCCGCGAGCGCCTCGTCGCGCTTTATGGCGAGGGTGCACGGCTGACGCTCGAGGGCAACAGCCCGCGCGGCGTGGTGGCGACCATCGATGTCCCCGCGGAGGGGACGCGCTCCGGTGCCGGCGCGCCACCGGCCCCGGCCGCCGCCACCGGCAGCAGCTCCAGCAGCGCTTCCGCCGGCACGCCGCCGCCCATTGCGCCGCAGGCGCTTGCGCCCAAGGCGGCGCCCGCGGGCATCCGCGCGCGGCTCTGGAGCGCCGTCATCACTTTCGAGCGCGTCTGGCGCAAGACGCTCTACTACGTGTATCTCGCGCTGCTGGTCCTTTCCGCCATCGGAGCCGTGGCCTTCCTGGCCGCGATCGCCAGCGGCGCCATGCCGGTGGTGATGGACGACCATGTGTTCGCCGGCCCGTTCGGCGCACTGATCGGGCTGGCGGGCGCGATCATCGCCTTCATGGCGGTCGCGGCCGCGCTCGCGCTCGTGGTCCTGCTGCTGTACGGGATCGGGTTCTTCATGGCGGGCCTCGCGATTTTCGTCGTGGCCGTGATGCTGCTGGCGCTCTCGCCGATCTTCGCGCCGATCGTGCTGCTGGTGCTCGGCGTCATGTGGCTCGTCAAGCGCAGCCGCGCCGAGGCCGCCGCCCTTGCACCCGCCGCGCCGCCGGCTCCATCCGTCGAGCCCGGACGCTAGAATCCGTCCATGCCCACCGCCATCGTTGCTGAAGACGAACCGATCCTGCGCGCCCAGCTCGAGGGCAAGCTGCGCAAGCTGTGGCCGGAGCTCGAGATCATCGCCTCGGTGGAAGACGGCGCCGCGGCGCTCGAAGCGCTCGAGGACCGGACGCCCGATTTCATGTTCCTCGACATCCAGATGCCGGAGATGACGGGCGTCGAGGTGGCGCGCCTTGTCGCCGGGCGCGCGCACATCGTGTTCGTGACCGCCTACGACCAGTACGCGATCCAGGCCTTCGAAACCGGCGCCGTCGACTACATCCTCAAGCCCGCCACCGATGACCGGTTGTCCGTCACGATCGAGCGCCTGAAGGAAAAGCTGGCCGCGCCCTCGCCGCCCACGGACCTCAATTCAGTGCTCTCACAGCTCACCGCGCAGCTCGGGGGCAAGCGCGCGAAGCTGCAGTGGATCAAGGCGACGCTTGGGCAGAACCTGCGCCTGATCCCGGTGGCCGACGTGCTTTTTTTCCAGTCCGACGAGAAATACACCCGCGTGGTGCTGGCCGACGGCGAGGCGCTGATAAAGACCCCGATCCGGGAGCTGATCGATGGCCTCGACCCCGAGGTCTTCTGGCAGATCCACCGCTCCACCCTGGTGAACGCCGGCGCCATCGCGGCTGTTACCCGCGATTTCCGTGGCCAGGCCCACGTGAAGATCAAGGGCCGGGAAAACGAGTCGCTGGTGGTCTCGCGCATCTATTCGCACCTGTTCAAGCAGATGTGATCCGGGGGCAGGCGCGGTCATTCCGGCGCAGGCCGGGATACGATTTGCGCCGCCTCATCCCGTCTTTCCGCCGCTTCGTCGCCTGGCTCAAGGAAATCGAGCGCCGGGGCGATGCGTGGGCCGCCACGAAGCTCTCGCCCGGCGAGTTCGCCGACGCCGTGGTGCTCGACCGCCAGTTCAAGCGCGACTGGCCGCGCTGGCTGGCGATCTTCGCGCTCGCGGTGGCGGGTGGGGTGGTTGGATACGCGGTCGGAAACTTGCACGCGGGCAGGGACCTTGCGGAGATCAACCCGGAGAAGGCCACCAAAGCCCTCGCTCTGGCGATGCTGGCGGGTGGTGCCATCGCCGGTGTCCTGGTGGGCATTTCGCGCATGCGGTTGCGGGAAGCGACGCAGCGCGCCGCGCGGCTGCAGGCCGAGGCCGATCGCGAGCGGCTCGCCCGCGCGGGCGCGCAGGCCGACCTCAAGCTGCTGCAGGCGCAGGTGGAGCCGCATTTCCTCTTCAACACACTCGCCAACGTGCGCTACCTGGTGCAGACGCAATCGCCCGATGCGCTGGCGATGCTCGATCACCTGATCCACTATCTGCGCACCTCGCTGCCGGAAATTCGCAGCGAGGCTTCGACGCTGGGCCGCGAGGCGGAGCTGGCGCGCGCATACCTCGAGATCATGCGGCTGCGCATGGGCGGCACCCTGGAAATCGCCATCGACGTACCGCCCGAGCTCGCCCACGCGCCGTTCCCGCCGCTCATGGTGATGACGCTGGTGGAGAACGCGATCAAGCACGGCGTGTTGCCCCAGGCGCGCGGGCAGGTGGCGATACATGCCAGCGCGGCGGCCGGCCGGCTTCGCGTGGTGGTCGAGGACGACGGGCGCGGGCTCGCGGGCGCGGTGGGGCGCGGCTTGGGGCTTACGAACGTGCGCGAGAGGCTCGCCGCGCTCTACGGGCAGGATGCGCGGCTCGACCTCGAAACGCGCCCGGGCGGCGGCACACGCGCCTCGATCGAGGTACCCGACCGATGAGGCCGGCCGCCGTGATCGCCGATGACGAGCCGATGCTGCGCGCGCAGCTGCGTGCCGCGCTCGCCGATGCCTGGCCGGATCTGGAGGTCGTGGCCGAAGCGGCCAACGGCACCGAGGCGGTGAACGCCGTGCGCGAACATCGCCCCGCCTTCGCCTTCCTCGACATCGAGATGCCCGGAATGAACGGGCTCGAGGCGGCGCAGGCCATCGGCGACCAGACCCATGTGGTTTTTGTCACCGCTTACGATCGCTATGCCGTCGATGCCTTCGAGCGCGGGGCGACACGCTGCTGGGCGAGCTCGCGCGCCGCATCGCGCCCACCTCCGCGCACCTGCAATGGCTCCAGGCATCGCTGGGCAACACGATCAGGCTCATCAACGTCGATGACGTGTCGTATTTCCAGTCCGACACCAAATACCCCCGCGTCGCGACGCGTGAAGGCGAGTCGCTGGTGAAGAAGACCCTGCGCGAGCTCGCGGGCGAGCTCGACCCGCGCCACTTCTGGCAGGTCCACCGCGGCACCATTGTCAATATCCGCGCCATCGCCTCGGTCTCCAGCGACGACACCGGCCGGCGCGAGATCACCCTCAAGGACCGCCCCGAGAAGGTCGAGGTCAGCCGCACCTTCGCGCACCTCTTCAAGGCGTCGTGAAAACTGGTGTCAGAGACGGGTTTTCGGATAACCTCCGAAACTCGTCTCTGACACCGGTTTTGACCCCATGATCTACGAACTCGACGGCCGCCGTCCCACCTTCGCTGGCGACTACTACGTGGCCGACAACGCCGCGGTGATCGGCCAGGTGTTGATGGGCCGCAACGCAAGCGTGTGGTGGAACTGCACGGTGCGCGCCGACAACGACGAGATCCACCTGGGCGAAAACGTCAACGTCCAGGACGGCTCCGTGGTCCACACCGATAGCGGCTTCCAGGTCCGGCTGGAGAAAAACGTGAGCATCGGGCACCTGGTGATGCTGCACGGCTGCACCATCGGCGAGAACTCGCTGATCGGCATCGGCGCCATCGTGCTGAACCGCGCGGTGGTGGGGAAGAACTGCCTGATCGGGGCGGGCGCCACGGTGACCGAAGGCAAGGTGATCCCCGACGGCTCGCTGGTGCTGGGCGTGAACAAGATCGTGCGCGCGCTCACCGCCGAGGAGATCGCGATGAACACCTGGATCGCGGAACACTACGTGGAGCGCGCGGCGCGCTACCGCCAGGGCCTCAAAGCCATCGGATGAGGCCCAGCCGCTACCGCGGATCACTCGCGGTCTGGCTGCTGCTGCTGGCCTACGCGAGCCTCTATCCGTTCTACCCGCTGCGCCTGCCGTCGCCCGAGGCGGTGACGGGTTTTTTCCTCACGCCGCGCTACATCATCCGTTCGGACATCGCCTTCAACTTCGTGGCCTATGTCCCGCTCGGGACACTCGCCTGCCTCTACTTCCGCCACGAAGGCGAGGGGCGGCACGCGATCCTCAGGGCATTGGGCCTGGGCGCGGCCTTCAGCTTCATGATGGAGGTGGCGCAGCTCTTCGTTCCGAACCGCGTCTCCACCGCGACCGACCTGGTAGCCAACGCGGCCGGGGCCATCGCCGGCGCGTGGGTGTTCGCGCCGCCCATCCATTCACTCTTCACCAGGCCGCTGGGCGAGCTGCGGGAGCGCATCTTCATCCCCGGCGCGTGGGGAGACGCGGGCCTCGTGCTGCTGATGTTGTGGCTGCTGGCGCAGCTCAATCCCGCGTTGCCGTTTTTCGGCGCGGGCAACATCGGCGGCGAAGCCGTCGCGCAGGTGGAGTTCCTGCAGTGGTTCGCGGTGGCCCTTTCGATCTGTGGCTTCGGGCTCTTCGTCTCCTCGCTGCTGCCCACCGGGTCCGGCAGCCTCACCATCACCCTGGTGCTGCTGAGCATCGCGCTCTGGCTCAAGTTCTTCACCGCCTCGCTGCTGCTGCAGCCGCACTTCGCCGAGGAATGGCTGAGCGTGGGGCGCATCGGCGGGCTCGCGGCCGGGCTGGTGTTGTTTGTCCCGCTGCGCCGCCTCCCGCGCGCCGGCCGGCTCTACCTGGCGCTGGTGATGATCCTGGCCGGCGCGCTGTTCAACAAGATTTTCGGCGCCTACAGCCCGGTGGACGAGTTCCTGCGACTCTTCCGCTGGCCCCACGGCCAGCTCGGCAGCTTCGCCACGCTCACGCGCTTCGTGCACGAGCTCTGGCCGGTGGGCGCCATCGCGTTCCTGGTGGGCCTCTTCGTGCGGGAACGGCGCTTGGCCGTACGTGAATCGCGGGACCAGAATTGACTTCGCCGTGTGCCGGGCGGTGCTCGACCGCGCACACTCTCAAGGCTGAAACGGGCTTCGCCCCGGGCCGGGCGGTGCTCGACCGTGCGACAATCAGAAGACTGAAATGAACGTCGCCGTGAGTTGAGCGGCGCTTGCGTCCGCTCCAACCGAGGCTGCGATGTCCTTCTACAAACACCACGTCTTCTTCTGCCTGAACAAGCGCGAAGCGCCGGAAAACTGCTGCGCCTGCCACGGCGCAGAAGACATGCAGCAGTACGCGAAGAAGCGCATCAAGGAGCTCAAGCTGAGCGGCCCCGGCAACGTGCGCATCAACAAGGCGGGCTGCCTTGACCGCTGCGAGGAAGGCCCCGTGCTCGTGGTTTATCCCGACGAGACCTGGTACACCTACGTCGACAAGGAAGACATCGACGAAATCATCAACGAGCACCTGGTGAACGGCCGCGTGGTCGAGCGCCTGCGCATCTGACATGGCGGTCCCCGTCTCCCGCGCGCTGGTCGAAGGCGTCGCGGGCCCCATCGAGGTATCCGCGACGAATCCCGAAGGCGCTCGCGCCATCGCGGTGATCGCCCATCCGCACCCGCTCTTCGGCGGCACCATGGACAACAAGGTGGTCACCACGCTCGCAAAGGCCTTCACCGATGCCGGCATGGCGACCTATCGCTTCAATTTCCGCGGCGTCGGCAAGACCGGCGGGGCGCACGACGAAGGGCGCGGCGAGGCGGAGGATTTCGTGCGCGTCGCCGAACACGCGCTCGCCACCTCGGGCCGCCTGCCGCTTTACCTCGCGGGTTTCTCGTTCGGCGGCGCCGTCGCGACGCGCGCGAGCGAGGGCCTCGATTTCCACCAGCTCGTGCTGGTGGCACCGGGCTTGCGCCGCATCGCGCAGCACGGCATGGGAGAAGCCCCGGACCCCGCGGACCCGAACCTGGGCACACCCGGGCGCCATGACAGCGCCAACACCGTGGTGATCCACGGCGACCTCGACGAGACGGTGCCGCTTTCGGACTCGATCGCATGGGCCACCCCGCGCGAGGTGCCCGTCGTGGTGGTCGCGGGCGGCGAGCATTTCTTCCACCGCAAGCTGCACGTGTTGCGCGAGATCGTCGCGCGCTGGATCCGGTGACCCTCTCCCCGGCCCTCTCCCAGGCGATGGGGAACATCCTGGCGGCGCGGGGCGTGCGCAAGTCGTTCGCGGGGCGCGAGGTGGTGGCCGGCATCGACCTCGAGCTCACGCGCGGCGAATGTTTCGGCCTGCTCGGCCCCAACGGCGCGGGCAAGACCACCACGCTGCGCATGTTGCTGGGCCTGGCGCGCCCCGACGCGGGCGAGATTTCGCTGCTGGGCAATCCGGTCCCGCAAGCCGCGCGCGAAGGGCGCATCCGCGTGGGTGTTGTGCCGCAGGTCGACAACCTCGACCCCGATTTCACCGTGCGCGAGAACCTCGTGGTCTACGGGCGTTACTTCGGGCTGCGCGAAAAGGAAATGGACCAGCGCATCCCCGCGCTGCTGGAGTTCGCCACGCTCGAGGCGCGTGCCGACAGCCGCATCCAGGAACTCTCCGGCGGGATGAAGCGCCGGCTGGTGCTGGCGCGCGCGCTGGTGAACGACCCCGACCTGATCTTCCTCGACGAACCCACCACCGGCCTCGATCCACAGGCGCGCCACCAGATGTGGGAGAAGCTGCGCGTGCTGCTGCGCCGCGGCAAGACCATCCTGCTCACCACCCACTTCATGGACGAGGCCGAGCGCCTGTGCGACCGTGTCATGATCATCGACCATGGCCGCTCGCTGGCGCAGGGCGCCCCACACGCGCTGATCGCGCAACACATCGAACCCGAGGTGGTCGAGGTCTACGGTGAAGGCGTCGAAACCTGGTTCCATGAAACGGCGCGCCCGCTGTCGGATCGTGCCGAGCTGCATGGCGAGACGGCCTTCTGTTACCTGCGCGATCCCGGGCCCCTGATCGCGAGCCTGCAAGGGCGCGGGAGCCTGCGCTTCATGCACCGGCGCGCCAACCTCGAGGACCTCTTCCTCAAGCTCACCGGCCGCGAGATGCGCGATTGATGCCGCCTCTGTCGTGGCGCTGGGTCCCGGTCTGGCGGCGCAACTACCTGGTCTGGAAAAAACTCGCGGCCGAATCGGTGCTCGGCAACATCATCGAGCCGCTGTTCTACCTGGTGGGCTTCGGCATGGGGATCGGCGCGATGGTGCAGGAGGTGGAGGGGGTGAAATACATGGCCTTCCTCGCCGGCGGCACCATCTGCTATTCCACCATGCTCGCGGCCTCGTTCGAGGCGCTGTATTCGGGCTTCGCGCGCATGCACGTGCAGCGCACCTGGGAGGGCATCCTCAATGCGCCGGTGAGCCTCGAAGACGTCGTTTTCGCCGAATGGGTCTGGGCCGCCTCGAAAAGTTTCCTGTCGGGCACCGCTGTGCTGGTCGTCGCCGCGGCCCTGGGCCTGGCCCAGTCGTGGACCATGGTGCTGATCCTGCCGCTGGCCTTCGTGATCGGCCTCACGTTTTCAGGCCTCGGCCTCATCATGACGGCGCTGGCGAAGTCGTACGATTTCTTCATGTACTGGTTCACGCTCGCGCTCACGCCGATGATGCTGCTGTCTGGTGTGTTTTATCCCGTGACCAACATGCCCGGCTGGCTGCAGATGGTGGCCAACGCCTTGCCGCTCACCCATGCCATCGCGCTCGGCAGGCCGCTGCTTCTGGGGCACCTGCCCGATGCGGCGCTGTTGCACCTGGCGGTGCTGGCGGCGTACGGGATCGCGGGTTACCTCATCGCGCTGAGGCTTTTCCGCCGTCGACTGGCAAGCTGAGCGGCGATCACTTCATCGAGTGAAGGCCGATGGTGTTTCCCTCGGTGTCGACGGCGAGCGAGATGAAGCCGTACTCACCGATGCCCATCTTGCCGCGATGGATCTTGCCGCCGAGCATCGGCACCTTCGCTTCCTGCACCGCGCAGTCGTCGCAAATGAAATACACCAGCGTGCCGAGCCCGCCCGAGGGCGCGTCCTTCATCTTCACCAGCGCGCCCGGAGTGCCGTAGGCGCCCTGGTCGCCGGGAAAAGACCACATCTCCAGCTCTCCTGCGGGCGAATCGAGCTTCTCCAGCTTCGCGTCGAAGAGCGCTTCGTAGAATTTCCTCGCGCGCGCCATGTCCTGTACGTAGATCTCGAACCAGCCGACGGGATTGCCTTTCATGGTGCATCCTTCGTGGTGCGCTTGAACTGGCTTTGTACCGCGCCGCGGCCGCAGTTGCGTTACGGCTTGTCACCGTCGCTCCTGGGGTGCCGAAATTTGGCGCTCGATGCAACGCTTGACGGGTAACCATTCCGTTACGTAATATCCGTAACTGAATGGTTACCAAAAAGCCCGCCACCGACGCGTTCCGCGCCATGGGCGATCCCACGCGGCGCGAGATCCTGCGCGCGCTCCTCCACGGACCGGCGCCGGTCAAGCGGATCGCCGGGCAGTTCGAGTGCTCGCGCCCCGCGATCTCGAAGCACCTCAAGGTGCTGCTGGACGCGAGGCTGGTGCGGCAGGAACGCAGCGGGCGCGAGGTCGTCTACCACCTCGAGCCCGAGGCGCTTGCCGAGCTGCGCGCATGGCTCGACGCGTTCTGGAGCCGCGGGCTCGCCCGCATCAAGAAATCTGCCGAAGGGAGGAAAAAATGAGCGAACCGCTGCATGACCTCGTGCACTCGATTGACATCCAGGCGCCACGTGCGACCGTCTGGGACGTGATGACCGGCATGGACTCGGTGCCGCAATGGCTCGGCTGCATGAACTACGCGGCCAAGGCCGGCGCCACCTTCCACATGCAGCCCGATCATGCGCGGCGCGCCGCGGGGGACATCACCGGCGCCACCTGGTGCGACCTCGAGGAGCTGCGCAAGCCCGAGCTGCTGCGCTTCAGCTGGTACATGCCGGGCACGCCGAAGACGATCGTGACGATCGAGCTCGAGGAGGTGGATACCGGCACCACGCGCGCCACGCTCACCCATTCCGGCTGGGATCAGTTCCCCGTGCAGATGGTGCAGGCGATCCACGCGATGCTCGACGGGGGCTGGAAGTCGTTCGTGCTTCCCGGCCTCAAGGCGGCGAGCGAGGCGGCTCTCGCCGCCGGGCGCTAGCGATACTTGACGGTGCACCCGTAGGGGGCGGTGGTGGCGGTGCTCACGGGCTTGCCGGCCTTCAGCTCGTCGAGGGCGGCCACGACGTAGTTCTTCGCGAGCTTCACGTCAGCGACGTCGGTGGAGCGCTTGTCGTCGATGGCGCCGTTGTACACCACGGTGCCGGAGGGGTCGATGATGTACATGTGCGGCGTGGTCTTCGCGCCGTAGGCCAGGCCCATCCTGCCGGGCTCGTCGACGAGATAACGCGCCGGCTGGGCGCCGAAGTCCTTCAGCTGCCCGGTTAGCTTCGGCGCCTCTTCCCAGTCGCTGTGGCCCTTGTTGGTGGAGTTCACCGCCAGCCACACCACGTCATTGGCGTATTTCTTCTGCAGCGCCTGCATGTTGCCGCTCCGGTAGTGCTTCTGCACGAACGGGCAGCCAAAGTTGTGCCACTCAAGCACCACGGTTTTGCCTTTGTAGTCGGCCAGGTTCACCGGCTTGCCGGTGAGGTCCGTCACGGCGAATGCCGGCGCGGGTTTCCCCACGGGCGCATTGGCGAAGGCGGCCGCGCAGAAGACGGAGGCGATGGACAGTGCGAGCAGCTTCTTCATGGAAAGGATCCTTCGGTCAACGTTGCGTAATCGCGGTAGCGGGTGAGGCTGCGGGCAGGCGGCCCAGTTCGGCCAGTACCAGCGAGGGCGTGAGCACTTCCGGCAGCAGGCGCGGCGCGCTTTCTCCCGGAAGATAGATTGCATAGACCGGCACCGCGTTGCGGCCGAGCTCGGCGAGTGCCGCGGTGATGCGCGGATCTTGGCGCGTCCAGTCGGCTTTCAGCGGCACGACGCCGCGCGCGGCGAATTCCTTCACCACCGCGCTGTTGTGCAGCGATACGCGTTTGTTCACCTGGCAGGTGACACACCAGGCGGCGGTGAAATCGACGAACACCACGCGTCCGGCTGCATTCAGGGCCGCGACCTTTTCGGGCGACCATTCCTGCCACGCCAGCTCGCCTTCGCGCGCCGCCGCCGCGCCGGTGACCGCGGCGGTGGAAGAGCCGGGCCAGGCGACCGCAAGCCCCGTGGCCGCCAGCAAGGTGGCGACCACGGCGCGCCACAGGCCGGGGGCGTGTTCCCAGCGCCCGTACATCCATGCGCCCATGGCCACCAGCAGCAGGCCCGCCAGCAGGGCGAGGATGGCGTCGTTGCCGGACTGCGCGCCGAGCACCCACGCAAGCCACGCCACCGTGGCGTAGAGCGGGAAGGCGAGCACCTGCTTGAAGGTCTCCATCCACGCGCCCGGTCGCGGCAGGCGTTTCAGCAGCGCGGGGAAATGCGCCAGCAGCAGCACCGGCAGCGCCATGCCGGCCCCGAGCGCGCCGAACACCGCCATCGAAAGCGGCGCCGATTGCGTGAGCGTGAAGCCCACCGCGGCGCCCATGAAGGGCGCGGTGCACGGCGTGGCGACCACGGAGGCAAGCACACCGGCGAGGAAGGCATCCGCATAGCGGCCACGCGCGCTGACGTTCGAGGTGAGTGACTGCGCGAACGCACCCCACTCGAAGACTCCCGAGAGGTTGAGCGCCAGCAGCAGGAAAAGCGTCGCCAGCAGCACCACCACCGTCGGCGATTGCAGCTGGAAGCCCCAGCCGAGCTGGGCGCCGCCCGCGCGCAGCAGCAGCATCAGCCCCGCCAGCAGCAGGAAGGAGAGCAACACGCCGCCGGCGAAGATCCAGCCCTGCAGGCGCATGGCGCGCGCATCGCCGTGGGCATGTTCGACAAAACCCATGACCTTGATGCCAAGCACCGGGAACACGCAGGGCATGAGGTTGAGCAGCATTCCGCCCAGCAGGGCGAAGGCGAGGGCGGCGAGTGCGCTGCCGCCGATGCCGTCCGCCGATGCGAGTGAACCGGGGTCGGTGGAGCCGGCCACCGCGCCGAGCGACGCGGTGATCGGTGCCTCGAGCGCAATCGCCTTGCGCGGCATCGCCGGCCAGCCGGCATCGGATACCGCCACGCCGGAAACCGATTGCAGGCCCGTGGGCGGGGGATCAGCGAGCTTCATCTCGATGCGCACGCCGGAGCCGTCGCGCGTGATCTTCTGCGGCGCGGCCGGTTCGATCAGCAATTCCCGGTCGGGGAAGAAGGTGATCGCCCTGGGCGCCGAAGCGCCCGCCGGCGGCGTCAGGCGCAACACGAGCGAGCCGCCTAGCAGCGCGGCATCGAACTTCCATCCGGGCGCGGCGCCCGGCAGCATGTTGCGCGATCGTTCGATGTGCGCCTGGAAGCGCGGGTTCGATGCGGGTTCGGCGGCGGCCACGGCGAGCACCATGTCCAGGTCGCCTTTTTCCGGGATGCAG
>Ga0163153_10001160_pt1 | contig 42536 bp, 43 predicted proteins | sample OliLakLV19MP6IB1_FD_148629 | JGI IMG/M metagenome (GOLD analysis project Ga0163153, IMG submission 148629) | Freshwater microbial mat bacterial communities from Lake Vanda, McMurdo Dry Valleys, Antarctica - Oligotrophic Lake LV.19.MP6.IB-1 | ecosystem: Environmental > Aquatic > Freshwater >... | reverse complement strand
TTCTTCTGCTTTGTGCATGGCCAGTGAACGGCTGCGCACTTTTTCTAAAGACGCTTCTATCTTTGCTTCTCTTGCCTGTGCTTCTGCTTTTTGTAAATCATTGAAACGGGTATAGGTGAGATCGAAAACTTTTCCGAAGCGGCTAAGTACATCGAGACTTGCCTCTGATAAAGGCTTAACTCCTACGGTTTGTAATCCTCCAAAATTGCTGAATGAGAAAGTAACAACATATTTCTCCTTTGCTCTGGAGGCTTCCTGTGCTGCTGCAGGAACCCTTCTGAATTCTGTTTCGTTAAATAAATATTGGTCGTATATTTTCTTCTCTTGTCCTTCGAGCACATACACATATTTTGTGCTTCCCTCTTTGTATCCCTTCATCATCGCATGGTGAAAGGGATAGTCTTCAAACTTCATGTAATAGGATTCAGGGGACTTATCTATATCAGGATTGGCGGCCCAAACGGTATTAGTCATAGAACTTTCATCTATGATATTAATGATACACCAGTTTAATGCAAAATCAAGTTTTGTCAATTCTTTAAAAACAGTATCCACTAATTCGGCTAACTCATTTGATTTCTGCATAGCCATAGCCCTTGCCCTTACTCTTTCCAATCCTAATTCAATCTGTGCTTCTCTTGCCTGTGCTTCTGCTTTTTGCAGGTCCAGAAACCGTTGATAGGATCTTTCAAATTCTGTGACGAATCTCACGACGATATCTTTTTCTTCCGCCGTGGATTCCCTGCTGTGGCCAAACCCGAGGAATCCATATTTACAGCTGGCTTCAGTTACATATAATCCGTTAGGAAAGTCTTCAAGTTTTACCCTGAACTCCTCAGGAACTTTGGCGAGTAAATCTGTAAAAAGTTTCCAGGTCTCCGGAAGGACTTCCCTGGGAAAGCGATGAGTATTTGCCACATAGTATTCACCTGTTTTCCAATTGTCGAAAGCTCCTTTCCACACAGGTGAAGCATTGATATCAATGATTTGTTCAGCCAGGACCCGTCCCCTGGCGGACCCGCTTATTCTAAAAGTAAAGGAGTTTGTTAGGGGGTCAATGATACTTAAATGGGCATATTCAGGACCAATCCCCAATACATCAAATTGATCAATGAGTATCGTTAATAATTCAAAAAGCTCTTCGGAACGGTGCATGGACATTGCTCTGGTACGCACTCTTTCCAACGCAGCCTCTATTTCCAGCTGCCGGTTTTTTACAACCAGTTGTTTTTCGAGTTCTGCATTTCTGGCTTGTAGTGTTTCTATGTTTACGGGTTCCATGGGAAAATGTAAAATAAGGTGGGATAAAGGGAAATACAGTTAGTGATTAAACGAATATATAATTCAAATACAATTTAACTCTATTTCATAAGATCGGGGTATCGATCAACGGCAAAGAAACCCAATTCCAGAGAGTCAAACAGTAAAAGGAATTTATTAAAGTTTTTAATCTGGTTTGTGACCAACAAGGCGGTTACCGCGCCAACCAAAACGATCAGTCCGTAGTCCAAATGATCCATCCAACTCACCGGCACATTGCCAATCAATATATCCCGTAATGTTCCGCCTCCCAAGTATGTTTATCAATCCAGTTAATAGATGCAGACAGATTAATCATAATGAAAACGGCATTGCAAAATAAAACATTTTTGGTCTAATCCTTTTTTGCCTTCTACTTTATATACAAGTCTGTGTTCACCACTTATTCGCCTGGACCAGTATCCTTTTAATTCATGTCTGAGCGGTTGTGGTTTACCGATTCCTTGAAATGGAGTCTGTTTTATTTCTTTCAGGAGATGCTTAATTTTTCCGGCAATATCTTGATCTGTTTCCAGCCAATAATCAAATTCCTCCCAAGCATTTTCGGTAAACTCAAAATTCATTTACTGTTTGATAATTCAAATTTATGCGTCTTACTTTCATTTAATTGATTCATTGACTCATGCAACCTTTGTCTGTTCGCAGAAGTGGATAATAGATGTCCAGTTTCATTAAGTGAATTATATTCTTTCATTGAAATTATTACCACAGCTTCATCGTCAGAATTTCTGGGAACAATGATAACCTCTGAAGAAATAGTTACTTCATCCAGATATTTTTTCATATTACTCCTAAGTTGTGTCATAGATACGACTTGCATAGTATAAATATTTAGTACAAATAAATGTACATATTTTAGTACATAACAACAGATTAAAATAGTGTTAATTAATGAAATTAACTTCAATGTGTTGATAATCAATGATTAAGTGGACCAACAAATATAATAGCCTTATACCGCAGGCCATTTATTTGATAGGTGGTATTACTAATGATCTGAAATGGGGCGGCATCAAAGAACCTCAAAAATTACCGCCGCCGATTTGTCCAATTTCGTCTTCGGTAAAACCAGGCTTTATTAAAGCATCAACGACGGTATAATAAAAACCTTCTTTTTGACCATTAACTGATTCTTTTTCATACTGTAAGGTTCATCTATTTCCAAGAGTTCTGGTCATTGTATCGCGATATGATGCCCTCATTTTTTAATAATATAAACGGAATACATAGAAAATAATATTCAAATTCCGTTTTAGGCACCCGCTTGGTCTGATTATGTAATAAAGCGTGCCTGTTTGAAGTCCTTTATGATTTGGTACAGGAACTGTGATCGTTGATCCCTCGATCCTTTTTTGCAGGGATGATATAGCTTCTTTTTGTCGAATCTGTTTCAAAGCCCGTCTTCTTTGTTAATTTTTTCATTCTTCATTGTTAATTGTCAATTATTAATCACCACCATCTCCTCACCATCTTCGCCCATTTCGGATCCGTCTGCACCGTTCCGTTTTTAGCCGGAGGAGTACGGCTAGCCTGATCATCCTCTTTTTCCTTATCTATATTGACCGCGCGTCCTATAGCCTGAGCCCCCCAGCGTTTGCGGATATGGTCGAGCTCATTGAGCAGGTTCATATCTTCTTCGGTGTCGTCAAACATATTGATCTGGTATAAACCATGTACCAGGCCACTGAATTTGACCCCGATCAGGCGGATCATCTGCCGGCGTTCGTAAAGCTTGTCAAAAAGATCATAGACATGACGGAGTAAAATGCGGTCGTTGGCGGTATAAGAGATCCGCAATTGCCGGGTATAGGTATTAAAATCGGCATAGCGGATCTTGACGGTGACCACGGAGCAGAGTTTTTGGGATTGCCTCAGGTCAAAACCCAGTTTTTCCACCATACTCAATAAAATGTTTTTGATCCGCCGGAGATCGAGGGTATCCTGGCCAAAAGTTTGTTCGTGTGATATTGACTTGGCCTCACTATAGGGTTGGACGGGGGTAGGGTCAAACGCATTGGCGCGCTCCCACATGATCCGGCCGGTTTTGCCAAATTCGCGCTCGAGCAGGCGGGGAGGGATCTCGCTCAATACACGTAAGGTGCGGACCCCCATAAAACTCAGTTTTTTATAGGTCGCCTCCCCGATGCCGGGCATTTTGGCGGTAGATAAAGGCGCCAGAAAATCTTTTTCGGTACCCCGGATTATTTCTTTGGTGCCGTTGGGCTTGGCTTCATTGGTGCCTATTTTGGATACAGTTTTGTTGACGGACAGGGCCAGCGAAATGGGCAGGCCGATCTCCCGGAGGAGTTGCTGGCGCAGCTCCAGGCTCCACTGGTAACAACCAAAATAGCGGTCCATCCCGCTGAGGTCGAGATAAAACTCATCGATAGACGCTTTTTCAAAACAAGGTGCTTCACCGGCAACCAACTCGGTCACCTGCCGGGAATATTCACTATAGGCATCCATATCCCCCCGGAGGATAAGGGCATCGGGACAGAGGCGGCGCGCCATCTTCATCGGCATGGCGCTGTGTACCCCAAAACGCCGCGCTTCATAACTGCAGCTGGCGACCACGCCACGGTCGCCGCTGCCGCCGATCAGCAGGGGTTTGCCCTTGAGCAGGGGGTTGCGGAGGCACTCGACGGAGACAAAAAAGGAGTCGAGGTCCATATGGAGGATGGCGCGTTCGTACATGGTCTAAATATTAGGCAAATATAGGACGAAATAATAGACAATTTGTAGTCAATGATAAATGATAAATGATAAATGATCAATGATAAATGATGAATGATCAATGATGAATGATGAATGATCAATGATGAATGATGAATGATCAATGATGAATGATGAATGATCAATGATGAATGATCAATGATGAATGATGAATGATGAATGATGAATGATGAATGATCAATGATGAATGATCAATGATGAATGATCAATGATGAATGATCAATGATGAATGATCAATGATGAATGATCAATGATGAATGATCAATGATGAATGATCAATGATGAATGATGAATGATGAATGATGAATGATGAATGATCAATGATGAATGATCAATGATGAATGATCAATGATGCCCTGATCTGAGAGGGTATTCAGAAAAGTGTGTCAAAGATTAAATGTTAACTAAATAAACAAAATCACTTTATTGAATACTCCCGGATCTGATGACAGATAAGCTGATACCTGACAAAGGACTCCCTACTCTAAATCAGGTTTTTCTTTCCCGCCAGCTTTCGTTTTTGCCCATAAACATTCAATACATTAGTTTCCGGGAGCAGGCAATTCAAGGTGGTTTGCATGAACAACTGTTTGATGCAACCGCTTCTCCAGGGCGGTTCGTGATTTAGAATAAAAATAATGTATTGATTCCCAGGTGCAAATACCCGCTTCGCCGCTTCGCTACTGAGCATTTTCCAGCCAGGCGATGATCCTCAGCGGTCCGCCGGTGCCGTTCTTTATTTTCATCGGTAGGGCAAACACATATGCACCTGTTTCAGGGAGGGCATCCAGATTGGCGAGATTCTCAAATCCAATAATATTCTCAGCACAGAGCAACTGGTGGGTCTTGAAATCTTTCGACTGGCCGTAGTCGATGCTTGGTGTATCGATGCCAACCGCTTTTATCTTTCGGTTCTTGACGAGCCAGGCAGCAAGAACGGGATCGATACCGGGGAAGTGAAGGTGTTGGATCGCTGAATCGCCTTTGGCGGTAGTGCCAAGGTATTTTTCTTTATCCGGATAGAACCTTCCCCAACCTGTGTTGAACAGCAGCATGGAACCGGCCGGTATTCTGCCATGGATTTTCTCCCATGCTTCCAGGTCTGCAACAGTGATCAGATAATCCGTATTGTTTTTTGTTTTGCCGGCAACATCTATTACTACAGCAGTGCCCACGAGTTGTTCCACGGGGATCTGATCAGCATTCCATTTTGATTTCGCAAAATGAACAGGGGCATCCAGATGAGTGCCACCATGTTCGGGTGCGAAAAAGGCATTGGACGCATAAAAGAAACCGCCCGCCGTGATGCCATTGAACTGTGTATCGAGTTTAAATCCCACCGGATTGTTGGGCCAGTAGATAGTCTCTTCAGAAAAAGCATAGCTGAGGTCAATCCACTTGCCCATAGCCAGTAGTTCAGACAGGGTTGGTTTTTTAACAGGTGTCGTACAGGAAAACAGAATAATAAAAAGAATTGCAGCAAGTTTCATAGGTCAGGAATTTGCCGCATAAAGTAAGCAAAAATTCAGCTTAGTTGTCAGGCCCTACTAATGTCCTAAAGCATTTTAAGGTATAGTCAACAAGCTGGCATATAGGGTAGATTTTATCTACCCTAAGTCCTGACCTTTAATTAGTTCATTTAACCACTACAGATTCATCGAAAACCAATTCCCCGATCAATAGATTGTCATCGGCCGTAATTATGGTTTTAAAATAAAATTCTGGTTGACCATTAAAGCCGGGTTGGATCAAACCAGCCCAGTAAGGGCGCTCAATACAAAATAAAAACGACTTTACTGTGACAAATGCCAGTCGTAGACATCTGGAAAAGCATTGCCCTCAGGACGGATAAAGAAAAGCAATAAAAGAGTCAGAGCCAGGCTTTGCTGGAAGGAGGGTTATTTCTTGAAGATACCAAAGTTGTCATTACAGAATAAGCAGGAAAGAGTCACAGCCTTTGAACGTCGAAATTGGTGATCGAATCGATGTGATCTGAGTTAAAATTATTCTATAACTGATTATTTCTTTAACAGCTCCATTTCCATGATTTTCATCCAGCTGTTCCCGTCCCGGCTAAATTCACCCATTTCTTTCCATTTATTGGATTCAGTAAAATCCGTGGTAAAACGGACTGTCCCACCCTGCGGAGTAACCATACTCCATCGAATTGTTTTGTCGTTGAGAAATTCAATGGCAGCATCGGTCACTTCCCCATTGCGGTAAGCCCTCATCATATATTTTCCTGCTTTATTGTCGTAGGATATAACGCCGAAGGCATCATGAACAGTTTTGGTTTCTTTGGTAATCGAGTCCGTTTTTGTTCCCAGGCCGGTAACCACCAGAACAGTGCAGCCTTGCCTGCATTCCACTTTTTCTAAAATATTACTGGACTGATTTCCACCTTGTGTCATCATCCACCCCAATCCTTGCCACTCACCTTCCATAAAGGCAAGTTTGTTAGGTCCGGTTTGAGCTGATAAAAATTGTTGCCCGGCAAGCCAGAGCATAATGAAAATAAAGACCCCAGAACGCATATAAATAGTTTATTCGGGCAAAACTAAGGAGATCTTCAAAAGAATATGTGTAAAAAAGCGTCCATTTAATCCGGTTGGATTAATGGCAACTTATTCTTTTTTGCCGGCAGCAGATGCTGGTTTTGAATGTTCAGGCCGGGTAAGAAATTTTCCAATCGTACTGTCCATATATTTCCGGAAGTCATTTGAAAAGTGTGCATGGTCAGTGTATCCGGTAGTCAACGCCGCATTGGTTACATTCTCTTCTTCGTTATATACTATCCTCACCGTTTTTTCCAATCGATTAATGTTTCTGAATTCAGTCATAGTAAGGCCCGTGATCTGGAGAAACTTTTTTTGCATCGGCCTTATAGACGAGGGTATTTTTTTTGACAGGTCTTTAATCCTTACTCCGTCGAGCAGTTGATTGCAAATTTCTTTTATGACCGGGCTAACCGTCAATTCCTGCCGGACAATGAATTGATTGAGATATCCTTCCCAAATGGAATGATTCCAACCCCCTTTAAACAATTCCGTTGGTCCCCATTCCATAAAATAATCCTGGCCAGCAGGAGCAAGTTTTATGGAAGAGTTTAACAGGGATCTTTTGTCACCGATAGTTTTAGTAATATCTATCCAGGGCTGAATGCGCATTCCGGCATAGATGGAACCAGGGATTGCGAGGACCTTAATATTTTTTGATTGTGATCCCATCCATTTCATATCCTTAAAATAAGGTTGATTAATATATACTAAAGATGCATGGGTATCGGGTAACAATTCCAGTTCCAGCGGGGGCGCAGAAGAATCTTGAAAATCTAATTTCCAGCAGTTAAAAATTACCTCACTAAAGGGTTCCGTTGGCCAGAATTCAGAATATTTCATGGGAACTTGAAATTATTCAAATTTTGCTAAAGATCTGTATAACGAAGGACAAAATTCCAGCCACTACCCTGGCCTTATCTTCAATACGAACATCTGCCGATCTTGCTCGCATTAAATGCCGGCACTGGAGAGTCTTCATAAACCAGGCAGAGAATGGCACAATGTTCCTTGGTTGGTGTGAGGTCGAAGCTGACCAGTTCACCATTATTCAAATCCTGGAGATCTTTACTGTCTTTATCGCTACCACAATAATTGAGTACCGAGATCACATTCTGATATTGGTTTTTGGAAAATATATCTATCCAGTAAAGCTGGGCCTCGGGAGAAAACTCGATCAGGCGGAAGACATAAGCCTCACAACCTTTGCGGATCAACTCAGCCTGGATGCGACCTTCTCCGGGGCAATCCAGGGGAATCACCGGCCCGGGTTTGCTACAGGAAAGCATCACAACTGCCCAAAAACCAAAAAAGATCAATGTCCTCATATCTGTTAAAACGCAGTTTAGACAGATAAAGTTGGTAAGGAATTCTTAAACCTATTTCAAACGGAAGGTCAGACCGATAGAATGCATACTTCCCGCCAAATGATAATTGGCCATACCATAATCAAAACTAAGCCTGGAAAGTTTTATTCCAATCCCACCTGAAAAACCGGAAAGCCCTCTATAGTTTTGATCCTTGAGCTCCTGGTGACGCTGATGATGATAACCCAACCTCAACCGGAGCGGGGCATATTTACCAATCAGCACCTCTGCACCGAATATTAGGTGACGTGCGGCATTATCTATAAACCGTTCAACCGAAGAAGGGGTATTGACCGGCTCACCAAATATCGAAACTTCCGCATCCGGGTTGTCATATCGCAAAGACCATCGCTGGAGATCATGGGCCGTGATAGAAAATTGAATCGGTACATATTCCAGACGCTGGGTATAACCCAATTCAATATTAAAAGGCAGGGGTTCCCTGGTCTCATAATAGGGGTCCCATTGTATCCCCATATGCCTTATGCTAAGGCCCAGGTATTGACGGTCTTGTTTTAAGGTGTATAAGGCACCCAGGTCAATTCCCAGGCCGCTGCTTTTATACGTTTCCAGTTGGGAAAAAATAAACTTGAGATTTAAACCAATACTCAAATCATCAAATAATTTTTTAGAAGCACCTGCAATAAAGGCCATATCGGAGGCATTAAATTCATTGGTTTTATTTCCAAACTCATCCGCCCCCTGAAACTTACCATAATTTAAATATTGAAGACCCGCGTGTACGGTGATGTTTTCTTTAGGAAGGTGAAAGGCACCGGAAAGTGTTGAAAAACGGGTGCCACCTAAATAAAAACTTTGATTGAGAGCAATAGATTTGGTACTATGGATGGAAAGTATGGCGGGGTTCATCTGAGCGAGTACTACATCGCTGTCCTGTACACTGATATAACGCCCACCCAAAGCGGTTACCCTGGCCGAAGGGGATAGTTGAAGAAATTCATAGATCGCCCGGCCCCCGGATTGTGACCAGGAGAAAAAGGGTGAAAGGGTTAAAAGGAGAAAAGGGAAAAGATACCTGGTCATTTAATAAAACAAAAATAGGGGAATAATAATAAGGGAGGAAGGAGGAAGGAGGAAGGGAAATTTGACCTCTGAGAAAAGCATGCTTATCTTCAAATATACTAAACTATGAAACGGGTCATCGACCGAACTGGAAAGGACAAGTTATAATATATTCTGTGTGACTCTGTGATTCGGCGGCAAGTTTTAAAAAACCATTGTCGCGTACAAAGTGAAAAGAAGCGGATAGGAGCAGTTATAATAAATTTTGTGTGACTAAAAACAAATTCATGGTTTTCAAAAATGCAATCAGTTGGTTTGAAATACCGACGACAGACCTTGACCGGGCAACGGCTTTTTACGAATCTCTATTTGATATCAAGCTCAATCCATTTGATACGCCCAATCTCAAAATGCGGATGTTTCCCCTGGAGGATTGGACCGGTATAGGTGGGGCCCTCACTTTTGCGGAAGGATTTTATAAACCCTCTGCTACCGATGGACCTTTGATCTACCTCAATGGAAATCCGGATGTGCAGATTTTTCTGGATCGAATAGAGGCCGCAGGTGGAAAAATCCTGATGCCGAAAACATTAATATCACCGGAATATGGACATATGGCCATGTTTCTGGATACGGAAGGCAACCGGATAGCGCTGCATTCTATACCAGAGAGCTTATCGGCAGGTTAAGATCAACAGAGAAAATTATCTTATTACCCCACTGGTCGTTACATGAAAGTGGTGAAAGCCAGGGTCATTTTAATTTGGAAAACCGGATCCCCGCCGGAAAGATCTTCCAGATAACTTAAAGAAAAACCGTTATTGCTCTTCTCCGGATGGTGAGTCAGATCATCTAATTCTTTGTCGCGGGCAGTATCCATTTCTCTATAAGATAGCGAATCTTTAATGCGATCAATTCTATTTATTTGGATTCTTCAATCTACACACCCCAACAAATAGATTCAAGAGGTCGTTACATTAAAATATTATTTACCGGCGTAAGAGGAGAGGGCAGTTCCGTTTCATCCAGCATATCTCTCAAATCGATTTCAATGGTGCGGCACAGCGCTGCCATAGGAATATCATTGGCGCCGCCTTCAAATGGGTTTTCCGTGGCTTCACCTACTTTTTCCATGGAAGTAAACACCCAGGAAACCACTACGCTGAAAGGAATGGTCAACCAGACAAAATCTTCACCCAATTTTTGAAATTCGTTGAGCATGCCCAGGGGCAACAAAATCACAAACAACCAGGTAAAAAATAAATTAATACTGGCAAACTGTCTGGGATAAGGGAAGTTTTTGATGCGTTCACATTTACCCTGCTGTTCGTACAGTACCGTCAACATTTTTTCCAATTCTATATATTCCAGCGCATCAATTTGATTAGATTGTTTTAATCGTTTTAAGTGATCAGATTGTAAGGCAATTAATTGAGTGGCCCGATTTTTTTTATTCAATAGGTATTCAAGTTCTTCTGGCGGAAGGTATTTTTTCAATTCGTCCTCTAATCGATCTTCCCATTCCGGAATGCGGTAATAATTGCGATACTCCTTATTATAGGGTTTGGTCGAGTTTTCCCAGGGTTGGGGTTTGCGTAGTTGAAATCGAAAGGCGGTAAGCCAGGCCAAATGGCGGTAGATCAATTGCCGGTGTATCAATCTATCGGTTTGTACAAAATCCCGGGTCATGATTCCCCAGGACCGGCTGGCGTTGACGATCGCGCCCCAGATCTGACGGGCCTCCCAGAGCCGGTTATACGTTTGTGTGTTTTTAAAACCTACAATAAATGCAGCTGCGGTACCAATCATGGCAATCGGGACCCAGGGGATAGCTATCCAGTGCAGGCCAATCCATTGATACAATACAGTAGGAACGACGGCTAGACCAAACAAGACATAGATATCCCGCCGTGTCCACACCAGGAATTCTGTTATTTTATAATGATTGCCGGTATGCATATTTGTTTATTTATCCAATAGTCTGCGGTGATAATTAACCTGACCTAAGTGATACGTGAGGTGAGTTGCCAAATGGATCAACATATATTCTGTGGAGGTCTTTTGGTCGAATACCAGCAAAGGGTACTCCTGTTCAAGCTTTTTTTCATCCACTTGACTGAGCGAATAACCCACTACGTGAATGGTTTCATCAATCCGTTTCATCAATTGGGTTTTTTCAATATCTTTAAGTGAAAACTCAAGATCCCGCTGACGAATGTATCCTGTATTGCCTAAAACCGCCCCGACGTATGTATTTAAATTGCCGATCAGGTGTAAACAAAGATTCCCGGCAGAATTGGCAATACCCTGGTCGATAATCCAGATTTTATCTTGATTTTGATAGGCATTGATTTCACCCTTTAATTTGTGAAGGTCCCTGGTCATCAAGGTGATCAACGTTTCTATTATCATGGTTTATGCTAAATTGAATACGGGCAAAGCAGAATGGAAGGAATAAAACAACAGTTTGCAAAGATAAGTTTAGCCGGAAAGGCCCACAACTAAACAACGACATGATGTAAACAAGTAATCACCCCGCTAGTACATCCAAAACTTTTCCTGTGGTAAAAGGCAAATGCCTTAAAGGTTTGCCGGTCAACTTCAAAAAAGCATTGGCGATAGCACCCCCCATTAGCGGCAGGCTGACCTCACCCAAACTGGTAGGAGGTGCGGAAGAGGGAATTAAATGAATGTCTATGCTCTCCGGCGCATCCGCCATTCGTAAAATGGGATAGTCGTGATAATTGGATTGTTGCACTTTACCATTTTTAAAGGTGATGCTTTCCAATAAAGAACTGCTGATACCCATGATGATACCCCCTTCCATCTGTGCGATGGCACTATTGGGTTGTACGATGACACCGGCATCTACAGCCGCCCATACTTTATGTACCCGAATCTGCCCGGTTTCTTTGTTTAATGAAATCTCTACTACCCCGGCAGTATATGATCCGCCATAATCAGAAAAAGCAAGGCCTCTCGCACGACCTGCAGCCAATGGTGTTCCCCATCCCGACATCGTCGCTGCTTTATCCAATATAGTCAAATGACGAGGTAAGTCTTTCATCATGCCCCTGCGATATTGGTAAGGATCGAGTTTCAGATCGTTGGCGATCTCATCGATAAAAGTTTCCTGGGCAAATTTATTGGGACCATGGCCTACGGAACGCCAATAGATCGTGCGCACCCCATGATCGGTCACGTGCAGTTTAACCTGCTGATTGGGTATGTTGTAATAAGCCATACGCACCCCTCCGGTCTGTAGCCGTTCATCCGGACCTGCAATATCATGTCTCCAGGCAAGTATATTGCCTTTTGCATCTACACCGGCCTGGATTCGCTGCAAACTTATAGGCCGGAATGAGCCATATTGAATATCATCTTCACGGGTCCAGATTAACTTCAGGGGTTGTTTTACTTGTTTGGCTAAAACGGCTGCTTCCATCGAAAAATCTACGGATCGTCGGCCAAAACCACCGCCCATATAACAGTTGTTGAAGTTCACTTTAGTTTCATCGATATTCAATACCCTGGCGATGGCAGCCCGGTCAGCATCCGGAGCCTGTGTGCCTGCCCATGCTTCGGCGCTATTGCCATCAGCAGCCACTGAAACCACTGCATTTAAGGGTTCCATCTGCGCATGACAGAGATAGTCTGTATAATATTCGCGATCGTATATTTTAGGTGCAGCAGATAATGAAGACGAAGCATCCCCGGTTTCAAGTACGGTTTTACCTTGCTGGCCGGAAGTCCTCACCAGTTCATGATAAGCTGCAAAACTTTTTTCACTGTGGTATCCTTCTGCTTTAGCGCCTTCACTCCATTTGATCTGCATAGTCTTTTTTCCTTTTAATGCCTGTTCAAACGTTTTGGCTACTATACCCATGCCATGATCCAACCGAACAATATCAATCACCCCGTCGGATTCACGCACCTCTTTTTCATTGAGCAGTTCGGGTTTGGAACCATGAACCGGTGAACGTGAAATGACTCCGTAAACCATACCCGGCAATTGAATATCAATGCCAAACTTTGCTTTGCCATTAATCTTTTCCGGTATGTCCACACGCGGCATGACCTTACCGATCAGCCTGAAATGCTCAGGGCTTTTCAAGTCTTTGTCATCAATGACCGGTAGGGTTTCTGGGATTTTAATAAATCCTGCAATTTCACCATAAGTCATTTTTTTTCCACTCGTCGTGTGAATAACCACACTGGGTTCTGTTTTGAGTTCAGCAACCGGGACACCCCATTTTTCCGCAGCATTGTGGAGTAAAATATAACGGGCTTGTGCACCTGCCTGACGTAGATTTTTGTAATAACCCCTGGTAGTCCGGCTACCGGCAGTGATCATTGGCCCGCCGGGTTTGCCATTCCATTGCATCCCATAAATGGCGGGTATGACAGGGGCATATTCTACCCTTACCCTGGACCAATCGGCATCCATTTCTTCAGCTATGATGGCAGCGAGAGCCGTCATAGATCCCTGTCCCATTTCAGCGGCTGGATTATATATAGTGATCTTTCCCTCTTTATCCAACTGTACCCAGGCGGTTAATGAAGGGGTTTCTTCATCTTCTTTCTTGTTTTTATCCAACAGGAACTTAGGAGCAAAAGCACCGGCGGTAATGACAAAACCAAATCCACCCGCGGTCACCAGAAATCGACGCCGTGATACAGCGGTAATATCGCTGCTCTTTATGGTATCGGATCCTAAATGTTTTTTCATTGTTTTCCGTTTTTAGATGAAGCGCGTTCGATGGCTTTGATGATGCGCAAATAGGTACCACAGCGACACAAGACCCCATTCATATGGGCTACGATTTGTTCCCTGTCCGGGGCAGGGTTGTTTTTAAGCAGAGCAGCGGCTTGCATGATTTGTCCCGATTGGCAATATCCGCATTGAGGAACCTGTTCTTCTACCCAGGCTTGTTGCAAAGGATGCAAAGACTCCTGTTCAAGTCCTTCGATCGTGGTCACGGATCTGCCGGCAACAGATGATACCGGGGTCATACACGATCGCACCGGTATACCATCCAGATGGACGGTACAGGCTCCGCAAAGCGAAGCGCCACAGCCATATTTGGTACCGGTCAGACTAAGCGTGTCCCGCAAGGTCCAGAGTAAGGTTGCATCGGATGCGGTATCGACTTGCACTGACTTGCCATTGAGTTTAAAGCTTGTTTTCATAAGGCGGAGTGAATGATCTAAGTTACGAAATCAGTAGAAATTAAGAAAAAAATGTTCACCTGGGTGTTAGGACAGGCTTAAGGCCGAAATATGGGAAGAGAAAATTAAAAGTAACCCTGAAATCGGGTGACATCTTTTTATCACAAATTGTTCTAACCTGTAGAATTTTACAGCATAACCTCCATAAGTTTCGACTCCTTCCCCCACGTATAAACTGTCTCGCTAAACAAATTTATTATCCGAAAGTTTGTCCGGTAGTCCTCTTTAAATTTATATAAATCCTACCAATTTTCATAAGAGTTTCCATACAAAGCTTGTCCTAAAAAATAAAGTATGATGCTTGCAATTAGTCCAGAAATCAAAGCAATTAAAAGCCAATTAAATTTTTTAGGGCTTTGCTATTCCTATTTCTTTTCGTCCATATTTACTCAAAAAAATAAATGGTGCGATTGCGGAAATAGTCATTATTAGTCCAATGGAACCATAATTTCCAGAAGCATTTGCATTTAGAACTAATATGAACCGTGGAATACAAACAATAAGAATTAGAAAAAGTCCGAACTTCCAATTATAGTTGAAAATTCTATTCCAAAAAGGTCTTAGTTCGCTATCCATATTTTGTCAAATGTTGTTTGTCTGTAAAATTATGTCTAACATTTTTCTGAGTTGTTGAATTAGAGATGTAAGTTAAGGACGTCAGTGGTGATTTCAAATTTAGAAATTAATCTATTTAGGGCTACGATTTTCTTCCGTTTCTGATCCACAAACGGGTATGCGGCTAAAAGAACGTAAGACACACCTTTTACGACCATATTCCAGATAATTACCGCCAATTTACGGGCTGTTGCTCGATTAGCTGCTGTATTATTTGTAAGTGTGAGATCGTTATTTAATGTCAGGCATTCTGGTTATATCTTCAATATGAATAAGGGTTAATTTCCATTCTCCGGTGTCTTGTTTTGTCCATACCAGACTATAATTTCCTTTTTCTTTAAGAAGTGGTCCTCCTGGTGGAGTTAAGTCAAGAGTATACGTACCCCCGTCATATGCTAAATGTTGGTCATTGTTTTTAATAACGGATGATGTTTTAATATTACTTAGAACTTTAACGCCACCACTTATCCAATTGTCGGCGATTGTTTTATGCCCAGTATGAATTAAAGAATCGTTCATGACCATGGCGTTGTCTGCTATAGTTTTCATAATAGCTGCGGAATCTTTATTATTCCAACCTGAGAGAAAAATCGCTGTCAAAGAGTCCACATTTAAAGATGGGGTCTCCAGACTTTTTTCTGATGTTTGATTACAACTGGCGATAGAAAGTGCTAATAGAATAAAAGTTAACTGTCTCATATTAATAAATTGGGTTTTTAGTATTGTAGTGGCGCAAATATAGCAATTAACAGTTTGCGGCTTTGTGTTGTGGTGGATTAGATGCACTAACCTTTCTAAACTCACAATGTTTATTAAATGCACTGCTGTTCATATTCGCACTTTCCCCGCCTTAGCGAGGTCACTTGCCATATTCGCCAATCCCTTTTTATATCTATATATAGCTGATGTTTTTTCTCAATTATAATAACATTTTACCCAAAATGCCCTCCGATATAATTTTTTGTTAGCTCTTGTTTGGGGTGATTGAAAATATTATCGCAAGAATCAAATTCTATTAGTTCTCCCAAATACATAAAAGCAACTTTGTCTGAAATACGTTGAGCCTGTTGCATATTGTGTGTTACAATAATAATAGTGTAATCTTTTTTAAGTTTTAAAATCAGGTCTTCAATTTTTCGGGTACTAATTGGGTCTAAGGCAGAACAAGGTTCATCCATTAAAATTACTTCAGGTCTTAACACAACTGTACGGGCAATACATAATCTTTGTTGCTGACCTCCTGATAATTTAACAGCAGGTTTTTTTAATTCATCTTTTACTTCATCCCATAAAAAACTTTCTTTCAAAGCATTTTCAACAAGTTTAGGTATTTCTATCTTAGTGAAATTATGAATGTTCAAGGCATAGGATAAATTTTCAAAAATACTTTTTGGCAATGGATTGGGTTTTTGAAAAACCATACCAATTCTTTTTCGAATTTCAGTTACAGACTTTGTTTTGTCATATAAATCCATTTCGTCAATTTTCAGTTTCCCCTCAATTTTAGCATCGGAAGATAAATCATGCATTCTGTTGAAAGAACGCAGCAAGGTAGATTTACCACAACCGGATGGGCCAATTAATGAAGTTACCTGATTTTTGGGAAAATCGATCGTTACATTTTTGAGAATTTGTTTCTCCCCAAAAAATAAATTCAAATTGTGAGCGGATAGTTTTATTACATCCATTTTTAATCCTGAGTTCTATATTTAAAACGAATGATAAACGCAACAATATTTAATAAAAAAACTAAAGTAATCAATACAACTGCAGTTCCATAAGCCAACGGCCTAACCTGTTCAATAGCAGAATGCTGAGTAGAAAGCATATATAAATGATAAGGCAATGCCATAAACTCCTGATTTATTGAAGTAGAAATGCCATTGATATAAAATGCTACCCCGGTAAATAAAATGGGAGCGGTCTCTCCTGCCGCTCTTGAAAGTGTTAGGATTATTCCTGTTAAAATGCCCGGCAATGCTTTTGGTAAAACAACATCTTTTATCGTTTCAAATTGAGTAACACCTAATGCCAACGTTGCTTCACGCATACTGTTTGGTATTCTCTTTAATGCTTCTTCTGTGGTGGTAATAATATAAGGCAATGAAAGAAGCCCCAATGTAAGCCCTGCAGATAAAACAGAAGTGCCAAGCTTAAAAGCCTGTACAAATAAGGCCAGCCCAAAAAGCCCGTATATAATAGATGGTATGCCTGCTAAGTTTCTGATAGATGCCCTGATGATGTTTGTTAATAAAGATGGTTTTGCATATTCATTTAAATAAACAGCACAGGCCAAACCAAAGGGTACTGCAAAAAAAGTAGTAATAAAAGTAAGCAGAACCGTTCCCACAATTGCCGGTAAAATACCCCCTTTAGTCATACCGCTGGTAGGGTATTGATGTATAAAATTCCAGGATATGACAGGCAGACCTTTTGAGAAAATATCCCATAAGATGATGCCCAGAAAGATGCAGACCATTAAAGTACTGCCCAACAATATGAGCCAATCAAAAGTATGTAGTATTTTCTTTTTCATGCATGAAATTTTCTTAGATGGTTGGCGAAATATTCACCTAAAAAGTTAATAGCTAAGGATATCAAAAATAAAACTCCCGCTATGGCAAATAAGGCAAAGTAGTGTGTGGTTTGATAAGGCACTTCTCCCATCTCAATTGCGATTGTGGCAGTAATTGTTCTAACAGAGTCCAGAAACCCTTTGGGAATAGCTGCGGCATTGCCTGTTGCCATTAATACAGTCATTGTTTCACCCAAAGCTCTGCCGAGCCCAAGCATAACAGCAGCAATTAACCCCGGAAAAGCAGCAGGGATAGTTATTTTAAATAAAGTTTCCCATTTATTTGCTCCAAGTGCTATTGAGGCTTCTCTATGGCTTTTCGGCACCGCATTTATTGCATCTTCGCTGATCGTAATGATGGTTGGCAAGGCCATTATGGCTAATAAAACAGAACCGTTTAAAGCATTTAAACCATTTTGAATACCAAATAGGGTAGAAATTCCGGGACCTAATAAAACAATTCCTAAAAATCCTATAGCCACAGAAGGAATAGCAGCCAACATTTCAATAACAGGTTTTAAAATCATTTGTATTTTTTTAGGGGCAACTTCAGAAAGGAATGCTGCCGTAAGGATACCTAAAGGAACGGCAATAGCCATTGAGCCAACTGCAACTAATAGTGTACTAACCAGTAAAGGTATAATGCTGTATTTGGCCTCAGGATCCCATTGAATTCCCGTAAAAAAATCAATAGGACTTATTTTAGTAAAGAATGAAAATCCATTATAAAGCAACATAAAAAAAATACCACCTAATAGGGCAATAGTAATGAATCCGGCCCCTTTAAAAATATGCTTAAAAAACAAATCTATCTTTTCTCTATTATTGCTTGTCATTTTATTGTGTTTACGGGATAATAACCTGATGCTTGAATGATGGCCGCACCTTGTTCTGTTTTTTCAAACTCCAAAAAAGGTTTTACTTTTTCATAATCGCCCACCTTATAATATTGAAACAGTGGACGTTGAAAGTAGTATTCGCCAGAAGCAATTTTTGCGGAATCTAAAGGAGAAATAGAGGGATGATTATCCGTATAAATTTTCAACACCTTTATTTCTTTACTTTGCCCCTTCATCACATAACCGGCCCCCACATATCCAATTCCTGAGTTATCTGCTTTAATGGCTTCTAAAATTTGTGCATTGCCATTCATTTGTTTGGCATAAGGGGAGAAATGGATGTTGAGAATGTGCTTCACAAACTCATAAGTGCCGGAATTACTTTGACGGCCGTAAATATTTATAGGAATTTTTTCTTTAGTCAAAAATGACCAGTCTTTTCGCTCACCACTTAAGATTTTGGATAAGTCAGAAATACCGATAGAATCAATAGGAAGTTTATTGGAAACTACAAAAGCAATGGCATCTTGTGCAAAAATAAACGAATCTAATGCTGTACCTCTTTCATGAAACAAAATCATTTCCTTCTCATTGATTCTTCTGGACGAATTTGCGATGTCGGCAGTACCGTTTAGTAAAGAAGCAATTCCCAATCCTGAACCACCACCAGATATGGAAACTAATGTTTTATTGTTTTTTTGTTGAAAAGCTTCAGCCAACAGCACCACTAAATTAACTTCAGTATCAGAACCTTTTACTTTTATTGTACTATTGTTAGTAGTGCAAGACAGCAAAGAAAATAAGCAAATGAAAACAGCAAGTACACGCACATGTGAAGATGGCAACAAAAAATTTGTTGGTACTCAAAAATGGTTTAAGTTATTGTTATGCTTTTTGAGTATGATTGAGATGGCCTGTCTTTTCGGAACACAAATCTAATTTAAGTTAAAAAATGATTTGTGTATTTCGAACTTATACCTTGTCATACACCCTTCACCAGGGGATTCGAAATAGTAATGCTGAATTAAATATAGGATAGTGGCGCAGTAAAAAAATTACGTCATAACATCGACTTTCCAGTCTCATTTCGAATTAAAATGAGTCCTGAATTAAAATGATGCAGTCGGTTTTGCTCGCCATAGCCGGCAAAGCACAACCAGGTGAGAAAACAAGACCAGGGGGACAATCACCCCCGGTAACCATACAAACAGAAAGTATAAAATGGCCTCATTAGGCAATGATTGTTGAATTGTTGAACTGTAATATTGTTTCCAATTCAACAATTCAACAGTCTCTATTCCACTGACAAATCAATGATCATTATTTTTTGCCATATTTTAGCGCTGAGTCCCTGGGTCATATCAGACAGGTCACTGACACTTTCCAGGATGACTTCATCTTCGGTATTTTGAGCAAACAGAGCTCCGATTTTGCTGATCAAAGCCAGTAATTCAGAGCAATAGTCCAGGTAACGGGTCAATTCATAACGGTTCATTTCCCTTACCGGGGAAGAGGTAGTATTTGCATGCGGAGGTCGATTGAATACCATCACCGGATCTTTGGTAAGTTGGTGCATATCGATCACATGCGCCAGGCTTCTCAGCATATGAATAGATTTTAAAGCGGACTTTCGTTTGAGCCGGTTCTCCAAATTGATCAGAAAAAACATAGCCAGGCTGACAAAGATCAGCTCATTGATCAGGGATTCGGTGGCAGAAACCAGTTCGGTAGGCCTGTAATCCGGCAAATCAGATTGGGACCAAATCTTCCAGATAGTATACACCGAATATCCCATCATAAACAATATCGCCGCAACGGCTATCAATGAACCAATACGCACCGGCCAGATCGGATCCCTTAGTTTCTTTGATTTTTGATCCAGACTGCTAGATAATAGATTAAACTCAAGGCATACTTTGAGCAAACCACTTTCGGGAAATCGCTCCCTGATCCGGTTTTGCAAGACCCCGATAGTAAACAGGATTTTTTCAGCATGCAGTTGGGTAAACTGGGTATCCCCCTCTGCACCAAATACCTTTAAGGATCTTTCAAACAAAGCCATTCACCTTTTTTTTACTTTTCATTCACCACTGACTAACTGACTAAGCCGAAACCTCGGCTGACCACTGACTAACTACCTATACCACCCCCCCGCCAATTCATTAGCCAATGAAGTCAGATTCGCATGATCGGTATTACATAAAATCAGAATAGCATTTTTTTCATCAGGAAACCTATAATACATGGCACGGAAACCGGGCAATGCGCCCCCGTGATAGATCAGGCGGTGATTTTTAAATGAATTTACATACCAACCAAATCCATAGGATGCAGCATCGTTTGATGGTCCTGTTTTGACTGTAGTTTTCCACATCGACTCCCAGGATTCTTTATTCAAAAATGCAGACTGCTGGATATTTAATTCCCATTTAAGCAAGTCAGGGATGGTCGACAGGAAAGCGCCGCTAGGCCGCAAAGCCACGTAGTTGAGTGAATTTAACCAGGTGCCATCGTATCCCCGGTAATATCCATTGGCCCGACGCACAATGAGGTCGGCAAGATTAGTCGTCCTTGAATTTTTTAAGCCGGCAGGTTTAAAAACCTGTTGATCCATATAGGTAGAAAATGACTGGCCGGTTATTTTACGGATGATCTCGGCTAACATAAAATAACCCAGGTTGCAATATTGCCATTTAGTGCCCGTAGGGAAAACTAAAGTATCAGGATAGGCTGCTTTGATCAGCGTTTCATCGGGGATATTGGCCATAGCATCAAAAGCAGGTGACTCACGTTCCAGGCCGGAGGTATGATTGAGCAAGTGGCTAAGGGTAATAGCCGCCCAGGATGTTGGAGCATCCGTAAAATATTTATTTACCGGATCATTCAGACTAAGTTTTCCTTCCTGGGCCAATTTGACAATGGCGGTAGCTATAAATTGTTTGCTTAAAGAGCCGATTTTGTAAACTGAATTTTCATTGGCCGGAGTTTCAGTTTCCAGGTTGGCGATTCCGTGCGCTTTTGAATAAACAATTTGGCCATTTTCGATTATACCCACGGACAGGCTTACCAGTTTTTGTGTCTTGAGGTGTTTCAATATAATACTGTCGTAGGCCGTTTGCTGAGCTGACAAAGCAGAAAATTGAAACAGCCAAAGAACAAGGAATAAAAAACGCATAGGTTTAAAGGATTAAATCAAAGGTAAGGATAATAACTTCCGGCCGAATCTTAATCCAACAAAGTGAAGCTCCTGTTTTCAATTATTATATAGACTCCCAATAAGATTAATACTACCGATGTAATTACATGTCCGTAACGGTCAATCGTTTTGGCCACAAGAGGATGGCGGGCCAAATAGTTTGCTGTAATCAACCAAATAGCTACCATCATTAAAAAAATAAACAGCATTACAGTCATTTCGTTATTATTCAAAGTTGAAAACAAAGGAATTTAGGCACGATGATGTCTCCGCCATTGCTAAAGGTGATTGAAGCTACCGCCCAAAATCCCTGGCTTAAATATATTTTTTTATTTACTGGACTCGGGACTTCGGGCTCAGATCGGTGGAATAATTCCGAAAACTGCCTGATCCCCAGGTAAATGGGTACAAAGCCCAATAATCCAATATACCTTATATCTATCCATCTCCCGAGTCGTGCCCCAAAATAACTTATAGTAACCAGCAGAGCAATCCCAAGGTACTGTCCCCACCAAATATCGAGGGTGGTAACCCTTTTGTTTCCGACAAACAAAGCCAGGATAAAAAGATCATCGATATTGGTGGAGGCAAAATGCCAAAAAAGAAGTCAGTATAATATCCATTCAATGGGAAGGAACTTGGATGTAAAACCTGGGTATTGGTCATCAGCGATCACGCTTAATTATAGACGGGTTTATGAGGATCCAATATTCGGAATAAATTTTTTAATAGAGACCAGGATCGTCCTGTTTATTGAAAAATTCCCTTTATTGACGACCACCAGGGGAAAAAGCATAAGCGGTCAACGATCTCACCCCGGGATTCAACTCCTATCCTTTTTTCTTATCTGCTTCTTTGTCTTTTTTCCGTTGTTTTTTTTCTTTTTTACCTTCTCCGGGTTTTCCAAATACCCTTTTGAAACAACCCTCCTTATTATCATCTTTAGGATCCACCCTTTTCAGGGTTCCCAGATTGACCTGATGGTCCAGGGCCGGATAGATGGCCTGGACAAATCCATTCCTCAGTGCTGCAAAAATCGCATACCAGGTACCGATAGTGTGGTCTCCGTACTCACCCAGGATAGGAATTTTTGTCGCGATCTTATCCGATTCATTATTTTCTAAAATATTGCCCACCACCTGGACCAGGGTTTCCCAGAGTTTGTTGAAAAAACTGTCTTTCCTGTCTTCATGGCCGGTCACATCCAGATTGGCAATAAATGGTTTTACATAACCAATGTATTTTTTATCCTTAGCTGCCATTTCCATATACATACCAAAGGTTCCTTTATGAATATCCAAATTGGCATAGGCTTTAAAAAAATCATTTAGTTTGGGCAGTAGAGCATTTTTTAATTCCAGGTTCATATCAAAAGTCGGATCATTCGCCCAGGCATCCAGCCGCATATTAAAATCTACACTTCCCCCATATACATTTGCAGTGGCTTTTATACTGGCTGGCAACAAACTGGTATCCACCACATTGGACAAGTTTTTTGCCAGAAGGTGTGTTTGATCCAGTTGAATATCCACCACGGGCTTTACAGTATTGTCGAGGTAGGCTATTTTACCGTGATACACCTCAATTAAATTTACTTTAAACGGCGTAAATGCCCGGAGCATCTGCCGGAAATTATTGGTATCTTTTTCAATGTCGTTGAGCTCCGTATTATCTTCCGTAAATCGAAGCACCGGACTGGTCAGTACGAATTCAGTCACAATTCTGCCTATGAACAAAGCAGCCCAGGCCAGAGAGATATCTACCTTAGGGCATTCAAACAAATTGGTTTGTTTCCGGGTGGCAGAATCCACTTTATCAATGTAAATATCTTTTACTACATATGCCCCGCGATACAGGGAAAGATTGATATCTTCAATATGGCCAAAATATCCGGGTATATGCGCCAACCGTTTATTGGTATAATTTAAAATCCAATAAGGAAGTATCAGCCGCACTACAAGAAATACGGCTGCAATGACTAATACTATTTTAAATAACCGCTTTCGTCGCGGAGAAGATGAAACAAGTGATTTTCGAGTTTTCGTGCGTACAGTTGATGAGGTGTTTTGATCTGTTAACTTTTACAGATGATAATTTCATTTGAAATTGAACCAGGGAGCGACGCACCGGATCAAGCCAGTTTCTCTGTATAAAACGAATTGGCATTTAAATTAATTGTAGACTATTTTTGATTAAAAATCCACACCAAATAATACTTACAAACTACTGATTATCAGATACATATTACCAATTAATGTCCCCGGTCCCCTCAGCCACATTCAATTGCCAGGACAAACCAAACTTGTCAGTCAACCAACCAAAATGTTTACTGAAAGGATATGGCCCCAAAGGCATAATCACTGACCCGCCATGGGACAATCCACTGAATAAAATGGTAATCTCCTCCTCGTTTTCACACCGCACAAAAATCGAAATAGCTGATGTAAAAGTAAAGCCATGTTTGATTGTACTATCGATGCACATGTATACTTGTCCGTGAATGGAAAAGACACCTATTTTTACTGAGCCTTCAGCGCCGGCTTCCAGGGGACCATATTTGATGATACTGATGATCTCAGCCTGTTGGAATACGGAGGTATAAAAGTGAATAGCCTCCTCCGCCCGGCCATCAAATATTAAAAAGGTAGTGGTTTTTTGCATAGTGAAACGAGTGTGCCGATTCCGATTTATTAACCTGAAAGTAATCGTTTTATTCATTAATTTATTGCTAACGTTTGGTTGTCAGCCTTTTTTTTCAAGATTAATGCACTGATCAACGCCACAATCAAACCGACAGGAAAAACTTCAGAATAAGTGACCAGGATGACAAACAATGGATTTTTGTACATACCCTTAAATTTTTCCATCTCAACCATTTTTTGGTCAAGTTCGATCTGGGTGGCTCCACTGGCAGTGGCCTCTTTGAGTACGTGGGGTATGTATTTGTCCAAAAAGTCGGGAACAAATAAATAATAATACAACAGCCAGGTGACCACATACATGGTGGCCGCAATTAAAGCAATGAGCGCCCCCATTTTAAATGCCGCCCCGAAACTAATCACCCCTTCATTGTATTTATTCCGGTAATTCCGGATTGCAATAAAAATGAAGGAAAAAATGGCGATCATAGCCGCATAACCGACCACATCGCTGCCCGAAAAATCTTCGCGGGTATAACAACGGTGGACCATATAAACCATGTTGAAGGAAAGGATACTGCCCATGATCAGGCCGAAAATCAGAATGTTTTTTTTCATGATACACATATTTTTATTGGTGCTAAAATAGGCCGGGTACCTCCGGAACCCTTCATACTTTTGGATGAATTTGCAGATGAAATGTTTTTTAATACTTAAGTAGGAGCCGGCTGTCAGGGTATGATTTTCAGTCGTTTAGCTTTTTCGACAGCCTGAGTGCGACGACGGACGTCCATTTTTTCAAAAAGTCTGGAATTATGTGTTTTAATCGTACTTAAAGAAACAAATAAACGGGAAGCAATCTCTTCATTGCTCAACCCCTGCGCCATCAAATGCAAAACATCCATTTCCCGTTTGCTGAGGGTCAGGTTGTTTAGCGCGTCTTCGTCCGGTGTAAATTCGACTGGTGTCGACAGGTATACCGGCTTTTCAATTACCACGGTTTTTATTCCGGGACGGGCGAGCTTTTGCGCTACCCAGATGCCCAGGATAGTAAAAATCAACGCAGTGATACCGATGTAAATTTCAATCGACAGGTCAATAATAATAAACCGCCATTGCAGCCATTTGAGCAAAAACAACAACAGGGCCAGGGCAGCTCCATAGAGAAGGGTGTGTTTGTATTTAGAATAAAAAGTACGGGACATCTTCCAATCAACAAAAATATAACCTATACCCCGAAAGTTTATCGGTATCAATTTATAAGCGAGACGGTTTAACACATCTGTTTTTTATTTAAAACCAACAAGCGGATAAGTCAAAAAAGGATCCAGCCCTCTTTACATTTTTTCGAATTCCAATTGGGTTAAATCACTTTTTAGCCTGATCCATCGGTCCAGCGTGGAAGTAAGGGGTAAAAGAATGTTTTGAAGGGTCACAGAAGTTTTGGATAAAGATTCACCTTCCATCCGATTTTTTTTATTAAAAAATTTGCGCGTCAACCCGGCCATCAGGTAACTAATCCGGATATTTAAATTTTCTGCTTTGATTAGTTTAAATCCCTGGTCCATCAACACCTCAGCAAAACTGCTTATTGGTCGTCCTACACACAGCTCATTTCCTCTTTCTGTTTTTTCTACCCGTTCAAACAAAAAGATTCTTTTTGAACTGATCCGGGCAATTTCATGCAGCAAGGTGTTAAACATCGTATGGTCTGTATTGTGCTGCAGGACAGTTGCAGTAAAAACGATTTCAAAGGAATCGTCTCCAAACGGGATTGATGTGGGTGAGGATTTTATTATTTCTACAGCAGGAGGCAAATGGCTTTGAGCCAGGAGAATCATTTTTTCAGAAAGATCTGCTCCGGCCAACTTATTAGGATGGTGTTTTAAAACTTCCAGGAGATTGCCACCCGGCCCACAACCCACCTCAAGAACACTTTTACCTTTAAAATCAATGGCGTTTAATTTTTTTAAAAAACAAGCCCGCTTATACCGGTAATATGGTTCATCATCACCGGCCATAAAGACCCCGTCGTTTCTGATGTCTATCCTTTTTGCAACGGCTGACCAATAGGTTTCAGGGTGATAGGTTTTCATGTGTTCTTTAAGGTATCAAAATCCGGGTAAAAATACGCTGTCCAGACTTATGATCCCAGTATCAATCTCCCGGGCAGGAGCAGTCCCTGTTTTGCTCCTGGCTCATTAAATCCTTTTTTTAATTTCTCCGGGGCATCGGAAAGAATAAAGAGACGGTATTATAGTAATTCCTGAGCTCGACACGTAATCAACGTAAGTAATTGGTTATCAATAATACTTTTTAAGGGGGTTGGCTCCCTATAGATTTTTTAAATTTTGATATCCTATTTTGGAATCAAATAAAAGTTTTAGCTATTTAGAAGCCAAGTACTTTACTTGTTACTGATTAACTGTTTACAGACTACTAACCAACTGATTATTCACTTAATTTTACCATACACCGCACATCCTTTTCATTTAAATACCATTCGACACAAAAACCCCGCGGATCGATCCGGGGATCCGCAATCATCTGCCTGAAAGCCTTGCCGATCTTTTGTACATCTTCATGAAAATTGGAAATAAACAAACTCAGGTAATGCCCTTGTTTAATGGTCATGGTTTCAAGATTCAACCGGGCAGCTTCGCCGGATTTGATTTCTTCTGCAGCGGCTTTATAGATAATGCTTCCGTTACGGTCGGGATGTGAAATGCCGAAGTAATTTCTTTCCGAGATGTAGGGAATCAGCGAATGCAGTTTCTCATGGGCAGGAAGGATACCCAGAGGAAAGGAGTCGGCGGTTAAACAGCATATGGGGATGTCGCGGGCCAGATTATAAATTTCCATAGTTTAAATTTGAACACAAACCTACTGTCAAAATACACAGGTGATAGTGTGTAAAAACGACAAAGTATGGGGTTGATTGCGACAAGAGGTTTTTCTACTTTAGCGCCATGAAAAAAGTAGTTGGTTAGTTGGTTAGTTGGTTAGTTGGTTAGTTGGTTAGTTGGTTAGTTGGTTAGTTGGTCCGCGGCTCGCAGCTCGTGTGTCTCAGTGTCTCGTATCTCGTTGCTCATGGCTCGTTGCTCGCGGCTCGTTGCTCGCGGCTCGCCGCTCACTTCCCATGTGCAACATCAATCGCTTTGCGCAATTTATTCCAGTCCGTATCCCCGGCTACCGTGCAATCGGCTCCCAGTATAAATTGATTGGGTGCATTTTTTAATATTTGACGGACTTCTTTATCTATTTGTGACGGACTTCCTTTGCTGATGACTCCAAGTCTTTCCATCCCGCCCATGACGGGGCGTTTAAACATAGAGGAGATTTCTTGCCAGCTGAGGTGTTTAGTAGTGGTTTGCGGATTGCAGTTGACGACCTGTCCGGGGTAATCAAGTACGGCGTCATAACTGGCATAAGGGGCATTGTAATCACAGACGTGTAAAATATTAAAAGGGCAGGCCGCGGCGGCTTCTTTCATAGCCACCAGGTCAGAAGGTCTTACATAATCTTTAAACAAACGCGGATCCTTGAATTGTTTGGTTTCTGACCCCTGGGTAGACATATAAAATCCATCCACCCCAATTTTGATACACTCTTTGACAAACAACATCTGGCTTTCCACCAGAGTATCCAGCCCCTTTTTGACCGCCTTCGGATCTTGTTCCATATGTTGTAAAAGGACCGGGCGGGTCGCGGTATGTCCGGCCCACATAAAGGGGGAATATAAGGTCATGATCACCAGGGCTTCCGGTTTTAAAGTTTTTACAATCTCCCTTACGGCGACCAATTGCGGTTCGTAGAACTCCAGCGGATTGGGTTTTAGTTTGGCCCAATCCGATGGTTTTTTAAGAAAGTCCACCGGTTCATATTCTTTTTCAAACTGGATCTTGACAAAGTCCATATCGGTATGGCGGAAATACCTGAGGTGTTGTTGTGCTGCTGGAGATCCCAATTTATAGGGTTCTTCAAAGTGCAGAAAAAATGCTGCGGGAGTATAACCAGGTTCTATTTTTCCTTCCAGCCATTGGAGCATGCGTTCTCTTTTATTGACCGGGGGAGTTGCTGGAGAATGGGCAAATAACTTGCTGCCGGTCATCATGGCGCCGGCGCCAAATAATGAATTTTTAAGAAAGGTCGATCTTTTCATGGACGAGTGAAAATATTTATTCCCCTAAATTACTAACTAAGTCATTAGTAGCGGCGTAATTTATTCGTCGGAAAAATGCGGATCGGCGGCTAAATTGCGTCACTACAAAATGTGTAATTATCGGATCTTTTTCGGCTTAATTTCTTCGCCGGAGTAGAGCAAGGTAGCGGCGTAATTTATTTGCCGGAGTAGAGTAGTATTTTGATAATAAAATAAGTCTCGGCGGCTTAAGCACGCCGCTACAAAACGTGCAATTCATTATCGGATCTGTAACGGCGCAATTTATTCACCGGAGTAGAGTAGTATTTTGATAATAATTACGTCTCGGCGACTAAGCGCGCCGCTACAAAAACGGATTAATTTTACTCCCGGATAATTTTATACCTTTTAATACAATGAAACCGACCAGATCCCGTATCCTTCCCCTGCCTGAAGAAAACATAACTCCCGAAACTCAAAAAGCGTATCAGCACCATAAAACGAATTACCACGGACGGATCACCAATATGAAATCCACCCTGGGCCATTCGACGATTGCCTTCGAAGCCTATATGCAATGGTATCCCCTGTATGAAAAAGTAAAAAAAATACTCGGAGAGCGGCTTTCACCCCTGTATGCCTGGTCGATATCGGAAGCCTCGGATTGCCCTTTGTGCAGTACTTACTTCAGGAAATCCATAATTGAATCTGGCGAAGACCCGGAACAATTGATCTTGTCGGAACAGGATCAGCAGCTACTTTCTTTTGGTGCAGCTATTGCTTTAAATAAGGGTTTTGTTCCGGATGAAATTTATCAGCCAGTAGCAGACCGACACTCCGGGCAGGAAATGGTCGTCCTGATTGCCTTTGCCGGAATCATGATAGCCACTAATATTTTCAACAATGTGATCCATACTGAAATTGATGAATACCTTTATCCTTATTTATCTCCAAAACAATAATCGATGTCTTCATTAAAAGGCAAAGTAGCTTTTATCACCGGGGCGGCTCATGGACAGGGCCGCGCCACTGCAATGGCTCTGGCTAAAGAAGGGGTACACCTATTGGCTTTTGATATTGCCAGGCCACTGACTTATCCGGGATATACCATGGGTACCCCGGATGATATGTCCACGTTGCAAGAAGCAGTCGAAAAAGAAGGAGTACGGTGTGTATTGTATAAAGGGGATGTACGGAAAGATACAGAAGTCAAATCAGCCGTTGACCTGGCGTTGACCGAGTTTAACCGCATCGATATCCTGTTTAATAATGCAGGTATCTGCGCCTACGGCCTGGCTCATGAGCTGGGCGAAGACGAATGGGACGCCATGATCGATATCAACCTCAAAGGCGCCTGGCTCACTGCCCGGCATATCATTCCGGTGATGATTGCTCAACAATCTGGAAATATCATCAACAATTCTTCAGTGGCTGGTCTACGTGGCATGAGAAGGCTGAGCCATTATGCTGCATCCAAATGGGGCCTGGTAGGACTCACTAAATCCTGGGCCATAGAACTCGCTCCTTATAATATCCGGGTCAACTCCATCCATCCCACCGGAGTAAATACACCCATGAATGACGGACTCGCCTTCCTGGAAGGTAAGACTCCACAGGAAATAGGAGAAGCGTCTGCAGGAAACCTGTTGTCTGTACCCTGGATAGAACCCGAAGACGTGGCACAGGCAGTACTTTACCTGGTATCGGACCAGGCCAGGTATGTGACGGGCAGCCAGTTTGTGATCGATGCGGGATTGCTTACAAGGTAGCGGCAACTTCAGTCGCTGGATCGAGTCCTCGGTCGAATTCTCTTTGATTCAGATTCTCATAAATATAAATCGCTTGATGTTCGCAAGCCCGGCGACTGAAGTCGCCGCTACAATTCCGCCAAAGGCGGATCACTCGTTGGTTTTTCAAACTCCTTCTCTTTCCGCATATATCTCTTCACCCACATCATCATAGCCGGAGTATAAAGCATATACGCCATTCCACCGATAATGGACGCCCACCTAAAGGAACCCCATTTAAAAATAAAGGTAAGAATGATCGATATCAGAGGCACTCCAAACATGATCATCAACCGGATCTTTTGCTGATGGGTGTAAAATATTTCAAAATCATTGAGCTCCAATTCATTTTTCAGTTTGGAAGCCCGGAGATACAAGAGATACACTGTAAAATAAAGTGCAAAAGCTACAAATCCATAATAGATCATAAGATCAGGCACCTCATGGCCCTTAATGGACATCCCGATATCAATGTTAAAGAAAAAACTGGTCAGGAATAAAGTCAGGAATCGCAAGGGGTAAACATAAAAAATAATCAAGGCAATAAACAAGGTATTGAGAACGACCAACTTGTTGTCTTTTAAAGTATAAATTTCAGAAAACCGTAAATGTTCATTCCAGATCAGTACCAGGAATCCAATGCTGATCAGGAAAGCCGGCAGGGTCTTAGTAAATGTAATCAGGCTGCTGAACGAATTGGGATTGCTGAGGTTAAAAATCAGGAGGGTAATGGCGATGCCAAACACCGCATCCGTAAGATTGTCCAATCGGGTAGGGTTGTTTCCCCGGTAATTGATTCTGGGGTCGTGGTGCCTGTTTTCGTTGATTTCTTTTCTCATGGAAACTATCAATTTAGTGTAAAAAACGTATTAGCAATAATATATTATGCCAATATCGTTTTGAAAAGACTCTATATGGTCTACCAGGTGTTCTATGATCCGCGACTTCGTCTGTGGTCACGGATTAGATCTCCACAAACTAGATTTATATTTGACTATATTATATGATAACCTTTAAGCCTGCGTTCCTTATTTTCTATGGGGCAGTATGGTTGGGTTGTGGTTCTTGCGGGCAATCAAAGTTTGACAGGGATGATATGCTGAGAGGATCCATCACCCCAGCCCGGACCTGGTGGGATCTCAAGCATTATGATCTGAACGTCATTGCCCATCCCGGATCCAAAACCCTGGAAGGAAGGGTGATTGTGACCTATGAAGTTATATTTCCTGATCAGACCATACAAATCGACCTGCAACCCCCATTAAAAATCATTAAAGTCATCCAGGATGGACAGACGTTGAATTATACTAAAGATGGTAAAAACGCCTATATGATTTTACTGACTAAACCACAACAGCCTATCCACAGGGAATCGATCATCGTTTATTATCAGGGCAAACCCATAGAAGCCAATGATCCTCCCTGGCAGGGTGGGGTCCAGTGGACAACAGATAAGGAAGGAAACCCCTTTATTGCTACCTCCTGTCAGGGGTTGGGGGCCAGCGCCTGGTGGCCCTGCAAAGATCATATGTACGATGAACCCGACAGCATGACCATATCGGTTACTGTTCCCGAAAAACTCATGGATGTTTCCAATGGCCGGCTAAGGGAAGTGATTTCAAATCAGGATGGCACAAAAACATTTACCTGGTCCGTACGCAATCCCATTAATAATTACGGCGTAAATATGAACATCGGCAATTATATGCATTTTTCAGACACCCTGCATGGGGAAGCAGGAGTACTCGATATGGACTATTATGTATTGCCCTATAACCTAGATAAAGCCAGAAAACAATTTAAACAAGCCAAACTGATGATGCGGGCCTTTGAGCACTGGTTTGGCCCTTTTCCTTTTTATGCGGATGGATACAAACTGGTGGAGGTGCCTTACCTGGGCATGGAGCATCAAAGTTCAGTGACTTATGGAAATGGATATAAAAATGGTTACCGGGGCAGAGACCTTTCAAAAACGGGCTGGGGACTTAAATGGGATTTTATAATTATCCATGAATCCGCCCACGAATGGTTTGGCAATAACATTACGTATAATGACATAGCCGATAAATGGATTCACGAAAGTTTTGCCAATTATTCGGAGAGCCTCTATACAGAATATTATTATGGCAAAAAAGCCGGTTCTGAATATGTCATCGGCACCCGCAGAGCCATCAGAAACAACCGGCCGATCATCGGCGACTATCGGGTAAATAATGAAGGTTCAGGAGATATGTATACCAAAGGCGGCAATATGTTGCACACGATACGCCAGATCATTGATGACGATCAAAGATGGCGAGAGATATTACAGGGACTGAACAAAATATTCCATCACCAGACAGTGGAAAGCAACCAGATAGAACAATACTTGAGCAAGGAATCTGGAAAAGACCTGTCTAAAGTATTTGATCAATACCTGAGGGATACACGAATTCCGATCCTGGAATACACCCTGTCCAATGATTCATTGAAGTATAGATGGAATCAGGTGGTTACAGGTTTTGATATGCCGGTGCGCATCAGGCCTGGCAAAACAGAACAATATAAAACCCTCCATCCCACGACCTCCTGGAAATCTGAACCTGTTAAAACCGAATCCATACTTGTTGACCCTGATTTTTATGTCGAAGCAAGGCGGCTGAATTAGGGATCTCCTGGTCCATCGTCCGTGGCGTAGCCAGCTCTTTTGATTGCACGGATTTTTTTCGCTGCCGCAGGGCAGGATGAAAAATTCTTTATTTGGAGTAAAACGGGTCGAACCCGAAAATACAGACCAATACCTACCTGGAGTAAATTATACCAAAGACGAAGTTTATATTTGAGTAGTATAATTTATGAAACCAATTTTTTTATTTGTTTTTATCCTGGTAGGATTCCCCGGATTGAAAGCACAACACACCTTTACCTGGGAAGATACCCTGAGGGGATCCATCACCCCTGCCCGCGCCTGGTGGGATCTCAAACATTATGACCTGCGCGTCACCGCCATACCGGAAACCAAAACTATCAGTGGCCAGGTGACTATCCGTTATAAAGTAATTGCTTCGTATCAAATCATGCAAATCGATCTGCAGGCCCCACTGGTTATTGAAAAAGTGATTCAGGACGGCGCAGAACTCAGTTTTAAAAAACAAGGAGACGATGCCTATATGGTGGAATTAAAAAAAACTCAACAGGTCAAAAAGGCTGAATCCATCACCGTGTTTTATAAGGGTATACCCAAAGAAGCCAAAAACCCGCCCTGGCAAGGCGGCGTTCAATGGACAACAGATGATGATGGCAATCCCTTTATAGCCACTTCCTGCCAGGGACTGGGAGCCAGTGTATGGTGGCCCTGCAAAGACCATATGTACGATGAACCCGACAGCATGACCATCTCCATTACTGTGCCTGAAAAACTCATGGACATATCCAATGGCCGGCTGAGATCAATAGTTTCAAATAATGATGGTACTAAAACGTTTACCTGGGCGGTGCGCAACCCCATCAACAATTACGGAGTGAATATGAACATCGGCAATTATGTGCACTTTAAAGATACCCTGCATGGGCTAAAAGGGGTCCTTGATATGGACTATTATGTATTGCCATACAACCTCGATAAAGCAAAAGAACAATTTAAACAAGCCAAACTGATGATGCGGGCATTTGAACACTGGTTTGGTCCTTACCCTTTTTATACCGATGGATACAAACTCGTCGAGGTACCTTACCTGGGTATGGAACACCAGAGTTCGGTGACCTATGGCAATGGATATGAAAACGGGTATAGGGGAAGGGACCTGTCACAGACGGGCTGGGGACTAAAATGGGATTTTATCATCATCCACGAATCCGGCCACGAATGGTTTGCCAACAACATCACATACAAAGACATCGCGGATATGTGGATCCATGAAAGTTTTACCAACTATTCTGAAAACCTGTATACCGAGTATTATTACGGCAAACAAGCAGGTTCGGAGTATGTCATCGGTACCCGCAAAGCCATTAAAAATGACCGGCCGATCATCGGCAAGTATAACGTCAACAGCGGTGGCTCCGGGGATATGTACTATAAAGGCGGCAATATGTTGCACACGATACGCCAGATCATCGACAACGATAAAAAATGGAGAAAGATATTAAAAGGACTCAATAAAAAATTTTATCACCAGACCGTAGAGACATCCCAGATCGAACACTATATGATCAAACAAAGCCGAAAAGACCTGTCTAAAATATTTGATCAATACCTGCGCGATGCACGCGTTCCACGGTTTGACTATTCGATCCATAGCGGCGTCATGAGCTACCGGTGGCGCAATACCGTGGCCGGCTTCAATATGCCCGTCCGCGTCCGGGAATCGCAACAGAAAGCTTACCGATGGTTGTATCCCACCACAGACTGGCAGACGGCTCCGATCAAAAGCGATACCCTGATAGTGGATGAAATTTTTTATGTGGAGGTGAGGAAGGTGCAGGGAATACAATAATAAATGCCTTAAAGTATTATTTTTAAAAACTGCACGAAGAGACCAGGATATTTTTGAGAAATCACTCCGCGAAAGATTATAAACTTCCGGGCACCATCAGTGGGGCAAAATAAAGACCACTGAGATTTATACCCACACTACATACGCCAATGAATTCAGATTTTGTAGCCCGATAGGTAGGTATGGATATTTCGTATTTAATGTTGATATTTGATATTTAATGCAATATTGCGTAAAACGAACCGTTGGGCGCAATTGTACTAAACTTTCAAATGACAATTCTTAAGACGTAGACTATTATGAATATCTACATATATAAATTATCCATCTGGCAGATATGCGGTTTAACTTTGGGTGTAGCGTATCTGTGCCGTGAATACGTTACAATATTAATATATCTACCTTCCAGATTTATAAAAAGTTACAGTGTTTATAATGAAAAACTTACAGGCACAAATACGCCAACACGCACTTTCCACTGCTACATAGCTGCGCCAGAAGAAGGCTTAAGAATGTTATGTAGTTATTTTAATATCATTATCCGACTAAAAAGACAACAACTACAACTATAAATATGAGCATAGGCAAATGGTTTCGAATCTATTATAATAAAATTAATGAGAGCATTGCTTTTTACCCGGCCATTATTGCTATTGGTTTTTTGCTGCTTTCCATTGGCATGCTCAAGATTGATTTTTCTCCATGGGGGAAGTACATGAAGACAGGATTAAGCTGGCTGAGCCTTAAAGATGCAAGCACGGCGCGGTCCATTATATCTACTGTCGCAGGCGCTATTATATCTCTTGCCGTTTTTAGTTTTTCAATGGTAATGATAGTGTTGAATCAGGCCGCTTCACAAATGAGCAACCGTGTGCTGACGAGTATGATTGAGAATCGCTTTCAGCAGGTAATTCTTGGGGTTTATATAGGTACTATTGTGTATGCGCTTTTTTTGCTAAGCACGATCCGGGAAATCAGCAGCGGTATTTATGTCCCGGCATTAAGTATTTACCTGCTTATTCTTTTCACCATTATTGATATTTTTCTATTCATTTATTTTTTGGATTATGTAACGCAATCGGTAAAATACGAAACTGTTATTCATCGTGTGCAGAAACAAACGATGGCCACTATGAAGGAAAAGTTTGAAGACATAGAGGAAGAAAACGTTTCATGGAGCAGCCTGCCTTTCGTTGAGATAGGATCATCTGAGTCAAATTATTTCCAGGGCTTTAATGAAAAAAAACTATTGAAGATAGCCCGTGAAAAAAATCTGTATATCTGTTTTCTTTATAAGCAGGCAACCTATTTAATAAAGGAAGTTGTATTTATGAAGGTGTATGGCGCCAGGTTAATTGATGAAGAATGTAAAAGTGACTTATTATCCGCAACAGATTTTTTTAAAGGCCAACCCATAGACAGGAATGCGGATTATGGTTTTAATCAGCTTGCAGAAGTTGCCATAAAAGCTTTGAGCCCGGGCATTAACGATCCCGGCACGGCGGTTATAAGCCTTCATTCATTGTCTGATGTATTAGCTTATAAACTATACCACAATCTTCCTTCCGTTAGGCTCGACGATAAAGGAGTCAAAAGGATTTATATACCGTGTTCTTCATTCAATGATATGTTTGAAAAATGCATTTATCCGATTTGGAATTATGGGAAGAAGGATGAATACATTCAAAAGGAGCTTATCCTTATGGTAAATCAATTAAAAACGCTGGATCATAAAAAGTTGTACACGGAAGTATTTGATAAACTAATGAAAGAAATAGAGAAACAAAAAAAAATTATGATTGAGAACAATTGAATTATATAAGGAACAAATCTTGCTAATTCAAATTCAAATCCCAGCAATCCTTAGTGTTTAATAAAATATATGTTAACAAGTGAAAGCTGAGCAAGGAAAATAACTTGAATCGCTGTATAAACAAAATAGTGAGACTGGATGGTTATACCAACTAATTGAGTTGCAAACTCAGGATAGCATTCAACATTTTATCTTTTATGAACCATTTTTGTTAATGCTTACTTTTACTCGTCTTAGTTCGTGGCTCACTGAACCAAAGCGGAGGGGAAAAGTGACTTGAATTAATACTAATGAACTTCTGCATCTTTAGTTAAGCATCGGTTGTATGCAGACGATTTTTAAAATTCCACCACAAACGACAATGCGAAACGTTGAACGCAATTGTACCAAACTTTCAAAGAACAATTATTTAGACGTAGTCTATTATGAATATCTACATTTATAAATTATCCTCCCCTTTATTGTTCTATTTTGGGACTTTGACTGAAGATATTGTGAGGAAAAAAATGATATCTTTTGTGGTACTGTTTTCAAAAACAAAAACAACAGTACTTTATTTCAAGACGTTCAAAGGTTGACATTGAATTGTGATTCGACATTTTCCTATATACATATTTCTTGCATATGCCGTGGCACTTCTTTAGGAACTTGGACTTTAAGGATTGATATAATTTATCCGATAAACAAACAAGAAATTAAAAAGGCGAATTGAAAAACAAAAATTCTCTGGAAGTTTTGAAATGTACGTAGACCTAACTAATAAAGCATTGACTTTTAGCGATTCATTTGTTGTTTGGAAAAGGACGACAATATCGATTGATACGCTTAATAAATATTAAACCGCGCCAAACAAAAGAAAATATTTTTTGCAAATGAGGCTGGACGGAAGTACAATTATCAGCAGTGCAAATCTCAGTTAAATATCAGGGGGACGGAATTCTGCTCAGCGTTAATGGACATTTTATTATAAATTTAGCTTCAGTTCCGGGCTGACAGTTGGCCAATTCCCCAGCTTCACAAAGCCTAAAACTTTAGCGGCTAGTCCAAACCGGCCATTTTTCATTATTATGCTAGACAGAAAACATTATCTTAATGTTGTTATTGACAAAGCATGAAACTTGACCGATATGAATTGATAGAAGGGCGGCTTAATCATTCCAATCTTCATTGCTAAGTACGGCCAAGATCCGCTACGTCACATGCACCAGCTTTGCGTTCACTAAAAATAAAACAAATTAATATGAGCAAGGTTTTAACGCCAGAACAAACAGCTATTACTCAACAGTTTCAGGCGCATATTGATGCTGAGATCCGGGGTGACCTGGATACAACGTTATCTACGATGACTTCAAATCCACCAATGTATGGCTATGAATTTCATGGCTACAGACATACATGCACTCGGGCTTTCCGTAGTGGTCAATGATATTTGCGGGTTGACAGACCTGAAAATTATCCATGCCATTTGCAACGGAGAAACCAATCCTGAAACATTGGCCTCGTTTAGATCAATGGCGATGATTAGTTTGAACTATTCTTACAAAACAAAGGAAAAACATAAAGTATTTTACGAGGCGACATTAATTGCTTTAAAACTATACAGTAAAGTAATTTTTGGCAGTATTTTATGTTTGCCCTCTCTGTGGCAATACTTACGAATTTGATTGCATTAGGCAAAATGTCGGTGATAGCCTTAGTAGTAATCTGTTTTAAAACTTCATTTATAAATTCTACATCCATTACATACTTGTTCTTTCTATTATGAGTTTTGGAATGGTTGCAAAAACAGACTACCTTGGAGCTCAGATATGGCATACCGAAATTTCCCCCGAAGCAATTCAAAACAAGGACGGGGTGAGGGAGGAGAAAAGGATGATGATTAATAGCGCAGGCTCGTTTTAATATTCTGGTTCCACGAAAGATTCCTTCATGTAATTTGGGAATTCATTTTGCATTTTAAAATCAATAATTAAATATGGCTACTCTTAAAAGTAAATCCCTTCAAACAGAAGTGGATGCTTGCTTTTTATATAATAAATTAGCCGACGCTGAGCCCGATGTAACGGTTTCGAATGTATTCCGGCAAATGAGTGCTATTGAAAAAAACCACGCGGTAGCTTTTCTGAAAAAATTAAATCCTGATTCAACTGCGGCATTTCCACTGCCATCTATCAGGGCTAAAATACTGAATATGATTGGTAAAGTTTTTGGTTATGACTATGTGCTGGGTGTATTGATGGATACTGAAAAAAGTATTTCCACGGCAGTAATAAATGCAAAAAATAAAAACAAACTGCCTATAACAAGTACAGAAACCAACCATGTGAAAATACTAAGGGCTCTTTTAGAAAATGAATCCAAAGTTACAGGAAGTAACGTAGCAAAATTTGAAAGCAGACACCGTTCAGTTGGAGGCAACGCTTTAAGGGCAGCAGTATTGGGTGGCAATGATGGTTTGGTTTCTAATTTTAGTTTGGTGATGGGAATTGCAGGTGCAACTGCAGGTGGTTCAGGCGTTTTGTTAACCGGGATAGCAGGATTATTAGCTGGTGCATTATCAATGGCCTTGGGGGAGTGGATTTCAGTTAAAAGTTCTCAGGAATTGCAGGAGAACCAAATGCAGTTGGAAATGGATGAACTGGAAACTAATCCTGAAGGAGAGCAAAAGGAACTTTCATTAATTTATATCGCCAAAGGCATGACTGAAGACCAGGCAAATGCAATGGCGGCTGAAAATATGCTGGAAAAAAATCATGCCCATGAAATATTGGTGAAAGAAGAATTAGGTATCAACACAGAAGACTTGAAAGGTTCTGCTATGGAAGCCGCTGTTTATTCATTTATACTATTTGCAATTGGAGCAATAATACCGGTTGTTCCTTTTATGTTTACATCAGGCACAACGGCAATTGTTATTAGTGTTATTAGTAGTGCTGCTGGTTTATTTTTAATTGGTTCTGTCATTACATTATTCACGGGCAAAAGCATTTGGTTCTCCGGTTTCAGGCAAGTAATTTTTGGTTTAATCGCAGCCGCCATCACGTTTAGTATTGGAAAAGTGATTGGTGTTTCTTTAGCCGGATAATTCTACCGATTAAAATTATGCTAATTGTATTGTTGTTCCCATTACGAGTCCTGTTTGACAAATTCATATTACGCACGTTAGTTGTATAGACAATCATCAGCACTGCTTGCGAATCTGCTAATAATGCTTCATACTTCCGGAATACTTTTGTAACCGGATATTTTTTCTGGCTTAAATATTTAGATCTTTCCCAAACGCCATAAAGTTTAAAGACAGGATTATTGGTTAAAAATGGGACGTGAAAAACCCAGCCACTCATGCCGAATGAACAGAGGGCAATATTGATTGGATTCATGCCTTGAAGTTTAGTAAGATTTTGATTGGATCAATTTATAACCCTGCTTATCTTGTTTATTCCGGACAAGCTGACCCCATTCCGGGTCCCGCTTTTAGGCGGGAGATCCCCTTTTTTAAACAAGAATTTGGATTGTAGTTATGTGGTGCGAGATTTCGCAGTGCGGAAATTTATTCGGAAGCGGGCTTAAATAGCTATACTTATCCCACCCTGATCGAATCGGATCAGGATAATCTCTGAATAGGGACGTATGCCGTCATACAAAAGCTGCCTGGATTGAAATGCTGTTTCTGCGTTCTGCTGAAATCCGCCGATACCGGATAACAGTATCCTCCTGGTCGAAGAGCAGGTCAGCACATACAGCCCCTGGCCATTATAGGTTTGATGCAACGGTTGATCCGGCGGCAGCATGCAGAGCTGTTTACTTAGTTTGGCCTCATACTATTACCAATTAACTATTTCCAATCTTTTTATTGCGTAAAATTAAATTTAGAATATATTAAAAGCATTGTTGACAAACTGAACAGTGTTTAATATATTTGCATCTGTAAATTAATATTATGGGTATATCTGATAGGAAGGATCGGGAAAAAAAGGAACTCAACGACCTGATCCTCAAGGAAGCACGTGCACTTTTTCTCCAGGAAGGCTTTGAAAAGACATCCATCCGAAAAATAGCCGACCGAATAGAATACAGCCCGGCCACTATCTATCTCTACTTTAAGGACAAAAACGAACTCCTGCTGGCCTTACACCAGGAATCGTTTACCCATTTGTTTGAAGCCCTTTCCTCCGTCGCTTCTGTGCCCGATTCCTTCGAACGCCTTATTGCCCTGGGCAGGACTTATATTCAATATGGACTTCAACACCCTGAAGAATACGATCTCATGTTTATGTTATCCGCTCCGCTCGAAGCCCTGGAATGCAAACATGAAATCTGGTGTGACGGTCAAAAAGCCATAGAACTGGTTAAGATGATGGTAGCCGATTGTAAACAACACGGATACTTTAAACCCGACCTCGATCCTGAAATAGCTGCTATCATGTTGTGGGCACAGGTACATGGTATCGTCTCCCTGCATTTAAAACATCGCTTCAACATGTTTGAAGGCAGGGACCTAAACCGCCTGATTGAAGACACGTTTAAATTGTTTACTCAAACATTGCAATCATTTAAATAAGGTGTCAGGTATCAGCCGTCAGCCGTCAGTTAGCTCATCCCTCAAAACCTCAACCTCAACCTCAACCTCAATCTCAATCTCAACCTCAACCTCAACCTCAACCTCAACCTCACCTATGTCTTATCGTCAACACCGGTTAACTGCCTTTATTTTTTTAATCCGGATTACGTTTGGGTTTGCCCAAATTCCAGTGCTGGATGAGTATGTAAAACAGGCGTTGGAAAAAAACGGCTCCATCAAAGAACAAAATGCGTTGATCGAACAACAGCAGGCCAGATATAACCTGGCTACCCGGCAGTTTGGGCCGGAGATATCCCTGGGCACCTCCTATACCCTGGCAGCCGGGGGCCGCAGTATATCTTTTCCATTGGGTGATTTGCTCAACCCGGTGAGCAATGCTTTGAACAACCTTACCCGCACCAACGATTTCCCTCAATACCAGAATCAAAACATCCTGTTTCTGCCCAATAATTTTTATGATTTAAGGACTCGGATCACCCAACCCATTCTCCGGCCTGAAATCAAAACCAACCGCCTGATCAAACAAGAACAAATCGGGATTCAGCAATTACAAAAAGACATGGTAGCCCGTACGATTATCCGGGATGTCAAAAAAGCCTATTATCAATATATTCAATCCGGTGAAGCGATTGCGATATTAAAACAAGGTTTGGTGCAATTGGCAGAGGGCGAGCGCGTCACGCAAAGCCTGATCAACAACGGTGTCGCACTGCCTTCTGCGATACTCAGGATACAGGCGGAGAAATCAAAACTACTCACACAGGTATTTGCTGCTGAAAATCAACGGACAGATGCCCGCGCTTATTTTAATTATCTGATAGGTCGTCCCGCGCAGGACTCTATAGTTGCATCACCTATTCTGAATCTGCCGGACCCGGGTTTATTTACCAAAGGTATCCGTACAGAAGAGATGGCCAGTCTGGATAAAGGAATGGCGATACAAAAATTAGCCCTTGACCTGGAAAACAAATTCCATGCACCCAAACTCGGTGCCCAGATCGATATCGGATCACAGAATTTTAATTTTCAATGGGGTGGATATGTATTGGGCGGGCTTCAGTTGGATATACCGCTTTACGATAATAAAAAGTCCAGGTATAAAATGGACGAATGGCGGTCGGGCATAAAAGCCACCGAAGAAAAAAAGGAATGGGCTCTTAAAGGCCTTGAACTCCAGCTCCAGCAGGCCAAGCGACAACTATCCACTGCCATTGATCAATATCATTCGTATACTCCCATTGCAGATATGTCCCGAAGATATTTTTGGGAAATACAACGAAAATATAAAGAAGGTCAAGCCACCCCCATCGAACTAGTCGACGCCCAGACCCAGATCACTTTTGCCCTGCTGCAACAAAATATAGCTTTATATCAAGCATGGATTCAGGCAGTAGAAATCGAAAATCTAATAAAATAGAAATCAGATGTCAGCAATCAGGTGTCAGCAGTCAGCAATCAGCAGTCAGCAATCAGCAATCAGGGGTCAGCAATCAGGGGTCAGCAGTCAGCAATCAGGGGTCAGCAATCAGGGGTCAGCAGTCAGCAATCAGGAGTCAGCAGTCAGCAATCAGGGGTCAGCAGTCAGCTATCAGCTAGTCACTCCTTTTCCCCTTTTCCCCTTAACCTTTTCCCTTTTCCCTTTAACCC
>Ga0163153_10001157_pt1 | contig 42584 bp, 36 predicted proteins | sample OliLakLV19MP6IB1_FD_148629 | JGI IMG/M metagenome (GOLD analysis project Ga0163153, IMG submission 148629) | Freshwater microbial mat bacterial communities from Lake Vanda, McMurdo Dry Valleys, Antarctica - Oligotrophic Lake LV.19.MP6.IB-1 | ecosystem: Environmental > Aquatic > Freshwater >... | reverse complement strand
TTTAAATTTTTTTCATTTTTAAGGAATTAATAAATTGTGGGAATGAATCTAAATTCGTAATTGTGTTACTTTAATGAAATATCAAATTTAATATCGACCGCCTTTTTACGTACCTGTTAATAATTATCCCGCGTTCATAGGGTTTGGATGAGATACCCATCCACGGTGATATGAATCTGCAAAATTAGAATTCGATTCATCGTGTAAAGACGCCATGCATGGCGTCTCTACGGGATCACGTCCCTACGAATAACGTATTACAAATCTGAATAATTTGTATTATTTTGATTGAAGAAATTTGTGCGAATACAATACAGCTAACAACAATACAAATTATAAGAATAAATCTGTCGTCACCACGTATGCACGAAAGAAATATTTTGAATTCAACTGGCAACCTCGTTTTCACGATCACATAATTCGATCTGCAAACGAAATCGAAAAAATTTCCAATTATATCATTAACAATCCCATCAAATGGCAGGAAGATAAATTTTTTAATTCTAAATAATATGTCCTGATCATTAGCTCTTAATCCTAAAATCTTTTAATCATATAAATCTTAGTCCTTCTGATGAAAATTAGTACTTTTATTGAAAAAATAAACCGTTTAAAGTTTCGTAGCGTGATTTTCAGGTCCAGACATATTTCATAATGTGAAAATTAAACTCAGACAAAATTCCAGATTCCGGCAGATTCTTAACATAAAATTTTCAGGATGGATAAAACACGGGCTGAATTATTTCATAAGGATTTTATATTTTATGAATAAAATTTTTTCATTTTAAATAATCCAATCATGAAATCTCAGGATCTGCAATTTGTAAAGAGAATCAAACCTGAAATGAAGAAGGAGATAGAAAAGAATTATCAAAAACTCCTGAATCAAAGGAAGCTTCAACGGGCAAAGAAGGAATTGAAGATCACGAACGCTCTGAACGAACTCAACAAGTTGTCAAAACCGATCATAGGAAAAAATGAACTGAAACTTTACGAGCATTTATATTCAAAGCATAAAATCGAGTGCGAGAATGAAAGAATTAAATACCTGGGCAACGGTTCTGATAATTCTAAGATCGTAAGTAAGCACAAATCAGCATTCAGCAGAGAACTTGAGAAGAACATTCCGGGTCTGAAGAAGCTGTTGCAAAAAAGAAAACAACTGGTTTCTAAATATCTGAATGAAGAAAAAAAACCCGGTCCATCTCCTTCAGGCGGGATCGTAAAAGGTATTTTGGCAGGCAGATTCGAAATCTTTGAAAAAGCAATCTTCCTTGACCCGACAGCAATCAACAACAAGCCGCCATATACATTCATTGAAAACAGGATCGATATTGTCTTTGACGAGTTTAATACGCTGGACTATGATTCAATTGCGGACGTTGATTCAGGTTTGATAATTCATAACATTAAAACTTATCACGTGGACAATGCGTGGTTTACTCACAAAGCAGCGAAGTACGAAGCGTATGCAGGATTTGGTGTTAATTATACTATGCCGAAAACCGGCACTGTATCAGTCGATGTTTTCATTCAAAACCTTTATAATAAAAATCTTGTAAGTATTACGGATAATTTCGGTGCTTCAGAAGGTTGGGCTGATCTGGAAAATAAACTATACATGAACATCCTTCATCCCAGCAACATTGCGCCATTTGAGATCGAGTTAAATAAAATGGATCTGCATTCAGACGGCGATGAAGTTATCAGAAATGATATAAACAAGATCGATACTGAATTTGCAAAATGGATCAACTTCAGAAGCACTGGTTCATTTGTTGAGGGAACAAATTTGCAGATTATCGTGGGTAACAAAGAAATGTTCTACAACATACTCGATGACATGCAGTGCAGCTCGGAGACTTTGTACTCCTGGTTTGTAAGAAATATAATTGTAAGAACTGTTTAAAATTTTTCTATAAAAAAAACAGTCTTAATTTTTAAGTGGCTTCAGAACTTTGGGTGCTGACGCTTTTTTCTTTGAACTCAACGACGGGTACTTACAATTTTTTACATTTAAAAGATTGATAATACGTGATTGGATGACCCAGAGGGTGCCCCTTCGCTGCGCTCAGAATGACAAAGTATTGAGGACTTAAAAACCGGCTGTGTTACCTTAACAAATACTGTCTGATCTTCCCCATTAAAACTTCAATCTTAGCGATCGTCATATCCAGTTCGACAATAGAATTTTTTCCTTTGATGAGACTGTTGACAAGGTGGGATACAATGTTGCGGAGTTTATTAATAAGCTTTATGATGAGTCAAAATCTTTCGCAGCGAGCCCGATCTTCCTGTGAAGATTCTTCTGCCTGATGATCCAAGCCATGTTGCCTATGTATGCGAACTCAACGAATTTATGATCCAGTCCTTTTTTAATTTCCCTTCTGAATCTTGTATTAGGCTTCACGGATTTGTTATTCTCTTCGAAGATCTTGTACAGTTCGTGATCATCAATTCCTGATCTGTTGATCAGCTTACCCAATTCAAATTCCAACTGTGAGATCAGATTATACAAGTAAACATACACCTACTTGCTGTTCAGATTCCCTGCAGTTAATAACCCTGTAACTTCCCTTTCATTTTTTAGAAAATAGAAGTTACGGTTTCCCTTAGCAAACATCTTTACCGCATCTTTAATATTGGTAAGATGATCGATGCAATCCTTCGGTTTTATTTCATGCACCTTAATGTCATTAACTTCAAAATCTCCCCATACTTTTGTACTGAAATATTTTTTAAAAGTACCATCAGCTTCCCGGATAGGCAAGACATCAAATTTGTTTCTTTGCATCGTGTCAAAAGCCTGCTCTTTTGTTTTAGTATGGGTTGCGTATGTCCAGTCAGATTTGTTTATAGAGATGTTGGAGATCGTGATCTCGGTGGTGGAGTGATGTGTAAGTTGAGAAGTTGGTTTCATTGTTTTTAATCGGTATAAAAAGATACAATTGATATAGATTTGTGACCTTTAAAATTTTTGGAACGGAAATGGGGACGACGTTTATTCGAATATTATCACTGTTTCAATCACCGTTATTGATGTTCCAGAAGTTTGCAGATAACAAGACATGGGTTGGCAACTATTAAAGCATAATTCCTGTCGTCAACGACATAATAATGTTCTAATGTCAAGGATTCTGTGTTTTAATTTTTTTAAAATGGAATAATTTTCATATATAAATTCGGAGGGCATTCAAGTAAAGTAACATCAAATTTGAGTGAGACTTCCACAAGTGTACTTGCATTATGGATCCTAAACGATAATTTCCATCCATTATCAAATTCTATTATTATTGTAGTCATTGAATTCTTTACAAAGTAAGTTCTTAAATTTATACTTGAAAAACTTATTTGTGGTACACTAATCATTGAAATCACATTTCCGATAGAAAGGTTTAATGTACCATCCTAATTAAAACCGATAATTGTAACGTTCCTACTTTCCTTGATCACTTTATAATAATCTTTAATTCCCAACAAATATTTCAATAATAAAGTGGGAACTTTCCCAGGGTTATTAGTATGTTGGAGTAATACTTCATCCTTAAAAGCGATTAGAAGTGGTAGATATATTGCTTGATTTTTATTTTGCAAACTATTCCAAGATACCGAGTTATTTTGATGTATTTTCAATTGACCAAATATTGGTTTTACTGCGGACCAATATTTGTTTGAACAATTTAAACCAAACCATTTTTTTGCAAAATCAATTGTAGGTGATAATCGGGAATGCTTAATCGCTTTATGATTATTTTTCGCAGAAATACCTATTTCCCAAGATTGAGAGGACTTTATAAATAAAACATCTCTAACATCTCTAACATCTCCTTTTATTCCTAAATTATCTGACTGTAGTTGCAGAGTTAATGTATCAGCTTTATCAATAGGATTGGTCAATCGAGGCTCTAATATTATAATGTGATTTATTGCTTTATCCGCAGCACACAAATAATTATTTTTTTCTGTTGGTGAACAAGAATTAAAATAATTTTGAGCCACCATATATGAGCTATTTTGAATTATTGATGCGGAATGGTGATTAGATAAAATTTGATAAGATGTGTAGAGAAGCGCATATTCAAAAGCTTTACCAGCTTTTGCTTGTCCTGCCATTATTAAAAATAGATTTATAAATCTTTACTAAATACCAATATTTCTTTTGAAATCTTATTGGTTGACATTCCATATTTCCAATTAAGATTTATTATCTTAAAATCCTTGTATAATTCCCTTATCTCAGTGCATTCGTTATAAGATAATACCCATTGATTCCTATTTTTAAGCACCTCAGCTAACTTATGGTGGTTAAAGGTTTTATGAGCATCGCCTTTGTTTCCATACAAATTACTTTTGATTAAATATGGTGGATCAAGATAAGCAAAAACACTTTCATATTTTTTTAGTGATTCACAAAAGTCTGCTAATTTAATATCGATATTTGAATTTCTAAAATTCTTTACCCTTTCTATTGACGATTCTGTAAATCTAGGGTGTTGGGGGGACATTCCTCCAGATAAAGTTGAACCAGAAAAAGAGGCCCTATTTAAAACGTAATATACAGCCGCACGAAGAATTTTATTATCAAAATCATTTTGAGATTTTTGTAATTTATAAAAATCAATTTTAGAAAGAGGATAAAACTCCTTAACTCTTTCAGCTAGCTCTCCGGGACACTGGATTAAACATTGCCAAAATTCTACTAGTGGTTCAAAAATATCAAATCCTAAAACGAATGTTCCCTTTGCACTTACCTCTAACTCAATTGAACCCCCACCAATAAATGGAGATAACAGAGTTTCTAATTTTTTGGGAAAATAAGAAGTTATGATCTGAACAGCCCTAGTCTTCCCCCCGGGATATCTCAAGGGAGATTTGTTGGTCATACAATAAAAAAGTCTTTCTTGGGTTTCAGATACTCGATTCATACAATAAACTAATTTTTTTTTAACATTTAAACTATAGCAAATAACATTACACTGAACCCATAATTCCTATGGCTGGCTATTGACAAGTATTTAGAGTTGGTCGTTGTGTCAGGCGATAATATTATTTCACTAAAGCCTTTTTTTGGTTACCGACGGTTAGTGAAATATTATCCTTTACTTGCGACTCAAATGTTTCCGTCCTTCATCTTCCGGACTGCTCTTTCACCTTCTTCGGTAATGCCCATTATTTCCCTGAAGACACCGATCTCTTTTCGTGTATCAAAAAACACAATCTTTGCTATTGGCGTATCGAAGCTGCTTGTAACAGAAAAGCCCTACAATTTATCAAGTTTCAGAAGTGTACAGAAGAGCTTACAACAGCTTACTTATTTTGAAGACGTTCACGTTGCCTGCCCCGACCGAAGGCACCGCGGGCACACGAATAAACTCCGACGGGGATTTATATCCGGGAAGTGTATCTCAATAATTATTTTACTAAAGGTGTCAGTTTATTCGCCGGAAGTCCCAAAATTTCCCTTACAGCATAACCTGAGTTATTCAAAGTATACAAACCATTTAATAGTCCCGGCATATCGTGATTGTAGTCAACTGCATTTGTCATCATAATGACAGATACATCAGTGAGGGGATCATAAAACATTTGTGAAAGATATCCTTTGATGTTACCATTGTGTCCGTACCCGAGATTCTCCACATAGAAGCATCCGAGTCCGTAGGTCTTATTTTGTTCGGAGACAGTATTCTTCATCAGCTCAACGCTTGCCGATGTGAGAACATTCTCTCCTTTCATAAGAGAGCGGATATGCTTATTAAGCATTGCCATTGTTCCAATTCCATTTCCATCTGCCACATTCGCTGACATATTCTGCTTTTCAAGTACTAGAAAAGTCCCGCCTGGCATAAATATATTTCCTTTTACAAAAGGTTCAGGAATAGAAGTTTGTGATGATATATAAGGAAAAGAGATTTCCATAGGTCCCGCCGGAGTTAAGCTTCCTGTAATATAATCATTCAAATAATCTGCATAGTATTTCCCCTTGCCACTTCTGAATGTATAAACTCTTTCAATAATTTCTCCAAGCATTGTATAGCCTGTGTTGCTGTAATGAAAGCCCTGTCCGGGCGCGAAGTATGAAAGCTGATTTAATGCATTCTGATTAACCAACTCACTAAGCTCAAATTGAAAACTCGAATCCTTCATAGTCATGTATTCGACATAGCTTAATCCATTAAGACCCGGCACGCTGTCATTGTCAACATCATAAACACCGGCTGAATGATTAAGCAATTGTTCAATTGTAATCTGATCTTTATAATTAATATTGAATACAGGACTATCGGGAATATAAGGTAAAGTGCTTCCGGGAATGAGATCCGTGATCTTTGATTTTATATCAAGCCAACCGTCTTCCTGCATATTCAGTATTGAGGTCGCAGTAAAGTTCTTTGTATTACTTGCGAAGCGAAAGTAAGTATTTTCAGTAACAGGGGTTTCTCCCGGCGCAGTTGAAGAAACAAAGATATAATCTTCAGGTGTATGAATCAGAACATTCAGCGAAGGTATTATATTTTTTGCAGCATTTTCATATTCAATTCTGATGCTGTCAAGCACATGCTGTATCTTTTGAACTTTTGTCTGCTGGGCATTTACTGGAATTTCAGTGGAGCATAGTATTAAAAGAATAAAAATACAGGAATAACAAATTTTCATTTAGTATGAGTGTTTTAATTGAAATAAAAGTAGTGCATCCGTAAATAATTTTCAATATCGGTATATTTCCAACTGGTGCAGGGACCAGATTTTGGAGAGATTAGTTTAAGACTATTAAAGTGTTTATAAGAATGTTTTGGACAGCACTGTTACCGGATATTCAAAATGAATTTTATAAATATGTTAATTAAGAGAATTATATATTATTTTTGGTTTTTAACATTCGTTTAAAAATTACTTCAATATCTTTCTATGATCATTCATCTCATCGACGGGACATACGAACTTTTCCGTCACTTTTATGGTCTGCGAAGCTTCAACAAGGGAAAGGACAAACCATACGGTGCGACCGCGGGCGTGCTTAACGGCATTTTACAAATGATCGATGAAGGCGCGACACATCTTGGTGTTGCGACCGATCACATTGTCGAATCATTCCGCAATGAACTATGGGCGGATTATAAATCAAGTGCAGGCATAGAGCGGGTATTGCTTGCGCAATTTCATCCATTGGAAGAAGCACTGGAATCAATGGGAGTGGTTGTATGGGCGATGACCGAACTCGAAGCTGATGACGCGCTTGCTTCTGCCGCTAAGATCGCTTCAAGAAATCCGAAAGTTTTAAAAGTCAGCATCTGGACTCCGGATAAAGATCTCGCACAATGTGTGAGCGGTGACCGGATAGTTCAGATAGACCGAAGAGCCAAGATCATCAGGGATGCAGACGGTGTCCGCAAAAAGTTTGGTGTGGATCCCGTGCTTATTCCTGACCTGCTTGCACTGATCGGAGACAGTGCTGATGGCTATCCGGGTATCAAAGGAATCGGAAAAGTCAGCGCGGTGCGTTTGCTGAATGAGTATGGATCAATAGAAAATTTTCCGGAAAAGGTCTTGGGCGAAAAAATGGAAGAAGCTTTATTGTTCAAGAACCTGGCTACATTAAGAACGGATGCAAAGCTTTTTAAGAATGTGAAAGAGCTTCGATGGAAAGGACCTACCTCAACGTTCGCCGCATTCACCGAAAAAATGAAAGTGCCGAATTTGCTTAAACGTGCAAATGAGCTGGCGGGCAGGATGAAGTGATTAGTATCAATTATATTAAATCTATCGATTTCAAATCATCAGTGATCGTAGGAACACACTATCGTGTGACACTTTGAAATCCAATCAGGATGCTAATCAAAGTGTTATAAATAATTCAAGAGATGTGGTCCTCGAACAACTTACTCCGCACGAGAAAATTATTTATGCTGAATTTTAATTAATCAGAATTTAAAATTCATAATGAAGGATCCTATATATGAAATTTCACAAAACTTTATACCACTTCCACTTTAGGATTCGGTGAAAAGGATTACAAAATTAAAAATAGAACTTAATATGAAAAAACTTTTATTACTGATTTTTACAATCCTACTTTTAGCTTGCAGTGAAATGTCTTTTTCTCAATCAGGTTGGTACTGGTTAAATCCAATTCCTCAGGGAAATGATTTGATGGCATTGTTTGCATTTGATTCAAACACCGTAATAGCTACAGGCAATGAATCCATTCTTAAAACATCAAATGGCGGTCAAACATGGAATAATGTGAATAATGATTACCGAACTCAGATTTCATCGTTATGTTTTACCAATGAGCAAACTGGCTATGCAATTAATTCCGGACACTTAAGTAAAACTTGTCCGGCTAAGTGTATAAAAATGTTGAGGACGATTTAAAAATTTTAAATCCTGACTAACACTAATATAGCAAAAGCATTAATGTTCAGATCTGCTTATCTGCCTTCATTTTATTCACACCACCACCAACACTCTCTTTTTTTTTTCAAGCTCGCCTGCCTTCTCCTCAAGCCATGCCTTACCTGTAGTAAAGCTCCTGTTCTTTTCAAGATCAAATCTGTACCTGCTGATCATGTTTTTATTCAAAGACTCCAAAAACTTTTTATATCTCAGAAGAGGATTTAATTTTCCTCGAAAACTGGATCGTCAGAAGTTCTTTTGTTGGAAGGCACTAACAAGCCAGCTTTATTTTTTGAAATGACTTATGGTAATGCGCTTATTCTGTTGCTGAGATATTTAAGGATCCATAAACGAAACTTATCATCATATTTTGTAAAGTCTAAAAAATCATTTTTCTTTACAGAGATCGTATCTGTTTTCTCCAGTGCATATACGGATTTGTTATAGCTCTCACCGGTCAAAGCATCTTCTATTCCGATAAAATCACCGGGTCCCATACATCCAAAGGTTTCATTCCTGCCGTTATAAAATTTCTTCATCTCAACTTTTCCGGATAAAATTAAGAAAATGCAGCCGATCTTAGAATTTTCCTCGCAAATCAAATCAGGATATTCAAACGGAACGAACTCCTTTACAGCTACTCCTGACAAGATCTTATTGATATCAAAATCCTTTAAAAAAGAATTGGAATACTTACTGAACATTTTTATTGGGTTTTATAAAATTCCGGCAGCTGTCCGGTTTATAAAATCCGGCGCTGTTATTATTATTGTTACAGTAAAATACAGTTGAAAAAGATAATTCAGTATGACCTTAATCAAAAAAAAACATGACATTTATCATGTTAGTAAAGACTGTCCGGATAGAAGGGTTAAAGTTTTGGTGTGCAGAATAATTATGAATTTATAAGGGGGGTAATCGACTAACTTTAATTATCAGTCATAGAGATTAGCAAGCTTGATCAAAGCATCGCTCTTTAGAATTTTTATTTTTTTTCCGTCAAGATCGATGATGCCCTGTTTTTTCATATCTGACAGTAGCCGTATTGCAGTCTCAGTTGCTGTTCCTACAATGTTGGCAATCTCTTCGCGTGAAACAGTAATGTTCAGGGAAGTATCTTCCTTATTATAGCCATAATATTCCTTAAGCATTAACAACGTTTCAGCGAGTCTTTCAATTACAGGTTTTTGCGCGAGATCTGTAATTTTATTTTCTGCATCTCTTAGTTCCGTAGCAAGCAGCTTCATTACTTTAGTTGTAATATCTGAGTTACTTGTTAAGAGATGATAAAAAACCTCTTTCGGTATTAGACAGACCTTCGAATCTTCAATTACACTTGCCGATGCTGAATAAGTCTCTCCGCTTATTAAAGCGCGGTAACCAAGTATGTCGCCCTCTTTTGCAAGACGTAATATCTGCTCTTTTCCGTCTGAACCGTTCTGGTAAATTTTTACCCTGCCATTGTTTATGCAATATAATCCGCTGGGAAAATTTCCTTCATTGAAAATTGTTTCACCCTTCACGAAAAAATTGCAATGCTTTTGAATTGAGAGATCAGTTAATTCCTGTTCTGTCAATTTACAAAAAACGGAATCTAACCTCGCCTTGCAGGATTCACAGGATGGTGCTTGAAACTTTCTCATTTAATTATTGAATTTATACAATACTAGAATATTTATAGTAAAGTATAAATTCAAATCTGTAGAAGATAGAGAATACCGCTTATATTCCTGTGTAACCTATCACCTCCGTCCAAAATAAAGAAAAAACTTGCCACGAATTTCACGAATGATCACGAATTAAAACATTATCAATGGTAACCTATGTAAACACCAATGTCATTTCTTCAGTTGACCATAATTTTTTTTTCTACAAAGTATGACTTCCCTGTTTCAGCAATATCGAGCCGCACTTTCCACAATCCTTTATTGAGTCGTTTCTTTGAAATTGTCTGACTTCTGTTGTCCCGGATATTCAGCTTAATGTTAAAATCTTTTCCGGCATTTGAAGGACGGTAAAAATTAATATCTCCGGTCATGTTTTTGAAATCCCCGGTCCCGGAGTATTTTATTATTATGCTGTCCGCACTTTCTTCCACAACTATATTGTCATTCATAGCAGATGAATATTTCAGTTTGTCAATATGATCCTGATATTTTAACTCCTTCTCGTAATAATTTTCACTAACAAGATCAGTATTCTTATAAATAGAAACTGTAACAAGGGCGATGATACCCAATGCAAATATTACAAATGACAGAATTATTTTTATTCCCCAACTGATTTTCATTTTCGTTTAATTTTGTGGACCCAGAAAAGAAGTCTTAACTTCATCCATTAATTCATTCCCGGAATAAATTCTGATCTTTAAGGGTGTATTGGTTAAACTGATATTTTTTTTATCCAGCATAACAAGAAAGCTCCCTTCGTAAATATCCAACGGCTTTAAAATTATTTCTTTCCCGGTTAATTTAATGTCACCGCTGCTGTTTTCGATTTTTAATTCCAGGGGCATTTCTTTAAAAGTCTTGTTTGAAATTACCAGGTTATAAACGTTGCTCACTCTGTTTTCGGGAAGATCCTGATAGAGCATACCGGGCGCCCTTAAAATATTTACATCGATATCTTTTCTGTTGATAAAAAGTATCGTCATCACGGAAATAAGAACTACGAGTATTATGCTGTATCCGATAATTCTGGGTGTAAATCTGAAACGGGTTTTATTAATAATGCTTTCCATCGAAGAAAATTTTATCAGTCCTCTGGGTCTGCTGACCTTATCCATGACTTCATCACAAGCATCAATGCATGCAGTGCAGTTTACGCATTCGAGCTGAGTACCGTTTCTTATATCAATGCCCGTCGGACAAACGTTTACACATAGTTTGCAATCGATACAGTCGCCAAGACTATCGGCTTCCTTTTTCTTTAACTTTCCTCTTGGTTCTCCCCTTATAAAATCGTACGCGATAACAGTTGAATTTTTGTCGAGCAATACACTCTGCAGTCTTCCATAAGGGCAGACTAAAATACATGCCTGTTCTCTGAACCAGGAAAATATCCAGTAAAAAATAACTGTAAAAATAATTATAGAAAAAAAGCCTGTATAGTGCAGTGATACCGGTTCATTAATTATATTCCATAATTGATCAACGCCAATTATATAAGAAAGAAATATATTAGCGATCAGGAATGAGATGATAAAAAATATCAGATACTTGTTTCCTTTTTTCAGGAGCTTTTCCGTATTCCAGGCGGATTTATTTAATGCTGACTGCTTAAGGTAATCACCTTCAATGATATATTCAATTTTCCTGAAAACCATTTCAAGAAAGATAGTTTGAGGACACATCCACCCGCAAAAAATTCTGCCGAAGGCAGCTGTTATCAGAAACAGTGCGACGAAAAGCGTTATCATAACCAATCCAAAAAGATAAAAATCCTGCGGGACGAAAAGAGTACCGAATAGTATAAACTTCATCTCGAGAATATTCAGAAGCATGAAAGGATGTCCCTCAATTTTTATGAATGGCAGTCCGAATAGTATCGCAAGAAGTATAATACTTGTTATTGTCCTGGCATTATAAAATCTTCCCGACGGTTTTTTTGGATATATCCATTTTCTTCCGCCTCTTCCGTCCACAATTGATATAGTATCACGATAAGTCTCTTCATTATTAATTTTGCTGCTCATCCCAAATCATTTTTTTAATTTCACTTCATCGGTCTTTGCTGAATCTTTTTTATTAATGCCTGTCTTAGTTGAGTCGTTGATCAACCCTGTTGAATCCGGAGGTTCAGCATATTTTTCGCCTTCCGGTATTTTTCCATATAGCGGTTCTGTTCCCTGCAGTGAAATAATATAACTTGCCACCTGCTGGATCATCTTCGGATTGAATTGATTCTGCCATGTTATCATCCCTTTGGCAGGCACTCCGTATTTTATTGTTGCGAATACTTTTTTGATCCCGCCTCCGTGTATCCAAAATGGATCAGTAAGATTCGGGCCGACGGTTCCCTGCGCATTCTCACCATGGCATGTCACACAATTGGTTGAAAAGATCTGTTTCCCGTTTTTTAAAGATTCATTGTCTTTCAATACGACCACAGTATTTTCATTGATGTAAGCTCCTGTTCTTATGAGCTCTTCTTTTTGCTGCTCGGCTATGTAAACCTCCTCCATATATTCCTGCAAAGGCAGCTTTCCGATTTTGAATACATGATAATTAAGCATATAAATTATAGCAATAACGATCGTTCCGTAAAAGAGTACATTAAACCACGGCGGCACATTATTATCCAGCTCCCTGATACCGTCATGATCATCTTCAAGCAAAAGACTTTTTTCTGTTTCCAAAGGCTGCAGCCCTGATAATTTATCTTTTATTCTTTTTAATAAAGTGGCTTTCTTTTCTGAAGATGGTTCGAGGGCTAATTCATCTTCGGATTTTGGCGGGAACAAAAGCACAAGAAACACAACATTAATTAAAATGAAAAATAAAATCAGAATCACATTCGAATAGGTATTCATATCCATTTCGCCTGTATCCTTTACCTGCTGTGCCATGGAGCCCGGTGCATTCGCCAATAGTATTGTTAAGCTTAATACAATGAAATTTATTTTTTGTCTTAACTTCATATTATAATTTATTGTATAAATTCATCTTTTGAATTATCGCTGCCGCAGGGATCAAGAGGTATCATTTCCATTTCCTTCAAATGTCCTTTGTTTGCTTTAAAGAACCAGATTATTACAAACAGGAAGAAAACAAAAAATATGATAAGTGAGATCAGCGGATAAATATCGATCCCTTCTATTACTTCAAAATATTGTTTGAACATTATTGTTTTGATTTAGTATTACTTTTTAACCGGCTGATCGAACTTAATATCAGTGCCTAATCTTTGCAGATATGCTATCATTGCAATTATTTCTTTTTTACTTTCGACTTTAACACCATTCTTTTCAAGATCTTTTGAGATCTCATCTGCCTGTTTTGTTAATTCAAAATTTGAAAGTTTTCCAAAGCCATCTGCATATGGAACGCCTAATATTTTCATTCCGTCAATCTTTGATTCAGTAGAAGTAGTGTCAAGATCTTGTGTGAGGAGCCATTCGTATGAAGGCATGATGGAGCCCGGCGACATGAGCCTGGGATCAGACATATGATAATAATGCCACAGGTTTGGATATTTCATTCCTACACGCTGAAGGTCCGGTCCCGTACGTTTGGATCCCCATAAGAACGGATGATCATAAACGAACTCTCCGGCTTTGGAATACTCTCCGTATCTTTCGGTTTCAGAACGAAACGGTCTTATCATTTGTGAATGACATGTATTGCAGCCTTCCCTTATATACAGATCTCTGCCCTGAAGCTCAAGCGGAGTATATGGTTTTACATTTGATATTGTTGGTATGTTTGATTTGATCAGAAAAGTCGGCACCATTTGCACAATTCCTCCGATAAGAATCAGAATAGTAGCGAGCACTGCAAATCTTCCGGGTCTTGATTCGATCCATTTATGCCAATGTCCTTTTCTTTCGGAATATTCTTTCGTCAACGGAGGAGCTTCTGATTCTTCGTTTGCAATTAATTTGCCCTGTCTTATAGTCTGTGTAATATTATAAACCATCACAAGTGCGCCCGTAAGATATAATGCTCCGCCGACTGCACGCATTATATACATTGGAATTATTTTGACAACAGTCTCAAGAAAATTAGGATACTGAAGTATTCCCTCAGGCGTAAATTGTTTCCACATCAGCGATTGTGTAATGCCGCCCCAATACAGAGGCACTGCATAGAATACTATACCCAATGTTCCGATCCAGAAATGAAAGTTGGCGAGCTTGTTTGAATAAAGTGTCGTATTATAAATTCTGGGGATCAGCCAGTAAAGAATTCCGAAGGTTAAAAACCCATTCCAGCCCAATGCACCCACATGAACGTGAGCTACGATCCAGTCAGTGTAATGGGCGATAGCATTAACATTTTTTAGTGAGAGCATCGGTCCTTCGAAAGTTGCCATACCGTATGCGGTGACCGCAACAACCATGAATTTCAACACCGGACTTTCTCTTACTTTGTCCCATGCTCCTCTTAATGTTAATAACCCGTTTATCATACCACCCCAGGACGGAGCAATGAGCATTATTGAAAACACTGTACCAAGAGATTGAGCCCAGTCGGGGAGAGATGTGTACAAAAGATGATGCGGACCTGCCCATATATAAATAAAAATCAGTGACCAAAAATGTATGATCGACAGCCTGTAGGAATATATCGGACGATTTGCTGCTTTTGGTAAGAAGTAATACATCATACCGAGATAAGGAGTTGTCAGAAAAAATGCTACGGCATTGTGACCATACCACCATTGCACCAGTGCATCCTGGACACCGGCATATATAGGATAACTTTTGAACATTCCCACAGGCAGCTCTATGGAATTTACAATATGCAGGACGGCAACAGTCACGACAGTCGCAATGTAAAACCATATTGCAACATACATGTGCTTTTCTCTTCTCCGTGCGATCGTTCCAAACATATTTACAGCGAAAATCACCCAGATGAAAGCAATCAAAATATCAACCGGCCATTCGAGCTCGGCATATTCCTTTCCTGATGTAAATCCCATGAGCAGTGTAACGGCAGCAGACACAATAATGAATTGCCATCCCCAAAAATGAATTTTACTAAGTTTATCGCTGAACATTCTTGCTTTACAAAGTCTCTGTAATGAATAATAGACTCCCATAAAGATTGCATTGCCCACGAATGCGAATATAACTGCATTTGTATGCAGAGGTCTTATTCTCCCGAATGAAGTATATTGATTTGAAAAATTCATCGCCGGGTATGCAAGCTGAAGTGCTGCTATCAGACCTACAATCATTCCTACAATTCCCCAGACTATTGTTGCTATTGCAAAATTCCTTACGATCTTATTATCGTAACTGAATTTTTCCATTTCCATTAATTTTTTCCCGGTTTTTGTTTAAGTTTTAAATTTTCTTTACTGGTTTCTTTATCATCCTCAAATAAAATTCTGACGGAGGGAGTATATATATCCTCATACTGTCCGTCCTTTGCAGACCAGATAAAAGCAAGAAGGAAACATGCAGCTACGAAAATGCTGACGCTTATAAGCAAAATGATAGCGCTCAAAGTAAATTCCTTTTTTTAGCAAAATAATTTGTGGCACCTGTTACAAATAAAATTATTGATATGGAATTAAACGGCATCAGCACTGCGGCTAATAAAGGTGAGAACATTCCATGGGAAGCGAGGAACAAACCGATCGCATTATACAAAAATGAAATTACAAAACTTACCTTAATTATTTTCATTGTAGTCACCGAAAACTTCAGAAACTCGTCCAGCCGATTCAATCCGGAAGCATCCATTATCGCATCACACGCGGGAGAGAAATTTGAAATGTCCTCCGAAATTGAAATGCCTGCATTGCTTTGTTTCAATGCCCCTGCATCGTTAAGTCCGTCGCCTACCATCAAAACATTCCCCCCTTTTTGCTGAAGGCTTTTTATGTACTGAAGCTTGTCTGAAGGCATCTGCCCGAACAATAAGAGCTCATCATGTTTAAAAAATTTACTAAGATTAGTTTTCTCGGAGTCGTTATCTCCGGATACCATTGATAGTTTATAATTTGCCGAAAGTCTTTCTAAAACTTCACTTAACCCTTCACGGTACTTATTGCTGAAAGAATAAAATCCTTTTATCTCATTGTTAATGGAAAGGATTACATTTGTCATTAAAACATTTCGTGAGATCTCTTTTCTGAAATCATAAAATTCATACCCCGGATCTTCGAGAATAAAAGACAGGATGCCAAGCTTAATTTTTTTTCCGCTTATCTCACCTGAAATTCCTTTACCCGGTATTTCCTCAAAATTTACTGTATCATACAGTTCCCTCATTTTAATTGAATCAAAGATCATTTTACTCAACGGATGCGAAGAATTATTTACCAGCGATTTTACCATAGCCATTTCACATAACTTCAGATTGCCCCCCGTAAATTTTACAGACATATCGCTTGATTTGGTAATCGTCCCGGTCTTATCAAAAACAATTTCATTGATCCCGGAAAGCTTTTCGACTACAAACGAATTTTTTAAATAGAATTTATTCCGTCCGAGAATTCTCTGAGCGTTGCCAAGTGCGAAAGGAGTAGTAAGAGCCAGCGCACAGGGACAGGCAATTATAAGCACGGTAGTGAAAGCATCCAGTGCCCTGCCTGCATCTATTGAATACCAGTACCAGGCAGACCCGAAAGCAATTAGTAATATTGCAAAAGTAAAATACTTGCTAACTGTATCAGTGAAGTTTGTAATACTGTGATCTGATTTTTTTTCAAACACATCGTTGTTCCAAAGCTGTGTGAGATAGCTTTGTGAGACCTTCCTTAATATCTCAAGCTCTATCACACTTCCTGTATGTCGCCCGCCTGCATATATTATTTCACCCAGAACCTTGCTCTCAGGAGCCGATTCACCGGTAACAAAACTATAATCGATTAGACCTGTACCGTTAAATAAGATTGAATCCGCAGGTATGATCTCATTATTCCTGATCAATATTCTGTCGCCCTTATCAAGTTTTGCGACAGCAATATTTTTTGTCCGGGTACCGTTTTTAATTGTGACTGATACGGGGAAATAAGATTTGTAATCTCTTTCGAAATTCAGTGTATCATACATCTTGCTCTGGAAAAGCTTTCCGATCAGCAACAGAAAAACAAGCCCTGCCAATGAATCAGCATAACCGGCATTATTGAAGAAAAGGATCTCATAAAGACTCCTTATAAACAGAGCAACAATTCCAATTGATATCGGAACGTCTATGTTTATATGTTGATTTTTCAAAGCTCTCCATGCCGGACCAAAATAAACAGAACTACAATAGAAGAATACAGGAAGTGATAGAAATATATTCAGATAGTTAAAGAAAGTTTTTAATTGAATATCCGGTAAAGTGCCTACCGATAAATATTCGGGGAGGCTCAGCATCATAATATTCACAAGACAAAAACCTGCCACGCCAATGCGAATATAAAGACTCTTAAATAAAGCCTTCTGCTTTTTCGGGGATTCATTTTCCTGAAGGTTTATCTTTGGTTCATATCCGAGTGATGCGAGAAGTTTGACGATCTTCTTTATGGATGAAACTGAATTATCAAAGTTGATTGAAATTTCTTTCTGCAGGAAATTCACTCTGGAGCTGATAATTCCTTTGTCATAATTATTCAGCTTTTCCAAAAGACCGATGCACGAACTGCAATGAATCTCAGGTAAAAATAAATTAACAGATGAAACATTGTTTCCCATAAAGGAAACTATCTTACTTTGAACCTCAGTGTCATCAAGATAATCAAACACACTGCTATCGTTTGAGCACTCAAAATCCGGTACTAAATTATTTTCATCATCACAGGTGCAAGATTTATTTTGATTAATAACTTCATAAGATTTTCTGCATCCTGAACAGCAAAAAACTTTGCCATCGCCGCCGATGGCATCCGGATCGCAGGTTTTACCGCATTGATAACAGACACATTTATCTTTTTGCTTTATACCTGACATAATGTTTGTGTCATTATTTATTTATGTCAAAAATAGAGAAAGTCACTTAATAATTGTATGATTTCAATCAGCAGTTAACATGACATTTGTCATATTTTTTTACATTTGAAGTTTTAACAGGAGAAGGGACTTAAATTATCGTAAATTAGAATTTAGAATACTTGAAAAAAAATATGATGATGCCTTAGGTCTCCTTATTAAAGTATCCCAAAGCCAGGTTACACAATGATCCAAATAATTTGAAGGATAATATAGACGAACTCCATTACAAATTAAACAAAGGCGAAGAATACTTTTATAACAGGATTTGGATAAATGAGGAGTTGGGTAGGATGAGGGTGGGGGCACATAAAATAACTAACGGGGATAAGTGGAAAATACATCTTGAAACCACATCCACGGTATAATATCAATTATAGTTCATTTCGAACTATCCTCTATCGGATATTAATTAGGTCGTAAATTATTCGTTTATACCCTTGGGTTCACGCACACGTTTCTTTATCAAGAGTCTTTTATATTAGTTTTGACGAAAGGTGTTCATGTTTATCATATTACTATGCTTGTGATAATTACAAGAATGTGGTTTTATGCAGGGCTTTTTCATTCTTCCTCTGATTCTAAATTATTTTCCAATTCACTTTTGAAGTTGCCTTCCAAAAGTTGTCCGTTGCGCAGATACTCAAAGAAAACAATGTAGTCAGAAGGGCTCAAATAATGAAAGTGATAAACTTCTTTTATTTTTCTCGCTGCCAATTCAACATTTAAATTTTGAAAATGCAGTTTCGCATATTTCAGTTTTGCTTTGTTCTCTTGAGTTACATCAGCGTCTGCTTTTGTTTCAACAATTACAAAATGTGTGATGTCTTTCATTATTATCTTGATAAAAAAATCAGGATTAAACGCCTGAACCTTTGAATGTTTACCTGCTACTGATGTAATGGAATATTCAATAGAGTAGAAACCCATATCTCTTGACTTCATCCATGCTTCAACTTCTTTTGCGTTTTCCGTTTTGCAAAGATGCTCAATGAATTTTCTTTCAGGTTCAAACTTTGTGAATACTAGGTCAAGTGGTGTCTTGAAATTATAAATTAGCAATTCTTTTGATGCACTTTTTGGAAAACTATCATCTTCAATTACTGCATCTAAAATTTCTCTGACTTCTGTTTCTAATTCTTTAGCATAATCAGAAGAATAAAATGTTGTTGAATTATGGCGAAGATTTCCGACTGCAATACTTTCCTTTTCTACATTGGCTGTGCTGATTGTAAAAGGGTCTTTCGCTTTCTTCTGATAGAAAGTTGTTTTACCTGACTTACGCAAAAGAGTATTGAAACTATTTTCAATTTTCATTTTGTTTTTCTCAATCAAACGGTCTCCTAAAATTCCAACTCTGTCCATTGAATTACGAATGATATTTTTTATTTCATCTTTCGGTGGAAGTCTCTTTTTAGAATACATCCCTGTCGGCAGTTTTAAAATGTTTCCTTCCCACTCACGCAACTTTAATTCTGAAAAGATCTTGTTGACAATTTCATCAATAGTGTACGTATTGTAAAGTATGAGAGTGTTTTTAGAATTTATCTCACCTGACAAGCTTGTATATTCGGTTTCCTTTTCAGTTTCCTCAACTTGTGATTGCAATTCAATGTAACCTTTCGTGTAATCAAATTCCTGATGTTTCTTTTTTGATTCTTTCTCTATTGCTTCTTTCTCGTAATTTATTTGATGCAATTCAAAATGAAATTTTGCTCTGTCAACTTTTTCTAATGGTGCAGAAGTCAATCGCATTTCTATTTCTAAAATTTCATCAACAAGTCCTCTGATATTTCTGCTCCAAGCATCATGATTAAAAACACGAACTTTCGGTTGCGGTGTTTGATACTCTGGGGGAACTCTCAATCCTCTGCCTAAAACTTGTGCAATTAAAAGTTTAGAATTAAAAGCCCTGTCTTCCCAGGGTACAATTTGAAAAACATTTTTTACATCCCATCCCTCTGTGAGCATTGAAACGGAAACAATCCATTCGGTGCTATCCTCTTTCTTATCTACTTCCTTCAACTTTTTTACATTGGCTTTGTGTTCATTTGCTGATGTAACAATTAAAACTTTTGCTTCACATTCTTCTGCTGACAAATGTTCTTTGCTTTGCAGAAACTCTGACAATTCGGATGCCAAATGTTTTGCTTTTGTGATGTCTTTGGTAACAAGAATTGTAAGCGGTTTTACTTTTCGGTAAGTGTTCTTATTGCTTTGGTGGTTGTCGTAAATTTCCTGAAACTTTATTTCATCTTCTGCATCGTCATTCTTGCTAATATAGTCAACCATCTTTACCATTTTATCATTTACGGCTTGCCGTAATGAATAACGGTAAATCACATCATTAAAATAATCGTCTTTGATATATGCTGTGCCTGTGAAACCAAGAATGTATTTGAAATTATATTCGCTGCTTGTTAAAAAATCTTTCCATTTTTTTAGTGACTGTGCTTCTTTGTCCCTGCCTTCAATCACATTGAAAATATGATGTGCTTCATCGTTTAATATTAAAGTGCGTTCGCCATTTTTTGAAAAGCTGTCTTTGATTGACGAACCTGTTCTTTCATAAACTGCATGAATATTTTCTACGCAAATGTCGCCTTCCTTAATTGTTACATCGGCTGTTTTGATTGAAGGATTTTTGAAATTGCTTTCGTCGGGAATTGCTTTTAAAAGAATTGGGTCTGACGCTAACTTTCTAAACTTCTCCATCAGTCCATCTTCAATAGTGAGTGAAGGACACAATACCAGAACTCTGTCAACAAGTCCAAGCCCTAACATGATTTGAGCAATGCCATAAATAACATAGCTCTTTCCTGTCCCTGTTGCCAAGTCAATATTTGCAGAAAGTTTCCCGTGCATCTGCAAATGATGTTCGTAATCTTCTACGGTTTGATAACGGCTTTTTAATTCAACCATTTTTACATTGAGCCAATTCTCATTTACCAAAGCATCAATGTCCTTATATAAACCTGATGCTAAAAAAATAATGGCTTTATGAATTGCTTCCTTCTGATACTGGCGGTCGCTACAAAGTATTTCCAAATACCTGTCCCACGCAGCAATGTTGAGTGTTGCTGGGTTAAAATTTTTTGAAACCTGCAAAACAAGGTCGGCTGTTTTATATTTTTTTATTTCCTGAACCATTTATTTGAGCTTAAATTCTTCTTTGAACTCATTACCGTATATGTCAACATATATTATCATCAACTTTTTTCCACATTCTTTTTTAGGAATTGGGGGTAAAAGAATTTGATTTGTTTTTTTTAGTTCATCTTTTATGTTTTCGATTTCATCTTCTTCATCTTTCTTCTTTTTCTTTTTTGGTAGAAGGTCTTCGGCAAAATAATAAGTGTCCATGTCAAAAGTTTCACCGTCAAAGTTTTTATCAATCAGCACCATTGCCAAACTTTCAAAGTTGTCCATGTCTCTTTCGCTTTCTTCTTCGCTGAAATCAGAAAGAAATTTTTTGATAGTGATGTGATACTCTCCCCCTTTTTCTTTCCATTCACTTTTTACCTCGGGTTGGCGCATGAAGTGAAAACCGATTGCATCTTCCAAATCGTTCACATTGTTCTTGCTTTGTGGCTGACGGAATTTTTTGAATTGCACTTTGTGTAATTCCTTAATGATGTGATAAGGAACTTTTAAAAAGTAGTAACGAACTTTTTCAATTTCGTAATAGTCGGAAATATAATCTACATAGCTGGCTGGTGCAATAATGTAAACACGCTTTCCCGCTTTTGCTCCTATGTGGCTGTTTAAGTCATGCAGATAATCTTCGTCAACTATGCTGTCTTTAAATTTCCAATACTGCCAAATAATTACATTGTAACCATCTTTCTTTTCTCCGTCAATCTGAATTCCACTGATTGTTTTTTTCTTTGGCTCAACTTCAAACAAGTTCATTACAAATTCGGAATACTCCTGATTTTTTAAATCAAATATTTTAGCAAGGTCGTAATGTCCAGTGTTGATTGACACAAAACTTTTTGCTGATTTGCCAAATCCTTTTTTCGGATTTTCTATTGACTTACTCGTTTCAATATTCAGCAATCGTTTTTGAATTGTGTAGAATGCAAGTTTACCAATGTCGCAAGTAATCCATTTGCGATTCAATTTTTCTGCTACTGCCGCTGTTGTTCCTGAACCCCCGAAGAAATCAATTACAAGGTCGCCTTCTTTTGTTGTGCAACTAATTGCTCTTTCAAGAAGTTCTTCGGAATTTTCGGTTGGATAACCTGTCGTGCTTGAATAAGAACGAAGGTCTAACCAATTATTATTTATTCTTGCATCATCAGAACCTAAATAGTCAACTGTTAAGTCGTCTGACTTACATTCCTTGCATTTTCCATCTAATTTTTTTGCATTGAAAAAAATTGTGTCAGAGGTAATATCGTAAAACTTAAACTTGTGAGATTTATGTTTCATTCTCTTTTGCAAATCAGCATCATCTTCTGCATAGTAATATCTTGCTCCGCAATTTTTGCATCTCATTCTTAAAAAATTTTCTTTAATAAGTTTATCGCACTTCTCTTGAACTAAAGAAAAATGTTGTCCTTTAGGTGGTGTAAGAGATAATCCAAAAAATGTTCTTTCTCTTGGGTTTCGTTCTTCTGCCATTAAAAATGAAGTCCATTTGATATCGGTCAAACTCCTTTTTCCGAATACTTCATTTAGTTTGTACGCACTCGTCTTTGAATAGAAATAAATTGTTTCATTTGTTACATCAAATTTATTTCTTGAACCTGCGCCTTCTCTTTTTCTACCTATAATTATTTCATTTATGAAATTGCCTTTGCCAAATATTTCATCAAGAATGACTTTTACATAGTGCCCAAAATTGAATGCTTGACGCACTGCAATAATTCCATCATCATCCATAAGTTCTTTAGCAACAATTATTCTTCGCCTCATAAATTCAACAAACTCAGCTCCCTTTGCTTTGGCTGAATAACCTCTCTGTCCTTTATTGCCATCGTATTCATCACCTGTTCCAAATGGTGGGTCAATGAAAAAGAATTTTACTTTTCCTTTGACTTTGTTTTTAATCAGAGGGTCTTTGTCTTCGTAAACTGTTTTCAAGAATTGAAGATTATCACCAAAGGCGATAATGTTTCTCCAACCGTCTTTCCATTGTTCACGCTTGCCGTTAAATATTTTAGCAACTTGTAAAGGCACTGGAAAAACTCCGTCTTCATTTGCTAAAATATCTTCCTTACGCATCTTACCTCCGTAAACCAATTCGTATTCTTTCTGCTTAACAGGAAAAAGTTTGTATTTGAAATCATCAGGAATGGTTTCGCCTTTTTGCAATCTCTCAACAAGGTCTTGTATTTCGTGTTTAGTTAGCATCGTACTTTTTTATTTGTTCAACATTCCTTCAGCTTGGAAGCTGAAATAATTATTTTTGGTTACAATGATATGGTCAATGACTTGAATACCCATCAACTTTGCGGCATCGCAAAGTTGGTTAGTTAACTTTATATCTGCCTCTGATGGCTGTGCATCATCGGCTGGATGATTGTGCACAAAGATTATCCCTGCTGCTCTGTCAGAAATTGCATCTGCAAAAATTTCTCTCGGATGCACCACACTAAAATTGATTGTGCCTTTAAACACTTCCCGTTTTTCAATGAGTGCTGATGCTCCTGTTAAAGTGATGGTGATAAAGTGTTCTTGTTTTTTATCTCTGATGTCTTGCACCAGTGCAAGTATGTCGTCTGTGTTTCGGATTTTCTTTTCGTCTTTAATTAAATAGCGTTTCGCTAATTCAAATGCAGAAAGTATTTGTCCTGCTTTGGCTTTGCCAATGCCTTTGATGTTTGTGAGTTTTTCTAAAGTGATATTTTCTTTTTCAACTTCAATAACTTTTAAAATGTCTGCTGAAAGTTCTGCAACATCTCTGTTGGGAATTCCGCTTCCCAACAAAACCATAAGCAACTCATGGCTTGACAATGACTGAACGCCTCGTTGAGAAAGTTTCTCACGGGGTTTGTCAATATTGTGTCTGTCCGATAGTTTTTTCACGTTATAAACGGTCAAATATTAGAATGGCGAATATACTCAGAAGATACAGAAAAAGCGTTGGCGAAAAAACTATCATATTTTTTTCAACTTTTTTCTGCGTATACACAACTTTTGATTGCAGTAGAGTCCCTTTTTAAAAAAACTTGTATTACCTTTTTGTTAATGCTCACTTTACTGTTCATTCGTATTGTCTCACATCAAATGAGCCCCGAACCTAATGCAAGTGAAATTAATATCAGCATAACTGCTACTGTTACTTTCAAAAAATTCAGTGTCACTTTCTTTAAAAGTTTGTTGCCGATATATGCACCAACTATTGCCGATGCTGTGGCACAAACTACCAATGTCAGGTTGTCGCTTAACCCTGCTTTGTCAAATCGTGTAGCATAAACACTCAATCGTGTGAAGTCAACGAATGTTGAAACTACAACTGCTGTCGCTATAAACGCCTCTTTGGAAAGTCCTGCTTTAATCAGGAATGCACTTCTTAATGCTCCCTGATTTCCTGATAGCCCGCCAAAAAATCCACTCAATGCACCACCAATGGGAAGTTTGTCTTTGCCAAATTGCAGTTTATTGAAATATGGAATGAAGTCTAAACTCGCAAAGATGATCAGCAAAATGGATATGATAAATTTTACAGGATATACTTCAAATGTTTGTCCAAACATTTCATAAGTGAAAAGTGGTTTCAGGTCTGTAATGTTTAGCAACAACCACGAACCAAGAATAGCAGCAATTACAGCAGGAATACCAAATTGCAACAGAACTTCTTTGTTAGCTTTTCGTCCGACCAAAAGCAGTTTGAATATGTTGTTGAAGAAGTGAACAATGCCTGTCAATCCGATCGCAAGCTCAACAGGAAAAAAAATCATGAATACAGGTGTAAGAATTGTCCCTAAACCGAAACCCGTAAAGAATGTAAGAATGGCTACGATAAAAGCGGTAACCGAAATAACAACTATCTCCATTTTACTTTTCTAATAATGTATAGTTCTGGTTACTGAACGGTAGGTTCTCAAAATAAAATCTTTGATCTAAGTTTGTAAGTATCTGCAAATTTACCATAAGAAAAAAATGTCAATGCGATTGCAAAATTTTTTAAAATTACGATAATTCAACGAATCCGGTTTTGAAAACTCATTTCGTAAGTATCATCTTCTTCGTCACAACATAATTTCCCGACAACAGTCTATAGAAGTAAATACCGCTCGGCAGAAGTGATGCGTCAAAACTTAAACCATAGCTTCCCTGTGAAAGCTGTTCATTGTTTAAAAGTGTATTAACAACTTTACCTGTCATATCAAAGATCTTTAAAGTAACAACACTTCTCTCCGGAATGTCAAAATTAATTTTTGTAACAGGATTGAAAGGGTTTGGATAATTCTGTCCGAGATAATATTTTTCCGGAAGCGAATTTCCTGTCTGAGTTACTGCCAGCGGACTGCCGGAATTTATCCACGCAGTATACACAAGACTTGTAATAAAATGAGACGCGTTATTGAACAACATATTGGTAAAATTTCCTGCGAGCTGCCAGTAGATCTGATAGTAAGTTGAATTATAGCTCGGCGCGATCGCGTGTGCTATGCTGTCATACTTCAGAACTGAATCGACATAGGTGTAATTATGATAAAGAAAATCGAATACGAACTGATTTATATTCTGAATATAAACTGCATTTTCAAAAGCATATATGATGTTGGCTGAATCACGGTTTATAAGCTGTGTTTCATATCTTGAGTGAACTCCGTTCTGATTTGTATACTGCCCGTCATAATTTCTGGTAATGTGCAGCGGATTATGTCCGTCTCCCACATAGTGTCCGAGGTCGGCGGCATGAAGCATTGCTTTTTGAAAATTGCGAAGCTGAAAATATTTCTTTATGGAATCAGTAGTTGCCATTATTGAAAAAGGTAAGATGCCTTTATCATATACAAAGCTGCTGCCGTGAAGTGCAATAAGTGAATCTAAATTCTGGGGGATACTTCCTGTTGCAATGAATTCAGGGTAATCATCAATATCAATATAATGTCTCGGGGCTTCATTGGGATCGGAGTTTCTTCTGTAATCTGCATCTGATGAATGAGCGGCAAGAGAGTCTGCCCAGTTAAGGAAACTCATCGTGGGCGGAAGTGAGAATGTTGATCTTCTGTTGATGATCTTATGTCCGCTTGCTCCCCAGCCGCAAATAAAGATAACACTGAATAACAGCAGAAAAAATATTTTACGTTTATGATTCATTTGTTCTATAAGTAAAATTAATTCCAGATTTCAAATTGAAATAATTGATCCGAGTTTTTTATTCAGCCACTTTCCACTTATAAACAGCATACGATTTATAAACAGCATACGATCAGGCAGCAGATTTTATTACAACGATTTTTTTTTAGTATTACAAAATAGAATTATAAAAACTTAAACGAAATTGAATAAATACTTTTATCAATCGTTATATGACGGAGCGCATTGAGTTCCGGACATTCGGATGTTACAAGTGCAAGAAAACTGTTCAACAGTACACTACCTTTCTATTAGACACATTCATGTTTTCCTTAAACCACTTTTGTGCAGCCCACAGCAAATAATTCCGGGCAGCCGGTGTACTCGTTCCACAAATGTGATCTAAATATTTCAATAATTTCCATGCTGCCATTTGAAATAATGAACTTTAATTTACTTTCAGAACCTTTATTTTAATTTCATCTCAAACAGAAAATAAAACCTTTCTTGTATATTACTCTTATGTATTACTTTAAAACAAATTTCTCCTGATGATTAAGAGCACGTTGCTTGAAACTCTCCGTACTTTTACAAAAAGCGAATTGAGTTCCTTCGAAGATTTTATCCGATCACCCTACTTCAATAAACAGGAAAATGTCGTGAAGCTTTTTGCGGAGATCAAAAAATATGCTCCTGCTTTTAATGACAACGGGCTTGAAAAAGAGATTGTATGGAGCAGAATGTTCGGTGATGCAAAATATAATTACGGCATCATGAAAAATCTGATACACGATCTCGGCAAACTTACGGTCAACTTCCTCAAGACTGATGCCGGCAATTCAGGTTATGGCATAAACAACCTGCTTGAACAGTATATGAAAAGAGGTTTGTCAAATCAGTTAAAACGAAAAATAAGAGAGGTCAAAGAAGATCTCAAGAAACAGAAGTTCGGCGGTGAAAATTATTTTCTTAGTTATAAAATTGAAAAAGTGGAGATAGATGAGATCGTACAAAGAAGTGACATGAAGGAAATTTTTGAACATGATCTCGATAAGATCAACGAGTCGCTTACTCTTTATTATTTTATAACTTTCTTCAATTCAAACTATACTAAGCTCTTCGTCTCAAACGTGTACAACAAGAAAGCCGATACGTCATTCATTGAAAAAATCCTGCTCCTTTATGATCAGGGTTCCTATAAAAATTATTATGCGGATACTTATAGCCGGGTATTGAAAATAGCTCTCTACCCTTCGGATGAAAACAATTATTCGGAACTGAAAAAGATTTTCTTTGAAAATTTTGATAACTATACAAGAGCTGACCAGTTCGATATTCTATCGGTGTTGCAAAGTTTTTGCAAAACTAATTCCTTCATACTTAATATCAATTATAACAAAGAAGCTCAACTATACCGTAAGGTTATGGATGACAACAATTTGTTTTTTCCCGATGATGAAAATTATATAAACATCTCTGTTTTTCTGAACAATGTTGTATCAGCATCCTCTGAAGGTGAGTTTGACTGGTGCATCAAGTTCATTGATAAATATCAGAATTTTCTTGAACCGGCTATAAAAGACGAATGCACAAACCTGGCGCTGACGTGCGCCTATTTCAAAAATAAGGATTATGAGACTTCTCTTTCATATCTTTCCAAATGTGAAAATCCGTCGCCTACCCAGAAAATAAATTTAAAAACTTATCAGATATGTAATTACTATGAGCTGCGGTATTATGATCAGTTAAACGACCTTATCAATGCCATGCGTAAGTTTTTAAAGAATGATAAAATTTATTCCGAAGGTCACAAAACTTCCTTTAAGAATTTTATGAATTCAGTGAGCCGGCTTTCCGATTACAGATATAACCTTGATGTGAAAAAAGCTGATGACAGTAAACTGAATGAACTAAAACTATTTGTGCAATATAATAATATGCTGGGAAAGAAATGGTTACTGGAAAAAATTCAGGAATTGGAGTGATCAGGATGTTTGTTCAAACATATTACGATTTACACAAACAAATTTACCTGTGTTGTTTCCGTTGGCCCTTTCAATCTGTATAAATTCGTCTTCTTCTCTTTTATAATTTCTATGAAGTTCAGTTTCTTTAAGTAGCTGTTCAGCTTTTGCGGTGTCCATGTCAGATCAAGTTTTGTCAATATCTCTTTGGCTGACATTGGTCTTTCATTAAGTGCTGACCGGATTCTTGTTTCAAGTGATTCTGCTTCGGTCGATACTTCTGCAATCGAAACCTGTTCACGATCAGTTGTATGATGAGTCTTTAGCAATTCATTTCCGTTGAAGTCAACCGCAACCGCACCTTTCTGTATCAAAATGTTATTCGCTGTAACTTCACCCGGTTCAGATTGCCTGACATAAATTTTTCGTCCCTTCCTGAGTCCGTCAATTGCTCCCGACCATGTCCCTCCTTTTTCAGACGACTCCGCTACATAGATCTCATCTGCAAGTCCGTAGATGATCGTATTGCGAGCCATTGCAAATTCAGCTTTCCAAGTTGCCTTCGGATAAAATGTGCTTAAAACCAAAACATCACCTCCGATTATTTGTCTGTAATAGTCTTTGAATCCTGTGCCAAATGTCATGATGCCCTGCGGAAGTACGATTATACTTTTTCCTTTGTAGCTGATCGCCGATTCCAATGCCTGCCTGTCAACGCCTTTGGCAAATCCACTGACGACAACTTTATGATCTTTGCAGGCAAGTTTTGCAATGTTGTCAGTAAACTTTAATGCAATTTCCGAAGCGTCCCGCGAACCGGTGATCGCTATCGAACTTTCTTCCAAAATTTTCTTATTCCCCTTAATATAAAGAACTGCCGGAGAGTGAGACGCCTTTAAGTTACTCTTTAATGTTTTCGAATATTCTGGTGATGTGACCGGAATGATCTCATAGCCCTGACTAAGATATGACTCCGCGAAAAAAGCGTGGCTTGCAAGTTCTGATCTTGCAACCCTTAGATCTGAAATCTGCTTCTCATCCAGTTGATAATCAGTTCGCCATTGATCTTCATTGAACCGGAAAAATTCTTCCACGGAAATTTTGTTATTGTGAAAAATTTTTATAATAAGATTATTAATTTTCAGATAACTCCATCCCGGCAGATGAGCAAGTGCTATCCAGTATGCCGCTTCATTCATCAGATCTTATCTCCTCCTGCTGTTCTCGCGATAACAATCGGAGTTACTTTTATTGCCCCAAAGTTGGTCAGTGTCTTGCCTGCCTCTTTTATTGTCGCACCGCTGTCAAATATATCATCAATGAGTAAGATTCTTTTTCCATTAACATCGGCAGGCACAATGAAAGTAAAAGCTCCGCTTACGTTTTCAGTTTTTAAGTAACCGTTTTCAAATATTCTCTGCTCTCTGGTTTGTTTGATCTTTTGAAGATTGTGTGAAATGGGAAGTTTCAATGCTTGTGAGATTTTTTCCGCAAAATTTTTAACAAGATCGCCCGATGAAGTCGGCGGGACATAAACGATCAGATCAAATTTCTCCTGTCCAAACTTTTTCCTAAATGCATTCAGTACCAACCTCAGTAGAAAATCCGGGAAGTCACCACCGTGCTCATTTTTGGAACGATGAAGTGCTGTCCCCACATTTGTAAATCCATAGTAAGAAGCCGCGAATCCATTGACAATCTTTGAACCCTTCGCCTCAACTCCCAGTTCGGGAAAAAAATTTTCTCTGAATTTCTGAAGTCTCTCTGTCCATTCGCTTGTTACATTGACAATAATTTTTTTCTCACCCGTGTTATCGCAGTTTGTAAATTTATGTTCTGAATTATCACCTAAATAGTCGCAAAGAAATTTCATCCTTGAATCTGAAGTGTCAACATAGGCGATCATGTTTTCAAGATCTTTCAACTTTGAACTACGAAGTTCCTCAAATGCCTTCACACTTAAGGGTTGAGATGCCGGAACAAATTCATATTTTTTACTTTTACCGATGATCACTTCACGAATAATTCCCTGTTCGATCAGATCAGCTTTGATGACCCTTATCTGAGTTTGTTTCAGGTTTGTGCTTTTCATCAGTTCTCTTTCTCCAAGCAATTCAGACTTCACCGCTTGTATTACTCTGTCATATTTATCAATTGAAGGTCTGCCGCCTTCTATAAATGCTTCCGGCAGTTTTCTGTCTGCGGGATTATAAAATAAAATTATATAAGACGGCTGACCATCCCTTCCCGCACGTCCGATCTCCTGGTAGTAATGAATTGGTGATTGAGGAATTTGAGTGTGAATGATAAATCGTATGTCCGGTTTGTCAATGCCCATTCCTAAAGCATTTGTCGAGATAACGCATTTCCATTTGTTCGTCATTAAACCGCTTTCAATTGCAATTCTGGATTCCACATCGAGACCGGCGTTATAAGCAGTCGATGATATGTTTGAATGTTCAAACCATCTTGAATAAATTTCAGTGTCGACTCTTGTACCGGTGTAAAGAATTCCGGAGCCGGGAAGTCTGTTCATATTCTTACCAAGCCAGATCAGTTTTTCATCTTCGGAAGTTACCTTAACTACGAACAACCTGAAGTTGTCTCTCATCAGGTTTCCTCTGATCGTCATTATGTTGTTTCCGATTTGCCGGGCAATGTCCTGTTCAACTCTTTTTGTAGCCGTCGCTGTAGTTGCCAGGACCGGAAGATCTTTTGGTAAAAGTTTTACAAGGTTTATAATTCTTTTGAATGCCGGTCTGAAGTCGTGTCCCCAGACTGAGATGCAATGTGCTTCATCAACAACCACCATTGACAGGTTCATCTGTTGTGTCCCTTCGATCCATTCACTGTTTTCCTGTCGTTCGGGCGCGATGTAAAGAATTTTTATCTTCCCCTTTTTCGCTTCATTGATTATCTGAGTGTTTACTTCGTGTGTCTGTTCGCTGTTTATACATCTGGCATTGATACCAAGTTCGGTTAATTTTTTCACCTGGTCTCTCATAAGTGCTATCAGTGGTGAGAATATTATTGTTGTTCCTTCAAATACAGTTGCAGGAAATTGAAAGCAAAGTGATTTTCCAAATCCTGTCCTTTCGATCAGTAAGACCTTTTCACCTTTAAGTATTTTGTCAATGGTTGCCCATTGTTCATCATAGAATTTTTGGAGCTTAAATGTCTTTTGTAAAATTAATTCCGCTTCTTGTCTTGTCATGAGTGTCGTTTATTTTTCGCAGGTCAGCTTGGTTGCACATTTTCTCAATTTAAGCAGACGTAATATTTATTCGTTTCGCTTTCAATTACATATCATCATATAATTCAACAAAAAATATATACATCCTTCAGGTTATTAAAGACTCCATTTTTATTTTGCGATCATTCAGAAAAGTTTATCAAGCGTAGACCGTTACGGGTTTCATAAATAGTAACTTAAGGTCATCAATATAAATATTAATGTTTATTATTTAAGTGAATAAAATAAAAGTAGCAGGTTGAAGTTTTTTGAATCTCATTTTGAAATACTAACTAAAATTTCTTAATGAGGGTAACCCCGTGTCCAAATGAAAACTTCTTTGCTTCGAAACGCTGTGTGAGATTTGGTGATCGGTGGCAGATATACAAAGAGACCATAAGAAGCAATCGGTTTTAAAGCAAAAACGAAAGGACCTCATAAGGTACGGTAATGTAATACTGTAAAAAAAAACAGATCATTGACCTGCCTTTTAGGTACGACTTGTATTAGGTTTACTTTGCAAGTTGTGCTATATGTTAACACTATTATTTTTTCCTAGAAGCTGCTGAATTAAATCGAACTAATTTGTCCCATTCGATAGCTCCGTCTTTGTCGCAGAATCCAATAGTAAATTCTTTTGTAAATTTATTTATCATTTGCGAATACGATTTTACAAAATCATCATTTCTTTCTTTTGCTTTGTGTCCAATTGGTTCAATTAATTCTGTGAAAAGATTTGAGTCGCCTGAAATAAACTCCCAAAACTCTTGCCCACAATATTTGTAATAATCTCCCTTATCCGGTTGATTTTCTATTCCATAACAACAACCATTAACTGCATTTACAACAAGTTTTGAATTGCTGGTTCTTAATGTCTTTTTTGCAGTCTTAAAATCGGATGCCAATTTTTTAATTTGAGAAGCATTCCCCCAATTTGGTCCTGATTTAATTGTAATAATGTATCTTATTCCGCTTTTATCGAATTCAAGATCTATATTTGGAATGCCGGATTTACGACGACTGTAAACTTTGGAATTTATGAAAATCGCAAGTCCTTCCAGCCATTCACCAAAAATACCTTCTTCACTTGAGGAAATATGTGCATCCACAATTCCACGAATGATTTCGTCTGCAGTCAAGACATATTTTGCTTTAAACAAATAGGGATTTTTACGTTTAAGAACGTTAGTCAGCTTTAAGCTGTCAAGACTCTGGATGCGTTTTTCGTGAAATGTTCCGATGTTGTTTTCCACGTATTGCAATACGTCTTTTAGGTTCAGTCTTTTCATATTTTCGTTTAGGTTCCATCAAGTAGAGTTCTACCGGCTTTAATTGATTTTCAACCATTTTAAAATATTCCGGAACAATTTCAATTCCGATTGAATTTCTTTTCATTCTGTTGGCGACCGTTAGAGTTGTGCCTGAACCCATAAAAGGATCTAACACCGTATCGTTTTCCTTCGTGAAAAGTTTGATAAACCATTCCGGTAGTTCTTGAGGAAATGCTGCACTATGATTTTTATTGTTGCATTCAGTTGCTAAATGCAAAACATTTGTCGGATATGCTTTGTCTCTGTCCAGCCAATTAGAAATGTTTTTTCCAAATCCACTTCCAACTCTTGAGTTATCTCGGGTTTTGTCCGTGTTCGAAAGTTTTTTTAAACGTGTCTTAGCCCAATCACCCATTGGAACCATTACTTCCTCCTGATACATATTAAAGTGTTTATGCTTGTTAAATTGTAATAGTCTCTCCCATGAATCGCGAAAACGGTTTGGCCACTTTCCGGGATAGGAATTTTTTTTGTGCCATATAAATTCCTCTGTCCATAACCAACCCTGTTTGCGCATTGCAAGTATGAGTTCCATAACATAAGTACTGCGTTCACCTTCAACAACTTTTTCTTTAATATTAAGAACAAAAGTTCCTGTTGGTTTAAGGACTCTAAAAAGCTGTTCGGAAATCGGAAGAAACCATTCAACGTATTTGTCCGCATGAACCCCTCCATAAGTGCTTTTACGCTGATCTGCGTATGGGGGAGACGTCACAACAAGGTCAACTGAGTTGTCAGGTATTTTTATTAATTCACTTTTGCTGTCACCAAGGTATAAGTCAGTTGTAATTTCCATAGTTAATTTTTTATCGTGTCTAGATTTATTTCTTTTAAACTACACCTTAAGCCACTTCGCATGGCGTAATAATGAAAAGTATTTTTCTATCATCAATATAAATATTAATGTTTATTATTTAAGTGAATAAAATAAAAGTAGCTCTTCAATTCTCCTCAATACCCGTCCGCCGCCATCTTTAAGAAAATTATACTCCCCGGCGATCGAACTTTCACTCAGACAAATCCATGTTCAGGTAATGTTCAGTTGATGATCGAACTGAGCATGGATTGTTTATTCAGATTAATGATCTTTAAGATCAGGTCATTGCTGAAGATAGAATAGATCTCGTGTCTGAAATCATCATTCTTATCCATCATCATCTTCAATTTACTTTTGTCCCAGCAAAGGATCTTTGCCTTAGTGGTTATGGCAACACTCGCCGACGGCAGTTCCCCGCTGAGGAAGCTCATCTCGCCTAAGAAGTTTCCTTTTGTTATTGTCGCTATCTGGCTGTCTTTAATTTTCACATCGCCTTCCCCGTCAACAATATAAAAAAGCTTTTGAATATTTTCATTCTCCGTAATTATTTTTTTATTCTTCTCGTATGTGCACCATGTTCCGGCGTTCATAAATTTTTTAAAATTCAGAATATCCATCCTTCCGCCGATCATGGTATGCACCTGTCTCTCATCATGCGAAAGATTCATATACTTTTTATTATTTCTGTGATGAATCAAATTTCAGGAAGAGAATCTTCACTCACTCTTCTTACAAAGTTATATGCGATATTATTATTCTGTTTTACAAAGTGAAATTACAAATTGAATGTTGATTGGGTTTGGGAAGTCGGCTGCTTTCAAATCTGAATTAATTAAAAAATTATTTTGCGGTTTTCTTCTAAGTAGAAGTACCAATTGAAAAATATTATCTTGCATCATTATAATAAAAAATGAGATCATTACTTCAATGGACAATAATCATTCCAATACTCGCGTGGGTTCTGTTCTTTACGGGACTCATTCCGGATAATGGTTTCTTCCAGATCGCTGCAAGTGTGCTGCTCATACTCAGCGTTATGTCCGCGGTGCATCATTCGGAAATAATCGCACACAGGGTCGGAGAACCATACGGAACGATCATCCTTGCGATCGCGATAACGGTAATTGAAGTTTCCATAATCATTTCACTCATGATCACGGGCGGAGAAGAGGCAGTTTCATTGGCGAGAGATACTGTTTATTCCGCGACCATGATCATACTGAACGGTATTGTAGGACTTTGTCTTTTCATCGGAGGACTAAAACATCACGAGCAGAGATTTTCCAAACACTCAGTGACGATAGCTCTTGTTTCACTTGTCTCTATTGTGGTCTTTACGCTTGTTGTCCCTACTTTTACAGAAAGCGTAGCGGGTTCTTACTACTCGACGCCACAGCTTATTTTTGCATCCATTGCATGCCTGATTATTTATTCCTTCTTTTTATTTGCTCAGACATCAAGACACAGGCAATATTTTCTTTCAAAAGAAAAAGATAAAAAAGAGGAAACAGTTAAGGTCAGTAATTCGGTATTAATTTTAAGTCTTTTTTTTCTGATAGTCAGCTTAGGAATTGTAGTATTGCTGGCAAAAACACTTTCCCCGACAATTGAGAATATTGTTGAAAGTTATGATCTGCCTGTAACATTAGTGGGCGTCATTATCGCCGCGATAATTTTATTGCCGGAAGGAATGGCAGCGATCATTGCCGCAAGGAACAACAGGCTTCAAACAAGCTTAAATTTATCACTCGGATCCGCTCTGGCAAGTATTGGACTTACCATTCCCGGTGTCGCAATAGTATGTTTAATCTATGATATGAAGATCATACTCGGGCTCGATATAAAATCAATTATACTTTTAGGACTGTCTGTATTTACGGTGATGCTCTCACTCAGCAGCGGCAGGACAAATATTGTTTATGGAGTGGTGCTTTTGGTAAATCTCATCGCCTTCATATTTTTGATCATATTTCCTTAAGCTCATCAATTTTCATCAACAGCCATCTGTTCATAGATCGTCATTTCAAGTAAGCCATATCTCTTTACTTCCTTCCATAATAAGGAAAAAACTTGCCACGAATTTCACGAATGATCACGAATTAAAAAAATTGTCACTAATTATAAAAACAGAATTAACATAAATTTATCTGGAGAGCATTAACTTTCAACTTTCAACTTTCAACTTTTATATTTTAACTTTTCAACTTTTAACTTTTAAGATCAATTGCCAATACTGTCAATATCGTCACTCTTTGGTGACCTATTGTATACAATAAAGCCCAGTTTTCAACTTAAAAGACGGCTTGTAAATTGCAATTGATAAGTGTGATCCCGGTAATATTGTCATATATGAATAGTCACATATTATCCGGTAAAATTAAATTACTATTGAAAGGAAAAAAAAATGAAAAATGCCATTGTTAAAACGAAGTTACTGATCTTTGCAATTATACTAATTCCAATCATATCATTTTTGGGATGTAAGGAAGACAGTGTAAGCCCTCAGACTGACAATCTTGATTTCAGCGTGAAGGGAAGTTCGGACTCAACTGATAATATCGGGATACTGAGACTGACCGAAGTCAAAATTTTGTTAAAGGACATAAAGCTTAATATCGCAGGCAATCAGGATTCAAATAATTTTCAGACGGGACCGTTTGTACTTTATCTTAACCTGCTTACAAACGTCAATGTAATTGGAACAGGCTTAATACCTGCCGGAACTTATGACAAGGTAAGATTCATGGTTCACAAGCTTGAGAACAACGAAACTCCACCCGATCCTGAATTTGCCGATGCAAACGGAAGGTATTCTGTTATTGTAAAAGGTACATATGGCGGTGTTCCGTTCGTTTATAAATCAACAAAGTCTGCTCATCAGAAGCTGACTTTTCCCGGTAATCTACAGGTCACAGCAACAGGAAAATCTAATATTACATTATTGGTAAAACCTTACATGTGGTTCATTAAGAACAACGCCTATCTTGACCCGCTCGACCCGTCAAATGAAAATGACATTGACAACAACATAAAGAATAATATTAATAATAACTTTAAATGTTTTGTTGATAATGATAGAAACGGTGCACCGGATTAATTATCAATTGTCAATTATCAATTATTAATTATCAATTATCAATTATCAATTATCAATTATTAACTTAGTAAGTTAGTAATGCCTGATCTTATTCGTTGTTAATAAATAGAATCCCTGATAACAGGTCGGGGATTCTATTTTATTTATGTCAGAAGCTAATGAATAATCAAACTTCTTCAACTTTTAACTTTCAACTTTCAACTATTAACTTTCAACTTTTAACTTTTAACTTTTAACTTTTAACTTTTAACTTTTAACTTTTAACTTTTAACTTTATCCGGAAATACATCTTTAGTTCTCTTTTCCATTTCAGCGGCGATGACGCAGCCATCTTCGCCTTTATCTTTTAGTTTCTCAATGATATTGTGATAACTCTTTTCATCTCTGTCCTGACTTAATTTAAATACATTCTTCATTTCAGTCACTTCGATCTCGAACGCGACGATCGCTTTCATTAATTTTTGCATGTATTCCTGCGGCAGATTATCAAAGTACGTTGTTGAGTGTTCATTATTATTCTCAAAATGAAGTGAGGTTTTACGGAGCACGGAAACTAACGCGGAGTCATCAAGAAAACGCATGATACCTTTGGCGTGAACACTCATGTAGTTCCATGTTGAAGGCTGGTATGGATTGTCATACCACGTGCCGCTTACATAAATATGATTGCCGGTGAAGACTGCAAGAACGTTTGGATTATGAACAAACGCTTTATGATGGTCCGTATTCTTCATGATGTGCCCTCTTAATATTTTTTTACCGTCCTGCTCTTCAATAAAAACCGGCACTTGAGTAGCGACAGGATTGTTGTCCGCATCACATCCCGATAAAAAGGCAAAAGGATACCGGTCAATAAATTCATTGATTAATTTTTCATTTTTTTCCTTGTGATGAGGCAGATCGTACATGATAGTTTTAATTTAAGTTATTAACTAAATGCAAATTAAAATTAATTTTCAGAATCTACTTTTGCACCGAATGGAAATTTCTTCGGTTTCCTGTTCGGAAAGAGTTACATATTTAGATAAGAATTTGGCGATGATGTCGGACATGTATCAATATTTTTTGTGCTTTAATTATCGTCGTACTACACTTACAATGTTTATTGCGTTGTAAGCTAATCATTAGGTGTCCGATACATCTGTGAAATGCTAAGTAGAAAACCCTTGCATAATTTCATACCCATTAATCACCACATTCAAAATCAAGTACCCTGATTGTGTTATCGTAAAATTCTTTTGCTCTTTCATGTGTACTCCCAATGCAGACTATGCCAACTTTTCCGAACTCAGAAAGCGCACCTATGATATGAAACACTACACCTTCCTGCGCGGCGCCGTCATACATTAGCCCGTGAAACATTGCAATATCTATAAGATCATCCGGCGTAGTACCTATATACTTATCGTTTTGAAGATTGTCTGAAGCAAAATAACATCGTTCGTTTCCGCTTGCCGTGATATACTTTCCATTAGCAGCGTCATAATGTCCGTCCGTAATCAGTTGAAGCATCATAAACGGATGAGTTGTTCCGCCCTTGCGGAGATTGATCTCGATCGCAAAATGTTTCCAGCTTCCGTTGTCCTGTCTTACTGAAATAAAGTCAACGGCAAATCTGCCGAGCACTCCTTTGTATAAAAGTGACCGGGAGATCTTATTTCCCATTTCAGCAAGCGGTGCTGCATACTCAATGTCTGCAGGAAATATCGCTCCCAAAAATATCTGACCATCATTTCCTCCCAAAAGCTGATCATGTGTGCTTGCGATCTCAATACTGTTTGATGAACCTATTACACATTGCACCGATGGAGAGACCTTTATTTCACCTTCAAGAAATTCCTCAACAATACCCTCCATCTCGTAAAATTTTTCAAAGAACAGTTCCTTGCTTACATCCTTTGATACAGGTCTAATGTTTTCTGACAGATCATTGAGAATACCCGCTTCAAGTGATCCGTCAATTTTCACATCAGCATATCTGTAAACTGCATTGCCGTCTCCGCTGAAGCCATCGTTCATTTTGACTACTGCTTTCCTAAGTGACGGGTTTTCTCTTTTCAGTCTCGCTAATGATCTTGCAATATCTTCCTTTGTCTTAAGATCTTCATCACCGTCAGGCATATCAATTCCACAGGCTCTGAAAGTCTTTCTTGCCCCCGATTTTGAACCTTCATAAAATTTTGAAGGATCCGTCCCGAACAATGGTATCTCAAGCTTTACAGCAAGAGATTTTTCAAGTGGAGTAATATTGTAGCAAGTAAGATGAGTTGAAGAAGTATCCGTGATAAGATTTCTGATCCTTTGTATAAGCCTCGGTCGCTCAAGAATTTTTTCCGTAAGTGGCTTCCGGGAAAGATCATAGCAGCTTAACATCGTAAGTCTCTGTCTGGCATGATTTCCTGTTATCCCCTGCAGCAGATGAAGATAATAATCAATGATCACATCAGAAAACGGCATGCTTGAAATGTAAATAATTTTTGTAAGCGGCCAACGCAAAAACATCAGCAGACAGAGAAGTCTTTCTTCGTAATGAATATATCCGTTGATCTTTGAAAGGATCTCCATGTCAAGAGTAAGTGAAGGTATGATGACTATGGTTCTGGCTGCAGTCTTATCAGGAAAAATTTTTTCATACTGCTTTGTTATCCCCAGTTGGATTTTTTCAAAAAGATCATGCTCTTCCTGAGTTCCCAATCCCGGACCTTTACCGGATGGCTCAAATAATCTCCGGTTCAGATTGATAACCTTTTTCATTTGTATTTTTTTTATACAAATTACAACGGAGATTTTATAAGTTAAAGTTATATTTAAAAACTGTAAATGTACTGAACAAGAAGATCCCGGCAGATAATTTCTACCGGGATCTGAATGTTTAAATCATTTGAATTACAGCTTTGAATAAATCTGATGTGTTAATTTAATGTTGTTTCTGAAATCTCCATCCCGTTGGTAATATGTTTGTCTAAGCCTTTAGTATGTTTCTTATAACAGCCCACTCTGAAAAGTACACCTTCAGGTATTTCAGCAACTTTATGAAAATCATAATTTCTGACAAACTGAGTACTGTTTTCTTTTTCATCTACTTCGAAAAACATTTCAAAGTAATAATTTTCAAAAGCTTTGTTGTTGTAAATTTCATCAAAGCTATACCTACAGTGAAGTGACATCTCCTGTGTGATATTCTTGTTTGCTTCACAAATTTTTCTTTCCAGTTCGGTATAATCAAACAACAGACTGTTAACTCTGCTTTGGTGAATTGTTGTACTTGATATCATTTTTTGATTTTAGGTTACTGGAATCTATTGCTTAATTCCGCTAATAGTAATTCTTTTATAAAACAATTTCTAACCGCAGTTTACCATGCTGAGGTACCAATAAAGAAGAATTAATGCAAATGATTAAAACCGCGTACATCGTAAAAAAAAAGCATCAGTATTAAAGTGTATGCCAAGGAACTAAAGATGTCTGGAATATGCTCGAACAAATGTATAAAATTTGAAACTATTTAAAATGGACCTCAGGTTCATAATGCATCCTTGATCTTTTCATGTCTCGTATGTGCATTTGAAAGAGTACAATTAATCTCTTACGTTTCACATCTTACGTCTTACGTCTTTCCTCAGGTAAGATCTCCCTCAATCCCATCGTCCATTGTCTTGCCTGTCAGAAGGGACGCCGCCATTTTTGTCAGTGAAACGATCCTTCCGTGTTTGGTATCCCAGTAGTGACCGTTATCAAAACTTACCTTTAATACACTGATCCTCGGATCATCAACTCCTTCAGTAAACCATACTTTTGCATGAGTTTTCCAAAGTTCTTTAATTTTTTCACGATCATCTGACAATTCACCCTTGCCATGAAGCACCAGATATTTTTCATATCCTTTAGCGTAAAGCAGTTCAACTTCAGGATCTTTTGAGACTTCGCTGTGAGCACCGCTTGTATTGTCCAGCAGGAACCAGACATTGCCTTCTTCATCAACCTTTTGGGTTGACATAGGTCTTGCCTGCAGACTGTCTCCTTTGTAGGTACAAAGCATGCAAATATCAATATCTTCTGCGAGTTCTTTAATTTTTTCTATTGCTTCGGCATTGCTCAGATCTTTTGTATCGCCCATAAGTTCTAATTTAATTTTGATTTAGTGATGTTTTACAATATAATTTTACAATTTTTGTGCCATTAAATTTTAAATCAACAAAAATGATCGAATTTTTAAAATCAACCTTTAAATAACCTTAAAGATATACTTAAGAGATATACTTATGCTGTCCAAATAAATTTATGTTAATTCTGTTTTTAATATTAGTGATAATATTTTTAATTCGTGATCATTCGTGAAATTCGTGGCAAGTTTTTTCCTTATTTTGGACGGATGTGCTGTTTTTTGTTCACAAAGTTCATTGATTATCATTTATCATTACTTACAAATTTGTTAGCTTGCAAAAAAAAATTTTTAATTCATGAAAACTTTCTTCGCAACATTATTAACACTTCTTCTGCTCGGTTCCGGATATTTAAAATCGCAGGATACATTCTCGATATGCGCAGTGGATCCGGTAACAGGTCAGGTCGGAAGTGCAGGAGCTTCCTGTGTGAATGACTGCACCATCCTTACTGATGTTCATCCGGGCTACGGCGTTGTGCATACGCAGGCATCGTGGCTTTCGGCAAATCAAAACTATGCCCGTTCTCTGATGAACTTACGGCTTACTCCGCAGGCAATTATAGATTCACTCGTGCTGCATGATGCTCAGGGTAATCCTACTATCAGACAGTACGGAATTGTTGATCTTACCTCCGGTGGAAGAGTTGCGGCATACACAGGTCCTAACTGCAGCAATTATAAAAATCATATCATCGGTCCGACATATTCCATACAGGGAAACATTCTGCTTGGTCAGCAGATCCTGGATTCAATGGAGTCACGTTTTCTTAATACTCCCGGTACTCTCGCCGCTAAGCTAATGGCTGCACTGCAGGGCGCGAAGGTGATCGGCGCTGATACACGATGCGTAAGCTTGAACACTTCTTCCAAATCCGCCTTCCTCCGTGTTGCTAATCCCGGTGATACGCTTGGCACATTATCTCTTAATATTAAAGTCTTAAGTGCAACCTTCGGAAGGGATCCGATAGATTCGCTTCAGGTTCTCTACAATAATGCCATTACTTCTTTGTACAATACAGCTTCTACTGTACCTCATCAGTTCGAACTGCTGCAGAATTATCCCAACCCGTTCAATCCGGTATCACAACTCGGTTTCAGAATTTCCGATTTGTCTGCCGGTAACAATAACGGTTCCGGAAATTATGGTTCCGGCTGGGGATTTGTCACATTGAAAGTTTATGATGTGCTGGGAAATGAAGTGGCTGCACTGGTTAATGAAAAGCTTGGTCCGGGACAATATGAAGTTGAATTTGACGGTGGCAGTCTTTCGAGCGGAATATATTTGTACCGGCTGGAAGTGAATGGTAATGTTGTTGATGCAAAGCGAATGATACTTCTTAAATAAATCTATACGCAGAATTAAGATTCCAATTTTTTTTTCAAACTACATAAGCATCGGCGTTACAGCTCCGTCAAAAATATCTTCAATGGAAACATTCCTGAATTTTTACCTCATGATGAATAGTATTGTCAGATAGAATTTGCTTTGAATTTGTAATTTATGATTTGCAAAATTTAAGTTGATTAATCATTGCCGTCCAAAATGTTTTTAAAAAATTTAAATATTTTTAAATTCAATCTGTTTTGGTAATATTTTTGCACCAATATCGAGTCTTTACAATCAACCTTTAAATAACCCATGAACATATACTTATGCTGTCCAAATAAATTTATCT
>Ga0163153_10001155_pt1 | contig 42598 bp, 43 predicted proteins | sample OliLakLV19MP6IB1_FD_148629 | JGI IMG/M metagenome (GOLD analysis project Ga0163153, IMG submission 148629) | Freshwater microbial mat bacterial communities from Lake Vanda, McMurdo Dry Valleys, Antarctica - Oligotrophic Lake LV.19.MP6.IB-1 | ecosystem: Environmental > Aquatic > Freshwater >... | reverse complement strand
GTATTGATCCACCCCACCAATCACCTTTACCAGGTGAGATTGATTTTATAATTTAATAAAATAAATTTATCATGGAAAACAAACAAATGGATAAACGTTATCAAAAAACGAATGACAAGTCCACTCAGAAAACCACTAATGGTTTTAAAAACACTCCTAAAACAGACCAACAAAAATTAAATGCGGATATTCTGAAATCTAACCCGGATCCTTCTTTTGATTCTAAAGATAAATCAGTAAATAGACCGGGCTCCAAAACAGATTCAGATTGGAATTCTAAAAACCAAGCCAATGAACAATCAGACCGGCCTGACCACGACTACCCAATGCATGAAACAAACCAAAACCAATATTCTGAGAAGGCTTTAGAAAACAGATCAGCTCAAAGAAACATTTCTTTGAATCCAAATGAGGATCCACAGCAGAACCAACAAACTGGAAAAAAACAAACCAGCACAGACCAAAGAAACTGGCATGGCAAGGATAAGAACCATCCCGATAAAAACAGCCAAATTAAATCTTCGCCCGGGATTCAATATGACAAAAACCACAACAAGGATACAGAACATGCCGGAGTAATAGATGAAGACAGGGGTCTTTTTCACAATGAAGAGATGGATTTCCCAACCAGAGATAGATCTTTCGGAGAATCCTTTGAAAACGAACCATCCAGTTCAAACACCCCAAAGAAAAAAAATCAAGCCCCAACATCCAAATTCAGTTGAACCCTGCAAACTGAAGGCTATCCATAAGTTATTTACATAGCCGATCCTTGTGGTATCAGGGCATAGTTCGTAAAAAAAACCTTGCCCCGATCAATATGGAATTTCGGGAGCAAGGCCATCAAATTAAATCCTACCAAATCAGAGTAAAATGAAACAAAAACACACTTTTCCCGGGGAACCCGGGCTATTAAACACCTCTACAATACAAGGGGGAACGCCCTCATCACAACTCACTAAATTATTTGAAAACGGATTGAAGGATATGTATTGGGCTGAAAAAGCATTGACCAGAGCTATTCCTAAAATGATCAGAAATGCGAGTTCAGATGCTTTAGTAGATGCCCTGGAATACCATCTGGAGGAAACCCGAGAGCAGGTCAGCCGGGCTGAACAGGTGTTTGAAACCATTGGTAAAAAAGCAATTGGTAAAAAATGCGAGGCCATGGAAGGCCTGATTAAAGAAGGGAGCGAAATCATGGCTGAATGCGAGGCCGGGGCAATGTGTGATGCAGGTATCATATCAGCAAGCCAAAAAATAGAACACTATGAAATTGCCTCTTATGGAACACTCAGACAAATTTGCCGAAACCCTTGGATTTAATGATGCCGTGGACCTGCTGGCCACTACGCTGAAAGAGGAAAAAAATGCAGACGGTAAACTTTTCCACCTGGCCGTCCGTGTAATAAATGTTCAGGTTGCTCAACCAGGGTTTTTCTAAATCGAAGTAGTTTTTTTTTCATATCGGAAAGTGCAGTATTATCATTATACTGCACTTTTTTTATTTAAATTCATTCGGCAATTTCATCCCAATTTGTTTAATTCCTTAGGAACCAAAATACATACTCAAGTGAAAAAGAATAAATCAAATAGACCATCCGGTTTTGAAAAATTTTCTACCCAGGCAACGCATGCTTCAGGAAGTACTATTGCGTTTTTAATTGCTTTCCTGGTGATTGTGGTTTGGTTGATAACCGGCCCTCTATTTAATTATTCCAATACCTGGCAATTGTTTATTAATACCGGGACTACGATTGTTACTTTTTTAATGGTTTTTCTTATTCAGCGCAGTCAAAATAAAGATTCAATTGCCGTACATTTGAAACTCAATGAGCTGATTGTCGCCCAAAAAATGGCCAGCAACAGGCTGGTTGCAATTGAAGAGATAAGTGAAGATGACCTGAAGGTCCTTCAAAAATTTTATAAACAACTGGCCGAATTGGCCGAACAGGAACTTCCCGTCGAGCAATCTCATTCCCTGCATAAGGTGAACGAACACCATAGAAGAAAAAAACAAAAAGAATAATCGGTTTATCCCGGAATTTTAAACGCCTGCCTGGTCAATAACTTCCATATCCCTTTTTGTTTTTGCCACACTAATAAAATGTGTATATCGATTTTACCCACTGCGTTTATATTAAATGTTTCCCCGGTCAGCCGGTGCCTGACTATGGCATTATCACCAACAATCCTAACCGTTTGATCGGAAAAAGTAATAGACCTGAATACCGACCATCCCTTGACAACCTCGTCTACAAAACCAACCTTATCTCGTAAAGTCCCGCTGGAATGACCATAACTCAATTCAAACAGCAAGATGAAGAAACGTATCTCCTTTCAATGTCCGGTGATGGCAATCAATTTAAAGACCAATACACCTTTAACCTGGAAGCCCGCACTATAAATGATTTTATGGATAGTTGTCTGGACAAACAAACCAACCCAGGTTCGCATTTTGTCAAAAACCGGATATGTACCAAATTTACAGCAGATGGACGCTGGACTATCCGCAACGACCAATGGATTGAAATCCTCCATAAAACAAAATCAGAATTTCAGATCAAATCTGAAAATGAATTGCAGCAACTATTGCTCAATAAGTTTGATATCAGGATTTGATACTCAACCCTATCCGCATACACTTAAATGGCATTACAGGCAGCCAGTGTTTTCAGTCCTATAAAACCGGACGAATTCAATCAATGGGGATTATTTAGATATAGGTAAGCTTAAACAATTATCCTATCTTTTGTCCAAAATCCGTCTATGCCTGAAATCAGTCCAATTGTCCTGCTCCTGCTGGGGCTATTGATTGTTGTGGCGGGTATTTTAATTGTCCGCTTACATCCGATTCTGGCTTTGTTATCAGGAGCCGTTCTCATCGGGTGGCTGACTGCTGATTCACAACTTCAGCTATTTGCACAATCCAGGGGTCTGTCTGAAACACAAATAAATAATTTATTGAATCAATCTTTTGGAGAGCGCATAGCCATTGCCTTTGGAGAAACCAGTGGTAAAATTGGGTTATTGATTGTCCTGGCCTCCATTATAGGGAAATGTTTGTTGGATAGTGGTGCCGCAGAACGTATAGTCCGCTCCATGCTTAAGGTATTCGGGGAATCTAAAGCCCCGGGAGCATTTATGGTCAGCAGTTTTATCCTGGCAATTCCGATTTTTTTTGATACCATATTTTACCTCATGGTACCGCTGGCCCGTGCCATGGGCGTGCGAAAAGAAAAATCCTACGCGCTGTACATCATGGCCATCATTGCAGGGGGGACTATGGCACATTCACTGGTACCCCCAACACCCGGACCCTTGTTTGCTGCAGGTGCATTGGGGGTCAGTATTGGCATGATGATCATTATGGGCACTGTGATCGGTTTGATTTGTTCGGGCGCCGGCTTAGCCTACGCGTATTGGCTGAATAAAAATCAATTTATCCCTTTGCGCTCAACAAATGATGTCCCTGTAGAAGAGTTGAAATCCTGGCTAAACAAAGACACTTCCACCTTACCTTCTTTTTTTATGTCCAACCTGCCTATTGCATTACCGGTCGTACTGATAGCCGGTAAAACCATCATTGAATCCCAGCCTCATTTCTATCCGGATGGTATTTTATCCTTTTTTAAGGTGGTGGGTGACCCGGTAATTGCCCTTTTTATTGCTACTATAATCGCCTTGGCTATTTTATCCAAACAATCATCCTATAAGTTGAAAGAATTAAAAACTCCGGTAGAAGAAGCTATTCTCAGTGCCGGCATGATAGTCCTGATTACCTGTGCAGGTGGGGCTTTTGGGGCAATACTCCAACAAACCTCCATTGGGAATTGGCTGGTAGACCTATCGAAGGATGTTAAACTGGCAGTGTTGCCACTAGCTTTTTTAGTGACAGCCGTTATTCGTACTGCCCAGGGTTCGGCTACCGTGTCCATGATTACGGCTATCGGGATGTTGACCGTATTCAATACTCCAGGGGCTATGAGTTTTCATCCCGTATACCTGGCTATCGTGATTGGCTGCGGATCTAAATTGTTTCCCTGGATGAACGATAGCGGATTTTGGATCATAACCAAAATGAGTGGCTTTACCGAAGGGGAGTCGATTCGCAACTTTTCCCTTTTATTGACCATCATGGGTGTGGTGGGTTTGATAGCTACTATGATTTTAGCTAAGTTATTTCCATTGATAGGATGAATAAAATCCTGAGTATTTAAAAAACATTTGCAAATGATTAATCGATTTCCATGATAATAAAAGATCTTAGAATACATTCAATTGCCATAGCCGACCCTCCCCTGCGAAGTTCATACGGCCTGCATTCCCCTTATGCTTTGAGGACCATACTGGAATTGGAAAGTGAAGACGGAATCATCGGTATCAATGAAACTTATGGTGGTGAGGCCCCGGCATCAGCCTTGCAAGCCATTCGCGAAAAAATAATTGGTAAAAATGTATTTCGGATCACCGGCACACTCAATCCGGCGATGAAATACAAGCAACCAGATCAGGACAGATCGCAGACCTTTATGGTTCCCGGCGAAAACCCATTGGATGAAACCAGCAGGACCTACGCTGCATTGGAAGTAGCCTGTCTTGACCTTATCGGAAAAAGTATTGGGGTGCCGGTATGTGATCTCATTGGTGGCAGGGTGCGGGATGAAGTACCTTTTTCAGCTTATCCCTTTTATAAACATGCCGGAGGTGGAGGTGAAGGTGACGATATCCGGGAAGACGAATATGGTGAAGCTTTGACACCGGAATCCTTAGTTGACCAGGTAAAGAAAATGATTTCACAGTTTGGTTTCAGTTCGGTCAAGTTTAAAGCCGGTGTATTGGATCCGGATATTGAAGTTGAAACCGTAAAACAGATGTTCCGTGAATTTGGTCCCGGTGTGCCGCTTCGTATTGATCCCAACTCAGCCTGGACCATAGACACATCTGTCAAAGTCGGAATTGCCCTGGCGAAAGAACTTTCCGGTGGCGGATACCTTGAAGACCCAACGGCTGGCATTCAAGGAATGGCTGAGGTGAGGAGACGTTTATTGGAACTTGGAATAACAGTTCCATTGGCCAGTAATGTCGCAGTAACTTCATTTGGTGATCTTCCTGCATCTGTGGCAGCTGATGCTGTACAGATTATTTTATGCGATCATCATTATTGGGGGGGTATGCGCCAGGTACAACATCTCGCCAAACTGGCTGAGACTTTTAATATCGGATTGTCCATGCATTCCAATAGTCATCTGGGCGTATCGCTCATGGCTATGGCCCATGTTGCTGCTGCCACGCCCCATCTTACCTATGCCTGCGATACCCACTATCCCTGGCAATCTGAAATGGACGAAGTGGTCGAAGGAGGTAAAATCAAAATAGAAAGAGGCTGTGTTGCCATACAGGAAAAACCCGGGCTTGGTGTCACCCTGAATTATGATCAATTGGAGAGAGGGAAAGAAAGATACCGTAAGGTACCCTATCGCAACAGGGATGATGCCGCAGAAATGAGAAAACATGTGGATCCGGAATGGAAAAGAGTATTGCCGAGATGGTAATAGCGATTCATAAAATATTCCCAAAGCGACACGAGGGACACAAACAATGATTGGAATAGATTTGAACGCTAATTCTAAGTGATCTTAGAGTCGCTCGGGAATATAAAACTAAACGAGAATCCAAACAAGTATGAAACTCATAAATGTCGAAGCATTTTTAATGTCCTATCCGATGCCCGAAAAAATCGTGCTGCCTTTTTGGGGAGGTATCCGGACTATACTGAAACGGGATGCGATGCTGATCAAGGTGACTGCAGACAACGGACTGACCGGGTATGCCCCCGGACCTGCATTTACCAGAGCGGCGGATGAAATTTCCGGGGTGATTAAAAATTTTTTAACCGGCAAGGATCCACAGCTTTGGAAGACCTTTGAATTTAATAGCCACCCCGAAACTCTAAAAACATATTATGCTGTTGAAGTCGCTTTGCTTGATCTGGTGGGGAAATATGAAGGATGTAGTATCTCTGAGCTCATGGGCGGCCGGGTAAGATCGAACATCAAGCTCTATGGAAGTGCGGGTATGTATATGTCGCCGGAAGGTTATGCGGAAGAATCCGCTGCGGTGAAGGATTGGGGATTTTTAGCTTACAAGATGAGGCCGGGGTCGGGTCCGGATCAGGACCTATATACGGTCGAAGGTATGCGAAAGGCTACCGGCCCAGATATGGGACTGATGGTGGATGCCCATACCTGGTGGCGCATGGGGGATAAAAATTATTCGACTGAAATTATCCATGAACTGGCACAAGCCATTTCCGGGTTTCAACCCTACTGGCTGGAAGAACCCCTGCCACCAGAGGATCATCCGGCCTATCGCGAATTAAAAAACAAGAAATATCTGCCTATAGCAACAGGGGAACATGAACAAGAACTGTCCGGCTTTACCGACCTGGCTCTTACTAATGCTTGTGATTTCCTGCAAATGGATGTTTGTTGCCAGGGAGGTTTTGAAATGGGTTTAAAGGTTTTTGATCTCGCCCGCGATCATAATATGAAATTTGCCTTTCACAGCTGGGGCACTGAACTGGAAGTGCTGGCTGCGGCCCAACTCGGGGTATGCCGGGAGGAGTCTGTAGTCGAATGGTTAGAATATCCATGTTATACTTCCCCGGGTAAAAAAAGTATGTACCCCTTTCCTTTGTCATCTGAAATCCTCAAATCACCTTTAAATATACAAAGCGGATACTTGCATCTGCCTGATAGCCATGGATTGGGAATTGAGGTAAATGAAGCAGTCATTGAGCTATATCCTTTCATTCCCGGCCCCTGGTCATATTTTCATCAAAGCTCACCGCAAAAAACCATTGCAGTTACGGGTGACCATAGTGTCAAATGGGTACAATGAAAGAAGTCAATAGCAAACGCAATAGGCTGACGCACAAACTTGATTTCTTTTCCCTATTATTACATCAGGATGAAAAACCTTAAACAACGTATTCTGGATGGGGAGACCGTCCACGGTTGCTGGATCAATCTGGGGTCAACGGTTTCGGCAGAAATTATTGGCCGCGCCGGATTTGACTGGGTATTGATTGATCTGGAGCATGGGGCCGGAAATGATCTTTTGATGTATCAACAATTGCAGGTACTGGCGGGTACATCCTCAACGCCTTTAGTACGGACGGATGAGTTGAACCGGGCAAAGATTCAGCGTATACTCGATGCCGGGGCTTCCGGAATAATGTTTCCGCAAATCCAGCATCCTGAAGAGGCAGAACGGGTCACCCGTATGATGTATTACCCTCCAAAGGGTACCCGGGGTATGGCAAAAATGGTGAGGGCTACTGGTTTTGGAAAAAGCGCCGATGACTATATTGCCAATCTGGATAAAAACATCATCAATGTCGTCCAGATCGAAACCCTGGGCGCGTTAAAAGATATCGATCGTATAGCCGCTATCGAAGGAGTCGATATATTATTCGTCGGGCCTTCTGATTTGTCACTCGCGCTTGGCATATTCGGACAATTGGATCATCCTTTGTTTCAACAGGCCCTGCTTGACGTAGCCAAAGCTGCGGAAAAGCATAATAAGGCCACGGGAGTTTTATTGTTGGATATCGCGCAATATGAGATGTATCATGACCTGGGATACCGTTTTTTAGCTTGCGGGGCTGATGCAGCTTTTGTAGCCCGGGGGGCGACTGAAATGGTGAGGGAAATGCATAAGCGTTGTGGATAAAAGCAATTATTACCTGAACACCTTAGACCAGTCGAGGGTCACATAGTCAATATCGACCTCAACCCGGTGGTCATTTTCACTGTCCGTAAAAGCAACCATCAATTCTGCTCATGGTTCTACGTCGATCGCAATCCGCCGGATATGATGATCGTTGTCCAAAAATCGAAAATTAAAACCCGACAGCAAGGCATTTCCCGGGTGAGATTTGGCCCGTCTGACCGTGTTGGTAAAAACAAAACTATCCGTAAAAATACTTTTTAAACAGAGCCATCTGCTGTTGCAATTTCTTTTTAGGACAAAATAACGAATTAAAAAACCATATTGATCATCCTGTGGCGAGTTGTCTATAAAATTGACCCGGACTGCACTGATGCCCATATCATAACGTACTTCCATTGAACGGAGGTGGTGGTTGGAACGGCCTGCAGCGCCCCAGAATTCAAAACCCCGGAGCACAAATATCTCATCCTCTGTCAAACGGGGTATTGATACGATGTTGTTTAGACGATTGGTACTCGTCCCACGGATTGACCGCTCGCTGGAAGAGAATAAATGAGGAGACCCAATAGTATAATATATGATTTTATACTCAGCCCGGTCACCGCTCCTGCCGCTTATACCATAATCTTCATCACCCCAACCAAATAAATAACTATCCGGCGCCACTCCGTCTGCACCGGAAGTCTTACCACCCACAAAGATGCTTTTATATGATGGTCTCCGTTTAAAAACTGTAAGTCAAAAGCCGTCAATACCGGTATGTCCCGATCCAGTAATGTCATAGCTAAGGCTGAAGATCCGGTATATCCCCATACCCTGTCAATCATTGGTATACGCTTATAACCCACCCCGGTTGAATTTGAAGTAAAATACTGTATTCTTTTGGAGATTGCCTAAATCTTCCCTTATTGGAAATTCCAGACCAACTTACAGGTTAGACCAAGCAGCATAGGGCTTTAAATGGATTTAAAAAACCTGATTATAATTTGGTACTCCATCGATCCTAATCAAATTAATTAGATATTCTAAATCACATTCCCTTTCTTCGCCCATTTCAGGCATACCGGTTTATTCACAGTCAACCTTTCCCCGGTATCGGTCAACAAACCTGTCATTTTATCTCTTTTGAATATCACCACATCATTGGTGTTTTGATTGGCCACCAATAAATAGTTACCTGTGGGATCGATGCTGAAATTTCTCGGCGTTTTTCCCAGGGTGCTTTGGTGCCCGGCCAGGGTCAGGGTACCATCTGATTTATTGACTTTAAATATGCCGATAGAATTAGATTCTCCACGGTTGGAACAATAAACAAATTTGCCATCCGGAGAAACATGGATATCGGCTGAGCCAACAGTGCCTTTAAAATCTGCCGGGTGGCCATTGATGGTTTGAATCACCGCCAATTTTCCTTTTTTATAACTCAGCGCGGTGACATTTCCTGACATTTCTTCCATGAGATAAGCATATTTCTTTTTGGGGTGGAAATCCAGATGACGGGGACCGGCTCCGGGTTTAAGGGCTACAAATCCCGGGTTTTCCGTGATGATGCTTCCTTTCGAGTTGAGTTTATAGATCATTACCTTGTCGAGGCCCAGATCTGGAGTCATCAGGTATTTATAGTCTGGAGAAAAAACCGTGGCATGAAGGTGAGGGCCTTCCTGTCTGCCTTTGACTATACTGCTCCCTTTGTGCTGGATCATAGTGGCAGTACCCAGGGAGCCATTTTCAGCAACCGGATAATATACCAGGTTGCCTGTTGAATAATTTCCGGCGGCCACCCATTTTCCGTTTTTATGGACAGATACATAACAAGGATGATTACCGGAAGAAGGTTGGCTGTTTATTTTGGCCAATATACCCGACCGGTCATCAAATGAAAACGCAGCAACACTACCTCCGTTAGGGTTACCTGCTTCAGATACGGAATAAAGATGTTTTTGATCCGGAGCTATAGCCAGATAAGATGGGTTTTGGATGGCCGTCCGGTTTGCAAATTCAAACTTTCCGGTTTTACTATTATATCGATATACTTCGATGCCGTCTGTAGGAGCTGTAGTATAGGTTCCTATCAGCAAAAAATAATCTTCGCCAATTTGCGCATAGAGGTTGGTCATTAAGAGGGAAAATAAAACGATAGGGAAAATGGTAAATTTGATTTGCTTCATATAAATAGGTTATTATATTAATTTGAGAGTATTGAAAAATAACGATTTGGTCAAAATTATAAACTGTTGATCATTGGGCCCCGAAAGGTGGTCACTGTTGTGATGATAAAAACTCAGATAACCACCCATCCCTACGCTAAATTTTATAAAGACGATTAACTGCCCCATGAGTTTTCCTTCGACTATAAAGGTAGAGGAATGCAATTGATATTTCAGTTATCAAAAACAAATAAGAAGTGTTGTATCTGCTGTAATCAATTTAGAGACAAGCTCGTTTTGGGGTTGGGAAAACCACCACCAAATCCTGCAAGTACTTCATGAGGAAAGAGCATCCAAAAAAACAAGGTTATTCTATCGGTTTAAATGTTAGTAATTTTTTAACAAAAGGCAATATCTTTGCTTAAAAAGTGGTTTTAACTAAATAATAATTTGTTTTTACCCATGTATATAAAATATTTAATTATAATATTTGCCCTTTTAGCACATTTTGAATTTATAGCCCAGATTAAATATACCAGTAAAAGGACAGGTATGGGTACGGTCACCGATATCACTCATGCAGGGGATGGAAGTCAAAGGATATTTGTAGCCAATAAATCAGGAACTATCACCATTCTCGATGCCAGTCACAACACCTTGGGCACTTTATTGAATATATCCACCTTGATTGCAACGGACAGTGAAAAAGGATTATTAGGCCTTGCTTTTCATCCTGATTTTGATAACAATGGGTATTTCTTTGTCAATTACAATCCAACAGGTACCAATCACACGGTAATTGCCAGGTTTACTGCTGCTGACCCTTTAGCCAATACGACTGTAAATAATAGTACCCAAAAAACCATACTCACTATTGCTACTGCATTAGGCTCCAATCATAAAGCAGGAGACCTCGCTTTTGGTCCAGATGGATATTTATACATCGCCACAGGAGATGGTGGTGGAAGCGGGGATCCTCAAGGTTCAGGTCAAAGCGGCAATACTTTTCTCGGTAAAATATTGAGGTTGGACATCAATACCACTTCACCCTATGTGGTACCGTCTACTAATCCATTTATTTCAAATAGCGATGGAATTCTAAACGAGATCTGGGATCTGGGATTGCGTAACCCCTGGAGGATAAGCTTTGATAAACAAACCAATGACCTCTGGATTGCCGATGTCGGACAAGGAGCCAGAGAAGAAGTCAATTTCGAAGCTTCCGGCTCAGGCGGTAAAAACTATGGATGGAATTGCAGGGAAGGTAAAATTGCATATAATGGCTGTTCTACTCCAGCAAGTAATTTTATCGATCCCATTTTTGATTATACCCGTTGTGGTTCGCCCTGCATTGCAGGAACCGGGAATTCAATAACAGGTGGCTTTGTTTACCGGGGCACCGTGGCTGGGAATTCCGCTATGGCAGGCTATTATATTTTTTCAGATTATATATCCAAACACGCCTGGATGATTAAATATACTTCAGGCAGCCTGACCGATACTAAGACCATTACCTCCCTTACAAGCAGCGGGATAACCTCTTTCGGTGAATTGGAAAATGGTGAAATAATGGCGGGCTTAAGCAATGGAGACCTTGGACTGATTGAATCGACTGAATGTACTCAAGCGCCAACAATTGTTTTATCTTCCCCGGCTTCAAGTTATCCAAGAGGAAGTTCGTTTACAGTCAATACCACAGTCAGTGATCCGGATGGTACTCCGGTCAGAGTGGAATTTTATAACAACAATACATTATTGGAAACAGACTATTCGGCACCTTTCAATCTCACGATCTCTCCTGCCAATGCAGCAAGTTATTCTATCACTGGTAAAGTGTTTGACAACTGTGGTCTTATGAATACTTCTTCAGCATTGGTTATTACTACGACGGTCAGTTGCTCTGATGGTATTCAAAACGGGACGGAGACTGGGGTTGATTGTGGTGGTAATTGTAGTGCTTGCAGTTCAGGGTGCGCGACCGCTACACTCCTGAGTCAGGGAAAAACGACTACACAATCAAGTAATTATAGTACGTCCTATCCTTCCTCCTCATGTGTTGATGGCAATCTAACCAATTTTAATCATACGGCGGGTGAATTGCAACCCTGGTGGCAGGTAGACCTTGAAGTTGAAAAACAAGTCTCTTCCATTCAATTGACCAATCGTCCCGATTGTTGTGGAAACCGACTCAAACGGTTCAGGGTATTTGTTTCTAATACCTTAATCAACAGTTATGCCAATGCTGGTTTTGTTTATGAGTATAATAATGCCGCCGGGTTGGGTAACGGCCAAGTTATTAATATTCCGAACATCAATAAATCAGGAAGGTATGTGAGGGTATGGGTGGATTATACCGGATATGGCAACAATTATCTTCACTTTGCAGAGGTGAAGGTTTTCGGATGTTGCTCCAGCAATCAGGATCCATCTGTTTCTGTTACTTCTGACTTTTCAAACTATCCTATGGGAAGCAGTTTTACAATAAATGCTTTTGCCAGCGATCCAGGTGGCATTATATCTTTCGTCGAATTTTATAATGGAAGCAGTCTGCTGGGCTCTGACAATAGTGCGCCCTACAGTTTTACAGTTTCTTCGGCTACGTCGCCTTCTTATTCTATTACTGCGAAAGCAACCGATGATTGCGGAAACCAGGGCACATCCAATACCCTGGTGCTCACTACATCGGTTTCCTGTAGTGATGGATATAAAAATGGCTCTGAGACCGGTGTGGATTGTGGCGGTAATTGTACCGCTTGCCCTCAGGGATGTCCCACCCCGGTTAATCTCAGTCAGGGAAAGTCGGCCACTCAATCGGGCAATTTTGATGCGTCAAATTCCTATCCGGCGTCTTTTGCGGTGGATGGTAGTATTATTGCCAGTAGTTTTAATCATACCAGTGCGCAACTACAGCCGTGGTGGCAAGTAGATTTGGGGAACAGTTTTTTGATATCTGGAATTGAAATCACCCAACGTACCGGGTGTTCCCCTTGTACCGGGAGGACCAAAAGATTCCGGGTTTTTGTTTCTTCATCACCAGTCGCCTCTTTCGCAACCAGTGGATCTGTTTTTGAATATAATAACCCAACCGGACTCGGAAATGGGGAGGTGATTACTATTCCAAACCTGAATGCAACAGGGCAATATGTAAGAGTTTGGGTGGATAACGGCAGCACAGCAAACTATCTTCACCTGGCAGAAGTAAAGGTCATGGGGTGTTGTGCAACCAACCAAAACCCTTCCATTTCCATTACGTCTCTTAATTCGAGTTATCCTCAGGGCGGTAGTCTTACCATCAATGCGACAGCAAATGACCCTGGAGGAACTATAACCAACGTAGAGTTTTATAATGGGAACTCTCTGATCGGGTCAGATAACACTTTTCCATACAGCCATACCATTTCTCCGGCAATATTAAGTTCGTATACACTTACAGCTAAAGCTACCGATAATTGTAATGGCACAACCACGTCCAATACCCTGGTTATTCCGGCAACCGCTGAATGTGATGATGGATTTCAAAACGGTTCGGAGACTGGTATAGACTGTGGCGGCAATTGCATTACCTGCCCTCAGGGTTGTACAACTGTAACCAATATCAGCCAGGGAAAGTCGACCTCACAGTCGAGCAATTTTAATCAGGCTAATTCATACCCTGCATCCATGGCAGTAGACGGTTCGACAGCTACAGGTAGTTTTAATCACACTGGTACTGAGCTTCAACCTTGGTTCCAAATTGATCTGGCCGGACCTCATTTCATAAGTAACATAGAAATTACCAATAGAACCGGATGTACCGCATGTGCAGGACGGTTAAAAAGATTCAAGGTCTTTGTTTCTTCTTCCCCAATCAATGGTTATTCCAGCAGCGGCCACGTATATGAGTTTAATAACCCCACAGGACTTTCAAATGGTCAGGTTATTAATATCCCCAATATTAATGTCTCCGGTAGATATATAAAAATCTGGATGGACAATTCAGGGTATGGGAACAATTACCTCCACCTGGCGGAAGTACGCGTTTTGGGTTGTGCATCTTCTGCAGCTCTGTCTGGTCCGCAAACGGAAGAAATTTCAACCTTGATTCCCGGAGGACAAGAGGTGAATTTGTTTCCAAACCCGGCCAGGGAAATGATACAATTACAATTTTACCCTGCTGTCACCTCTGCTGTAAGAGTGCAGGTTTATGACCTTCAGGGAAAGTTGTTGCAAACTGAGACAATGTCAGACCAAAAAATCAATATAAACAAACTGGCTTCCGGTACCTATATTTTTCGGATTTATTTTGACCAAAAAATTTATATGCATAAGGTAGTCAAGACCTAATATTTTTGTGGATTGAACTAAAGAGAAATTCATCTCCAGGCAAAGATTATTTTGTTTGACACAACTATTTTATCAAATTCTCAGTTAATTTTAGGATATCCAGAGTCTCCGTTGAACCTCAGAACCCCCGGCAAACGGAAGAGTGGCCCTACCCAATCTGTATAGCCCAAAAATTGATCTACTGAATTTCGCGAATCAGACATCGTGATTCCCGGGACTACCTTCATTTCAATATTGGGATTTAAATTTATCCAGGTTGACCTCGCCGGGGTTAAACCTTGAGTGTTCAGTACTAATTTTATTTAATAACCGGTTTTAAAAAAACCACAATTTGGCGATGAAAGTGATGAAACCATTTTTATTTTTATTAAGCACCTTGGTATGCTTGTCTTATTCTACTGGGCAGGTTAAATATACCAATATGGCATCGGGCCTTGGCCTCATCACGGACATTACCCATGCAGGGGATGGTAGTCAAAGGATTTTTGTATCGAATAAGACAGGGACCATAACCATACTGGACAGTAACTTTTCTAATATTGGAACATTTTTAAATGTTTTATCTCTGATCTCCACCAACAGTGAAAAAGGGCTATTAGGCCTTGCCTTTCATCCGGACTTTGAATCCAATGGTTATTTCTTTGTCAATTATAATCCAACCGGTACCGACCATACGGTAATAGCCAGATTCACTGCAGCTAATCCTTCGGCCAATACAACGGTCAATAACGATACCCGGAAAATCATACTCACGATTACTGAAGCTGAAAATGGAAACCATAAAGGCGGTGACCTTGCATTTGGTCCGGACGGTTACTTATACATTCCAACAGGTGATGGGGGAGGTGGTGGAGATCCACAAGGGTCCGGCCAGAATGGAAATTCTTTGCTTGGCAAATTATTGCGTATAGATATCAATACCCCTTTCCCCTATCTTATTCCTGCAGATAATCCTTTTATAGACAGTCTGAATGTATTGGATGAGATCTGGGACATGGGGTTGCGCAACCCCTGGCGAATCAGTTTTGATAAACAAACCCATGATCTGTGGATCGCTGATGTAGGTCAGGGAGCAAGGGAAGAGATAAATTTTGAAAGTGCAGGCTCAAGCGGTGGTTTTAATTATGGATGGAATTGCAGGGAAGGATTTGCAGCTTACATTGGATGTCCTGACAACGCAACGTTTACCCCTCCGGTTTTTGATTACCAACATTGCGCGCAGCCTTGTGCCACGGTAGGTTTTGGAAATTCGGTCACCGGCGGTTTTGTATACCGCGGCACCAAACCTGCCAATGCGTCAATGATTGGTTATTATATTTTCTCGGACTATATATCAAGGCATGCCTGGTTGATAAAATACGAAGCCGGGGCCATTACAGATACCCGAACTATCGCAACTATGACACCCAGCGGGGTAACTTCCTTTGGAGAATTAGAAAATGGAGAAGTGGTAGCCGGATTGGCAAATGGAACTTTAGGATTCATTGAAGCCACCGTATCATTACCGTTGCAGTTGATTCGTTTCAAGGCTTATTGGACAAAACCCTATGTCGAGCTCCAGTGGAGTAGCCGGGAAGAGTTAAACATTCAATCCTATATAATTGAAAAAAGTACAAATGGTATTGACTTTCTAGGAATCGGTGAAGTCCAGGCCCTTGCCCAAGTTTCCGCTGTCTATAGTTTTAAAGATGTCCGGGCCATGCCCGGTAAAAATTATTACCGTTTAAAAATTATGGAGTTGCATAGCCATTCTGAATATTCGCCAATCAGCCAGGTCGATGTTTTAAAAAACAATGTATTTCAGGCGTTTTACAAAGCCTCTTCCAAAGAAATCATGGTCGCTGTGGATAAGCCGGGTCTAAATGATAGAGTAAATATTTACAGTATCCAGGGCAGGCCCCTTCATAAATGGACCCTGAATGGCAATCCTCTTCGGGCTGATCACTTGGCTTCCGGGGTTTATATCCTGTCTTTGGAACATAATGGAGTTTTATCGATACAAAAAATCATGGTGTATTAAACAGATGGTTTATGACCGGTTTTAGGTTCTTATCGGGCTATTCGGCATCCAGGACTTCTTGTATCACCTCATATTCAAATCCTTTTTGTAAAAGGTAATTAATTATTTTTTGTTTTTTTTGAAATAGGGCGATTTCCCCGGACAGGGTTTTAGCCTTGGCTTGAATCAGTTTAGCCAGGGTTTTCCGGTATTCGGCTTCATCCAATTCTGTCAGGGCTTTGCGAATACTGTATTCAGAAACGTCATGTTGTTTGAGTGTCTGTACAATTTTTATTTTCCCCCATTGATTATTCCGGAATTTGCCCCGTGCCAGGGATCTGGCATATCTTTCTTCATTTAATAATCCTTCAGAGACCATCTGACTGATGAGTTCTTCCAGGGTAGCGCCGTAAAAGCCTAATTTCAGGCCTTTGCTCCTTACTTCCTTGTGGCACCTTTCCTGAAAATTACAATATTGCCTCAGGAGATCAAGGCCTTCTTCGGCAGTCAGCGATACTTTCATAAAACAATCAATCCTTTAAAGACAAATAGTTTTTTAATGACGTAATGACCTCATGGCCGCCAGTGAGATAGAGGGTGCGGATGCCCAGGGCTTTGGCGGAATCTATATTTTCCAGCATGTCATCTATAAATAAAGTCTCATCCGCTACCATTCCTGAGTCGGAAAGGACAAACTCAAAACAGGAAGCATGGGGTTTTCGCAGTTTGATCAGATGTGAATAATAGGATCGTTCAAACCATTCATCAAGGGAATGTGTGTTGAAGTGTTTAGTCATAAAATTGTTGATCCATGACAAATGCAACCCGTTGGTATTGCTCAATAAATACAACTTGTATTTCTGGGTGCGGAGCATTTTCAAAAACTCAAGCCGCTCAAAAGGGATATCAATAAGCATAGCATTCCAGGCCCGGATGATTTGTTGCGCATAAACCTGGGGTCGGGCATAATGGATCAATGCATTGATAAATAGTTCGTCCGATATCTGGCCGGTTTCATAATTCAGTATCACCGGCTGCAATTCATCAATAATCTGCTGTTGAAGATCCGCACGTCGAAACAGCTTAAACAATTCATGGCGGGTGCGGGGAATGTCAATATCTATGATTACGTTGCCCAGGTCAAATAAGATGTTTTTTATAGAGGACATAGCGGCAAAGGTACAATCTTCATTGATTTCCTGGTGCGGGGCGCATGGAGCGGCAGCTAACAATTATTCATCTGTAAATTCCGTGTCTTCGGGTATCTCCATTATCTTCCGTTTCCATGAGATTTTGGTTTTTGCCCCGGATACTTTTTTTAGCGGGCTCTACATTGTTTTCAGCGGCTTGGTCTACAAATTTATCATTTTTAGACATTGTTTCTTCTGCAAACTCCTGGCTTTGCAATAGCCGGATTTAATTATCTTTTATTTGAATTTCATAGTCTCTCTTTTGATTTTTTTTACTGAATAGTTCAATATATAAACCTATTAGTAAAAAATCCCTTCCTATTTCATCATTGATTTTATAGTCAAATTGATGTAAATAGCCAATTTGGAATGTTGTTAACTTTGAAGGTTTGTGATTGAAAGCCATTAACATTCTATTTCTTTCAAAGTAAGGTTCGCTGTCAGTAAAAAACAGTTCATTACTGACACTGATTTGATATGGTTTATAATTTTTCTTTTCTTTACCAAATGGATAGGCTAAACCTAATCTGTATCTGAAACGATTGCGATAATCATCGCTTGTAAGTCTAAACTCTGCTCGGTATCTCTGTTCTAGTTTGAGCCTTCCAAACGATTGAAAGATTATTAGTTGTGGCCAAATTCTAAATTCATTGCTATTTTTAGGCAATACAAAATCGCCCCCTTCTTTATAAGTTTGATGACTTCCAGCTCCTAAGGAAATCGTAATGTACTTACTTAATCTATAATTTGTTCCTGCTTTGTATTCAAAATAATGAAAGTTGTTATAAATTTCCAAAGAGCGTAATTGAGCTTCGCCAAAAACACTCCATTTGTCGTTAACAGTATATTTTAAATTAAATATGTTCCAACTTCCTAAGTCAAAGTTTTGAGCAACAGACATGTTTGTCGTTAAAATAAAAATGATTATTGCTAAAGATGACTGTATCATTTAAATATCATAATTTTTTACTTTTTAAAATTATTTTTAAAATTAGAGAGCGTTAAACAATGGATTGTTTCTCTCAATTTTCTGCTTTGAGATGAAAAATAATATAAATTAAGCCACTTCGCCTTCAAATGAGTATTTTTTATCCAAATATTCTATAGTATTGTCCATTTCTATTAAATGGCTAAAAAACAATAACAAACTTGATGTACTATTTTAAAGCAACGACCATTGAGTAAAAGAGGCTATTTCCAATGCAGTTACAATTGCTGTTGCAACAAATGTATTTCATTTTGCTCCAGCCCCCAGTATTGCACACATTAAAATTATATTAGTTAGGAATGAAAATAGATGAACAGATAAGATATGCATTATTCTTATGCCACGCTGCAAATGTGATTGTTTTAATGAATTGTTAATAATTCATTTGGTTATACAGTTAACTATTAGCCAGGAAACCAGCACTCCAATGATTTAAATGAATTGAGTTTTGATTGCATCCCTTTTTAATGATCTATTTTTGCTTTTCTCGCTCTAATCCTATTTTGTTTACCGTTTCATAAAGTAATGTTGCATTTGATACCAATCGATCGAGTTCTTGTTCAAAAAATGTTTCAGTATGTTCATTCCATTTGCCAGGATATTTAGTAAGTTGCCTGAAACTTTTTGAAAGTGTGGTAATATATTCTATTTTTTGAGCGGCATCGTTTATAAATATAGGTGGGTATAAATCATACATCAGCATCCAGTTTTTCGCAACTCTTGTGACTCTTCCGTTAGCATCAACAAAAGGGTGAATTCTAATTAATTCATGATGAAAATAAATAGCTCTAATTATTGGGTTTGTTATGGATTGCATTTGATAAAAAAGTTCTGAAACTAATTGAGGAACGATGCTTTGGTCAGGACAAAAATGTCCTCCAATTTGCACAAGTGTTTGCCTGTAACGATTTGGGTGGATAGCATTGGTTTCGGGAGAAACTAAACGGAGCAATTGAAAAAGTTGAATTTCTTTTTCAAAATTATTATGCAAAGTTATTTCTTCCATTACAAAGTCCAGTGTTAATATTAAGTTTTTTAAATATACCCTGGCTTCTTCCTCATTTTGTGCTTCCATTAAAGCATTCTTTACACTAATAAGTTCTTTAAACTTCTTCATTTCTGATAAATAAGAATCTAAGAGGTCATCGTCCAAGTGATGTCTGCTATATATTATTAGCCGGTAAATCGATTTTACTAAATAGTCAATATAATTTATTTTTGCATGATTTACCTGTATTATTTTGATTGGTAATATTTCCATAATATTTTAATAATAATTAGCCATAATTCATTAACAGTTATGATTGTACTTTAAACTAATGTTGCTAAAGTAAAAATAAGAAATGATAATTTTGATAATTAAAAATTACAATCTTTGCCAATAACTAGTTTAGATAGTGGCTAGATACGAACTAAACTAATTGCTTATAGAGGCAGTTTTACTTAATTTTCATTTTTGATAAATCAAAATTGAAATTTACATTTGCAATCAGTCCACTATTGTATTGAAATACATTTTGCCCATTCACTTCTCTTCCAAGTTGAACAATTTGATTGAGATAACCGACCTCTATTCTAAACAAATTATTTAATTTGTATCCCAAAAGAATTCCCAGGCGATTTTGATCAAAAATATTTTCATTTGCATTTCTGCCAAAGCCTATAAAAATTTCGTCGTAAGCTCCAATATATGGTGTTTTATCGGCTATTGACCTTCCTTTTAACGGGACTTGTATGCGGTACATATACCGCATACGATTCAAAAATAAATAATCGTCTTCCTTTGTTAAATTGGCATTGGTATATCTGCCTACCCATCGTTGTTCCAGCATAAACCGGTGAGACATTTCTATAATTGATACCTTATCGGCGATGGTTGCCGTTTGAAACAATCTATGCTCTGTAAAATCTTTTCCGAAGCTATTAATAGCTATTTCTCCATACGGAAATGTTTCTGCCCAAGCATAACCCAGCCTGAATTGTATCTTAGGGTTGAGTTGATAATTTACCCCAACTCGTAATAAACTTTGCTGCCAATGAGTAAATAATTTATTTCTACGCCATTGGTATTCCGTGTGTATTCCTATTTTTTTAGAAACCTTGAACGTGCTAAATAAATTGTACCATCCAATTGTATTGTGATTACTTATTCTAGTATTTTGGGCATTTATTCTATTAAAATAAAAGAATAAAAGAATCGTGAAGGTAATTCGAGTCAACGTTTAATTATTTTATTTAACATTCTTTTTTTTTCTGTTTTCATTTGAATGATATCTACTAAAAATGCAAACGCCATCGAAAAATATATATATCCTTTGGGGATTTCAAAGTGCAGGCCTTCGCCTAAAAGTGACACGCCAATCATCATTAAAAAACATTACGCTAATATTTGAAAAGATGGGTTTTTACTGATAAACGAGTTTAATGGCTTGGCAGCAAAAAGCATGACTATCAGGCTTATGATAACTGCAGTGTACATCATCCAAAGTTCTTTAACCATTCCTACAGCGGCAATGATGGAATCTATAGAAAATACGATATCTAATAATACTATTTCTCCTAACAGGTTCTTAAATGAATGCGTTTGGGTACTACTATTTAACCAGTCAATTTTTGTTGATTGGGTCTTATAGCGAATTTCCTTTGAGCTTTTGTAAATAAGAAAAAGTCCGCCTATAATTAAAAATAAACCTTTGCCACTTATGATTGTTTCAAAAACAGTAAATAAAGTATTATCTAATTTCAGTATACATGCTATTGCTGTTAAAAGTATTAATCTGATAATCAAAGCAAGGCCAATACCTATAAATCTCAACCGGCTTCGTTTGTCAGGTGGGAGTTTGTCAGCTAAAATGGAGATAAAAATCAGGTAATCCACACCCAAAATAATCTCTAATGCAATTAAAGATATTAATGGAATAATTATTTCTTGAACCTTTACTTATAAAGCAGATTATCATGCAATAGCTAGCCCAAAAAACCACGCAGCTTTTAGTACGGTCTGGTTTGTGTGCTACCTAAGATTATTAATTGTTAAAGTATTCTGATAAAAAGTTACTTCACCGGTTGTAATATCATGTGTACCTCCAACTATTCCAATTTTTCCGCCTTCAATCATTTCTTTTAGGATCGTGCTGCGTTCCAGAATGGCTGTTACCGTTCGTTTTACATTAATGGTGGAAACTTTTTCAACAAATTCATCGTTTCCGGAATTCCGGTTGTCTTTTATCGTAAGTTCATCATCCACAGCAGGCCTTATTTTGGTAAGCAAAGCGGTGAGGTTGCCCATTTCCACATGGTCGCAGGCTCCCTTTACTGCCCCGCACTTGGTATGGCCAAGTACAACTATTATTTTCGCACCTGCCACTTTACAACCAAATTCCATACTGCCCAAAATATCTTCGTTAATAATATTGCCGGCAATACGAACACTGAATACATCACCCAACCCTTGGTCAAATATCAGTTCGGCAGATGTTCTGGAATCAATACAACTCAGGATTACGGCAAATGGATGTTGCCCATCAGATGTTTCATTTGCCTGTTGCAACAGGTTGCGGTTTACTTTAAGATTATTTACAAATCTTTTGTTGCCCTCTTTTAAAAGTTCTAATGCCAGTCCTGGCGAAATAGCTGCCTGCATTTCTTTAGTTAATGTTTTCATGGTTTTATTTTATTTAAAAATTAATGATGATGCTATTTAGGATCGATAAAATTGATAGTTTTAACTGTAATGTTTTTTGTTTTTGCATTTATTTTATAGTTCTGTATTATTTCTATCACATCGTATGCAATAGATTTTGAGTGGGTGCAATCAATAATCACTTTTGAATTTTCCGGAATTACATCCAGTGCTTTCAGGACACTTGCTTTATTGAAAAATGAAACTTCTTCCGCCAATACAAGATGATGCACCTGGGTTCCTTCTTCTCCGGTTATTACTTCCTTCAAATGGTGTGAGTTTCTATAACTATGGCGCAGGGTGTAAAAGATACCAAACAATATGCCTATCGTAATGCCTTTCAATAAGTCTGTAAGAAGGATAGCCACAACAGTAGCAACAAATGGGATAAACTGTTCCCATCCCTGCTTATACATTTGCTTAAAGAGTTCAGGTTTGGCTAATTTGTAACCTACCATCAATAAGATAGCGGCTAAACTTGCCAACGGAATCATATTCATTAAGCCTGCAATGGTAATAGCACTGATTAATAAAAACACACCATGCAGTATGGCACTCATTTTTGTTTTGCCGCCAAAGGTTATATTAGCAGTACTACGAACAATAACCTGTGTAATGGGCAGACCGCCAATTAAACCTGACATAACATTACCTAAGCCTTGCGCTTTTAATTCCCTGTTGGTGGGAGTAATTCTTTTGTAAGGGTCCATTTTATCTGTCGCCTCTACACATAACAAAGTTTCAAGACTGGCAACAATGGCTAATACAATAGCGATTTTCCAAACTTCAAAATTTGTTATCTGCGAAAAATCGGGGAAAGTAAATTGTGTAAAAAACTCGGATAAACTGTGTGCTACCGGAAGCCTTACTACCTGGTCAGCCGCCAAACTAAAATTTAATATCCCGTTCTGGTACATATAATTCATGGCAATGCCTAAAATAACAACCACAATCGGGCCTTGTATCAATTGAAATATTTTGTGCTTCTTCGTCAATACTTTATCCCAAAAAATTAATATGGCCAATGATAGGGCAGCAATAAGTACCGCACCTGGCGTAATCGAATTGAATGCACTTATAATAGCAGAAAAAGTATTTTCACCACCTACTTGAAAGAATGCGACATCGCCTTCAGCATCTTTATCATAGCCCATGGCATGAGGTATTTGTTTTAAAATAATCAATAGCCCAATACCTGTAAGCATACCTTTAATTACGGATGAAGGAAAGAAGTAAGCAATAAAACCTACTTTGGCAAAACCCATAATAAGTTGGAGAATTCCGGCAATAACAACCGCTAATAAAAAAGCCGGCCATGAGCCAAGTGTAGCAATAGAGGTTAAAACAATTACTGCTAGTCCAGCGGCGGGTCCGCTAACCCCAAGTGGCGAACCACTTGCAATACCTACTACAATGCCACCAACAATGCCTGCTATTATGCCTGCAAATAAAGGCGCACCCGAAGCCAAAGCAATACCAAGGCAAAGGGGAACGGCGACAAAAAATACAACAATACTAGCAGGCAGATCGCTTTTTAGGTCTTGAAACGTCTTTTTTTGGATTTCCATAATCTGTTGATTCTTGATTTTAACAAAACAAAGATAGGTTTATTATTTTAAATGATAGTATTACTTTCTTGTTAAATTGTTAAACTTTTAATTATTTTCGTATGACGGAACGTGGTACACTATATTTATATGTGTTTAAAATGACAGATGCCACCCTAAAACCCTAGCTAAAATGGAAGTACAGTTACAAATAAAAATGAACGAAAAGTTGTTTCTCCGCAACCCGGAGTCCACAGAACTGGGCAAAAAAATCATTCAACACGGTATTCAATTGGTTTATAAAAACGGGTTTGAATTATTCACCTTTAAAAAACTAGCAGAGGATATAGGTACAACAGAAGCGGGTATTTACAGATATTTTGAAAACAAACACCGGTTGCTGATTTATATTACCGCCTGGTATTGGGGCTGGCTCCAATACCAGGTAGTCTTTAACACAAATAATATAAAAGACCCTGTGATTAAACTTAAAAAAGTAATTCAACTGTTAGCTACTACAGTTGTGGACGATGATAATACAATACATATTAACGAAGACCTGCTACATCAGATAATAATAACAGAAGGCTCAAAGACCTATTTAACCAGACATGTTTCCGAAGATAATAAGGAGCAGTTTTTTAAACCCTACAAAGACCTTTGCGCTGTCATTGCCAATATTATGTTAGAATGTAATCCTAAATATAAATATCCAAGGTCTCTGGCGAGCACTATTATTGAAATGGCACATTTTCAAAATTTTTTCATGAACAATCTTCCGTCACTGACCGATTTTGGTAAAACCAAAGATGAATTGAAAGTGGTTTCATTTCTGGAAGATTTGGTGTTTAGCAGCATAAGGAAAACATAGCTGTTTGGGAAAGAGGTAATGATTAGTTGATAGGTTGAACAGCGGAATGGTTGCGGTGTGGTGGCAATTGTAGCTCTTTTGCAAGGTTGGCTTTGCGTCTCAAGGACTTTCTGTTGACCCAGAAAGTCCTTTTACATTTTAACCAGGATTGCACTCGTGCTATGACGCAACAATCTTAACACCGGCAAACATTGGCAATAGGCAACTGGTGCCCCAGTTTTATTTAACAGGAGCCCTTCGGGCCCCACGCAAAAAGGCCTCCTGCATTCATTACCCGATGGCATATTTTTGATTTTAAGCATGTTTTTGCATTTCGTTGGGTGTCTGGTAATTTATGGAAGAATGTCGTCGTTTTGAGTTGTAATAGTTTTCAATGTATTCGAATAGTTCATGGTGTAGTTCTTCCAATGATTCGTATACCTTTTTTCCAATCAATTCGCATTTTAATCGAGGGATTCATAATAACCACTCATACTTACTTCCAGGACCCGGCAGACTTTTTTCACGGGATACTCTTTTTCCAATTTCGTTACCATATCGAATTTCTCCCCTATTTGGATTGACTGAATACGGCCAAAGCTTTTTTAAAATATCCCGCTTCATTTCTGCTTGCCGTAATTGCTTACACAATGCCTCCTTTTCAGCATACACACCCTGTTCCTCGGATGTACCTTTCTTCAGAACCTTGTTCCTGATTTTGCTCTTCCAGTTATAAAGCAACTGATCACTGATTCCCAGGCTCTTGGCCACTTCATTTACACTCCGTCCATTCTGGACTAAGCGGAGAGTATCTTTTTTAAAAGCCTCGTCATATCGACGACGATTTTTTTCGTTAATCTGTGTTAAATTTTTCTGTTTCATGATACGAATTTAAGGTAAACTCGTATCCGGATTTTTCATGCCAGCTCAAACCAATTGTCATCTTAGTATTCTATTTCAGAAAAGTGGGTGGAAGTATTATTGTCAGCAACATTGGAATAGGATAATAAATCCATCATGGCAATCCATAAGTTGCGCCATATTTTCCAAATGTCATACCTAAGACCACCACCACAAAGGATAAAAGGGAAATTAATTTTATCCTACTCAAGAAATCTTTTTTGGAAAATGCCAGGTTGTGTTCATAAAAAGATTTTTGCGTTAAGAATCGCCCTTAGCTAGCGCCCAACATCGAAATATACTCAAGAATAGATTATATATTCTTATATCCTTTAGTCCAATTTTATCTCCATATTATCAATGGGGTTCATGAATCTGAATTTATTTACAGCCTTTGGCGTCTGTAAGATGGGTAAATATTTCTGTGGTTTTTAATGAATTATGTCCCAAAATAAATTGAATAGTCCTAAGATCTATGCCTGCTGCGAGCAAGAATATTGAGAGCGGTACTGGTTTAGTAATTCATTTAAATTTCAGAGAAAGAATCATTAAGTCAACTAAGTCAACTATTTATTCCTTAGGTTATTATTTTAACATGAGTTCCCTCAACCGGGCGATCGCTGTACTGCGGGAGGTGGCCCCGAGGGAGAGATAAGCATTATTGATATGTCGCTTAATGGTATTGGTACTCACAAAAAGCGCCTGGGCAATCTGATGATTGGTTTGACCGCTATAAATATGCTGAAGGACTTCAAATTCCCTGGGAGTCAACGGGGTCAATAGGTATTTGTTTATTTTATCCAGATGAATTTCCGGTACGGCGTGATTAGCCCGGTGGGCAAAGTTTGAAATGGCTATTTCCAGGGAAGCCTGCAGGGTCTTTTCATTAAATGGTTTGACGATATAACCCCAGGGCTCTACTTTTTTGGCCCTTTCCAGCGTGTCCCGGTCGGCATACGAAGTCAGAAACAAAAAGGGCAAGGAATAATGTTTATTAATGTAGTCGGCCAATTGAATACCATCCGTGTCTCCATCGAGATTGATATCCAGGATCACAGCATCCGGTGTAGTGACTCGGAGTTGGTTACGGGCTTCTTCATCATCATAGGCAATGCCGGATACGGTAAAATCAGCATTGTTGAGATAAGTGGCTATATGTTCTGCAATCAATGGCTCATCTTCGACGATGAGGATTTTTAATTCGCTGGTTACGGGAGCTGTTACCATATCTTTTTATTGACTTCAGATGACTTTATATTTAGCGATGTGAAGGATGACCACGGCACCCTGATCATTAAATGTTTCTAGCCGGGCTTTTAATTTTTTGGCAAATGCTTTAATTAACTGATATCCAAACGAATGTTTGGAGTCAGGGGTCCATCCCGGCGGAAACCCCCTACCATTGTCCCGCACGCTGAAATAAAGTGTATCGTTGCCATTGGGTTTGAGGGTGATGGAAAGGTCACCGTCAGCCTGATTGACAAAGGCGTATTTTAATGAATTACTGATCAGTTCATTGATGATCAGACCTATAGGCACGACGGTGTCGACATCCAGCTGCATGGCTGATATTTCCGTCGTGAGTTTTATTTTATTGTTTTCAATCTGATAAGAATCAAACAGGCTGGTTACCAAATGCTGGATATAATCCCTGACGTTAATACTTCGGATGTTACCTTCGTGATAGAGATTTTGATGGATCAGGGCCATACTTTGCACCCGGTTTTTCCCTTCCTTGATGGCTGAAGAAGCCGTTTTATCCTGAATGGACATAGACTGCATATCCAACAAACTGGAGATGATCTGGAGATTGTTTTTTACCCGGTGGTGTACTTCTTTCATCAGCATCTCCATATCCCCGGATTGTTTTTCAATGATCAGGTTTTTATTTTTTTGAATCCTGTACATCCAATACAACCAACCACCCAGTAGTAAAAAAATACAACTGGCACCGATAAACATATACCGTTTGTTTTGTTCATCCTTGACTTTTTGTTTCTGTAATTCAACTTCTCTTTCCATCAACGTGCTAAGCCTCTGCTGATCCAATAATTGTTGAGTCTGCATTTCATTTTTAGCAATAAGGGCATCCGCTAAAAGTTTTTCTTTTTTTAACAAGGAATCTTTGAACAGGTTTTCGGCATTGAGGTACCTGATTTCATCTTTTGATTTTCCCCGCGCGGCATTTTCCTCTATATTGATCAACCCGGTTTGTACATTTGATGCGTTGGCCAGGCTAAACTCTTTGAGGTATTTCTGATAAAGCTCCAGAGCCATTTTATAATTTCCCAGATGTTGAAAAGTTTCGGCCTGATTCCGGTAAACATACTGATTCAACATGGGTATCGGCCTGGCTGGCAAGGCTGCTTTATAATGGAGCAGGCCCAAACTATCCTGGTGTTGAGATAAATAATAATTGCCCAGAGCGGTTTCATACCGGCTGTAAATATGCAGGCTGGTGGTATTGGTCCGGTGTTTGAGTTGCTCCAATACCGCATGCGCTTCGGTAAACCTGGACATTTTTGTATATAAGTTTGCTATATCGATGGAAGAAAAAATGACTTCTTCCGGCCGGTTAAGTTGTTTGGCCAGGTCAACGCACAGTTGGGCATACTTCAGACTATTTTCCAGTTGCTTTTCCAGGTAGAAAGTCTCGGTCAATCGTTGGGCAATACGAAGCATGCCCGGCCGGTCATCCAGCTTTTTTTTTAATTCAAAGGATTTAATAAAAAACTGTGTGGATAGGTTGATGCTGGGATTGAGGTTATAGACCTGCGTGAGATAATCCCGGATTTCATCTTCAGTCACCTGATCGGCCGGTTTAATCATTTTGAGTGCATCCCTGAAACTTTGAGCAGCCAGTAAATAATTCCCTCGTTGAAAATAGGCTTTACCTATTGCTGTCAATAGCCGGATTGAACCCGATTCTGGCAGTTGCTGATCATATAAGTTTTTTGCAATGGCCAGGTATTTTAAGGCCTGGTCATAAACCCCGGTGCTGTAATAGAGCTCCCCGATAGCCAGATTGATTTCTGTTTTTAATTGTAGCGGGGATGATGCGGGTATGGCCGAAGAATGATGGATCAGAAATTTTAAAAGGCTATCCGCAGGTATATCCACTTTTGTGATTAATTCCTGAGATAAGAGCGGGTAAGGAGACAAGGGGTGACTAACCTTCCGCTTTACCTGGGCACAGATTATGTTGCAGGCAATCGATAAATAGAGAAGCCCTATAAATTTCATCCCTATAAATTTCAGTTTCGGTAATTTTCTCAAAGGTGGGATCAATCACCAGGAATTTACTCACCCAAACAGGTGAATTTTAATATCGAGTTGATGGATCAGAATGGGATGTCCTCATCCTGGTTCATCCGGCTCTGGCGGGTTATCAGACCACTGAATGGGGCCTGTGCTGTTGGTGGAAGTTCTCCACGTAATCGGGTAAAATCGAAGTCATCCAATTCCGTGAATTTGGCAAAACGATCAATAAATTTTAGCTGAACCGTTTCTAATGGACCATTTCGGTGTTTGGCGATAATGATTTCTACCACTCCTTTGGGTAATGAATCATCCACCCCTTCCATTTCATAATAATCCGGTCGATAGATAAAAGTGACGATATCCGCATCCTGTTCTATAGCCCCCGATTCACGCAAGTCGGACAACATAGGACGCTTGGCACCGCCCCTCGTTTCCACCGCCCGGCTTAATTGGGAGATCGCAATGACCGGAATATTTAATTCCTTTGCCAGTCCTTTAAGAGCCCTGGAGATCGATGAAATTTCCTGCTCCCGGGTGCCTGATTTATTGTCGCTGCGCCCACTCATCAGTTGGAGGTAATCGATAATCACCATCTTGATGTCATGGTGCATTTTGAGACGACGGCATTTGGCCCGGAGTTCAAATATATTGATACCCGGTGTGTCATCGATATATATAGGTACTTCGGCCATTCGTTCGATGACGCGATGAAGTTTGGTCCATTCTTCGTCAGACAAACGGCCATTTCGCATTTTACCACTTTCGATTTCTGCTTCCAGAGAAAGTAATCGGGTTACCAGTTGTTGACTGGCCATTTCCAAAGAGAAGATTGCAATGGGTAATTTATGATCAAAAGACGCATTGCGCGCCAGGGCTATAGTAAAGCTGGTTTTTCCCATACCGGGGCGGGCAGCTACTATGATCAGATCGGAATTTTGCCATCCGGAAGTGACCCTGTCCAGGGCGGTAAACCCGGAGGGCACCCCTGTCAGACCTTCTTCCCGCTGAGATATTTGCTCCAGGGTTTTTTGAGCTTTGGCTGCCAGTGCACCTAAGGATTCGTAACCTCTGTTAAGGTTTCCCTGGGTCACGTCGTAGAGGTTGCGTTCGGTTTCATCCAGCAAATCAAATACATCCATGGTTTCATCAAAAGCCCCGCTGATGGTACTGGTAGCGATGCGGATCAGTTCGCGCTGGATATGCTTTTGAGCCACAATGCGGGCATGATATTCAATATTGGCAGCCGACCCCACCTTGTTTGACAGGTCCACCAGATAATGTACTCCTCCAGAGTCATCCAATTGTCCTGCCTTTTTGAGAGCCTCATGTACTGTCAATAAATCGATAGGCTGGGTCTTTTCAAACAAAGCCAGCATCGCGGTATAGATGGTTTGATTCTGTGGTTTGTAAAAACTTTCGGGTTTAAGCACATTGATGACTACCGGCAAAGCATCCTTGTCAATCATGATCGCTCCCAAAATGGCCTCTTCAAGAGGGATGGCCTGGGGTTGGATTTTGCCATAAGTCATGATATTGGATTCATCCTCTACTTTTCGTGTAGTCCTTCGGCCCAGGGCTGAGTTAATATCGACTATCGGGTTGGGATTTTCCATTATTTAATAACAAACATAATCTTAAAAAACATATATATACGAATTAACATGAAAGCCGGATCAAATGTAATCAGGTCGGTTTCATTTTAAAAACTGTATCATAGTTGACCATGTTCTATCCTGTGGAAAACCTGTGGAAAACCTGTTGAAAACCTGTGGATTAATAAATATCCCGGCTGAAGTAGATTTTTAAATGATCGATAAAATGAATAAAAGAATTGAAAAATTGTTAATAAATAAATTGTCCGATTGAAATTTTCCCGACAAACGGGATTATAAGCGGATTGTGTATCTTAACAAAAAAAACAGGGAGTATGAAAAAAGTAAAATGGTTGGTATTTATTTTTAGTTCATTGATGTCTTTCGTTATCTCGGGGCAGCCGGTGGAACGATTGATCAAGTTGCATGTGTCCCCGGATCACGCAGATTGGACCTATAAACCCGGAGAAAAAGTTTTTTATACTGTCAGCGTTACTCAAAACGAAGTATTGGTTCCCAACACCATGATCTATTATGAAATCGGACCGGAAAAAATGCCTCCGGTCAAAAAAGATTCCCTGCTGTTGGTAAATGGTACAACCCGTATTGATGGAGGTACCTTGTCAACAGCCGGATTTTCAAGATGTATAGTCACCACCCGCAAAGAAGGAAAAGTGTATCGTGGTCTGGCCACAGCCGGATTTAACCCAAATGAACTCCAAGCGGCTGTAAAATATCCGGCAGATTTTTTAGATTTCTGGAAAACTGCTAAAGAAGAACTTTCGAAATTGCCATTAGATGCGCGTATGACCTTATTGCCTGAACGATGTACTGAAAAAACCAATGTCTACCAGGTCAATATTCAAAATTACAGGGACGGAAGCCCGGTAAGGTTGTATGGAATTCTTTGTATACCTAAAAAAGAAGGGAAATATCCTGCTTTGTTGAGGGTACCCGGAGCAGGTGTAAGGCCTTATGGAGGGGAAATTGCAATGGCTGAACGAGGCATGATCACCCTGGAAATTGGAATACACGGGATTCCGGTCAATATGGAACCTTCGGTGTATCTCAATTTGGGTTCGGGCGCTTTGGCAGGTTACTGGGCTTACAACCTGGACGATAAAGACCGTTATTATTTTAAAAGGGTATACCTGGGATGTGTGCGCGCAAATGATTTTATCTTCAGTTTACCACAGTTTGACGGCCAAAACCTGGCGGTTACCGGTGGCAGCCAGGGCGGGGCCTTGTCCATAGTCACTGCAGGATTAGATCCCAGGGTAAAGTTTTTAGGAGCTTATTATCCTGCCTTATCCGATATGGCGGGGTATTTACAAAACCGAGCAGGAGGTTGGCCGCATCTATTTGATAAAAACAATCTTGGAAATCATACCGAAAACAAAATCAATACTGCTTCCTATTATGACGTGGTCAATTTTGCCCGCCAAATTAAGGTTCCCGGGGTTTATACCTGGGGATATAATGATGAAACCTGTCCACCGACTTCCATGCATCCGGCTTATAATGTAATCCCCGGCCCAAAAGAACTTTGGTTATACCAGGAAACAGGCCACTGGACCTATCCGGAGCAAACTGAAAAAGTCAATAACTGGTTACACACCCAACTGACGAAGTCCATCAAATGATGGAAGTTATTTATTACCAGATTGAACTAATATTTTTGATTTGAATATCCGATTGAAGACGGAGCGGCTTATCCTGAGAGAGGTAGAAATTACGGATGGTCCGTTTATTTTGGTGTTGTACAATACCCCTGATTTTATCCGGTTTATTGGCGACCGTCAAATAGCTGATCTTCAAAAGGCAGAGGATTATATCCAGGAAAAATTAATCCGGAGTTATGCAGTGAATGGGTATGGACTCTATGGGATGCTTTTAAAATCATCAGGAGAATTAATCGGAATATGCGGGTTGGTAAAAAGGTCAGAAGCGTCACCCCCGGACATTGGATTTTCTATTTTACCTGCACATTATCGTCAGGGATATACCTTGGAAGCCGCCCGTGCCGTTTTAGAGTACGCCCATAAGGAATTAAAATTAAATAAAGTACTGGGCCTGGTTCATCCGGAGAATCAAGCGTCCATTGCACTTTTAAAAAAAATAGGTATTCCCGAGGATCATATACATATATCCCTCAATTAACAATTTGACTCAGAGAGGCTAATTGACCGCGATTTGTATTGATTATAGTGTATCTTGTAGTGTATATTACTGTTGTTGAAATATTATACCAAATTCTATAACTTGAAGCAAAATGAAAAACTTTAAGCAAAATCCCAGCCCACCTGACCGTACCGGAGAGGAAAAAGATCCGATCAGCAAATACATGGCGACCAATCTGATCACCTTTGCCCCGGATTCCAACATTATGGAAGTAGTCAATATCTTGCTGGAAAAGCGGATTACCGGTGCCCCGGTGCTGAATGCACACCGGGAAGTAGTCGGGATTATTGATGACAAAACCTGTCTCAAACTTTTAGTTGCTTCTGAATATTACAACTCACCGGTATCCCAACAAACGGTCAGCCAATTTATGGATGATGTAATGATGACGGTGCAGGAAGATATCAGCATAGGGGAAGCGGCCAATATTTTTTTAGAAACCAAATACAAACGGTTGATCGTTTTAGACCGGAAAGGTAAACTGGTCGGTCAGATCAGCAGAAGGGACATCCTGCGTGCGATCCGCGACATCAACTCCATTCAATGGAAACGATGAGGTGATCAACCGCAGCATCAACTAAATACTTATATATTTCTTTTTTTAAGAATTTTTAACGGACAGGGCCGGAGAAGCCCAAAGGAGACTAGTATTAATCCTATATCTTTGGGATGTCCATTTTCCAACCCTCGTTTTATTCTATGATGACTAAAATGCCCAGATTATTAATTTACATTATTTGCTTTTCACCTTTTTTCATAATAGCACAGGATTCCCGATTGGCTGAACAATATTATCAGGATGGTGAATATGAAAAAGCAGGGGTATTATTTGAAAAACTTTTAGAACAAAATAAAAGCAATAATTATTTTTTTAACCGGTTAACGGAAAGCCTGATTTACCAGGATAAAATCCAGGAAGCCGAGGTATTGGTAAAAAAACAATTAAAGTCATATCCGGAAGATGCTAGCAACTATGTGGTGTATGGAAACCTGCTGGAGAAAAAAGGCAGTCCGGACCTTGCTGTTGAACAATATAAAAAGTCAATAGAAAAAGTAGCGCATGACCGCGGGCGCATCACTTCCCTGGCCGGCAGTTTTATCAATATGTCCAAATATGACCTGGCGATAGAAACCTACGAGAAAGGGATGAAGGTCTTTAATGATCAAAATATGTTTCCTTATTTATTGGCGGATATGTACCGCCGGAAAGGGGACAATCCAAAAATGATCCAATACTATATCATTAGCCTGGACGCAGATCCCCAGCGTGCAATACCGATTCAATCGATATTTTTAAGAACCTTTCAACCTACCGACTACCTGGAGTTGCAAAAACAACTTTATGCTGCAGTACAAAAAAATCCCAATGCGGTCCATTATCCGGAAATGTTGCAATGGTCGATGTTGCAGGTTAAAGATTACAGTGGCGCCCTGCGACAGGCACGTGCACTGGATAAGATGCTCGATGAAAACGGTTCGAGGATTTTTCAGATTGGCCAGATAGCCAAATCGGCGCAGGAATGGGAATCCGCCATCCGTGCGTTTGAATACATCACAAAGGAAAAGGGACCTCAAAATTCATTTTATATAGAAGCGAAAAAAGAAGCACTGGCCTGTAAACGAAACAAAATTAAATTGTCAGCCAGCCTGACTACCCAGGCCGAATTACTTGAAGTACAACAGGACTATGAAACCTTTATCAATGAATTTGGTAAAAACAGAAACAGTGCAGCCCTCATTATTGAATATGCTGAACTCGTGGCGCTTCACCTCAACAATATTCCAAAAGCAATCCGCATACTGGATGAACTGATCAATATTCCCAACATTCAGCGGCCAACCCTGGCTCAAGCCAAACTCAACCTGGGAGATTATTACCTCATCCAGGGTGAAATCTGGGAATCCACCTTATTGTATTCCCAGGTGGATAAGGCCTTTAAAGAAGATCAACTGGGAGAAGAAGCCCGGTTCAGGAATGCCCGGCTGTCTTATTTTAACGGAGACTTTACCTGGGCTCAAAAACAATTTGATATTCTTAAAGCAGCCACCTCCAGGTACATCAGCAATGACGCCATCGATCTATCCGTTTTTATCCTGGATAATATGAAAGGGGACAGTGTCGCAGAGGCCCTGCAGGGGTTTGCCCAGGCCGAGTTGCTGGCATTTCAAAATAAATACCCAGAAGCCCTGGCAAAATTGGATTCTATAGTAATGGTTTTCCCGGAACATGATATTCACGATGATGTATTGTACCAGAAAGCGAAAATCTACCGTCAACTGAAACAATGGGACAAGGCAATACCTATTTATGAAACCATCATGGAAGATTACCAGGATGGGATCCGCTGTGATAATTCCATGTTTGAATTGGCTGAGATTTATGATTTTCAGTTAAAGGAAAAGGACAAAGCCAAAGATCTGTATGAGAAAATATTTATTGACTTTTCCAACAGTACTTTTGCGGTGGAAGCCAGGAAACGATTCAGGGTGTTGAGAGGCGATAAGATTCAATAACTTCGCGCTCTCCCGGTTTTGATACCAGGACATCAACGAGATCCCCGGGATCGGATTATTAAAAAGGAGTTATCAGTATAAAGCAGGTAAACGAGAACGCTATTTCACAGAATCCTGGATTGAACAGTTGTTCAAAGGACTGATTGCCCGGATCAAACATCCAGGTTATCAAACTCCTTTCGAAACGCGTATTTACCGAAAATAAACAACCCTCCGCAAATCGGGATAAATATCAGCAGGATAATAACCCACTGCAATAAGGTATTGGTTCGTGCAAATCCTTCGGGGGCGATACTGACTTTGGCATAAGCCTGGTAAATCATAAAAACGACAAGCAGGACGGCTAAAATCATCCAAACTATGCCAAATATTTGTTTTATTTTATTCATCGCGTAAGTGCAAATATGCTCAATTCCCAATAGACTTTTATACAAGGGTTAATAATAAAGGGCCGGCTTCAGCACCCAACTATTTAATCTGTTTGCTGAAGCCGGATCCGATCTTCATTTCAATTATTCTTCCCCGGTTACGGCTACTTTGGAAATAGCAGCTCCGGCGGCTACTTTTTCCCTGATTTTAGCTTCTATTTCATCTGCTACCTCAGGATTATCTGCCATAAATTGTTTGGCCGCTTCCCGGCCCTGGGCAATTTTGGAACCACCGTAACTAAACCACGAGCCGCTTTTTTGAATAATCTCCAAATCCACGCCCAGGTCTACAATTTCTCCGTTTTTAGATATGCCCTCGCCAAACATAATATCAAAATTGGCAATACGGAAAGGGGGTGCTACTTTGTTTTTTACCACTTTGACTTTGACGGTATTACCTATCATATTGCCATCTTTGTCTTTGATGGGTGAGCCTTGTCGTCGGATATCCAGGCGTATGGAGGCATAAAATTTTAAGGCATTACCCCCCGTTGTGGTTTCCGGGTTTCCAAACATCACCCCTATTTTTTCCCGGAGTTGATTGATGAATACACAACAACACCCGGTGCGTCCGATGGAGCCGGTAAGTTTACGCATAGCTTGGGACATCAATCTGGCTTGCAGGCCCATTTTGCTATCTCCCATTTCACCTTCGATTTCACTCCGGGGTACCAGGGCTGCTACAGAATCAATAACAATGATATCTATGGCACCCGACCGGATCAGGTTTTCAGCTATTTCAAGGGCTTGTTCTCCATTATCGGGTTGTGAGATCAACAGGTTTTCCGTATCTACCCCCAGGGCTTCTGCATAATTTCGGTCAAAGGCATGCTCCGCATCAATAAAAGCGGCCAAACCACCTTTTTTTTGCGCCTCAGCTATAGCATGAATAGCCAGGGTAGTTTTGCCCGAGGATTCAGGGCCGTAGATCTCTACTATTCTTCCTTTGGGAAAACCTCCGATGCCAAGAGCTATATCCAGACCAAGGGATCCGGAAGAAATCACTTCCACATCGTCCACTTGTTTATCTCCAAGTTTCATGATGGTACCTTTGCCATAGGTCTTTTCCAGTTTATCTACCGTGAGTTGTAGGGCTTTTAGTTTTGAATCGCGTTCGCTACTCATTATCAGCTTTTTAAAGATTTTTTGTTAAAGTATTACGTACAAATGTAATGTATTGTAGAGGATTTTCCTGCAGCAGGTGGCAAAATTCGTCGGAATTTGACGATTTTTCCGGCTTTCATCTCAGGAGGATCCACCCGACATTTCAGGTGCGTAAAAGTTCGGCTTTATCTGTTTTTATCACCTCAAAATCATTGAGGATAATTTCGGTAGTATATTTTTTAGTACCATCCTTGGCTTCGTATTGCCGGTGACTGAGTTTGCCCTCGGCTGCTATTTTACTTCCTTTGGTGAGCATACGTTCGACTTGAACTGCTACTTCTCCCCAGGCTACTAATTTGTGCCATTGGGTATTTTCTATTGTTTTACCGGAGCTGGTGGTGTAGGATTCGTTGGTCGCCAGGGTAAAGGTGGCCATTTTGGATCCACTTTCAAATTGTTTTACCATCGGTTCCTTTCCCAGGTGACCAGTCAATTGGACTTTGTTTGTTACGTTGGACATGATAATTGTTTTTATGATTTAAAAGAATTTGTTATTGATATTGTTTATGCGGTCAGGCATTAGCTGCTTCTGCTTTTTCGGATTTGATCAACTCAAATTCGTTGAGCACGATTTCGGTTACATATTTTTTGACCCCGTCTTTGGCTTCGTAATGCCGATGGCTGAGTTTACCTTCTGCGGAGATTTTGCTCCCTTTGGTGAGCAGGCGTTCCACCTGTCCGGCTACAGTACCCCAGGCGACCAGTTTGTGCCATTGGGTGTTTTCAATTTTTTTTCCGACACTGTTAGTGTACGATTCATTTGTGGCCAGGATAAAGGTGGCCATTTTGGATCCACTTTCAAATTGTTTTACCATCGGTTCCTTTCCCAGGTGACCCAATAATTGGACTTTGTTCGTTGCGTTTGACATGATTAAAAATTTAATTGTTTAAAAAATGATTTGTTTTATGCCGGCCGTTATTTCCACCGACAAAACAAAGATGTAGTCGGGGACAAATCACAGCCGGTGAATAATCAATTACTTGCGCTTATAGCTGTTTATAAATGTTTGTAATTGTTTGTAATTGAATAATGGGGCCTGGAAGAATAAAACAGGTCATTGAAAATCAATTTCTTATCTCCTGTTTTATATCTCGAACTAACCATGGAATGACTTTGAAAAACAAAGATATTTGAGCGTCTAAATGCATGAGGACTTACTTTAATGAAGATCCAAAGCCAAGGGGACTGGTACGATATGCAACTCCGGCTGGGGTAAAGTGTCTTTGAATAAAACCATCGGTATCTAATGCTATCTCATTTAATCGTCCGGCCGATTATTTTCGGCATTCTTTTCCTATTCATTTCAGTCCTGACGCCTACTGAATTTTTATTATATATAGTTGGTGTTTTCCATCATATTCCAGACAGTCTGGCCTGTAACTGAAAAACAACATATCAAAAAACTTTACGGTATAGTCCCGATCAGATTGCGGTGGAGGAAGTCATTCCTTTGGATAGCGCCAGCCTGTATCAAGTATTGGTGAGGGTTATGACCCGGTATGGGACTTCCTGGTATAAGCCTGGGAAGGAAAAGAAATAAAAGTCTTGGACAGCATCCTTCATTACCAGCAGTTATTAAGTAATATCGAACATCCGGAGTCAAGATTGAATCTATGGAAGTATTATCACCTGGGCCTGGATCTTGGCATCCGGGAATATCAAACCTACCGGGAATATTAAACCTACCTGATTCATCAAAATCAGGAAAAGTATTTGGCTCAACTGGAGACCAATTCTGATTGGGGTAAAGCGATGTGGATAAGGTACCAAAGGACCATTAGATTCAAAAAGGAGAATGAATTTTTTAACTTGGTTTACCATTGGCGTATGCTCTGGGTATTAAATATTTGTTTTATCCCACAGATAATAGAATCACCTATACCGCCCAAAGCGAGGCTTATGTAAAATTTTCCATTGCATTGAAAGGAACTGAAGCGATGAGGAGGTTTGACCGATTTTGGAAAAATTTTGTGGAATCTGAACAGAAGAAACTTTAAAAACTGCCAGGCATTGTCATTTGTAAATTCTACGCAATGGCTTCAGGCTTCGGATTATGGGCAAGCTCATTTCTTAGACTACGTAAACCTTTCTGCATACTCAGACTATACCCGGGTTTGGTATTATCGCAACGAATCTACCGCTGAACGAATCATTCAGGCAGCAAAAGCGTCAACGGCGGAAAAAATGGTGGTGTTTTATGGATATATGCCTATCAGCCCGGTAAAAAAGTATCTGGAGGAAAGGGGATATAAAGTCAGGTTGATTGGAGATCTGGAATGAATGAATTTATAGTCAGCCCATTTAACGTCTGGTATCCCAGGCGTAGTTTATGCTGATTTCATGAGTTTTACCAAAGGGATTAGCGATTTTGATTAAACCCATCCTCTTACGAGTAACCGATGCGGTATGTGAAATCGCCGCTACGAACCAAACGAAAAAAGCTGAATAGGCCAACAACTTAAAATTTAATTAAAGCGATCTAAACCTATTCAGCCAGATTTATAAAGATTCCAACAATCGTTGGAAGGATATTATATTACCTTTTCTTAAAAATAGTAACTCCCAGAATAGCCGTCAATAAGACGAGCACCAGAAATATAAAGAATAAAACTTTAGCAATGGATGCTGCACCGGTAGCCAATCCTGAAAAGCCAAATAGTGCCGCTATCAAAGCGATGACTAAAAATATTGCCGACCATTTTAACATAACAATTATTTTTTAGGAAAAGGAATGATTGTTTTTATCCGCTTTGGAGATAAAAAGTGCAGCCACGAATAAGAATAGCTGCACTCAGCGATATATGGTGAAAACTTTACTTTTTGTTCGCGACTTCAGCAGCAGCTTGTATATTTATGGTACTTGTAGCTACTTCTGATAACGATTCATCAGCTGATTTTTCTTCTTTTAAAGTAGCCTCGAGGAGTTTGGCTGCTTTGCTGAAGCCAAGTGTAGAGGCAAATTGGCGGAGCGTACCATAAGAAGCGATTTCATAGTGTTCTATTTTTTGGCTGGCTGCTATAATTCCTGCATCCATCATGGGCCCGTCTTCGCAATCTTCCATGATCCCCTCTCCTTCTTTGATCAGGCCTTCCATAGCTTCGCATTTTTTACCAACCGCTTTTTTGCCTATTATTTCAAAAACCTGCTCCATTCGGCCTATTTGATTTCTGGTTTCGTCGAGGTGGTTTTCCAATACATCAATTAACTCTTCTGAACTCGCGTTTTTAATCATTTTGGGAATAGCCTTGGTTAAAGCTTTTTCTGCCCAATACATATCTTTTAAACCATCCTCCAATAAGGTGGTGAGTTGGGAAGCCGCTATACCCTGTTTTAGAGGGATACCATTCGTCGACTTTTTGTTTTTATTGCTGATTTGAAGTTTCATTTATTAGAAATTAATAGAGTTTATAAAAACTATATCGATCAGGGTAAGGATTTTTTTAAAAAATCAATACCCTGACTATATAGTGTTATAGACATTTTTTAATGGATGCCTTAACGTCGGGTGATTTCTGGGTTCACCTGGCCTCCGTTAGGTTTTTGGTCGGTATTTATATCTTCCTCGGATGGTGATTCCATATCATCTGATATGATCGCTTCATGCTGATCTTCATCTTCTACCAATACCGACCCATCTACCGGGTTTTTTTGCTGCTTATGGGTGTATGGATTATCTGTACCCGATGGGGTAGTATTATTTTGTTTTTCGGGATCCCTCGATCCGGATAAATTGGAGTCCTTATTGGTAACCTGGTCCATATTCGATTTTTGATTGTTCAGGTGTTCCGGAGTTTGGTGTTTAGGGTTATAGGATTCGGGGGTAGATTGATCACCAGGGGCTTTCCGTCCATCCGATTGATTAGGTTTATTCATAGGATCCTTTCGGAGATCCCCGGAATTGGTTGGTTTCTTAAATTGATTGGATTCCGGATTGCCGAGCCCTCGAGGCTGAGTGCCTGGATGCTGTTTTAGGTTTGAGTTTTCCGCTTCTGGTTTTTGATCTTTACGATTGTTTTCCATGTTTGTTTATTTAATAAATCAAATAATGTTTTTCACGAAAAACAAAGATGAGTGATGCACTAAGGTTTCATCTTACACGATCATAAAAAAGATTTACATGATTCACACCTACTCGATTTAGTTAAAGCAAAACTCAACAACTTAAAATTTTACATCGTAGCTTATAACCGTATCAACCATGTTGGAAAACCTGAAAAGGAAAAATGGATATAAACTAATAAAACCGGAATCGGGATTGAAGTCCCATCCTGCAGGCTTTGCTATTGAATTAAACGGAAGGGCTTTAAGGGCCGTTACCCTTTGGTGCGATACAATGTACCGTTTTCAACTACATATAAGGTATTGTCCAATGCGACAATCAGGGTCACATCACTCAGTATTCCTCGCGGACCCACTTGCTCAAAATTTCCTGCTTTATCGGTTTTGAACAGCGTACCATCCTTTTCTACGCTCCAGATAAAGCCGCGGTCGGCCACCATAGCTATTGTATTTTCCCAATCTCCTTCATTGCCTACTTGTTCCCACTTAAGCGATTTCATATTGGTTTTATACAGCGTGCCTTGTTCGACTGTCCAAAGATGACCATCCATCGCTTCCAGCATGGCCGCATCGGAAAACTCTCCATTATTTCCTATTTGTTGCCAGGAACCATCTTTTGATGTTTCATACAGGGTCCCATCCGTTGCAATGCTGTAGAGTTTGCCGTTGAGGGCAACCATGGCTGCCGTATTCTCCCAATCTCCGGCCTTGCCTACCTGTTGCCAGGCTACAGTAGTGCTATTGGATCGGTATAAGGAGCCACCTTCCAGGGTCCAGATTTCATTGTCCATGGCTACCAGGATATCAACATTGTTAAAAGCTCCTTTTTCCCCTAATTGGGAATAAACTCCTTGTTTATTGGTTCTAAATAAGGTACCATCCGTTTCAATACTGTATAGATTTCCCGTCAGGGCAACAACATCGATGGTGTTTTTCCAATCTCCTTTTTTGCCCACTTGTTCCCATTGTTGGGCCATCAACAATTGCGGTAATAAAAAAAACAGGCTCAGAATGGCTAGGTTGAATTTGAATAACTGAGGATATTTCATAGTAAAGGTCTTTTTAAAAATATGCGGCAAATGTATAGTTTATTGAACAGAAAGATCTTTTAATTTAAAGACTGACCTGGTACACCAGTACCGACTTTTTTTTCAGTTTGCCTCCATGGTATGTTTCAGAAACGTCAGGTATTAAAGTGCAAAATCCACAGCGGCTTTGGCATGTATCAAGGTAGTATCAAAATAAAGCCCTCGTTTGTTTGTCAAGGGCGAAATTTGAACGAATTTACCTCATTATGAAGAGCGGTATGGGGTGACCAAAGAAAAATAAAAATTTTGGTTTGGTTGAACTGGTTACAAACCATTATTTGAATTTCACGCCCATAGATGTGGGGATAAATTAATGTGGTTTAAAACCATTTTTAAGGCCAAGCATTTGTTCCTTTTTGGGGCTTTTGGGTCTCTCCATTCATTATTAAAGCATGCGCTGCATAAAAATCAAATCCAACCATCGTTCAATTTTATATCCCACTTCCTTAAACCAGGCCACTTCGATAAAACCAAAGTTGAGATGAAATTCATAACTGGATTGGTTGGAGGCATCGATTCCCGCTATCAGGGTATGATATCCCTATTTTTGAGCCAGATCAAAGAGCCTACCTAACAATAAAGAACCTATGCCTTGTCGGTGAGACCCGGTTTTTACATAGACGGAATGTTCAGCGCTAAACTGGTAGGCTGCTCTCGGTCTGAACCGGCCAAATGTAGCATAACCAAGGATAAGATCACCTTCATAACAAACAATCACCGGTTCTTTTTCCTGAGTTTTATTATTAAACCAATTTTCGATGAAAAAAAGCGTACGCACTTCGTACTCCTAAATAGTGTCTGCCGGGAAACCATTAAAGCCTTTCCAGGCAAGGGATTTGGGGAAAAATTAGTTATGAATATCTGATGATAAGTGTTGATTTTACTGGGGTTATTTAGTAATTTGTTTCATTATTCGCTGCTAAAACTCCCCTATGCGTCAACGATT
>Ga0163153_10001151_pt1 | contig 42677 bp, 46 predicted proteins | sample OliLakLV19MP6IB1_FD_148629 | JGI IMG/M metagenome (GOLD analysis project Ga0163153, IMG submission 148629) | Freshwater microbial mat bacterial communities from Lake Vanda, McMurdo Dry Valleys, Antarctica - Oligotrophic Lake LV.19.MP6.IB-1 | ecosystem: Environmental > Aquatic > Freshwater >... | reverse complement strand
CTGCATCGACAGCGCGGAGCGCACGAAGGACAGCACGATGGCGATACGCATGAAGCACGTCATCAGCAGGATGATCGACGGCGCGAGCGTCAGGAGCGTGATGGCGAAAAGAATCTTGATGGCGACATCGACGTCCGGCACGCCGCCCGTTCCGTTCGCGCCTTGGAACCCGATGTTCAGCGTGACGGGAAGAGGTGCGGCGGGAGGAGCAGGGGCTTGGGCGGAGGCGGAGGAGAGGAGGAGGAGGAGGCAGAACGTGAAACGTAAAATGTAAAACGCAATGCGGGAACGCATCGCGAGAACGGTGGTGAGAATAAGATCCTTCTTACGCATTACGTTTTAAGTTCCACGCCTCTCATCCCGCCTTCGCCTGCACCGCGTTCTGGAGCGCCTGCATGAAATTCTCTCCACCGACCGCCTGCGAGGCGACCGGCATTGCGTCCTCGGCCGGCAGATGGCTGACCAGCGAGACGCCACCGGGCGAGCACGCCAGCAGCAGGCGCTGCTGCTGATAGCCGACGACATAGAGCGCGTGCTTGCCGCCGAGAGATTTCATCTCGACGATCTGAAGCTGGGAGGCGCGTCCGCGATGCAGCGTCACGCGCTGCCAGTTCTTGAAGATCCAGACGCCGCCGAGGAACAGTCCGAGCACGAGGGCAAGCGCGCCAAACACCCGGATGACCGAGAAGCTCGCATCCGGAAGCGCGGGACTGATGGGCGGAAGATTCGTGGACAGGAGCGGAGCGGCGGAGAGCAGCAACGGGGCGGAGACGGCACAGGCGAGCGCAACGTAAAACGTAAAAAGTAAACACGGAGGGGAAGCCGGACTGGCAATGGAGTTATTTTTACGCATCACGTTTTACGTTTTACGAGTCACGTCCTCACGGCTGCGCGCCGATGACCTTGGTGATCTTGATGCCGAGCCGGTCTTCCACCACGACCACTTCGCCGTGGGCGATGCGTTTCTGGTTCACGTAAAGATCGACGGGCGCGTCGGCAATCTTGTCGAGCTGGACCACCGAGCCGGCGTTCAACTGAAGGACTTCCCTCATCGGCATCTGGCAGGAGCCGAGCTCTACGGTCACTTTGACCGGCACATCGAGCAGGACTTCGAGATTCGCGGGAGTTTCCATATCAGGTCTTTGAGGAGAAAGCGGAGGCGGTGTTGTTGAGAAGGGTTTTGAAAATCATGGGTCAGTTGCTCAGGGAATTCTTGGCGATGCCCGTGACGGCGACCGCCCATTTGCCGCCGGCCGTTCCGAGCTGGCCTTCAAACTTCGGCATGTCCGCGAGGCGCAGCTTCACCTGGCGCGTGCTCTTCGCGTCCAGCGGGAGGACGTCGCCCACCTTCATGTTCACCAGGTCGCGGGCGGTCAGATGGAGGTCATCCCAAATTGCGGTCACCGGCACCGGCACCTCGTCGAAGTTCCGGTTCCAGCGCACGGCGGAAACTACCGCCGCCGTCTCGGAGGACGCGCCGTTGATGTGGCCCAGCTTGCGGACGAGCGGCTCGATGGTGAAGCACGGGAGGGCGATCTGGATCTGCTCCAGGCAGTCCCCGACCTTTGCCTCCATCGCGAGCACGAGCATGATGGTGTCATGCGGCGCGGTCTGGAGAAACTGGCCGTTGTTCTCGTGGCCCAGCATGACTGGAAGGAGCTCCTGCACGCTGGCCCAATGATGGCACCACTCGGCGAGGATGAGCTGCACCGCCTGATCCAGAAGCGCCATCTCGATCTCGCTGAAATCGTGATCCGCCGTGATGGAATGCGCCGGTCCGCCCAGCAGCCGGTCCACAATGGTCAGGCCCAGGCGCGGATGAATGGCGAGAATTCCCACGCCGCGCAGCGGGTCCACCTTGAACAGGGAAAGGTGGCTTGGATTGGGCAGCGCCTCGGCAAACTTCTGATAGGTGATCGTCTGCAGCTTGGACATCTGCAACGAGAACTCCATGCGCAGGTAGATGGAAAGCCGTGCACCGAGGGCACGGATGAAATCCTCATGCCGGATGCGCAGCCGGCGAAGTTCCGTGGGCGAAAGGAACAGCGGATGCCGGAAATCATACGGCTGGCTGCTGTCCTTCTTGTCCTTCTCCCCGCCCTCGTGGGCGGGCTGGCCGCCTTCCTGTTCGACGACCTGCGAGAGCAGCCGCTCGACTTCTGACTGCGACAGGGCTTCCGCTGCGCCATCCGGCTCGTTTGGATCTGCCATACGAGCAACCCTTACTGGACGGCAAACTCCGTGAAGTAGATTTCCTGCACCAGGCCGCTGCCCAGCGCATTGTTGAAGATGGACATCAGCTCGGCCCGGAGCTGGTTGCGTGCGCCAGGCTTCTCCAAATCGCTGATCGTCTTGCTGGCCATCGCCGAGTTCGCCAGATCCAGCAGCTGGTCCTTGTTCTCCTCAATGGTCGTCTTGAAATCAGCATGGCTGCCGACCACGGTGAAGCTCGTCATCAGATAGCGGCTGCCCATGCTCCCCGCGACATTGACGATTACTTTGGCGATGGGAACGCTCTGCTTCTTCTTCCCACCCGCGCTCTTCCCGCCGTGACCTTTGTCGTCCTTTGGCTTCCCCGCATCCTTCTCCTTGCCATGTTCCTTCGCAGGCTCTTTGCCATGACCTTTGTCGCCGCCTTCTTCCTTGTCCCCATGTCCGCCGGCTTCCGCTTCAGCCTCTTCGCCATGCTCGGCTGGCGCGGCGTCACCACGCGCCATTACGATCTTGGGCAGGATGAGAAACTGGGTCGTGGTAAAGGCCAGCACCGGCATGAGCACGACCATGATGATGAGCGGCAGCAACGCCTTGATGCCGCCGCCGCCGGCCGCGCCGTGAGCGGCTTCTTCCTTGCCCGCCGCGTGCTTGGCCTCGCCCTCTGCGGCTGCCTCTGGTTTTTTGTCGGACATAATCAACCCCGATTAACGTTTAAGATTCACAAGCTCCTGGAGCATCTCGTCACTGGTCGTGATGACCCGGGCGTTGGCCTGATAGGCGCGTTGAGTGGTGATCAGGCTCGTAAATTCGGTCGCGAGATCGACGTTAGACAGTTCCAACGCGCCCGCCTGAATCTTGCCGAGGCCGTTCGTTCCCGGTGCCGCCGGGACCGGGCTGGTGGCACCGCCCAACGGACCAGCCGAGCCGATTCCTGAATAGAGATTGTTGCCTTCCTTCATCAAGCCCTGCGGGTTGCTGAAATTCTGGAGGAGAATCTGCCCGCGCACGAACTGCGTGCCGTCCGACAGGTTGACGTTGACCTTGCCCTCCGCATCGATAGCAAACGAAACTATCGCGGCCGCTGGATCCGAGGTGGCCGGCATGCCGGTGGTATCGATAATAATGTCACCGATGTTGCTGAGGGCGGAATCATCGAATCCCTGCACGCGCATCCCCTCGTTCGACACGAGATGGAAGTTTTCGTCCACGGTAAAATCACCCGCCCGGGTCACATATTCGTTCGCGCTGATCGGATCCTTCACCACAAAGAAGCCGCTGTTCGTGATCGCCAGGTCCGTCCCTACGCTCGTGCGGGACAACGCGCCCTGCGTGTAAAGGTTGGAGATGGACTGGATGCCAACACCGAGACCGATCTGCATGGCGGCCACGCCGCTGGTGCCGCCGGTGCCGGCGCTCGAACTTCGGAGCGTCTGGCTGAAGGAATCCGCGAACCCCACCCGGGCGCTCTTGAATCCGGTGGTGTTGACGTTCGCGATGTTGTTGCCAATCACGTCGAGACGTTGCTGGAAACTCTGCAGGCCGCTGATGGCTGAAGTAAGTGAACGAAGCATGTGTTTGTACTTGTGGGATGAGGGTTGGATCAGTTGGCGGCCGGCGGCGTGATGCTGAGCAGGTTGCTCAGATCATATCTCGTTCCGTTGACCACCAGTTTGGGCGTCCCTGCCTCCATCTGCACAGCGGTGACCAGGCCAGTTACCTTGGCCTTCGACTCATCCTGAATTTCCACGGTGCGTCCTAAAAGTGAATTGGCCTGCAGGATCTCCTGCTGGCTGCGCAGGCTCGCGATGTCCGACTGCATGCTCTTGGACTGCTCCAGCTGCGTGAACGAGACCATCTGCGGAATCATCTCAACGTCTGACTTGGGGTTCAGCGGATCCTGCTGCGTCATCTGCGCGACGAGCAGCTTGAGAAAATCATTTTGCGTCAGAGATTTCGACGGCACCCGGTCTTGTGAAACGGGAGTGCCGATGACGAACGGAACTGGAGCGACAGAATCTACAGCCATAAATTATGCCCAGGTTTCCCAGCCCGGGCTACTGGTGGTAATGCGGCGGCTACGGGAGCCATCCGCCCCGCGCACATGGGGTGCGGGAGTCCGGGAAGCTGCCGGCGCGGGCCGTTCATCCATGGATTGTTTCTCCGGACGCGTCTCTTCCCGCGTGCCGTTCTGCCCGCCGCTCATTCCTGAGCCGGGCTGTTGATTGAAATTCGAGTGACCGGACGGTGTTTCCTCCAAGGGCGCGAGCCGCACCTTGTGCAGCGCGAGGGACTCCTGCAACTGGGACCACAGCGCGCCCAGATGCTGCACATCGCCACGCTCACAGCGCACCGTCGCTTCGATCTGGCCGTTCCGCTGCGACAGATGCACGAACAGCTCCGTCTCCGCATCCGGGCGAAGCACCACCGCCATCGAGTCCGATCCATGCTTCTTCACCAGCGCACTCTCGCGAAGCATCAGGCTGGAAATCCGTTCCACCGTACCCGTGCCGTCGATGGCCTTCACATCCTGAGAGTCAGAATCCGAACGCTCCACCACGCCGGACGGACGGCCCGTCTGCCATTCCACCGCCACGGCTGTCCGTGCCGAAAAATCATTGGCGGAATCTTCATGTCCCACCGCTCCGGACGACGATGGCGGTAACGTCTCCAAGGCCGTCGCGCCGCTTTCGGCTGCAACCTTTGCCCGCTCGGATGTCATCGTTGATTCCATGCTGAATCCTTGTCTAGCAACGCTTGTGCCAGCCGCCTCCATCCCTCCGGCCACAGGCTGGGCTGACGGTGGCAAACCCGCGCCAGCCGCAGACTTCGCGGCATCCGCACGCAACAGGACGATCTTCGCGGAAGATTCCGCATTTGAAGCCGGGGGAGCAGATTCTGCCCTCTGTGCCACATCGCCCGGCAATTGCGCCTGCGGCTCAGCCGGTTTTTCCGCCACCACAGGCATTGCTTGCTTCACGCCCACTGCGGGAGTTTCGATGACAGCGGGGGCTGTGGTGGCGCGGAAGGCCACTTCAATGACGTTGGAACTCGGACTCGTAGCAACCGTCTCGTGAGAAGGGGCAGCCGTCGGCGTTGGCGGCGGCGAAACGCTCCGGCTCAACTCCGTGGCTTCCTCCTCTGACACCGGTTTCAATCCAAGTTCATTGACGTCGATTCCCCCGCCCTGATCGCGCTCCGGGCTGGAATTCAGACTCACCGCCGCACGAGCGGTCTCTCTGGCCGCTGCGTCAGAAAGCGGAATGATCACGTCGCTCGCTATTGCCGGCGCAGCCTCGCCCAAGGCACCTGTTGCCGCCTCGACGGGAACCGTCTTCGCCTGGCTTTCGGTCCCGCTTCCCGTCGTTACTGAAGCCGTCACCAACGGAAATGGAATGATGTTCGTCATCGGCGCCACCACTCCGGGAAACACCAGAATGTTCGTGGGCGTCTTGGACTCCGTTTCCTCCGCCTCTTCCGCGACCTCCTCCTCAACGACCAATGACACCGCCTCGGAATCATCGTGCTCTTCCTCCACGGAAACTCCGTCCGCCTTCTCCGGCTTCGGAGCAGCAGCCAGTGCCGTCACCTGCTGCTCATTCAACTTTGGATCCGAAACTTTTGAATCAGGCTTCGACACTACGGCCGGAGATTTGGCTGACGCCTCCATCTTCGCGGTGCGCTCAGGCCGCACTCGTGCCGGTGTCACCGGTGCGTCCTCACTGCGGCTGCGGGTGGAAGAGCGGGTGGTTCGCGAATGCGCCGGCCGGGGCTTCGTCGCCTGATCCATCACGGCGGAGAAATCCTTCCCCGGCTTTTCTGGCCTCGCACTCGCCGGACCGGGCGGCAGCCCTGCGGCATCGGGCGTTGGCTGGCTGCCTGGGAATAAAATGGTCTTCGTTGTCATTTGGTTGCAGAAGCTTTCGCTGAAGCAGCGGACCGCAGGCTCTCGGAAAGCTGGGCCGCGCGTTTCGTTTCGAGTTCACCCATCCTGGCGAAGGATTCGAGGATCAGCGCCACCTCCGGCTCCTTCATCAGCGTCAGGATCTTCACCACCACCACATCGTCCAGTTCGCGCATTATTTTAGCCGCGCCGGCGGGCTCCATGATGGCGTACATTTTGGCGAGCTTCTTCAAGTTGCCCAACTCGTCGTCTTTGATCCGCATCACATCGCGATCCACCTTTGTCTGGATGTCCTTCATCTTCTTCAGCTCCTCGTCCAGTTCCGCGCGCTCCAGGCGCAGCCGCGCCGCCAGCTCGTGCAGATGCTTCTCCTTCACCGCCACTGAGTCGCGCTCCAGCTTCAGCTCACCCATGATCTGCTCCATCTCAGGATTGAAGAACGTCCACGAAGGCCCGTTGATGCTGACCGCTTCCTCCTCCTCATCTGCATGTGCCGCCGCCGGGGGCGGCAACTGACTGATGCCCTTCGTCGTCAGGAACGCCGAGGTCAGGAGGAATAGCACTCCGCCGATCATCGCGGCCACCACTGGAGATTTAAGCATGTTCATATAAATCAGTTCAAAGCCCGTCGCGCCGAGGTCGGGCTGGCAAAGGAAATGGGCAGGCGGCGGTTCACCAGGTCATCGGCCATCTTCTGCTCCTCTTCGCGCACCTTCCGATCATATTTCTCCCGCTGGCCGGCGTGGAATGCCTCCACCGCCTCCCGCTGCTGACGTGCGTAAAGCATTTTCTGGCTCGCCTGATTCAGCTCCACATCCGCCAGGCTCAAGGTCTGTTCGCACTGCCGCTTCCGCTCCTCGACCACATGGCAGTATTCCAGCATCTGCGCCGCGCGCGCCGCCGGGCAGCCGTCCGCCAAAATGTTCAGCCATTGCCGGCGTGCCTCGGACAGTTCCATCTCCGCTTCCTGAAACCGCGCCGCCGACGCCTGCCGATGCCGGATCGCGCGGCCATACTTCTCCAAAGCGGCCTGCTCCGCCCGTTGCCGCACGGTCAGCACGGCCTGCAGCTTGAACTCAAAACGTTTCATACATCATTGGGCATTGGAGTGATGGAGTGATGGAGTGAAGGGGCGAACAGAGATCCCTCTCCTCTGCTCCTTTGCTTCCCTGCCCTTTTCTCCCCTGCATTGTTCAGTGTCTTCATTCTTAGCTCAGGCTCTCTTCGGCGGTGGCGGCGGAGTCGCCGGCCTGGGCGTGCTGGCCGTCGCCATTTTCTTGTCGAGCAACGCCCAGCTGTCCCGCGACGAAACTCCTTCCGTGACGCCCTGACGCAGGAACTCACGCAGCGGCTCGTGCAGTTGGATGGCGCGGTCAATCGCCACATTGCTGCCGGCGGGATACGCGCCAATGTTGATCAAATCCTGGTTCTTGCGGTAGATGGCCATCATCTCCCGCGCCGTCGCCGCGAGACGCTGCTGCTCCGGCGTGGTCAGATCGCGCACCAGACGGCTCACGCTCTCCAGCACATCAATCGCCGGATAATGATTCTGCGTTGCCAGCTCGCGCGTCAGCACCAGATGCCCGTCCAGAATGGAACGAACCGCGTCCGCGATGGGATCGTTCATGTCGTCCGCCTCCACGAGAACCGTGAACAAGCCCGTGATCGCTCCGCGTTCGCCAGTGCCGGCGCGTTCGAGAAGCTGCGGCAGCAACGAGAACACCGACGGCGTGTAACCGCGCGTCGCGGGCGGCTCGCCCACGGCCAGCCCGATCTCCCGCTGGGCCATGGCAAAGCGCGTCACGCTGTCCATCATCATCAGGACGTTCCGGCCGGCGTCGCGAAAATGCTCGGCGATGGCCATCGCCAGGAACGCCCCGCGCAGCCGCGCCAGCGCGGGTTGATTGGAGGTGGCGACGATGATGACCGACTTCTTCCGGCCCGCTTCATCCAAGTCCTTTTCCAGAAACTCCCGCACTTCACGGCCACGTTCGCCAATCAGCGCGATGACGTTTACGTCTGATTCCGCACGGCTCGCGATCATGCCGAGCAACGTCGATTTGCCCACGCCGCTGCCGGCGAAGATGCCGAGACGCTGGCCGCGTCCGCACGGGACGAACGTGTCCATTGCCTTGATGCCCGTGGAGAACGGATGCGCGATCCGCTGGCGCTTCAACGGATGCGGCGGAAGCAGGGTCAAGGGCGCAGTCTGCGTGGTTTCGAGCGGGCCAAGATCATCCAGCGGATTGCCGAGCCCATCGATCACGCGGCCCATCAAGGCGTCCCCGACCGGCGCCTGCAAAGGGCGGCCGAGAGAAATCACCTCGCTGCCCGGATGAATGCCGTGCGTCTCGCCGAGCGGCATGAGCAGGACGTGGTTGTTCCGAAAGCCGACCACCTCCGCGAGCGTGCTGCCGTCGTGCCGCGCGGATTCGATGCGGCATACTTCGCCCACCGCCACCAGCGGTCCCTCGGATTCGATCACCAGCCCGATGACCTGGCGGACCAGCCCGCGATTCTCGACCAGCCGTGCCGCCCGCACCTTGCGGAGCAGATGAGCGAGACGGTTCGGAGCCTGCGTGGCGTCGGGAATGATCATGCGGAAAGTGCGGCCTTGAGGAGTTCGACCTTCGTCTCGCGCCGGGCATCGATGACGCCGAAGCGCGTGTGAACCATGCAGCCGCCGCGCGTCACCTGGGCTGAGCCGTGAAACGTAATCTTGTCCTTCCCGCCTTGCGGAAGCAGCAGCGGTGAATTGACCTTCTCCAGCAGCGCGAGATCGTCGGGATGCAACTGAACGTTCAGCTCGGCGGAATCCTCCACCTGCGAACATGCCTCCTTCACCGCGGTCTCGATCATCTCCTGCGAAACCGGCAGACCGCCGATCAGCCTCTGCGCGGCCTCCACCGCCAGCTCCACCAGCGCGCGCTCGCACTCGCGGATCACCTGCGGCACCGCGTCGCGGAGGGCGGAGAGCACGCCCGTCTGAAGCTCCATCACCTCGGCGCGCTGCTGGACAAGCTGCGCGCTCAAAGAGCGTTCGCCTTCGATGCGGCCGAGTTCAAAGCACGCTTTGAGATCCTGCTGGAGCAGCGCGTCGGCCGTGCCGGAGCGGACCAGCTTCACGTCACGCACCAGGGCGGGGAACTTGATTTTGCGGTCAGCCTTCATTGCCCTTGCCGGAATCGATCTCGATCTCGCCTTCGCTTTCGAGGCGGCGCACCACTTCGATGATGCGGTTTTGCGCGGCCTCGATGTCCTTGAGCTTGATCGGACCCATGAAGCTCATTTCCTCGTTCACCGTCTCGGCCGCGCGCTTGGAGATGCACGCGAGCAGCGTCGTCTTGAGCTTGTCGCTCGCCGACTTGAGGGAGACGGCCAGGTCGCGCATGTCGATCTCGCGAAGCATCTTCTGCAGGCTCGGCGGATCGAGGAGGGAAAGATCCTCGAACGTGAACATCTTCTGCCGGATGCTGGCACCGAGATCGGCGTTGCGTTCTTCGAGCGCGATGAGCAGCGACTTGCTGATGTTCTTGTCGAGCGAGTTGAGCAGCTCCGCCGTCATCTTCAGGCCGCCGGTCTGGCTCAGGGCGCGGGTGGGCTTGGCCCCCATGCGATGGTTCAGCACCTCGACGAGCTTCTCCACCACCTCGATGGGCGTGGCCGCCAGCGTGGCCAGCCGTTCGACCACCTGCTCCCGGATTTCCGGACGCAGTTGCACGAGCAGTTGGGCGCTTTTCACCGGGCCGAGGTAGCTCATCACCAGCGCGATGGTCTGCGGCTGTTCCTGCTTGAGCAGGTTGTGAATCTGCCGCGACTCCATCTCCACGATCTGCTGCATCGCAACGAAGGGCGTGCGCGTGGGGGCGACCCGCCCGACGATGTTGGTCGCACGGAAGACGCCCACGGACTTTTCGAGCGCCGCCTGGGTGTAGCTGACTCCGCCGAGAATTCCCGTGCTCGCCTCCACTGCGACGCCGGTGAACTCCTTCAGAATATCCCGCTGCAGCTCCTGTGAAATCATCGGCATCTTCGCCATCTCGGACGCGAGCGTGTCCAGCTCAAGTTCATCCAAGTTCTTCATGACCTGGGAGGCGGGTTCCGGGCCGAGCACGATGAGCAGCGCCGCCAGCTTCTGCATCTTCGTCATGCTCGCGACATCCAGTGGCGCCGCATCGCCTTCAAGTTGTGCTGCCATAGCTCGCTAGTTGCTCTTGTTGCCCGTGGACAGCCAGGACCGGACGGCCTGCGTCATGTTCGCGGGATTCTCTTTGATGAGGGCGTTGAGGACGTCCACCGTGACCACGCCAGCCTTGGCATCCTTGCGCCACTCCTCTCCCTCGCCTTCGCCCTCTCCCGCCGTGGCCGGCTTGCCCATGCCGACCGTGAGATCATCGGAGTTCGTCTTCTTCAGGAGCTTGAGGAAAATCATCACCATGATCAGCGCGACCAGCGCGTAGAGGACGTTCTTCCCAATCTCCCAGTAGAACTGGCGGTTGCCATCCGTCTCCAGACGCTGGCTCAGATCAATCGCGGGCTGGTCATTGAATGGAAGCTGTTCGAGCGTGAGCTCATCCTTGCGGGCCGGGTCGCCCTCCACGATGCCGACCGCGCTCTGCACGATGCGCTTGAGCTTCTGCAGCTCGTCATCCGTCCGCACCACCGGCTTCCGCTCCTTGCCTTCGCCCTCCATCTTTTGCGCGATGAAGACCGCCGCCGAGATGCGCCGGATGCCGCCTGCCGCCAGGATCGTGTTGCTGGAAATCTTGCTGACCTCGTACTGGCTGTTGGTGACCTTCTTCTTGGTCTGGCTGTTGTTCGTCGGTCCTGACGAAGCGTTGTTCGTGTCGCCATTGGTGGCGTTGCTGGCCACTCCGACCGCGCCCGCACCGCCGGCCCCGCCTTCGCCCGTGGTGGAAGTGGTGGTCTCGTCGTTCAGCGTGGTGCTCTTCGCAACCTGTCCGTCCGGATCAAATTTCTCTTCCGTGCGCGTGATGGTGTCCCAGTTGATCTCCGCCGCCACGCGGACGATGGCCTGCCCCGGCCCTAGCGCGCGCTCCAGCATTCCTTCCGCCTTCTTGGCCAGGTACTGCTCCAAATTGCGCCGCGCCGTGAGGTGATTGTTCGACATGCCGGCCACCGAATCATCCTCCTGGTTCTCGGAGAGAACGTTGCCGAGGTTGTCCACCACGGAGACGCTGTTGGCCTGCAATCCCTCCACTGCATTGGCGACGAGGAAGCGGATCGAGTTCACGGCGGACTGCGGCAGTTGCCCGCTGCTCTTGGTCCGCACGAAGACCGATGCGGTCGGCTTCTTCTGGCTGTCCACGAGCAGCCGGTTTTCCGGCATCACGATCATCACGCGGGCGGACTCGACCATGTCGATCTGGCCGATGGTCCGGGAAAGTTCGCCCTGCACGGCGCGCAGATAATTCGCGCGCTGCACGAAGTCGGAGATGCCGAAGTTCGGCTTGTCGAAGATCTCGAAGCCCACGCCTTCGCCGCGAGGAATGCCTTTGCCCGCCATCTGCGCGCGCATCTGATAGACCTTGTCGCTCGGCACAAAAATGGAGCCGCCGCCGCGTCCGGTCTGGTAGGGAACCTTCGCGTCATCCAGGGCCGCGATGACCTTGGACGCCTCGGCGTCATCCAGCTTTCCGTAGAGCAAGGCGTAGTCGGGCCGGTTCGACCAGATCATCAGACCCGCCAGGCCCGCGAGCACGACCCCGGCTCCGAGCACGACGCTGACGCGCTGACTGACGCCGAGCTGTTTCCAGATCTCGACGAGCTGCTGGCCCAATTGACGTAGATTGTCTCCCATGACATTTCAGTGACTGAACTCAGACCTGCATCCGCATGAGTTCCTGGTAGGACTCAAGGAGTTTGTTGCGCACTTCGACCATCAGTTGAAAGGAGATGCTCGCCTCCTCGGACGCGATCATCGTCTGGTGCAGCGAGACGTTCTGACCGCTCAGGAGGGCGTTCACGGATTCGCCGGCCACGGCCTGCTTGGCCGCCACGTCCGACACGAGGTTGGTCAGCAAATTTCCCGGGCCTGCGGCGGTGGGGCTGGAGGTCGGAAAAGTTCCGGGCAGGATGCCGGGCGAAAGTTTCTCCAGCTCGGAGAAGGGGATGGCCTTCGAAGCCGCTGATTCAGCAGCAGCACGAAGTGGATCGGTGCGCAAGGCCGGATACGCCAAGGAGCGAAGCGCAGTCAATGGGTTCATTTCCCTGGAGGGTTAGTGGTCAGCGTTTACCGATGGAGAGGGTTTGGAGGGCCAAGCTGCGCGCGGTCTTCACCACGCTCAGATTGGCTTCATAGGCACGGGAGGCGGACATGAGGTCGATCATCTCTTCGTGGATGTTGATGTTCGGCATGGCCACCATTCCGTTGGGGTCGGCATTCGCGTGACCTGGCTGATAGACCATGCGGGGAGGGCGCGATGACGTTTCAATCCGGCTGACGCGAATCGTCTGCGCCTCGCTGCCGGGGATGCCGGAGCCGCCAAGCTGGGAATTCAGCACGGACTCGAAGACAACCTGCCGTCGCTGGTAGGGCTTGCCGTCGGGGCCGGACGTGGTGTTCACGTTCGCAATGTTCTGGGAAACCACATCCATGCGGATTCGTTCGGCGTTGAGTCCGGCCGACGTCCGGTCGATGCCGCTGAGGATGTTGATCATTGTTTTGATTTCCTGATGGACTGGAAAGCGTGGGGCATAAGCGGGGCGTGCTGGTTATCCTCGGCCGGTGATGGCGAGCCGGAGCTTGAGCATGGTGCCCGTGAGAAGCTGCGTTTCGAGATGCTGCTCCATGGCGTTCTGATTCATTTTCAACAGCTCCGTTTCCAGCTCCACCGTGTTGCCATCCGTGCGTGAGGAGACGGCCATGGAATCGACTGCCAGCCGCGGAGCCGCCTGCTGGATGCGGCTCACGTCGCGCGTACCCACCGCCTGCTGCAGTTCCGACGCGAAGCTCGGCGCCACATCGACGCGCTTGTAACCGGGGGTTTCCAAATGCGCGATGTTGCTGGCGAGCGCCTCATGGCGCAGGGCCGAGACGTCGAGCATCTTCTTCGCGGCAACGTAGCCGGACTGGTTGAACAGGCTTTCGATCATGGCAATGACATGCGTCAGGATGTTTAGCAGCGGTTGTGCCAGCGGGACGGAAGTGCCGGATTGCCAGCAATACGCAGAAGGACGGGCGCGGCGGAGGGGAAATTGTTACCGGCTGGAGATGTGTGGGAGGAAAGGTTGGCCGGGCCTGTCAATCAACGGGACGGAACTCATAACCCGGATATTTCATAGGCGAGTTGGCTGGAGCAGGGCGGCGAAGCCGGTAGCGCAGACCTCCGGTCTGCCGTATCGCAGGTTTGCAACCTGCGGACGCCCGCTGGGCCGGGAACGCTCTGCCGATTGGAAATCGGCGATACGGCAGACCGGAGGTCTGCGCTACGCCTTCGGCACGGCGGACGCCTATGAAACATGCAGGCTAACTCCTGCCATTTCGGAATGAAGTTCGGTGGAAGACTAAAAATGGCACCTTCTCTCCTCATCCCTCTCTTCCACTCCGAGTGAGGGAAAGGAGGCGCCCATCAACAAAACAACCGCGCATCGCAACCCGCGCTGCCATCACACCTGCTGACGACGATACATGTCCGCCACGAAATGCGGGCGCTGGCGTTGGGCGGAAGGAATCTCGCGCGCCGGAATCCAGCCGCGCCGCAACAGCCCCTGCTCGTTGTCCCGATCCAGCAGGATGACGCGCATGATCAGCTCCTGCGCCTGACGCACCAGGTGAGCGATTTCCGGCTGGGTGGAACGTTCCGCCACCGTGAGATTCTGCCAGAGGACGCGATGCTGCCGCACTTTGGCCAGCGCATCGTTCAACCGGGGCAAAAGTCCTTTGCGAGTCTGGCTCGCCTCGCCCATCGACTCGGTTTGACCCGCCCGCAGCAACTGCGACTCGCGCTCGGCCAGGCTCAGCAGTTCGCGGCAGATGGTCTGCAACGTGCCGAGGTCCGAGAGCATCTGTGCAAAGAAGTTCATGGCTTTGTTCGGGAAGCAGTGTTGGTGCCGGATGTCGATAAGGGGCTCAATCGGAGAGCTTGCACCGCCACTTCCGTCCGACCACGCCAGTCGATCTGCTCCTTCCGCCACCGGGCCATTTCCACGACGGTCTTCACGCTCGGCGCATCATCGACCTCTTTCGCGCGGGCGATGATGTCGGTGTATTTCTCGACCGCCTTCTTCTCCTGGCCCAGCCGCTCATAGATCAGCGCCACCTGATACCAGATGGGAATCTGCCAGATGGACGCGCTGTTCAACGCCGCGAGATGCGTGTAGAGCTCCAGCGCATTGATGTAATCGCCCTCGATGTAGAGCTGGTTCGCAATGTCGTTTCCCGCCCGTTGCTGCCAGTAAATCCAGTTCTCCGGATTCGTCTTCACGGAGCTGGCCTGTGATTTGAGCAGCCTGAGCACTTCGGCATGGGCCTCACGGGTGCGGCCAAGCGCCTTGTAAGAAGCCGCGCTCAGGTAATACACCTCGGCGATCTCCGTGGCGTCCAGATGCTTTTCGTAGAAGGCCCGCGCCTGCGTGGTGACTTCCGTGTGCTTCCCAAGGCTCGCGAGGCAGTGAATGAGCTTGTAGTAGATCTGGGCGCGATTCAGCTCGGCGGTGTTCTGCTTCAGGATGCGTCCGAAGAAATCGGACGCCTCGACGAATTTGCCCTGCACGAAATACGTGTCCGCAATCTCCGTCTGCGCCTGGAGGACGAGCCGCTTGTAATAATCGAACTGGTCCAGCTTCAGGCCCAGCGCCGAGTTCATCACGGAGTAGTATTTGCCGATCGCCATGTTGTAGGCGCCCATCTGCCGGAAAATAAGTCCCTGGCGAAGCAGCACCTCCGGCACCGTCGGGTCCTGTGGGAAGAGCTGGATGTACTGGGCAAATATCTGCTGGGCCCGCGCCAGCTTCATCTGCTCCTGCGCCACCAGCGCCAGCTCGAACATCGTCGCCCGCTGGAATTCCGGCGGCGGTTCCTCATCCAGTATCCGCACCAGCATCTTCTCTGCGGAAGCGTGGTCCTTGTTCCGGCGCAACTGGCGCGCCGTGTTGACCTCGAGCTGATAGTCCTTCACCACCGGCGGCGGCTTGGGCTTGAAGGACGGCTTGTGAAGATTCGTGCTGGTCAGCGCATCGCCGGGGCTGATGGGCGATGGATGCGCCTCGGGACTCTCAGGCGTTTCCGCCGGCTTCTCAGCCTCCGTCGATGGAGTTTCTCCGCGAGCAGAACCGGAAAGCATCAGCCCGCAGGCGACGAACAGGAGCGGGATCATGCGGCTGATCAAGCCCCAGCAGGACAGGCTTCCAGCCTGTCTCCGAACGGCGACGGGCTCTCCACTGGTCTGGTAGATGAAAGGCAACGGTTGGGCATCAGAAAAGCCCCCCGTCCATCGCGCTCCGGGACAGGCTGGAAGCCCTGTCCTGCTGCATCGTTCCGGCTTAGAACGGGCGCTCATGGCTTGGCGGGAGGAGTCGCGGCAGGCGTGGTCTCAAAGCCTGCCGTGCTGGAGGGTGCAGGTGGCGCAGGCGGGATGAACGGAAGGGGCGCAATGATGGACAGGCCGGACCCATTCGTTCCAGCCCGGCCGGAAAAGAACTGCATGAACATCTGCGGCGTGAGGTTCTCCGAATCGAGACGCACCACATCGACTCCATTGGTGACCGCTGAGTTTGCCTGGGTCAGCGGAGTCAGCACAGGATCAAGCTGCGGCAGCGCGACATTGGTCGGGAATGCATTGCTTTCAGGCGGGGTTGAAGGAACTGCTGGAACGACCGATGGCGCTGGAAGCGCCGGGCGAGGTTCAATGGTGAGCAAAGGCGGAAGCCGGAGCGCCCGCGCGGAGAGTTCCACCGGAGGACTCGCGAACCGCAGCGCCGGCGGCCCAACCGCTGGAAGGTACGGCGACTCGGCCGCAGCGGAAAATGCCACTGCAAAAAGGACTGTTGGAACCGAACATCTCATGTGACAGAAATGGCTTGCTGCTCTGGTTTCTAGTTCAACGCCGACATTGCTTCCTGGAAGGAATTCAAGAAGCGCCAGTCCTTGGTCTCCTCGTAGTTCTTGCACTCGCGGGTGACCGCTTCCGAGCCGATGATCCGGTTCTTCAGCGAGAGCTCGCTGCAAAGTCCGATCACTTCCAGACCGAGGTTGATCAGGGAGATGTCCGCCGTCTTCACCGCGCTGAAATCCATGATGACCTTGTCCAGGCCCGAATCGACCGCCTCGGAAAACTGGTGACGAAGATGGAGCGCCACTTCGTTCGCCACGCTGGGGCCGAAGTTGGCCGGCAGATTCAGCAGGAGCACGCCCTCGCGCTGCTGGAAATATTTGTAGGACGTGTCGAGGTTCAAGGCCCGCGAGATCTTGGATTTTACATCCTCGATGTCGATGGGCTTGGTGACAATCGTGGTGAAGCCCATCTGGAGGGCCTTGGCCTGATCTTCCGCCGCCGTCTTCACACACATGCCGAAGATGGGGATGCCCTTCGTCCGTGGATGAGTGCGCAGGGACTGGAACAGGCTGAAGCCGGCACCATCCGGCAGGGAGAGGCTGAGCATGACGATGTCCGGCACCACCTGGTTGCAATGCTCGATGCTCTCGTCGGGCTGGGCCATGTTGGCAATCACCCAGGGCGTCTCCTTCAGGCCGTTGCGGATCTGATCCACAATGGCCGGCTTGTCATCGACGATCAAAATGTTGAGCGGATCGTCGAATCGTTTCACCTTTGTCCGGCCCTGGCCACGCGGCTTCAAATCGACCACCCGGGCGACCCGGGCCAGCACCACCTCTTCCCTGAAGGGTTTGATGAGATAATCGCGGACGCCCAGCTTGGCGATGCGCAGCACGTTGTCCTTGCCGGCCTCCGCCGTCAGCACGATGACTGGAATCCTCTTCAACTGCGGGTCCGACTTCAGTTTGGTCAGCATCTCGTAGCCGTCCATGATGGGCATGGTGATGTCGAGTATGATGATGTCAGGCCTCTCCTTCGAGGCCATCGCGAGCCCCTCGACGCCGTTCTGCGTCTCAAGCACGTCGCAATCGAATGACTTGAACGCCTTGTTTACAATCAGCCGAAACATCTGGCTGTCGTCAACAACAAGTATTTTGAGTGACATTATTTGTCGTATTCTGGGGGTTTGAGCATGAGCTCAACCAGCAGCTTCTGGTCGTCGGCGAACTGAAAACACAGCATGCGCCGCGTGGCGCTGCTGATCGCTTCAATCGAAATGCTGCTGCCCCGGACAATCGAGGGGGTCGTGAGCATGCAGGACATGCCGCGCCCCATCAGGGAGGCCTTGACGCTGCCGGCGATCATGTTCGCCAGCTCGCCCATCACATCGTTCACCATCTCCTCGCCCTGCACGTCGCCCTCGTCCATCTCCAGCACCACACTCGTCATCTTGTTGGCCAGCCCGGCGCTCGCGTAGAGGTAGGTGACGCCTGTCAGGTCGCCGATGAACCCGACGGCGCTGGCAATCTGCGTTTCCTCGCCCGCAGCCACCACGCTGACCACCGGAACGGAACGGGCTTCCACTTTGAGCATCTTGCGAAAGACCTCGCCCACTGCGGTCTTCAGCATTTCTTCAAGATCGCCAATCATGCATCCTCTCAATCGGAGAAAATGAAGCTCACTTGAGCAGAAAAATGCACCCGTCTTCGGCCGCCAAGGCACGGGCTGAAATGAGGAGGAAACGTCATCAACTTTTCACCCGATCCAGACGATGAAGAAAGGGATGATGACTGATGTTGCGCCGGCGAAAATCAAACCGTTGAGCCGCGATCAAATCGAACACCGCCTGAAGTTCTGTCCGAGACTTCCCTCGCTGGGCTCCATCAACAGCGCGCTGCGCGAGCTGCTCAACGCCGACCAGCGCTACACCTCCCAGGTCGCCGAGATCATCCGGCGCGATCCGAGCCTCACGGCGCGCCTGCTCCGCCTGGTCAACTCCGTTTACTACGGCCTTCAGACCCCGATCAACAGCATCGAGGACGCCGTCTTCTACCTCGGCGTGCGGCAAATCCGGCAGCTCGTCATGGTCACGCCGATCATCGAGGACTTTCAGAAGCTCGCGGGCAATGCCACCTTTGCCTGGCGCGAGTTCTGGCAGCACTGCATCGGCACGGCCATTCTCACCCGCGAAGTCATCAACACCCTGCGCGCGCCCAGCGACGAGGTCGATTACGTCGCCGGACTGGTTCACGACGTGGGCAAGATCGCGATGGCGTCCGCCTGCCCCGAACACTTTGAACTCATCCATCAGTGCAGTGACACCGCCACCACGACCTTGATCGAACGCGAGCGGCAGATTCTCGGACTGGATCATGGCGAAGTCGGAGCGATGTACCTCCGCAGCCACAACCTGCCGGACGCGCTGGTCGATGTGGCGCGATTCCATCACGCCCCAGAGCGGGCCGCTCATAACGCCCAGTTGGTGGCCGCCGTGCAGATCGCTGACCTGATGGTCCGCCACGCCCGCATCGGCAACAGCGGGAATGACGAGCCGGTGCAAGATGCCGACTGGCTCAAGGCCAAAGGCTGGGACATCCTTTATCCAGAGCGTCCCGGAACTGGAAAATCCGAGTCGGAGAAATCCCTCGCCCGCGCGACCTTAAAGCGCAGCCTCGAACGGCTGCCGACTATTCTTGATGGACTGGTGTAGGCAGATTCTCTTTCAAATCCACTCAGAAAAATGCTCATGTAAAAGACGTGAAGACCGCAAAAGCCGGGAAATCCGACACTGCTGGCGGGTGGTCTTTACGCCGTTCCGTAAAGGTGACAAGCAGTTTTAAACTATCCGCCCGTTTGCGTCCATAAACAGCAAAAGGCACAACTGGCACAACTGAACCGCACCTTCGCATCTTATCAGGGGGCGTGATTCAATTGTGCCTTCAACTCGCAGGCCCTTGCGTCGTGCTCGAGAAAGCCATCCGCGAACGAGCCGCAGATCTTCCACCTGAAGTTTCGGATAAATCCGCCGGGCATCAGCCTTTTCCTCGAAATTTTCTTGGTCCTCCGAAATGCCCATCATCAGCCAGTCGGGCTCCGGCAGACGGAAGTGCGACGTGTTGGCCAGACACCACCTCGGTGAAAGAAAGTTCAGTCTGGCCGGTCATGTGCCGCTTCATTTGGCCGATGTGATTGAAGTCGAGCATTGAAACAATAAGCCGCAGACCATGATAGCTCCGTTGCCTGAAAACGAAGTCGCACGCCTTGAAGCACTGCGTGACTATGAAATCCTGGACAGCAATCCAAGGCTAGACCCACGAAGTTTCTAAAACTGCCCAATCACCGTGAGCAACGCCGCCAATCCATCCGCCGCAGATTCTGGAACAAGCCAGCCTTTAGCTGGACCGTTACACGACGTTTTTAACTACGCCGCCAGTGTTCATCTGGTCGGCGATGACGCGGATCTGCTGGCGCAGCTCGTCGCCGTGTTCATCGAACAGCTTCCTCAGCTCCTCGGCCCGCTGGCGGCTTCGGTCGCAAACAAGGACGCGAAAGCGATCCGGCAAACGGCGCATGCCCTGACTTCATCCGTCAGCGTCCTCTCCGCCCCGGGCACCCGGAACCTGGCCCACCAGCTTGAGCTGATGGGACTGAACTCCGATCTGGCCGCCGTGGACCAGGTTCACACCGAACTGCTTCATGAGCTCTCCCGCCTGTTGCACGTCCTCAACTCCTCATCATCTTTCAAAGCTGCATGAGCAACGAACCCCAGTCGCCCGGTGCGAACCGGATTCTGGTGGTCGATGACGACGCCGGCATCCGGCTGCTGATCTCCCATCACTTGCAGAAGAAGGGATACGCCGTCGTCGTCGCGGCCGGAGTGGCCTGAAGCCCAGGCTCTCCTCACCGAAAACGCGGCCGCCCGGCTCGACGCGGTGGTGACCGATTACCTGATGCCTGACGGCACCGGCCTGGATCTGCTGGGCTGGCTCAAGCAGCGTGACGACTCCCTGGCCGCCATCTTCGTGACCGGCGTCGGCGAACGTAATCTGGTGAAGCAAAGCCTCCGGACGGGCGCGTGTGACTTCCTCGACAAGCCCGTCCAGATCCACCTCCTTCTCGATGCAGTCGCGAAGGCGGTGGATCTCACCCACCGCCAGCGCGCGCAGCACGAGGGCCGAGTCCTTCGTGCAGGAAGTCGGCAAGCTCCAGCAGTTCATGCTGGGGACGAATCCCGCCAGCCTGCCGGGCACGCTGGAGGTTTGCTGGCATCCGAAACACGCGGCCGGCGGCGATCTGGTCAACGTCTTCACCCTCGGCCCGAGCGCTTGCTCATCGTCGTGGCGGATGACTCCGGTATCAGCAGGATGATACGCACCGATGAGAACGATGATCCAAACGTCATCCGCTCTCTTCTCCACCAACAATTGTGAACAACCCCATCGCCTGCCCTGCCCACTCAAGCCGCTGCTTTGGCGGTCTGGGTCAACTGCTCCAAGGTCTCACTGGTCAGCACGAGATCGATGTCCAGCAAGGTCTTCACCTTGCCCCTCACCTTCGCCATGCCGAGGATGTAATTCGTGTCCAGCTTCGAGCCGAAGTCCGGCGTCGGCTCGATCTCGCCCGCGCCAAAGTTCACCACTTCTTCCACGCCATCCACGATGAATCCCATGAACGCCGCTGCGGCGGCCTGAGTCTTGACCTGGACCACGACGATGCAGGTGCGGTCTGAGGATTCCGCGTTGGCGAGGTCAAACTTGATCCGCAGATCGACAATCGGAACCACCTTGCCGCGCAGGTTGATCACGCCTTTCACGTACGGCGGCATCTGCGGCACCGACGTGATGTCCATCAGCCGGATGATCTCGCGCACCTTCAGCACGCTGATGCCATACGACTCATGGCCGAGCACGAAGGTGAGGTACTTGCCCGAGTTCGCGGAGCCCGCCGGCGCCTGGGGTTTTGAAGTGAGTGCATCCATAAAGTTTCAGTTCGAGGTTGAAGGTCAGTTCATTCATTTGCCCGCCCGGCTCACGGTGCCTTGGAGGGCAGCGCCTCCGTGCGCAGCTTCACGAGGGAGTCCACGTCGAGGATCAAACCGACCCGGCCATCCCCGAGAATGGCCCCGCCCGCGAGCGTGGGGTTCCGCTTGAAGGTCTCCCCCAGGCTCTTGATCACCACTTCCTGCTTGCCGAGCAACTGGTCCACCTGGACGCAGCGGATCGCGCCGTCCGACTCCACCACCACGATGATGCTCTCAGTCGGGTCCTTCGATTCCGGCACGACGCTGAAGTGCTCATACAATCGCAGAAGCGGACTGAGACGCCCGCGCACATTCACCATCTCGCCGCGCTCATGCACGGTGGAGAGCATGTCGCTGGTGGGCCGGAATGATTCGCGAACGGACAACGTCGGCAGGATGTAGCGCTCGCCTCCGACACTCACGACGAGGCCGTCGATGATTGCCAGGGTCAGCGGCAGGGAAATGGTGAAGATCGATCCCTGGCCCAGGGTGGAGGTGATCTCGATCTTGCCCCGCAGCTTGTCGATGTTCTTCCGCACCACGTCCATGCCGACGCCGCGGCCGGAGATGTCCGTGATGACCGCCGTCGTGGAGAATCCCGGCGTAAAAATCAGCTTGAAGATCTCTTTCTCAGAAAGCTGTTCGCCGGCCTTGATGATCCCCTTCTCAATCGCCTTCGCGACCAGCCGTTCCTTGTTCAGGCCCGCGCCATCGTCCCGGATCTCGATGACGATGCTGCCGCCTTGATGGAACGCGCGCAGCATCACCGTGCCGGAGGCGGGCTTCCCATTGGCGACGCGGACATCCGGCATTTCAATGCCGTGATCCACCGAGTTGCGAACCATGTGAATCAGCGGGTCGCTGATCTCCTCCACGATGGTCCGGTCCAGTTCGGTATCCTCGCCTTCCAGGACCAGCTCAGCCTGCTTGCCAATCTTGCCAACGGTGTCGCGCACGAGCCGCGTCATCTTCTGGAACGTGGAGCGAATCGGAACCATCCGCATGGACATCGCCGTGCGTTGAAGCTCGTTCGTGATCCGGCCCAACTGCGCGAGGTTCCGCGCGAGCTTCTGGCTTTGCAGCGTCGCGAGATCCTTGTCCTGCGCGATGAGCGACTGGGCAATCACCATCTCCCCGACCAGATCCACGAGACTGTCGAGCTTCAGAGTGTCCACCTTCACCACGGCCCCGGCTCCCGGCTTGGCTGCTCCCGCTTCCTTCTGCCCCGCAGCCTCGGCCTTCGGCGCAGCTGGCGGTGCAAGTTCAGGAAGCGGAATGATGGATGATGGATCGGTGGCGGCCGAAACCGGAGTTGACGTGACTGTCGCAGAAGCAACTGCCTTGGCCGGTGCTGGCGTGGAGTGATCAGCATGAACACCGGGCGAGGTTGCGCCGGGATTGAGAATCAAGGTGCGGACGCGGAGGAGCAGCGCCTGGACGGGAACCAAGATGGGCCCCGCCGGCTTGCCGCCGGAAACTTGCCCGGTCATTTCCGCGATGAACTTCTTGAGCGTGTCTCCGCCTTCGAGGATGACGTTGATGATCTCCAGGTTGACGGTGAGCTTGTGGTTTCGCGCGAGGTCGAGGAGCGATTCCAGCTCGTGCGCGAGGTTCTTCATCGGGATGAGGTTCAGGAAACCCAAACCTCCCTTGAACGTGTGGAACGCCCGGAAGATGGAGTTCAACGTGTCGGCGTCCGTCGGGTTCTCCTCCAGCGTGAGCACGCCCAGCTCGATGTTCTGCAAATGCTCGGCAGACTCGTTGATGAACTCGCGCAGCAGTTCGCCATCGCTCTCGATGTTCATCACCAGCGGTTCCTCGGGCGGCAGCGTGAAGGGCGACGATAAAGATGGCGGAGGCAGCGGAAACGAAGATGGTGCGGCGACGGGAGCAGCCGGGGCAAAGACGGGCAAGGGCGGCAGCGGCTGGCCGGACTGGGCGAGCGCGAGGGCATGCTGCATCCAGTTCACCCACGCTCGAAGATGCTCGATCTGTCGCAGGTCGAAGCACGCATTCTCGAACGCCGCATCCACGAGGTTGCGCGCCTGGGTGAGCGCCAGCGGCAAGGGCGAAAGCCGCGGCGCATTCCCGCCAATCTCCTCCATCTCGCTCAGCAGCGAATTCACGGGCAGCAGGCCATCATCACGGCCGGGACTCGCGTACACGAGTTCCACCGCCACTTTTTCGGCGAGTTTCGCCAGCGCGGCCAGATAGTTTGAACTGTCCTCAGGCATGTGCTTTTGCAGTCTTTCGATCAATCGACACGATGATCGCTCAACCCGTCATCGAAGATTGGGTGAATGACTTGAGCATTATTTGCGGGTTTCATCCGGGACGATGAAGGATCTCGGCCACCACGGATGTGGCTTCCGCCATCCCATAGGGCTTGTTCAGGATCTTCACCGCAGGAAATTTCGCGATCTCGGCCCGCTCCTCGTCATCCAGATAACCCGACGCCAGAATGCACCGCGTCAACGGCCAGCGCGCCGTGATCTCCTGGATGAGCTGCCAGCCGTTCTTGCCCGGCATCGCGTAATCCGTGAGCACCAGATCCAAGGGCAGCTTCTGCTGGGCGAGGATCTTGACCGCCTCCTCCGCGCTGTTCGCGGTCAACACCTGATAGCCCGCCTGCTTGAGAAAGCTCGATGCGAACTCCAGCACGAGATCCAGATCGTCCACCACCAGCAGCCGTCCCGTGCCGCGCTTCAACTGGCGGCGCACCTCTGTGTCCGTCCGCGTCAACGGCCCGGTATCAATCGGCAGATACACGTGGAAGGTCGTGCCCGTTCCCACCGTGCTCTCGACATCAATGAACCCTCCGGCCTTGGTCACGACGCTGTGAACAATCGACAGTCCCAGCCCGGTCCCCTTCCCCTTCTCCTTCGTCGTGAAGAACGGGCTGAAGATGCGCGGCAGCACCTCGGGCGGAATTCCCGCGCCGGTGTCCGTCACGCTGCAACACATGAACTGCACGTTGGACCGCGCCTTGAAACGCTTCACCTGCTCCGCCGTGAGATCGGCCAGCACGTTGGTAATCGTCACCGTCCCGCCCTTGGGCATCGCGTCGTGCGCGTTGATGCACAGGTTCAGCAGCAACTGCGTGGCGCGCGTCGGGTCCATCTGCACCTTGATCGCCGTGCCGGTCGGATTCAGCTTCAGCGCCACCCGCGAGCGCATGAGCCGTTTCGCCAGCGACGCCGCCTCCTGGATGACGGCGTTGAAATCGAGAACCTCGGCCTTCTCCTCCGAATCGCGGCTTAACGTCAGCAACTGCTGGCTGAGCGCCGAAGCGCGCACGGCCGCGTTGTCCACTTGATCGAGCTTCGCCCGCGTCTCGTCCGCCAGCCCGTTGTCCATCAGCGCCAGCCCGACGTTGCCCCGGATCGCCAGCAGCAGGTTGTTGAAGTCATGCGCGACCCCCGCCGCCATCGCCCCGATCATCCCCATCTTCTGCGCCTGGAACAACTGGTTCTGCACCCCGACGAACGCGGTGTTGTCCGTCACCTTGTAAATCAATCCGCGGATCTTCCCCTCATGCTGCCACGGGAAGGCGCTCATCACCCAATGATGGCCGCCCGCATCGACGGACTGCCATTCCTGCGCGCGGCCCTCGGCCAGCACGGCATGGAACACGCGCCCCAGTTCCGCGCGCCGCGCCGGGTCCGGCACGTAATCGAGCAGCGAGCAGCCGACCTGTGGTTCCGCTTCGATCTTCAGCCAGCCGTGTTCCGACGGCAGCTTCGACCAGCCGTCGTTCAGATGCGTCAGCCGGAACTTTCCGTCCAGCGTGTAGAGGCTCGCATCCAGGGAATTGATGATGCTGCGGACAAAATTTTTCTCCGCTTGAAACGCCTCGTGAATCTTCCGGCGCGCACTGATGTCGCGCTGAAACGCCACGGCGCCGATCAGCTCGCCGTTGTTGTTGTGGATCGGGGAGAAGGTCATCTCGGCGGGATAACTGGAGCCGTCCTTGCGCAGCATCATCAGCTCGCCGATCCAGTCCGCGCCACGCGCGACGCCGTCGAGATACTCGCGCGTCTTGCCCGCCTCGTTCGTCGCCTGACAAAAATCCACCGGCCGGCCGACCGCGTCTTCAATGCAATGTCCTGTCGCAGCTTCAAACGCCGGATTCACGAACGTGATGCGGAACTGCACGTCCGTGAGGATGACGACATCGGGAGTCGAATCGATGGCGGCAAGCAGCCGTTGCGTATGAGTCTCCAGACGCCAGCGCCGGCTCGCATCCCGGATCACCAGCAGCCAGCGCCCTTCATCCAGCGGCATCAACTGAAGATCTGCCACGAGGCACGCGCCCTCGACGCAGGTGATGCCGACTGTGCCGACCGTTTCAGTGCGATCCGTCCCGCGCCCCAGAGCTTCACGCAACTGGCTCGCTGCGCCCGGCGCGAGCATTGTAGAGTGAAAGAGAGAAATTCCGTTGGTCACGCCGAACACTTGCGCCGCGCGGCGGTTCACTTCGCAGACCGTTCCGTCGCGATGGCAGACGAGCTGGGCGTCGTCCGAATCCACGAACAGATGCCGCCACCAGGCCGAGTGCGGCGCGGCCGGCACGGCGCTCAAATCTAATTTCGCCAGAGGCTGGGTGGACATCACTTCAACAGTCAACGAGCAGAGATTGATGGATGGGGCTGACGCGATTGTGATTGTTCAGCTTGTCGATGAACGTCTCCGTCAGCCGCTGGCCGTCCGGAATCAGGAGCATTCCGTTGGCGGTATAAATTCCTCGCGCGAGCACCATGCCCGGCACCAGCTCGGACAGCAGGACTTCGCGCTGGCGTCTGGGAACCGTCGCCTGCGGCAGGCAGCGCAAGAGCGCGCGGACCGCCTCCGGATCGAACTTCGTGCCGCGCGCCTGTTTGATCATCTCCAGCGTCGCCGGTGCGTCGGTGCGGCTCCCGGCGTAAGCGATGGCCACGGCCAGGAGACGGCCCAGCCAGGGAATGGCTTCGCCCGCCAGTTGGTCTGGATAACCGGTGCCGTCGAGATGCTCGTGATGCGAACGGATAATGGCGCCCACGCCCTTCAACGGATTCGCAAAGTTCGCCAGCTCTTCGCCAAGAACCGGATGCTGTTGAACGATGGCCCGCTCCGCTTCCGTCAGACTGCCGGGTGAGTCCTCCCATTGCCTGATCAGCTGGCGGGGCACGCCGACCAGCCCGATGTCGTGCAGCCACGCGCTGACTTCGAGCGTCTGCCGTTCCACCGGCGGAAGACTCAGACCCGCCGCAAGAGCGCGGCACAGTTCATAAACGCGCCGCGCCTGGCTGCCCAGCGTCGGATAGAACGTCTGCATGGTCTTGAAACACAGCTCGACCGAATGCTGGAGATTCTCCTGCATGGCCCCGTTCAATCTCTCCAACTGGCCGTTCTGTTCCGCGACCTTCTTCAACTGCGTCTCCAGCTCCCCGTTCAGCTTCGTGAGCTTCTCGTTCATCGCGAGCGTCGTCGCCTGCAAGGTCTGGTTCCGGCAAATCAGCTCATAGCGCTGGACGGCGTTCTTGACCGTGACCAGCAGCTCCTCGCGAAGCCACGGCTTCACGATGAAGCGGTAAATCTCCCCTCGATTGATCGCGTCGATCACCGTCGAGAGGCTGAGCACCGCCGTGATCAGGATGCGCGTGGCATCCGGCTGCATCTCTCTCGCCATGGTCAGAAGCTCCAGCCCCGTGAGCACCGGCATCTGCTGGTCTGTGATCACGACGGAGAACCCCTGTTCCTTCAGCCGCGCCAGCGCCTCGACGGCATTCGGCGCGGTCGTGACGTTGTAGCCCTCGCGCTTCAGCGTGTCGCGGAGCGAGACGAGCACCATGTCCTCGTCATCCACGATCAGGACGTGATGCATGGCGTTGTCTGAAACGTAATTGCCCATGAGTCAAAAGCTCTTTGAATTCTTCGCGGCCTGATCCGCCTTGTCGCCCGCCCGGGCTGGCGGCAGGTCCGCTGACGCTGGCGCGCAGGTTTCCTTCGCCTCCATTTCCGCCTCCGTGAAATCCGCCTGCGGCAGCCAGATGTGAAAGGACGAACCCACGCCTTCCGTGGAATCCACCGTGATCTTGCCGCGATGTTTCTCGACGAACAGGCGCGCGTTGTAGAGGCCCAGCCCTGTTCCTTTGTTCGCAGGCTTCGTGGTGAAGAACGGATCGAAGATGGACGCAAGATGGCGCGGCTTGATGCCGCATCCCGTGTCTTGAAGCGTCAGACGGGCGGCAGGCGGACGTGGCGGCGTTCCCAGCGGATGTTCCAGCGGCGGCAGTTCCGCGAAGCCCGCCGTGCGCAGCACCAGGCGGCCGCTTTCCGGCATGGCATCCACGGCGTTCAGCACGAGACTCAGCACCACCTGCCGCAGCTCCACTACGTCCAGATACACCGGCAGCGCCTCCATCACCAGCTCCACCGCGAGCTGCATCCGGCGTGGGATGATCTTTCGGATGAGGTCCGCAATCTCCGTCGCCACTTCGTTGAGATTGTGGTAATTCCGCTCGCCCGTTTTTCCCTGGTGAAGATTGATGATGCGATGCACGAGATGGCTCGCCTGCTGCGCGTTCCTGCGGATCAACGTGAGTCCGTCGTTGAACTCGTGACCGGGGCCCGCCTGTTCCAGAAAGGTTTCACTGAGCGCATGAATCCCCGCCATCACGTTCCCGAAATCATGGGCCAGTCCCATCGTGAGCACCGAGAGCGTCTCCTTCCACGCGGCGCTGGTCAGCCGCTTCTCCGCAATGGTCTGGCGGGTGACATCCAGCCAGACACCTTCGTAGCCCAGCAACAATCCGCCCCGGCTGACGCTGGCGTGTCGATGCTCGAGCACATACGCGATCCGCCCCGTCTGCACATGGCGGATGCGATACGTGAAGGTGACGGGCTGCCCGGACTGCCGGGCCTGCTTGAACTGCTGGCGAAGTTCCTCCGCGTCGCCTTCATGGACCACGTCCCAGAACAACTGCGGTCGCACGCTCCAGTCCGCGATGGGCAGGCCGGTGAGCTCTTCAATCTTCGGGCTGACAAATCGGAAGCTGAGATCCGAACGCTGGCTGAAGATGACGCCGGGCCAGCGTTCCGTGAGAGTCTTGAGCTGCGCCTCGGCCCGCAGCAGCCGCACGAACATCTGGCGCTGGGCCAGCTCGACCTGAAGATTTTCATTCCACGCCCCTTCCTCCAGATCGGACAGCGGCGGGAGAACCGAGTTCAAGCGCACGCAGGAACCACCGGCGTGTCGTGCCACCTCCAACGAGAACCACTGCGTTCTCTGGACGTCATCACCGGCGCGACGGAGCTTTCGTTCCGCAAATGTTTCCGCGCCATCCCGGCAAGCCGCCACGTCGCTGCTCCAGTCCGGACAACGGACGGACAGCAGCTCCCAAAAGTTCCGGCCCGCGAGGTCGGCAACCGACTGTTCCAGCCAGAGGCCCAGGATCTCGTTGATGCCGGTGATGCCGCCGGTGGAATCAAGCAACGTGCTGCCTCCCTCCAGCCAGTCGCCGCCCACCGTGACCGGACGCGAGAGTGCGGCGTCAGGGTTGGAATCGTGGTCGAAGGATTTTCCTCTTGGCGTCTCCAATGGAAGGTGCGCCCCGGAGTGATTATCGGGAGCGCGGCCTGCGCCGTTGTCGGCATACTCGTTCGTGTTCTCAGCCATCTAGCCGTCCATGCATTTCGCGGACCCACGGTTATCGGAGGGAAAGCTGGTTGCTAAAGGGCAATCAGGAAGAAACTTCCAGAGTCTGGACAGACCGCGCCATCGGCCTTCAGGAATAGGACTGCCAATGCGTGCGGGAGGGAGGGATGTAGGACTTCTGAATCTGCCGAAGATTGCGCTGCGTGCGGTCGAGCGTGTGTTCCTGCTCCTTGGCCTCGCGTCGCTTGGCCTGAAGCAGCGCATCATTCCGGCGCTCCATCAGCATCAGTTCGTCCATCACGGGTCGGAACTGACGTTCGTGAACCTCCGCCTCCACGCGTTCGGAAATCTCAGTGATGCGAGGCTGCAAACGCGCCTTGGCGGACTGGAAATGTTCTACCTGGTCCCAGGCTCCGGCGGTGATGGCTCCGCCCTCTTCCTCCGTCAACAGGCGCCACTGCTGAAACAACTCGCAAAGTTCCTGCGTCGGATTCATGGGCTGAGCCGGGGCAGCGGGGCGGCCCCGTTGGCGTTCGCACTCTGGAGCCGGGCCATCGCATCGGCATCCGCGTTGCCACCGCCCTGCTGAAGCATCTCCGCCCACGCATCGCGCAGCACGGTGGCGTGCTTGATGACTTCCAAAATGCCCGTCTCCGTCTTGCTCACGTTGCTCTCCTGGAGAACACGGTCCAGATAGTCGTAAAGGCCGCGCATCTTCTGTGCGAACTCGCCGCCTTCCGTCATGTTCAGCGCCTGGTTCATCTCATTGATGATCGCCTGGGCGCGCTGGATGTTGTTGTTGATCGTCTCGTTGAATTCCTTCGGATCATCGGAGCCAAAACCCAGCCTGGCCTGCTCCAGGAAACGGATGATTCCGTTGTAGAGAAGCAGGACGATCTGGGCCGGCGAGGCAGTCTGAGTCGCCACCTGGCGATAGGCCTGCCAGGCTTTCATCTGGGGAAACATACGGCGCAGTCTTATGAAGAACCGCCGCCTTCGGATTTCATCTGGATGGCCAGCAGGTTCGAGATCATGCGGATGGTCTCGGGCGGCGGATAATTGACATCCCCGACCAGCTCGGTCGCCCGCCGAACCACGTCGTCGCGGGATTCAGGGGTGTTCTGCAGGGCGGTCGTCAACGCGCGGCTGTTCTCAAAGGCCACCTCATCCTCGGCGGCCTGGGCAGCTCTCTGCTCGATCCGGGCCGCTTGGGGCTTCACAGCTGAATCCAAGTTTCTTAGATGGAAATTTATTTCCATAAGTGTCGTTCTTTCTGGCAGGCATCCGTGTTGCTATTCACGTTGAGTTGTTTATCGGCAGGTCTGCAACAAAGCTTAAATCATCGCGCCGCCACGGCCCGGCCGGGGATGGTCTGCACCACGGCATTCACGGTGTATTCGCCAAACCGGCGCGCGGAAATCATCACGCTGCGCGGGTCCGCCAGCGAGGAGCGCCCGTCCGAATTGTCCTGCGAATACCGGACCGCCGCCGCCGCAACCGAAGGAACACGCGAATCGAACACCTCATCCACGGCCCAGAGAATGCGGGGTTCATCGGCATCGACCAGCTTGAGCCGCCAGCCAATGGCCAGCGGTTCGTAGGCGCGATACAACGTCAGCCGGCTGAACAGGACCGCATCCACCCCATACTTCTCCTTCAGCCGCTCAAAGAATTCCAAGGGCAGCCTGTCCTCCGGATTCCACGCCGTGCGGCCGGACAACAGACGCAGCTCGTCCGCCGAAACAGCGACGAGCTCAAACTTCCGAACGCGGCCCAGTTCACTCATCAGTACCGGCCCCAACGCATCGCGGCCAAACTCCGTTTCCGCATCTTCCGTCAATGAACTCATGGGCAGCACCGCGATCCGGCGGAGAGTGGCCGGCAGAAATGGTTCGTCCAGAAATACGTTCGAGGGCTCGTAGCTCGGAGTCAGCGCCTGGCCAATAAACGGAGTGCTGGCGCATCCGCTGAAGCAAAGAACCGCCATGAAGGCCAGACAACATGCCTGAAGCAAGGCTCGTCCACGGCGGTCCGAAACCGAAGCTCCTAGGCAGCCATCAACCTGAATTGGATCAGTCATTAGAGGCATATCGGAAGAAGATCTGTTCGCTTGAGGAAAATAATCATGAGGCGGACAGGGATAGCTTGGTTTGAACCATGCAGAAGACAGCTCACGCAAAGAGCGCAAGGGCAGAAAGGGAAACTGGATGGATGGCAAGCTGCCTTAACCCACCGTGCCGTGAGGGAAGGAAAGGCTTATGACCATTGTTCTCCTTGCGTCCTTCGCGCTCTTTGCGTGAGTCATCACTCCGACCCGCTGACTCATCCCCGGTTAACCAGTGCTGATCTTGCTCAGGTATTGCAGTTGCGCGTTGATGTTCGACTGCGCCTGCTCCATCTGCACAAAGGTGGCGATCAACCGCTCGCGATTAAGCTGCACCTGGCGTTCCTGCTCGGTGATCTGATCGACCAAATCATCCGCCTGCTTGTCGAGACTGTTCTGCTTGGTCAGGAGCGTGCCGTCCTCGCCGACCGTCCTTTCCAGGAACGCGGCGAGCCCGACGGCAAGACCATCCGTTTCGTTAGTGAAGAGTGACTTCACCTCATTCAGGTTTCCCGAGAGAGCGGCTTCGAGAGCGGCGGGGTCGGAGATGGCCAGCTTGTCGTCCGTTCCATTGCTGGTGATCCCCATGCTCTCCAGCCGCCGAAGCGTGCCCGAGAGCGAGGCGAAGGTGGTGGTCACCATGCGGCGCAAGTCCGAGGCAATGGTGGAGGCTTCACTTTCACCGGCCAAAGTTCCCGCCGTCACTTTGCCAGCAGCGTCGGTGGAGCTCGCCGTGCTGGTTTCGATCAACGCCTGCGCCTTGTTATAGGCTTCCACGAAATCCGTGATGGCGGTCTTGATCGTGTCCGTGTCGCTCGACACTGTGACCGAGACGGCTCCCTCGTCGATGACCGCCACAGACAACCCCTCGATGCCGGAACTGGCCTCCGTGATCGTATTGGAATGACTGGAGAGCTGTCCGCCACCGTTGATGGTGTAGAGCAAATCATCTCCGCGCTGAAGCGTCCCGCCAGAAAGCCCGGTGGCCGCGAGGAAATTCCCGCTGACATCTTCCAGGGCGAAACCCAAATCTCCCGTCACCTTGTTCGTGAGAATGAAACGATCATTCACCGAATCGTAGCCGGCGGTGACGCCTGCGCTGGAATCGTTGATGCGTGAAAGGATGTCGGAGATGGAGTCCGTGCTGTCATCAAAGGTGATTTCAACGCCGTTGACCTTGAACTTCCCCACGCTGCCACCGTCATCAATCGTCGTGCCGAGGTTTGCGGTCGCCAGCGAGCCCGAAAGCTTCGCCGCACCCAAGGCTGAGGAGCTGGTGACTGCGGCTCCTCCGTTGTTGGCAAGCCGGGTGACCTGGAAAAAATTGGAGGTGTCCGTCGCGCTGCCGAGCACGACGTTGGGACCGCCGCTCGTCAGGGTGATGCGGTCCTGGGTCGGATCATACGTTCCCACCACGTCGCCGCCGGTGGCCGCACTGATCTTGTCGAACACGCCCTGCAATGTGTCAGAGGCGGCCACCGTGATCTGCCGCCCATTGATCGTGATGGTTCCGGCCGTAACCGCCGTGGCGAACCCCGCGCTGCTCAACGTCACTCCCGACACGTCGCTGGTGGCACTGAGCGGACTGCCAATGTTGCTCGTCCCGCGCTGGACGGCGGCGGTGGCCAGTTGAGTCACATTGAAATCATAGCTGCCCAGGGCTGCTCCCGCCTCCGCCGTCACGGTCGCCACCTCGTCGTCGGAGGTGACGCCCAGACGCGCGTCAAACAGTGCGTTGTCATTCAGCTCCTTCACCCGGTTTTGCAGGACGCTGAGCTGCGTGTTGACGCTGTCGTAGGCGGACTTGCGAGTCAGGATCGCCTGCTGCTCAGTGTACATCCGGCGCTGAGGCGCGCGCTCGACATTCACGAGCTGGTCCACCAGGGCTCTCCAGTCGAAACCAGAGGCCAGGCCGGAAACTCCTAAATCAATTCCTTCAGGCATAAATCACATTCTCTTCAACTTGCTCAGCAAAGCCTTTGCCAGCGCAGAGGCTTTTTTCAGCTTAAAAGAAAAACTCGGCCGGCACAAAAGCGCCGTCCGAGCTGCTTTCCACGATACGAACTGCGCGCTTATTGGAGAAGCCGCAGGGCGGATTGCGGTGTCGCGTTCGCCTGCGCCAACATCGCCGTGCCTGCCTGGACGAGGATGTTGTAACGGGCGAATTGAGTGCTCTCTTCAGCCACATCGACGTCCTTGATGCGGCTGTTCGCGGCGCTGAGGTTGTCGCGCAGCACGCCCAACTGTTCGTTGGTGTAGTTCAAGCGCGAGATGTTCGCGCCGAGATTGGCGCGGTCTTCAGCGAGCTGGGTAATGGCCGCCTTCACGGTCGTCAACGCCGCTGCGGCACTGGCCGTCGTGGTGACGGACTCGGCATTCAGATCCGTGTACTCGGTCGCGGTGAGGTCCACCGCGTCCATGTCGAACGTGGCGCCGTCGCTGTCTTCCGTGACAGACAGCGTGTTGCTGCCAAACAGGCTGACGCCGTTGAAGTCCTTGTCCGCGACGTTCGCAACGTAGTCATCCAGCTTCTGGAACTCGGAGTCATACAGCGTCCGATCCGCATCCGACTTGGTCACGTCCTGCGCCAAGATGGAGAGTTCAGACATGCGGTCCAGCGCCTTCGACACCTTGCCCAGGAATCCGTCCTGAGTCTGGGAGAGCGAGATGGCGTTGCTCACGTTGCCTTTGGCCGCCCCGATGCGGTTGATCTGTGCATCAAAGCGCATGGAAACAGCCAGACCGGCAGCGTCATCTTCCGGCGAAATAATCTTCGATCCGGAGGACAAACGAGCCAGCGACTTGCTGAGCATTGCTGAGGATTCCGAGAGCTGGCGTGCGCCAGTCTGGGCCGATACGTTAGTATTAATGACCATACAATCTTTCCGTAGATTACCCTTCGTACAGAAGGGCTTTCAGTTAACGACATCCATGCCGCTCGCTGGCCTTTGAACAGAGGCGCCCGCGTATTTCCCCGCCGACCTTAGTGGCTGCCGGCTGCCATTGTCTTGCGACAAGAAATACATCGGCAGATATCTGAAACGGTTAAATGGAAAGACGCGCCTGTCTGCAGGCCGATGCGTCCATCGCCTATTCTACAATGAACGCATTGTGTATTGCCTTAGCACTGGCGGTTCATTACGCATTACACATTACGAATTGCGCACCGCGAATCTTCCACTCCGCACGCCGCATCACGCCGCTCTTCCTGCTGCTGATGCTGGCGGGCCTTCTCGTCTCCTGCGGCCGTCCAGAGCCCAAGGCCGATCTCGTCATCGCCAATGGCGCGGAACCAGGCTCGCTCGATCCCGCCACCGCCAAAGGCCTCGAAGAACTCCGCATCGTCATGGCGCTGTGGGAGGGCCTGATGCGGACCGACCCCAAGACCGCTCTGCCCATTCCCGGCCTTGCTGGACGCCACGAGATTTCGCCCGATGGCCGGACTTACACCTTTCATCTGCGCACCAACGCCCAATGGTCCACCGGCCAGCGCATCACCGCGCATGACTTTGCTTACTCCTGGCTCCGCGTGCTCGACCCCGTCACCGCCAGCGAATACGCCGGCCAGTTGTTCTACCTGAAGAACGCCGAAGCCTACTTCAATCGCACGATCACGAATGCCAACGAAGTCGGCGTGCGCGCGCTGGACGACCTGACTCTCCGCGTGGAGCTCACGAGCCCGACGCCGTTTTTTCTCGGGCTCTGCGCCTTCCAGACGCTCTCCGTCGTTCCGCGCGACATCATTGAGAAACATGGCGATGATTGGATGCGCGTCCGTCCTCTCCCGACCAGCGGCTCGTATCAACTGGAACGCTGGAGCCTGAATGACCGCGTCCGCCTCCGCGCCAATCCTCACTATTGGGACGCCACGAACACGCACTCTCAAGTCGTCGATCTCCTGCCCATCCGCAGCGCCAGCACGGCCTTGAACCTCTATGAAAAGGGCGGGCTCGACATCATCTGGGACAAGGAGCTGATCCCGTCCGAGCTGTATCCCTTTCTCCGCACCAACGAAGCCAGCCGCACGCATTTCCATTCATTCAACTACCTGGGCACCTACTTCCTCCGCTTCAACACCACGCGCAGGCCGCTCGACGATCCACGCGTGCGCCGCGCCTTGACCATGTGCGTCGATAAGCAGCGGCTCGTGGATAAAATCTTGAAGACCGGCGAAGCCATTGGCTCGCACTTCGTCCCGCCCGGCACGGCGAACTGCCGCTCGCCCGAAGGGCTTCCCTATGATCCGGAAGGCGCGCGGCAACTGCTCAAGGAGGCTGGATTTCCCGGCGGCCAAGGCATGAGGACCATCGAATATCTTTTTGAATCCGTCTCCGGAGGCGGCTCCGTCCACTCGAAGATCGGCGTCGAGCTCCAGCAGATGTGGCAGCGCGAACTCGGCATCAAGGTCGAGCTGCGCCAGATGGAGAAGCAGGTTTACCTCAGCGCCCAGCGCTCGCTCGATTACGATGTCAGCCGCAGCACTTGGATCGGTGATTACAATGATCCGAACACCTTTCTCGACCTCTACCGCTCCAACAACGGCAACAACCGGACCGGCTGGAAAAACCCGCGCTACGATCAGCTCATGGATCAGGCCAGCCTGCTGACCGATCTCAAGCAGCGCGCCGAACTCTTGCGCCAGGCCGAGTCCATCCTCGTGCGCGACGAAGCCCCCATCGCGCCGCTCTACTACTTCAGCGGCTTCAATTTCCACGACCCGGAACAAGTCTCGGGCATCTACGGCAACGTGCTGGACAGCCATCCGATCAACGCAATCCGCGTCCATAGGCCAGTGAAGCGATGACGAGCCGCCTATGTTTTTCCTGAAGCGCCTCCTCTTCCTCATCCCGCTCCTGCTCGTGATCAGCTTCCTCGCGTTCGTCCTCATGCGGCTCGCGCCTGGCGGACCGTTCGATTCCGAGCGCGCCCCCGCCTCCCCGGAGATCGAGCGCGCCATTCGTGCCAAGTATCGGCTCGACGAACCCCTGCTCACACAATACGGGCATTACCTCGCGGACCTTTCCAGAGGTGACCTCGGACTCTCGACCAAGTATCGCAATCACACCGTGAACGACATCATCGTCAGCGCATTGCCCGTTTCGTTGACGCTCGGCGGGCTGGCGTTCTTCTTCGCGCTGGTCCTTGGCATTCCGTGGGGCGTCGTGATGGCCGTGCAGCGCGGACGCTGGGGCGATTACTTCTGGGGCCTGCTCTCGCTGCTCGCCGCGTGCATTCCGGCGCTGGTCCTCGGGCCGCTGCTCGTGCTGAGCCTCGCGGTGAAGGCCGGCTGGTTTCCGGTCGCGCTCTGGGAATCTCCACTTCACGTCGTCCTCCCGACACTCACGCTCGGACTGCTCTTCGCCGGCAAGGTCGCACGCCTCGTCCGCGAGAGCATGACCACCACGCTGCAATCCGAGTTCATCACCGCCGCCCGGGCGAAGGGCTTGAGCGAATCAGCGATTCTGATCAACCACGCCCTGCGCCTCGCGCTGCTGCCTGTCATCTCCTTTTCCGCCCCGATGCTGGCCGACTTGCTGACGGGATCGTTCGTCGTGGAAACCATCTTCCAGATTCCCGGCCTCGGCGTCTTCTTTATCAACAGCTCGCTCAATCGCGATTATCCCCTGCTGATGGGCCTTGTCCTCCTCTACGCCGCGATGCTGCTCCTTCTGAATCTCGTCGCGGACATTCTCCTGGCGAAGCTCGACCCTCGCGTGAAGTACGAATAGATGACACCCAACCAACGAGCTCAACTGCGCTTCCGCCGAAACAAACCCGCGACGATCAGCCTGTTCTTCCTCGCTGCGGTGATCCTGCTCGTCGTGTTCTGGCCGTGGATCGCACCGTACTCTTGGGAAACCATTTCCGACGCCCAGTTCCAGCCTCCCTCGTGGAAGCACTGGTTCGGCACCGACGTTCACGGACGCGACCTGCTCACACGCGTCTTCTTCGGGGCGCGCGTGTCGCTGCTCGTCGGTGTCGTGGGTGCGGGCGTTGCCTTCGTCATCGGCGTCACCTGGGGCGCGGTGTCCGGTTACGTCGGCGGACGGCTTGATGGCCTGATGATGCGCTTCGTGGATGTCCTCTATTCGCTTCCCTCGATCATTTTCGTCATCGTCCTGCTCACCACGTTGAAGGATGGCGCGACCAAATGGCTGACCCTCACGGTCGGCGCGAAGGCCGCCGCCCATGCGCCGATGCTGCTCCTCTTCGCCGGACTCGGCGCCGTCTCGTGGCTGACCATGGCGCGCATTGTCCGCGGACAAGTGCTCGCCTTGCGCCACCGCGCATTCGTGGATGCCAGCCGTTCACTCGGCGCGAGCCATGCGCGGATCATCTGGCGTCACATCCTCCCGAACGTCTGGGGCATCGTCATCGTTTACCTCACCCTCACCGTGCCGTCGGTCATCCTCTACGAATCGTTCCTCAGCTATCTCGGCCTGGGCATCCAGCCGCCGATGGCCAGTTGGGGTTCGCTCGTGGCGGAAGGCGCGGGCCAGCTCAACCCCATCCGCATCTACTGGTGGCTGCTCGTCTTTCCCTCGGTCATGCTCGTCACGACGCTGCTGGCGCTGAATTTCCTGGGAGACGGCCTGCGCGACGCCTTCGACCCAAAAGGACAGAGCTAGTTTTCAAACTTTAACCTTGAGCCGGAGGCCGTCGTTTGGCTTAATCCGGTTCCCTTTTAAGCGGGATCGTGTTGGTAGGTTATCCAAGTGGCTAAAGGGTGCAGACTGTAAATCTGTCGGCTCACGCCTTCGATGGTTCGAATCCATCACCTACCACCATCTTCCGCCCGCAGGTCCTCCTCTCCTCCCCATCCTAATCCCATTCTCATTCAGACACCCTACGCGAGGCGGGCCGACGTTTCTGACAGGATGAACAAGATTATCAGGATGGGAAGGAGCCGCTTGAACACCAGGTTTCCTGCCCATCCTGTCTAGCCCAGCGCCCAGCCCGGCTCAATCTCCGCATCCAACGACGTCGCGGCCGCGTCCTTCAGCAGCTTCCGTTCGGCCAGCACGCCAATCATCGCGGCATTGTCGGTGCATAAACTTCGTTCCGCCAGACGCAGGGCGAAACCCTCGCGCTGACACGCCTTATCCAATTCCGCGCGCAGCGATCGGTTGCACGTCACGCCGCCGGACGCCGTCACGCACTTCACGCCAAGGCGACGCGACGCGCGAATCGTCTTCGTGACCAGCGTCTCCACAATCGCCGCCTGCACGCTGGCGCAGATGTCGCGCAGCGACTGCGCGTCCTCCAGCAAGGCGGGATTCTTCTGCAAGAAATAGCGCACGGACGTCTTCAGGCCGGCGAAGCTGAAGTCGTCGTTCGTTTCACGCAGGAGGGGGCGCGGAAAGGCGTAGGCGGCAGGATTTCCTTCCGCCGCGAGCCGGTCCATTTCCGGTCCGCCCGGATACGGCAGCCCGATGAGCTTCGCGACCTTGTCGAAGCATTCGCCCGCGGCGTCATCGAGCGTCGAGCCGAGGACGGCGTGCTCCAGCTCCGCGCGCACATGAACAAGCATGGTGTGCCCGCCGCTCACGATGAGCGAGACGTTCGGCTGAAAGCTGGCGAAGTCAGCCACCGGCGGATTCCCTGAAATCCATGGCGAGTAAAGATGCGCCTCGTGATGGTTCACGCCCACGAACGGCTTGCGCAGGGCGAAGGCAAAGGCCTGGGCGGCCTTGAACCCAATCATCAGCGCGTTCGGCAGACCGGGCCCTTGCGTGGCGGCCACGGCGTCGAGCTGGTCTGCGGTGACCTGGGCGGACTGGAGTGCGGCCTCCGTCACGGGCATCCAGTTGCGCAGGTGCTCGCGCGTCGCCAGTTCCGGCACGACGCCGCCATACTCGGCGTGCAGCTTGATTTGCGAGGAGACGACGTTGGCGAGCACGCATCCATCGCGGATGACCGCCGCGCTGGTTTCATCACAGGACGTTTCGACGGCGAGGAGGATCATGAAGCCGAAGGTTGAGGGGATGAATGCCAGTCGTTAAACACGCCGCGCAGGCTAGGCCACAACGCAGGTTCGGGTCAACGCGCTGACGCCGTTTACACCCACCATCGGAATTGCGGAGACGTCCATAGCGCCCCGCTGGGGCTTGGAGATTTCTGAGGGCGTGAGGGCTCCAAACATCGTATCCCTACCGGACGAACACCGAACGCTCCCTTGTTCTCCAAAGCGTGGGCAAAATCCATGGCTCCAAGTAGCGCAAAGCGTCTTGGACTGCGCCGGTGCTCCGGCGCTTTTTCTATGGCGGATAGACAGTGACGGGCGGCTCCAAAAGCGGCGCAGCAGCGCACGCAGTCCAAGACGCTGACGCGCAGACGACATCGGTTTGGCTCTCCGCCCGCCACTTTCAAACACCCCCGATGCTCCCTGTCGCCCTTGACTGTTCACGCGCTGATTCTTCATTCTGGCGGCACAGCACATCAACCATTCGCACGATCACCTGCCATGAAACCAGACGCTCCATCGCCTTCGTCCAACGCCTCGTCCGCCGCCATCTCGAAGCCCCATTCACGCCGCGCTTTCCTCCAAGGCGCAGGCGCGCTGGCGGGAGTTGCGGTCGTCGGCCTGCCTGGTCTCGCCCGCGCGGCTGACCCAAAACCCATCCAGGGTTTTGAGAAGGCGGCGGATGATCCGAACGCCTCCAAGAACTGGCAGCCCGTGTCCGACCGCAAGATTCGCGTCGGCCTCGTGGGCCACGGCGTCTGCCAGTTCGGGGCGGCGTTCGGCTTCCAGGATCATCCGAACGTGCAAGTCGTGGCCGTGAGCGATCTGCTGCCGGACCGCTGCGCCGCGATGGCCAAGGCCGCCCGCTGCGCGAAGACGTATCCGTCCCTCGAAGAGCTGGTGAAGGATGATTCCATCGAAGCGGTGTTTGTCGCGACGGATGCGCCGAGCCACGCGCAGCATTGCATCCAGGTGTTGCAGCACGGCAAACATGTGGCCAGTGCGGTGCCAGCCATGTTCGGTTCGCTCGAAGACGGCGCGAAGCTCCTCGCGACGGTGAAAATGAGCGGGCTGAAATACATGATGTTCGAGACGTCCGCCTTCCACGAAGACCTCACGGCGATGCGGCGGCTTTATCAGGCCGGTGCCTTGGGGAAACTCATCTATGCCGAGGGCGAGTATTATCATTACATGGAAACGCCCATCGACTCCTTCAAGGGCTGGCGCGTCGGCCTGCCGCCGCAATGGTATCCCACGCACTCGAACGCCTATTACAACTGCGTGACGGGCGGCAGCTTCACGGAGGTTTCCTGCCTGGGCATTCCGAACCGTCTCGAACAGTTTCAGGCGAAGAACAATCCGTACAAGAACACCTTCGGCACGGAAATCGCGCTGCTCCGCACGAGCGAAGGCGGAACGGCGCGCATGGCGGTGAGCTGGGACACGCCGGGCCTCGGCGGCGAGATGGGACGCGTACGCGGTCAACGCGGATCGTTCTACGGCAAGTATGAGGGGTTTGAAAAGACGTTGCCTGACACGCGGCGTCCTGCGCTGCCACCGGGCCTTGCGGCGGGCAGCCACGGCGGTTCGCACGGCCAGCTCACCAATGAATTCGTGACGGCCATCCTGCAGGATCGCGCGCCTCTCGTGGACATCACGATGGCGCTGAACCTCACTGCGGCCGGCATCGTCGCGCATCAATCGGCGCTGAAGGGCGGCGAATGGCTGAAGATTCCGCAATTCAAGGTGTGAGCGCGCTCCAGCGGAGCCGCTGCCAAAGGGTCACACCACGACGTTTCTCATGCTGAGCGACACGGTCAAACAGAAGCCCGCATCCTCTGGTGCGGGCTGTGATTCTCCACGCGAGGCTTCGGACCTCATCGCAGGACAGATTGTGTCGTCGATCTATTTCTGCTGATAAGCCTGCTTCAACTGTTTGATGTCCAGCTTGTCCATCTGGAGCATGGCCTGCATGACGCGGTTGGATTTTTCGCCATCCTCGTCGTTCAAATATTTGCCCAAGATCGGCGGAACGATCTGCCACGACAGGCCGAACTTGTCCTTGGAGCCAGCCACATCTCGATTTCTTGCCGCCAGCAGAAAGCTTCTCCCAGAAGTAATCGATCTCCTCCTGCGTCTCGCAGCTCACGAAGAGCGAGATGGCTTCCGTGAACTTGAACTGCGGCCCGCCGTTCAGCGCGTAGAACTGCTGGCCATCGAGCACAAAGGTCGCGGACATCGGGGAGACGCTGACAATCTTCGAGTTCCTGAAGATGGACGTGTAAAATGTTGCGGCCTCCTCGGCCTGGCCGTCGAACCACAGGAACGGAGTGACCTTTTGCATGAGGTTTTGCTTTCAGCGTTTCGCCAAGCAAGGGCTGGCGAATCGAACATGCGCGAGAGGATGAAGGGGCTGTTTATGGTGCCACAGTGATCATCCAGCCCAGGCCGAAACGATCCGCCACCATGCCGAAACGTGCGGACCAAAAGGTTTTCGCCAATGGCATCCGCACCTGACCACCGTCGGCGAGCGCGGCGAAGACGCGGTCCGCCTCGGCCTCGTTCGCGACCGAGAGTGAAAGCGAAAAGCCTTCAAAGCCGGGAGCTTCAGTTGAACATCCGTCGGAGGCCATCAGCGTGGTCGAGCCAATGCGGAAACTGGCGTGCATGATCTTGTTCTCAGAGCCGGGAGGGACCATGCCGGGCTGACACGGTTCGGGGCTGTCCTTGAAGCGCATCATCATGATCACCTCGGCGCCGAGCGCCTTGCGGTAGAATTCGATGGCCTGTTCGCAACGGCCGTTGAAGAAGAGATAGGGTTGGACGAGGTGAGTGTTGCTGGTCGTGCTCATGGTTTTGTCAGCAGTTCGTTTTCATCATTACGACGAACGAGGTGCGCGGTTCAGGACATCGGATTGCGTCGCAGTGGAATGAGCGCGCGCAGCCGGGGCTCGCGCAGGTAAAGCCCGCCCCAGAGCAGCACGCCAGGAATGACCGGGGCCAGGAATGGATCGCCCACGCGCAGGTGGGTGAGAATCGCGCCGCCGAGATAGCCGGTCAGCAGGATCGCGCCAAGCACCGAGGTGCGGGGAATCACATAAACGACCGTGCAGGTCAGCTCGAGAATTCCCAGCCCGAGTGCGAGGCTCACTGGAAGGCCGAGATGATTGAAGCCTTCGGCGAGACTGGGAGGATTCATCAGTTTCATTACGCCGCTGAAGACCAGCATCAGCACCGGCAGGCCGCTCATGATGTAGCCGGCCCAGCGCACCTTCTTCGAGACGGCGGCGGGCGTAGAGGTGGAAGACATGGAGTTTCTTTCTCAGGCTTTGACGATGGTCTTGAACCCGCCGTAGAGCATGCGGCTGCAATCGAACGGCGTGTTCTCCGGGTCACACATGGCGGCGATGCGCGGGTCATTCATGATCTTGGCGTTGACGCGGTCGCGGTGAGCGCGTGATTTGTAAACGATGTAGGCGAAGACCACGGTTTCGCCGGGCTTGGACTTGATGCCGCGCGGAAAGGGCATGGCCATCTTCGAGTCGAGGTCGTCCCCGACGCATTCGCGATATTCCAGCGCGCCAAGTTCGCGGAAAATCTTGCTGGCCTTCAGCGCGATGCGCCGATAAACCGCGACGTTTTCTTTTTTGAGAGGGAGGACAAATCCGTCCACGTTATGAGCCATGACTTGTTTTCCATTGGTGTCCTGATTGAGCGGTTAAAGTCTGGCGTAGAGGGAGCGCAGCTGGAGCAGGGCTTGCGCAAGCGGGGTGGGACGATGCCAGTGGACTCGCAGCCAGCGGATGAGCTTGTACGTCGCCTG
>Ga0163153_10001147_pt1 | contig 42718 bp, 34 predicted proteins | sample OliLakLV19MP6IB1_FD_148629 | JGI IMG/M metagenome (GOLD analysis project Ga0163153, IMG submission 148629) | Freshwater microbial mat bacterial communities from Lake Vanda, McMurdo Dry Valleys, Antarctica - Oligotrophic Lake LV.19.MP6.IB-1 | ecosystem: Environmental > Aquatic > Freshwater >... | reverse complement strand
CGTGCCGGCGATGTTCTGGAGTGCTACAAGACGGTGACGGTGGCCCGCGGATGATCATGTTCCCCCGACGCCCCCGACGCCCCCGACAGTGGATCATTGGAATCGGATCGACTTCGGCCTCCCGAGCGGGGTCGAAGTCGTGAGCCATCGACCCGAGCAGGTCAGCTCGCTCATCCGCAAGACCGTGCAGGAGTCGATCTCGCGCGGCCTGAATGATCCGCGCATCCGCGGGCTGGTCTCGGTGACGCGGGTCACCGTCGATCCGGACCTCTCCGAGGCCCGGTTCTCGATCTCGGTTCTTCCCGAGAAGGATGGCAAGCTCGCGGTACAGGGGCTCCAGAGCGCCGCAGGGCTGCTTCAGAAGCGACTCCGCGAATCGCTGTCGCTTCGTCGCGTACCCCGACTGGTGTTTCTGCTCGACGATTCGCTCAAGCGCCAGGCCGAGACCGAGGCGGCCATTCCCCGGGGTGACGGTGGCGTTCCCGCCTCGGATGTCAGCACTCCCCCGAACCCAGCCAACTGAAGCAACCCCGTGAACGCCCCCAAGCTCGCTGCACTTCTCAAGAAGCACCCCTCCGCGGTCTCGGCCACGCTGCCCGAGTCCCTGGCCACGCGCGATCCGATTGCGGTGCTCGTCTACTCCTTCCTGCTCTGGGAGGCGAACACGCCGATGGCCCTCGAGGCGTTCGAGCGCTTCACCGCGATGACCGTCGACATGAACGATCTGCGGGTGTCGCTCCCGGCCGACATCGTGGCCACGCTCGGCCCGCGCTATCCGCTGGCGGAAGAGCGGGCCCTTCGACTCAAGGCCACGCTGAACGACATCTTCCGCCGCGAGCACGCGGTGCGACTGCCGCCTGCCGCAGCGGGCAAGCGCGACATCCGCGCCTATGTGGAGAGCCTCGAGGGAATCGTGGCCCCGTTCGTGGCCACTCGAGTGATGCTCCTGTGCTACGGCGTGCACGGCGTTCCCGTCGACGAACGAACTCGTGAAGTCCTCATCGAGGCCGGCGTCTTCGAGCCCAAGGCCGATCAGCAGGAGATCAGCAACGTCCTCTCGCGGCACGTGAAGGCCGAGCAGTCCGAGCAGACCCATCTCGACCTGCAGGCCTGCGTCGATCAACTGCCGGTTGCGAAGCCGGTGAGCAAGCCAGACCCGAAGCCAGACCCGAAGCCAGTCCCGAAGCCAGACCCGAAGCCAGTCCCAAAGTCAGCCGCGAAGCCAGCCGCGAAGCCCCCGCCGGCCGCGGGCGTCAAGCCGATTGCGAAGTCCGCCAAGGCGGAGCCCGCTCCGGCGGCGGCAAAGCCGAACCCCAGGGGGACCGCGGCAAAGGGCGAACCCGCCAAGAAGGCCCGCGGCGGGAAGGGATGACCCTTGTGGCGATCCGCCCCGGCACAGCGATTCGGGTGCTCCTCGCCACCAGCGTGACGGCACTCTGCATTGCCGGCACGGGCGGCGGGACCGTGAGTGCGAACTCACCGGGACGACCAATGGTGGTCCGCCCTGCGGTATCGAGCGAGTCCGGTTCGATCAACGCACCTCCTGATCCGGCTCATGGCGTGGCTCCCGATCCGCCTCCTGATCTCGAAGACGTCGTCCTCAGACGGAGGCGCACCGACGACCCGCGGGCCTGGCTCTCACTCCCCGACGTCGCGCCGATCGAGTCGCTGCCCTTCGCCACGCCGGCGCCGCGGATGCCCGGTGGCGCCACCGATGAGGCATCGGCCGAACGGGCCAAGGCTGCCGGCCTCGAGGCCATCGAGTTGAATCGCTCGCTGGTGGCCATCACCGAGCTCGAGAAGGCCCGGGCTCATCGGCCCGATGACGAGGTCGTCCTGCGCGGCCTCGCTCGGAGTTACTTCAGCCTCGGAAACGCATCGCGAGCCATCGACGACTACCGACGCCTGCTCGAGGTGGCTCCGAACGATCGCGAGGCGCTCCATTTCATCTCGCTGTCGCTCTTCAATCGACGCATGCCTGCCGCGGCGCTCACCGCCCTCCTTCGACTCGATCGAGAGGTGAATGCGGCTGCCGACGATCAGTCGCCGGGTGCCCCGACTGCGGTCGAGCGAGTCGTCGTCCCGGTCCTGCTCGCGGCGGCGCTTCGTCAGACCGGCCACGATCGCGCCGCAATTGCGGCCATGCGTCGGGCCCTCGATCTGTTGGCGTCCATGCCGGTGCACGATCGCCCGACCCAACCCAATCAAGCGTCACGAAACGATGCCCAGACGGTGATGCAGCGGCAGTTCGCCGATATCGCTCGCGAACAGGGCGAATCGTGGATTGCAGTCGGCGATGGCCACGCTCGGCTCGGGGAATGGACCGAGGCGCTCGACGCGTACGCGACAGCGACGGAGGGCGATCCATCGCAGCTCGATCAGGTCCGCGCCCGGCGAACCTTCGTGCTGCTGATTCTCAAACGGAGTGATGACGCCCTGGTCTCATGGCTCGGCGGGCTCCCGGAGGACCGGGCAATCGGGGCCCGCGAATCGCGGGAGGCGACGTGGCTCGCCGAAGCCAGCGGCGACGCCGCCGCGGTGGCGCGGGCCCTCAAGCGAGCGGGAGAGACCGAATCACGTCCCGGGCTCCTGCGGCTCTCGGCGATGCTCCTTCCGGACGAGGACGCGGCGGCGCTGCGCCTCGAACTCCTGCGCAAGCTTCCTGGCGATGCCCTCCTGGCTCGGGCTCTGATCCTCGGAACACGAGACGTCGCAACCGTGATCCCCGCAACGGGGCGCGCAGGAGCCGAGGGAGACGGCGCTGACGACCTCTTGGAGCGAGCGGCGCATCGGGCCCTGAGCCTCATCGACGAGGGATTGATTGCACCGGAGGTTGCCGCGACGCTCCTCGCCGAAGCGCCAGCCAGGCCTGCGGCGCTTCGCCACGCAATCGAGACGCTGGGGGCGCTTCCGACCCACGCAACCTCGCCGAAGAGCCGCGCGAATGCAGCGGCCCTCGTGACTGCGATCCTCCTTCGCCTCGGCGCACCCGGTGACGCATGGCGCCACGCCCTCGCCGCCCGCGACGACGCGACGTTGACTCCGCATCGTGTCGCGGTGCTCCGAGCCCAGCTTGCCGCCGCTGCGGCGCTCGAAGAGCACTCCCTGATCGCCGAGGCCCTGGGGTGGAGCGATCCCGCGGCGGGAGAGTTCATCGCGAGCGGCCTCACCATCGGGCCCGTCGAGCCTGAACTCATCGGCGCGGCCGCGGCCGCCCTGATCCGGGTGCGCGAGTCGAATGCCGCAGAACGGGTGCTGGCCCAGGTGCTGACCCAGGTGCACGGCCGGGGGATGGCAGCCATCGAACCCGATGCCATCGAGACGCTTCCCGCCGCGGAGCGGGCCCAGCGTGCATCCACCTGGTTGGAGATCGCAGAGGCCTGGCTCGACGTCGCCGATTCCCGGGCCGACAGTTCGGTGCGCAGCGCCCTTGCCGGACGACCTGGGCTGCCGCGCAGCACCGATTGGACCGCGGCGCTCGAGGGGGCCAGGGCTGCGGCCGAAGCAGTGCTGCGGTTCGAGCCCAATCACGCCGGAGCCACGCGGATATTGATCGAGGCCATCGGCGTCGGAGTTCATGCCGGGATCGCGCCGACCCAGCCCGTGCAGGCGCGGCTCGACCAGCTCCGCGAGCGCTTCCGCAATCAACCTCAGTGGAGTGCCGTCCGCGAGGATTGCGCGGTGGTCTCGGAAGCCGCAGCGGGACGGTGGAACGAGGCGTGCCGCCGCATGGCCCTGCTGGTCGAGGAGCGGCCGCAGGATCGCCGACTCCTCTCGAGGCTCACCAACCAATGGCCTCGGCGCGGTTCACCGGACGACGCCTGCGACTGGTTCCGCGGCCGCGTCGAGCGGATGCCATCGAACGCTCGAGGCGTCGAGGGATACGTCGCGTCGCTGATTGCCCGGGGCGACACCGTTCGTGCCCTCGAGTGGCTCGAGGATCGTGTCGCTGGCGACCCCCAGGATCAGGTCGCTGGCGCACTCCTCGAAGCCCTGGAGTGGTCGGCGGGCCGCGGCGGCTCGGCGGCGCAGCGGGCCGAGTTGCGACTACGACAACGACCGGCGGCGCCCATGCGGGAGCTGAGTCTCGCCCAGCTTGCATGGCAGCGGGGGCGACCCGACGAGAGTCTCTCCATCCTTCAATCGCTCGAGGGCCACCGAGTCTCACGGCGCGAGTGGGCTGCGGCGGTCGACCTGCTGGATCGACTCGAACCGCCGCCCGACGGCAGCGCTGAGCTGCTGCTTCAACTCGTGGATCGTCTGCTCGAAGCGCCCACGGTGACGAGGCCGGGGGTAACCGGGCCCGGCGTGACCGGGCCGAGCGGAGAGGGCGATCTGCGCCCGGAGACGCTCAGTGCCGCGGTTGTCGCGGAAGTGGCCGTCGGTTCCGGCCGTGCGGCAATCGATCGACGGGTCTCCTCCCTCGCCCGCCTCGTCAACGGCACCATGAGCAGTGCCGAGGAAGCCGCGGTCTGGATCGAACTGGCCCAGGCCCTGGTCGATGCGCAGCGGCCCGAGGTGGCCGGCGACGCGCTGCGTCGGCGCCTCTTTGCTGAACCGCGTCTGGAGCGCGGCGAATGGATGGCGCTCGCCGACGCCGCCGCAACGGCAGATGTCGCCACCCGTGACCCCGCTCGCACCCGCGCGTTTCTTCGCGAGGTCCTGCCGCAGCGCTCCGAGACGGGCTGGCCGGAACTTCCCGAGCTGCCGCCCGACGGCAGCGTCGGGAGCGAAGCCCTCGTCTTCCTGAGCGGCCGCTGGACTCTGCTGCTCGAGACTGATGGCGCCATTGCCCTGCTCCGCCATGCCATCGACCTGGACTCGCAGCATGGCATGGCCCTCAACAACCTGGGATACGCCCTGCTCGAGCGGGATGGACCGACCGACGAAGTGGTCACGATGATCGAGCGCGCCGCGGCGCTCGTCCCAGGGTCGGCCAGCGTCATCGATTCCCTGGCGTGGCTGCGCTTCCGACAGGGACGCATCCACGACGATGCCGCGGGTCCGACGGACGGACGCGGCGCCGCCACGCTGATCAAGAGGGCTGTTGCCCTGGCGGGAAACGACCTGTCGCCGGAACTGCTCGATCACGCCGGCGATGTGGCCTGGGTTTCGGGCAATCGCGAGGATGCTCTGGTCTCGTGGCGCAGGGCGGTTGCCCTCGTCGACAGCGACTTCCCTCGGGCTTCGACCGTGAATGCTCTCGAGCAGCATCAGCGCCAGGCGTTCGGCCTCGTCGTGGCCGACTCGCGCGAGATCTGGGACGAGTCGTACGGTCGGCCGCGGGAGCGTGCCCGCCGCAAGATCGAGCAGGTCGAGCAGGGGCTTGATCCGCTCTGAAGCTCAGACACTCACTTCACCTTCACCCCTTCAAGACCCAATTCGGAACGAGCCGAGACCCGTGGCTGGACATAGCGCCTGGAAAAACATCAAGCATCGCAAGGCCAAGCAGGACAAGGTCCGCGGACGCGCCTGGACCAAGTGCAGCCGGGCCCTGATCGTCGCGGCTCGCAACGGTGGCGCCGATCCCAACTTCAACCCGTCGCTGCGCCTGGCAATCGACGAGGCCAAGGCCGCGAACATGCCCCGCGACACCATCGAGAAGGCAGTCAAGAAGGGAGCGGGGGATCTCGAGGGCGTCTCCTACGAGCAGGTTCGTTACGAGGGGTATGGCCCGGGCGGCGTGGCCATCCTGGTCGACTGCCTCACCGACAAGGTCACCCGCACGGCGCCGGATCTTCGGGTCGTCTTCGAGAAGAACGGTGGCAATCTCGCAAAGCCGGGGGCGGTGGCCTTCTCGTTCGAGTCCAGGGGCGTGCTCCTGATCGAGCGCGGGGCGACCGACTCGGACGGCCGGATTCTGGAGGAGGATCGGATCATGGAGCTGGCGTTGGAAGCCGGGGCCGATGATGTCGTGGCCTCGGAGAACGGCTGGGAGATCACCTCGACACCGGCCGAATTCCTTCGCGTGAAGGACGCGATCGGGCGAAGCGGCATCGAATTGACCTCGGGTGAGGTGGCGATGATCCCGCTCACCAGCGTCGCCTGCGACGAGTTCCAGAGCACCGCGGTGCAGAAGCTGCTCGATGCCCTCGAGGAGAATGACGACGTTCAGAAAGTCTGGCACAACGGCGAGCTGGTGTGAGCGAGAGCGCGTCGGGCCTCGCAGAGGACCGCAACATGATCAGACTCCGACACACGATCGTCTTCACGGGGAAGGTGCAGGGCGTGGGCTTTCGAGTCACCGCTCGGCAGATTGCCCTGCGCTACGCCGTGTCCGGATGGGTTGGGAATGAGCCCGACCGCTCGGTGACGTGCGTGGTCGAGGGGAAGCGCGAGGAACTCGAGCGGTTTCATCGGGCCGTCATGGACGCCCTGCACGGATACGCGCGGGACTCGTCGGTCGTCGAGTCTCCGGCCACCGGCGAGTTCGATGGCTTCGAGATCCACCGCAGCGGCGGACCCAACTGACGGGCGCGCCGTTCGTCCGCCCGCCCAACGCCCTCAGCGCAGGGCCCGCACTCCGTCGCGAACCTCGCGCAGGGCCAGCACATGTGCCTGCGACCACGAGCAGACCGGCTGAGTGCCCACGGGCCGGTCGGGTCCAGCACCATGGAGTTGGGGGAGTTGAGGGAGTTGGTGGAGTTGAGGGCGATCGAGATGGCGTTCGTCACCGAGCCCGGCGCCGGTCGACTTTCTCACCCGCTGCAGAATCCGATCGCGGATTCCCGCGGCGTCGGCCATTCCCTCGATCAGGGCCACATGCGAGGCGCTGCCGCCGGCCTGGGGCATCGAACTGCCGCCGCCGGCGGTCTGCACGACCACATCGGCGATGCCGAAGAAGCGCTGCAGCGGTCCCTGACTCACGGTGACATTCTGAATGTTCTCGAAGGTGATGGTCACCTCGTTGATGACCCAGATGCCGCGGCGGATCCGCAGGCTTCGATTGCTCATCGCGTACCACGTGGTGTCGTAGCGAAGGTGGAGTGCCACGTAGACGAAGATGTCCGGCACGATGGCCAGGATCAGCGCCGGAACTGTCAGCACCACTCCGAGCGGCACGGAGATGGTCAGCACCACGATCCACAGAAAGAGGATCAGGACATCGGGAATCCACATCAGCATCCAGAACCAGAACTTCAAGTACCGCAGGAAGTTCCTGGACGGCTGAAACGCCTCCGCCACGACGCCCGGATCGCAGGGCAGTTGCGGCGGCTCGGTCGGCACCTTGAAGACGCCGGTGAGAACCTGCCACACTGCGCGGTAGATCGGCACCGCCAGCGTCTCGGTCAATCCGCTGCGCTCGGTGGTCATGACGTCCTCTCCGCTCGTGCGGAACGAAGCGAACGCAGCTCGTCGCGAATCTCATGGAGCAGAGCGAGGACTTCATCGTCCGGGCTCGAGCCGGGCGTGGTGCCTGCGAGACTCGCCCCATTCCCCAAGTTCGGCGATGCCGGCGCACCAGCGGGGGCGCTCGATCGGTCCACGTGCTCCTGTCCCGCACCGCTGCCGCGCATGCGTCGATAGAGCCAGTCGCGAAGCTCGTCGGGATTGCGGATTCCCTCGATGGTCAGTTCAGGAGTGGAACTTCCCGAGGCGGTCTGGATCGAGACGGTGGTGAGTCCGATCCAGCGCTGGATGAGCCCGCGGGAGACGTGAATGTCCTGGATCCGCCGATAGGTGAGGTAGGTCTCGCGTTTGAACAGGAGCCCCACCGACATGCCCACGCCTTCGTCGTCAAAGCGATACCGAAGGGTGGTGTAGCGGATCCAGAGCGGGATGAAGATGATTGGGAAGAAGATCAATCCGAAGAGCGACTGGATCGTGTAGTAGCGAAGGAGGAGTTCGTCCGGCCGTTCGATCGTGCGCGGATCGAACGCCGAGGCGGGTGGAGTCCTGATTGCCCTCTCACCCGAATGGCCCGATGGGCCCGCTGGACCGGGCATGGCTGAATTCGACACGGATCGCCTCCTCTGGTGCGTCGCCGATCCCTCGAGAGCTTGGACGATCCCACCGATCCTCGGCCGGAACTCATAGGGATTCGATCCGCGACGATTGACGGAGTGTCGGCAGAAAGCACGGTCGCGTCCACCCGCCTGCGGCGTACCCTCGACCCCGTCGCGGAGTTCCATGCCAAACAAGCCCAATTCCGCCCGTCGCCCCAACAGCCCGCGCCGCGCCAAGCGGACCGCCGCTCCACAGCGAGGTCCCGTCCCCGTCACCGATCTCTCGGTGGCCTACGAGGACGATCAGGTCATCGTCGTCGACAAGCCGGTGGGCATGCTCAGTTCGGTCGATCCCGAAGAGCCCAGTCCGACGCGGGCCCCCAATGCATTCGATCTGGTGAAGAGCCGGGTCCGCGAGGCCGCCATGAAGCGCGGCACGCGGGCCTGGATCATCCATCGACTCGATCGCGACGTCTCCGGTCTGCTGGTCTTCGCCAAGACCGAGGCCGCGTACGAGTGGCTCAAGGAAGATCTCCGCGCCCGGCGACTCGGTCGGACCTACATCGCACTGGTCGAGGGCGACCTCGACGCCCTTCACCCGGGCACCCGCAGCGGCGGAACGAAGACGGCCCGCGGGAGCGATCTGACGACTCCGCTCGATCTGCTCTGGTCGGGAGGGGCGTCGCCGTCGCTGACCATTCGCAGCATTCTGGTCGACAGCGGCGCCGGTCGCGTCCGCAGCGCTCCCAAGGCCCTCGGTCGCGAACCTGGTTCTGCCGAAGAGGCGGAAGGGCGACGGGCGGTGACGCTGGTTTCCAAGGTCGCCAGCGGAACCGGTCGCACGCTGCTTCAGGTCAAACTCGAGACCGGTCGCAAGCATCAGATTCGAGCCCACCTGAGCGAGCTGGGTCTCCCAATCGTCGGTGACCGCCGCTACGGGGCCACCACCGATCCGCTTGGGCGGATCGCTCTGCATGCCGCCGAACTCACCTTTCCCCATCCGACAAGCGGGGCGATGATTGCGCTTTCGAGCCCTGTTCCCGAGGGGTTCTTCACCCTGTGCGGGGCCACGCCACCGCGTCGCGAGGCGCGTGAGGCGGTGCCGGTCGTGGGTCGCGCCCCACACTCGAAATCGCAATCGAATTCGAAGTCGAGCGAGAGCGAGAGTGCCCGCTCGAAGGAGACTGGCGCACGCAAGCGGGGCGAGGGAAAGGATCAGAACGACTCCTGGGACCACGTCGCCGGCTGGTACGACGAGCTGATCGGCGAGCACGGAAGCGATCACTACCGCGAGGTGATTCTTCCTGGAGCGCTGCGGCTGATTGGCCCGCGCCCCGGTCAGCGGGTCCTTGACGTGGCCTGCGGACAGGGCGTGCTGGCCCGACGGCTCGCCGCAATGGATGTCGACGTGCTCGGCGTGGACTCCTCGCAGCGCCTGATCACGGTGGCCCGCAAGCAGTCCGAGGATGACGCCAACCAGCGCTTCGTGGTGGGCGACGCTCGTGATCTCGACGCGGCAATCGAGCGGGACGCAGCCCAGTCGAACGTTCCCAAGGCCCGCTACGACGTCGTCACCAGCATCATGGCGCTCATGAACATCGAACCGCTCGAGCCGCTCTTCGCCTCGGTGGCCCGAGCCCTCCGGCCCGGCGGCGCATTCGTGGCCGTGATTCTCCACCCCGCCTTCCGCGCTCCGGGCCAGACCGCTTGGGGCTGGGATGCCATTCCCGCAACGAGCGAGCGCGATGGCGCCCGCCGAAGCGCCCCGCCGCGGGGCGGGGCCAGGGGTCGAAATGAACAGGGTCGCGACGGAGGCCCAGCGATGCGTCAGTTCCGCCGCGTCGATGGGTATCTCTCGAGTGGCGAAAAGCAGATCATCATGAATCCCGGCGCTGTCTCCAGCGGCGACGCGGTGGTTGCCACCACCACCTATCACCGTCCCCTCCAGACCTACGTCCGCCTTCTCGCTGCCCAGGGTTTCCTCATCGAAGCGATGGAGGAGTGGCCCAGCATGCGCCGCTCGCAACCCGGCTCGCGTGCCGACGAGGAGAACCGCGCTCGCCGCGAGATTCCGCTCTTCCTGGGGTTGCGGGCGGTGTTGCGCGAAGCGAGGGGATAGGCGTGTCGGCTGCGCCGACTCCTGAGGTGTGCCGCGCGCCCGGCACCTGTCCGGCGCTCGGCACAATCGACGCGGCGCTGACTCCGGCAGCTTGGTCGATCGAGTCGAGCGGATACAGGGGGGAGTGGGTGTGGGAAGTGGGACGTGCGGGCCTCTGAGTGCCACGGTCGGCTGGTCCGACCGTGCTCGCAGCGCACGCGCGGCAGCGCCCTTCTGGACCGCCGAGCACCAGCTCGGCCAGAGCCTCACGTGCCCAGCGAATCGCATTCCGTCACGTCGCGCAGGAAGTATGTGACACGGAGATCACGGAGATCACGGAGAGAGAAGGAACTTCTCCGACGCTTCTCTTTCCGCTCGTCCGCGGCCTCCGTGGCCTCCGCGGCCTCCGCGGCCTCCGCGGCATGACGGCTCTTTCTCACACGGCGGCTCGCGCCGCCGTACATCGCGCTGGGGCTCGGCGGTGCCAGGTCGGTCCCGGGTCGGTCCCGTCCGCGCACTTTGCCCCCCCTGAACTGCTCGGCTCGAGGGCCGCGGAGGCGCAGCCGGAGCGGACTTCGTGCCGAGCGACAAAAAGTGCCGCGCACGCGGCACACCTCATACGCGGAGGCGCAGCCGAAGCGACCCAGTGGGCGGAGCCCACCCTTCCTCAATCCTCCGACTGATCCAGCACCGCCATGAAGGCTTCCTGCGGAATCGTCACGTTGCCGATCTGCTTCATCCGCTTCTTGCCTGCCTTCTGCTTCTCGAGCAGCTTGCGCTTGCGGGTGATGTCGCCTCCGTAGCACTTGGCAAGCACGTTCTTGCGCATGGCCTTGATCGACTCGCGGGCGATGATCTTGCCGCCGATGGCGGCTTGGATTGGGATCTCGAACTGATGTCTGTCGATCTGCTTCTTGAGCTTGGCGAGAATCATCCGGCTGCGGTGCTCGGCGTTGCTGCGGTGGCAGATCAAGGAGAGGGCCTCGACCGGCACTCCGTTGACGAGAATCGAGACCTTGACCAGATTGTCCTCGCGATACTCGATCATCTCGTAGTCCATGGTCCCGTACCCGCGGGTCATCGACTTCAGCTTGTCGTAGAAGTCGTAGATGATCTCGGCGAGTGGCAACTGGTAGTCGAGGATCTGACGGCCTTCGCTCAGGAAGCGCTGGGTCTCGAAGATGCCGCGCCGTGCGTCGCAGAGCTTCATCAGATCGCCGATCGATTCGGTGGGACAGATCACCTCGACCTTGACGATCGGCTCGCGGATGGCCCGCACCTTCGAGAGATCGGGCAGATCGGCGGGGTTGTGGATCTCGATGGTCGTGCCGTCGTTGAGATCGACCATGTAGGAGACGGTGGGGGCGGTCTGAACCACCTCGACGCCACCCTCGCGCTCCAGTCGCTCCTGCACGATGTCCATGTGCAGCAGACCGAGGAATCCGCAGCGATAACCGAACCCGAGGGCTTCGGAGTGTTCCACGTCGAAGGTGAAGCTGGCGTCGTTCAAGTGCAGCTTCTCGACCGCCTCGCGCAGGGCCTCGAAGTCGGACTTCTTTCCCGCCTCGCTGCCGCTCGAGGGATAGAAGTCGCAGAAGACCATCTGCTTCGGCTCCTTGTAGCCGGGCAGGGCCTCTTCCGCCGGGTTCGACTCCAGGGTGATGGTGTCGCCGACGCGGATGTCGCCGAGTTCGCGGATGGCCGCGACCATGTATCCCACCTCGGCGAAATTGATCTGCTTGACCTTCACGGGAAACGGCGTGTAGCGACCGAGCTCGCTGATCTGGTAGGTGCGACCGGTGCCCATCATCCGCACCTTGTCACCGACCTTGATCAGGCCATCCATGACTCGGAAGTAGACGATCACGCCGCGGTAGTCGTCATACTTGCTGTCGAAGATGAGGGCTCGGGTCTTGTCGGTGGTCGAGGGTCGCGGACCGGGAAGGCGCTCGCAGATCGCATCGAGCAGTTCGGGAATGCCCTGGCCGGTCTTGGCCGAGACGTAGATGCAGTCCTCGGCGGGAAGCCCGAGCACCTGTTCGATCTCCATCGCCACCTTGTCGGGATCGGCGGAGGGCAGATCGATCTTGTTGACCACTGGAATGAGCTCGAGGTTGTTGCCGACCGCGAGGTACGCGTTCGCAACCGTCTGGGCTTCCACACCCTGGGTCGAATCGACCACGAGGATGGCGCCTTCACAGGCGGTCAGGGCCCGCGAGACTTCGTAGGCGAAATCGACGTGTCCCGGGGTGTCGATGAAGTTGAGCTGGTAGAGCTCGCCCTTGTAGGTGTGATGCACCGTCACCGCGGACGCCTTGATGGTGATGCCGCGTTCGCGCTCGAGATCCATCGAATCGAGGAACTGGGCCTTGGCGTCGCGATCAGAGAGTGCCTTGGTGGCTTGCAGCAGGCGGTCGGCCAGGGTGCTCTTGCCGTGGTCGATGTGAGCGATGATGGAGAAGTTTCGGATTGGCACGTGGCGTCTTGAGTCGGCTGTTCGCGCGGGCACTGCTTCGGAGGGGACGGCGCCGCCGGCTTTTCTCTGAAGGGCTGCTCGCGGAAGCCGGGATGATATGCAGGGCTGCCGTGGCTTCTGGCCCGCTCAACGCGGTCCAGGTGATCACCGCGTCAGGAGCAGTGGCCGCAAGCCGCCGCCGGAAGCAGTCGCCGGAAGCAGCCGGATGATGTCGTCGGCAACCTCGACCTCCCTCACGAACCCGATTCCCCCCGCCAAAGTCGCGAGCAACCGCCGCAGTCCCTCGATGGTCGGATAGGCCGGATCGGTCCCGAAGAGCCGGGCATCGTCGATCAGGACGGCATGAGGCAGTGCCGCCGCGCCGCATCCTTGGCGAGACGCGTAGATCGTCTCGAGTTCGGCGATGACTGGAGTATCTCCTTCACCGCGTGCCGTCCCCGGTCCGGAGTAGTGACCGTCGAGCCAGAAGAGCGCCGGTCGATCGAGGGTGGCCACGACCGTGCGCAGGGCCGCGGCGCTGTCACCCTCGATGATCTCGATCTGCGGACTCCCCGCGAAACGACGCCGCGCCGCAGCGGCAAGCGGGGCGCTCAGTTCGATCGAGACGATCCGACCAAAGAACGGGCGCATCGCCGCCACCATGTCGCCGCGGAACGTCCCGGTCTCGACCAGCGTGCCGAGCGAGAACGTGCGGGCGGTCTCGAGCACGGCGTGCCGCTTCACCGGATGAGGCGGCGGAAGCGGCGAGCCCCGGGCATGCCATCGACTGATCGCCCGAGATTCGACGAAACCGCGAATGCCCGGCGCCAGGGAGAGGGCATGGGTCAAGCGATGCAGGCGGGCGCGGCTCATGAGGGAGGGCAGTCGATGTCGGATGGGTGCGTCGCGGTTGGCGTTTCGATCCCCGAAGGCGGGGCGCTCAGGGGAGCCTACCGCAACAGGCGTTTCGCTTCAGCCAGTCGTTTCGGAACTGCTCGACAGCCTCAATGCACTCGATTGTCGACCGCACTCGGGACATCGCTCGATTGCTCCGGGCGCCTCCGGGTGGCCGCAGCCGAGGCAGACCGGCCGCCCCATGGTGCCGAAAGCTCGCCGCACGAAAGGGACGTACCACCACTGCATCGCCCGGATGAAGGCCAGATGCTGCGCCAGCAGATAGACCGGGATCGAGATCAGAAAGAGCCGAAGGGAGACAGGGGAGGGCCACCCCTTGTTCGTGTTCGTCAGCTCGAAGAGGAGTTGCATGACTCCAAGCCACAGCCCGGAGGGAAGCAGGCTGATTGCGGTGAAGGTCACGATTGCCCGCGGCGAGCGCAGCATCGCCAGATTGGCCCGCCAGTGCAGTCGAAACTTCTCGCGGATCGTGAGTCGCATCGACCGATCGTGAAGGTCGTACCAGAGCAAGCCCATGGAAGACCTTCTTCAACGAATCACGCGCAGCGACGTGGTGCGAGAGAGTTCTTCGGTCGGGCGGGCGATCAGGTCGTAGCCGTCGGCGGCGACGGCCGTGCAGCGGACGAGCTCGCCCGAGGCCAGTGGCGAGGCGCTCTGGACATAGGTGAGCGAATCGATCTGCGGCGCCTGGAAGTAGGCTCGACCGGTGTAGAGCGATCCGCCTTGGGAGACGCCGGTGGTCGCCCGCACTTCGCTTCGTCCCGCTGCGGGACCCTCGATCAGCACATCGAACCGGCACGACTGCTCGGCGAGGTAGGCTGTGTTTTCGAAGGCCATCTGCTGCTGAAGGAGCATGATCTCGCGCTCCCGCTCGAGCTTGATCTCTTCCGGCACATGAAGCGCCGGATCGAGATCCATCGTTCCCGCCGGTGTGCCCTCTTCGCGCGAGTAGCGGAAGACGCCAAGCATGTCGAAGCCGACCTCTTCGATGAACTCGAGAAGTTCACGGTGATCGCCATCGGTCTCGCCGGGGAAGCCGGTGATGAAGGTGGTCCGAATGGCGATGCCGGGGACTCGCTCCCGCAGCTTGAGCATCAGCGTCTTCTGAGCCTCGCCGGTGATGTTGCGCCGCATGGCCGCGAGCATCGAGTCGCTGGCGTGCTGCAGCGGAATGTCGATGTATTTGACGATGTTGGGCAGCGTGGCGATGGCCTCGATCATCTCGTCGCTGAAGGTGCTGGGATAGGCGTACATCAGCCGCATCCAGCCGCCGCCCTCCTCGCTGGCGACGCGGTCGATGGTCTTCAGCATGCCGACCAGCCCCTCGCCCGGTGCGTCGTAGCCGATGTCGTTTCCGAAGCTGGTGGTGTCCTGCCCGATCAGGTTGAGCTCGTAGGCGCCGTCGCGCATCAGCTCGCGGGCTTCCATCGCGATGCGGTCGAGCGGCTTGCTTCGCATCTTGCCGCGGATCGAGGGGATGGTGCAGAAGGCGCAGCGCTGATTGCACCCTTCACTCACTCGCAGATACGCCCAGTGGCGCGGAGTCAGGCGGAAGCGGGCGCTGTCGTCCTCGAAGTAGCCCACGCCCTTGCCATCGGCGCCGTTCACGGTCAGACCCACCGTCGACCGTCCGCGCTCCTTCGCCGCCTGCAATGCGTTTCCCGCGATCCAGTAGCGGGGGCCATCGCCGGCCTCGGGCAGCGTGGAGCGGGCGCCCGATTCGAGCGCGGCGGGACCGTGCACGGCATCGAGGATGTGATCGCGGTCGAAGACTCCGATCATCGCGTCGATGCCCGGAGCCCACTCGAGGAGCTTGGCCCGGTGACGCTGCACGAGGCATCCCGCGACCACGACCCGCTGGAGCGACCCGTGGGCCTTGCGCGCCAGAGCCTCCTGGATGACGCCGAGCGACTCGTCCTTGCTGGCCTCGAGGAATCCGCAGGTGTTGATGACCACCGCGTCAGCCTTGTCGTGATCCGAAACCAGTTCCAGTCCGGCACCGCGCAGCAGTCCGAGCATCTTCTCGCTGTCGACGAGATTCTTCGGACAGCCGAGGCTCACAAAGGCGATGGACCGGATGGCGGACATGGGGGGGAGGGTAGCGCCACGCGCGTCGGCTGGCACCGAGTGGGGGCGCCGGCGAAGCCGACGCTGTTTCTTGCGGCACACCTCAGGAGTCGGCGCCAGCCGACGACGACCCCGCCGCGCCGACGCCGTACAACCCCCGCGCGCGAATACACCTCTCCACCTCCGGATCCAGCAGTCCTCCGACCGACTCGCCAGATGCCAGTCGTCGCCTCACCTCGGTCGAACTGCTGTCGACCGGGGGCAGCGGCACGATCCCGCGAATCATCGCCTCGGCGGCATCCGGCGGGAGCGATTGCCGAAGCGACTCGATCACTCCCTCGACCGTGTGCGGGGGGCGGAGCACGATCGCGGGGAAGGCGAGATCGAGGATTTCGAGCGGCTCGCGCCACCTCGCAAAGGTGACCGCGCTGTCGGAACCCATCAAAAGGATGAACACCTCCTCGGGGCCGCGGAGCTGGCGCAGCGCCCGCAACGTCTCCACCGTGTACGCCGGTGGAGGCCGGTCGAGCTCGATGGTCGAGATCTCGGTGTCGGGTCGGTTTCGAAGCGCACGCCGCAGCATCTCCAGGCGATCCGCCGCGGCCGTTGGGGCATCGGACTTGAGTGGGTTCTGCGAGGTCGGAACGAAGAGCACCGAGGTGCATCCGAGGAGCTGCGCCGCGGCTCGGGAGCACTCCAGATGGGCGCGCTGCGGAGGATCAAACGACCCGCCGTAGATCAGAAGCCTCGGACGGCGAGGGTCAATCATCCTCACCTCCGATGGACGGGAGTTGATCCAATCGCAGGGGGACGTCGTCGTGCTCGCGCGGTCCCTCCGTCCTGCCGGCCAATTGGGCAATCGCCTCGGCGGCGCCGCCGAGCAGCTCGGCGACCGCGAGCATGGCTCTGGTGCTGCGGACACCCAGCTCCCTCATCGCCGGCAACTGCTGCGGCTCCCGGATGAGCGCGGAGAGCACGCCCCGCAGGCGGGTCGAACCGCGTGGTGTGACCCAGTCGGCGACATCCACGGGAAGGGTGTCATTCGGACCGTCGCTCACGCCGCGAAGAACCAGCCACTGAACTCCGCGGTGGTGACATGTCTCGGCGAAGCCCCACGACTCAAGATCGATCAGGGTCGCGTCCGGGTGTCGTTGGGCCAGGGCCGCCTTCTCGGCAGGTGTCCGAACCACGCCGCTCACGGTGAGACCGCCGGCGGCGGCTCCACCCTCGGCTCCACCCTTGGCTCCGTTGGCGCCCAGGACGCGCTCGAGGAGCGGGCTCCGCCACACGCCACCCCCGGCGTGGTCGCTGCTCTCCACGCGCGCAAGCCACGCGGCCGGTGGATACGGCGTGCGAATGGCGCCGGCGGTGCCGACCAGGATGGCGATGTCCCCCGACGCTCCGTGTCGCTCGATGAACGTCTTCGGGCCGAGTCCCGGGCCGACGACGGTGGCACCTGGGAGATGCGTCGTCCCGCGCAGCCCCTTGCTCAGGATGCGGGCCTCGAAGGAGAGCGGGCAGAGGAGGTGCGTGGCCACGGGGGCCAGATCGTAAGGTGTCGAGTCGCGCCTGCGCAGCGCCGCCCGCACCGTCCTACTGGCTTGTCTGCTGGCCCATCGACTGGTCTGTTGGGCTCGAGGGCGCGAATCCTCGGCTCGGCCAACCCCTTCAAGGAACACCCCGATGACTCTTCGTGCCCACCGATTCACCTCCGCCACGCTCCCCGCCTCGGTGGCTGCGCGGCTCGCCGCCGCTGCCGCGGACAACCCACCGCTGCGCCGCGGCGACCGCGGGACCGGCGACCGAGGGGCCATCCGCGCCGTGCAGCAGGGCTTGATCGATCTCGACGATCCGACGATCTCGATCGCCTTCGGGGCCACCGGCATCTTCGGGAGCTCGACGCTGGAGGCGGTGATGCGCTTCCAGCGCCGCCAGAATCTCGTCGCCGACGGGGTGATCGGAAGCGCCATGCTGAAGGCCCTCGACGACTGTCATGCTCCGGCGGTGCCCTCGACCACCGCCGCCAGTGGTGCCGCCGCAGCGTCGGGCCCGCGCGGGCTGAGCCTGCACTTCGGCGTGAACGTCGTGAATCCCGCGGCCTACAACGGCTGGGACGGAGCCCTCGGAGGCTGCGAGCCCGACGCCAACGACATGGAGAAGCTCGCCAAGTCGCTCGGGTACACGACCAAGAAGTTCCTGAGCCCTGCGGCAACCAGCGGTGCACTTCTGAGCGAACTCGCCGGCGCCGCCCACACCCTGCGGACCGGCGACATCCTCTTCCTGACCTACTCCGGCCACGGTGGCCAGGTGCCCGACACCAACAACGACGAAGACGCCGACGACGTCGAAGGTCTTGACGAAACCTGGTGTCTGCACGATCGGCAGGTGATCGACGACGAGCTCTTCGCGGCATTCGCCAAGTTCGCTCGCGGCGTGCGGATCATCGTGCTCTCCGACAGTTGCCACAGCGGCACCGTGCTGCGCGGCGCCGAGTACGACGCGGTGGCCCGGGTCCTGGCGACCAACCCCGAGAGCGACCTCAAGATCAAGGCCTATCGATCGGTTCCAATTGAGCTGCGCCGCGCCATCTACACGACTCACCGCGCTCTCTACGACGGCATCCAGGCGATCGTCGAACCGGTGAACGCCGCGTCGGTGCAGGCCAGCGTGATGCTCATCTCCGGCTGTCAGGACGATCAGCTCTCGGGTGACACCGGCTTCAACGGGGTCTTCACGTCGCGCATGATGCGAGTCTGGAACAGCGGTTCCTTCGGCGGTGGCTACCGCCAGTTCCACGAGACCATCCGCCGCCAGATGCCCTCCACCCAGCAGCCCAACCTCTACATGGTCGGGGCGTCGAACGAGGGATTCATGGCCCAGAAGCCCTTCGCAATCTGACCGCGTACGTCACGACGTCGCCGACGAGCATCAGGGCCGAACTCCTCCCGGCTCGAGCCGTCGGCGACGTTCCCTTCCGACGGGGAACACCTCGCTCGCGCCTGGCCCTGGGCCCGTCGTGGACCGTCGCGGCTGCTCGGCCCGATCTCGCTACTATCCGCCCGTCCTGGACGATCCAGTTCCGCTCCCGGTTCTCAGCCGGTGCGCAACCGGCCCTCAACTGGCCCCATCGTCTAGCCTGGTTCAGGACATCGCCCTTTCACGGCGGTAACGCGGGTTCAAATCCCGCTGGGGTCACTTCCGCATCCCGCACCGGAGCGCGTCCGAGTGCGGGATGCTGTTTTTGCGGAGTGCGTTGCGAGTCCGTCCCGAGTGCAGGGCGTCGTGCAGCGCGTCAGTCCGGGCACCCGCCCCAGGCGCCGAGCAGGAGACCGAGGTCGGCGCCATCGACGTCGCCGTTGCCGTCGAGGTCGGCGGAGCCATCCGTTCCCCACCGGGCGAGGAGGACGCCGAGATCGGCGCCGTCCACCTGACCGTCGTTGTTGAGATCGGCGACGAGGCCGGGGTCGTACGCCCCGCCGATGCGCGAGATGGTCCCGCCGGTACTTGAGACCCAGGCTTCTCCGCAGCCGCTGCCGAGACCGATGCCGCTCAGGGACCCGATGCCGGCGGCGTGCGCAACCTCGGAAACGAAGCTCCCGGTCGGGGTGTACTCGACGACGCGGGGCTCGACGCTGCTGACCAAGAGCAGGTTGCCGGTGCCCCCGACCACTTCGATGTCGCCGAAGTTGATCGAGACGCTCCCCGACAGCGAGAAGCTCTGAACGACGGCACCGGTGGTGGGATCGATCTCGGCGACTCGGTTGGCGTTGACCCCGCCCGGGACCTGGTCCTGGACGAGGAAAAAGGTATCGCGGATCGGGTGGTAGGCGCCGCCGACCACATGGCTCGTTCCGAAGGTCGTCACCAGTGTCGCCAGCACGGCGCCGGTCGACTTGTCGAGGGCATAGATCTCGGCCACGCCGGTCTCGCCGTCGATGAAGAGCAGCGTGCCTTTGGGAACCGCGATCCCGGCGAGAACCAGAGGTTCCGGCGCGACCTCCAGGTCGGTGTCATCGGCGGCCCCCCCCGGCCGCGGAATGGTCGAGATGGGTGTGCCGGTGCTGCTGAAGCGCTGGATCCAAGGGGCGAAGGCGCCGTACACCCAGACCGAGTCGGTGGCGCTGTCGTACGCGCAGCCGACCGGTGTGCCAATTCCCGAGGGGAACTGCGAGATCACGACCATGTCGGCGCCGGCAGGGCTCACGGCCGAAGTCGCCGTCACGCAGAGCGCTGCAGCGACCGAAGTGGCGAGGCGACGAACGCCGAAGGAGGGAACGCGGTGAATCATCTGTGGTTTCTCCCAGCGCGGCGAGGACAACGCCGAGCTCGCGGCCACGGTAGTCGCCGCGACACTCGTTCCGCGTCGATAATTCAACTCGGGAGTCGACGCGTGAAGCTGGGCAGGGTGATGACTCCAGTCAGACAACGGGGCGAGACCACCGGGTGAAACAACCGAGTACGACAACGGGGCGCGATGCGTGCGAGAGACAACTGCGTGTCCAGCTCAGCCGCGCTCGCCGACGAGACCTGGTCCGGGCCGGATCAGTGAAATCCGCGTATATGCAACATCGAACCCGAAGCGGCGGACGTTTCGCTCGGTGCCCTGTCCCGGCGTTCCGCTGATGGTGGCGAGAGTTGCGCCCACCCTGACAGCGTGGTTGAGCCGCGCGGCCATCAGCGCCTGCTGGACTCCGCGGCGTCGATGTTCGGGAAGCACGCTCAAGGCAAAGAGGGCGACGAGATCGTCGAGCTGTTCGAGAAAGCCGCCGCCCACACACCGTCCGTCGAGCAGGGCCGCAAAGGGCAGAGTTCGAGCGTGGAGCGCGCAGCGGCGACAGAGCGAGAGCTCGGCGTCGGACGGTGGTGTGCCGAGGGGGCAGAACCCGGTGCAGATGGCCTCGACCAGCGCCGTAATCATCGCGTCGTCATCGCCATCGACGATCCGGATCTCGAGCGAAGGCGGAGTCGGCACATGGGGCGTGAGCGGCGCTCCCGCAGCAAGTGGTCGGAAGAAGACCTGCTCGTAGTGCCGCACCACGAAGCGCTGGGCCGAGAGCGCCCGCAGAAACGAGCGGTGGACGAAAGGAGCGCAGTCCACTCGCGGTTCGATGCCCGCGGACTCGTACCACGCCGCCAGCTCGGCGATCTCCGCGCTGATGCGCTCGGCGCCGAGCGATTCGATTGTGGCGTGGTCGAGTCCGGCAGCGACCGCCATGCTCGCCCACGTGCCGGGCGTGTCGCGAGAGGCGATTCCATCGAGAAACGGACGCGCTTCGCGAGCGACTTCGCTCACGCCCTTGGCGCAGCGGAACTCCTCACGTCGGGCGATCTCGGCACGTGCAAGCATGTGGCGGCAGGGTGGAAGGGTAGCGGTTGCCTTCATCGCCGCTCGCGACCGACTGCGCTCTGCGATGCGCACCAGTTCAGCCAGAGCGAACGCATCGCACCTTCGAACCGTCGGGCGAAATCCGCTTCATCGCGCAGCGGAGAGCGCTCCATCGCGGCCCGGAGTGATGCCCGATCGTGCGTGCGGGCCTTCTCCGCCAGGGCCACGGCACGGACGATGTATTCCTCCGCGGTCCGCGCCACCAGATCGGGCCGACCGATGGCTCCCAGGAGCGAGGCACCCACTCGGGCGTGGTGCACCCTTCCTTCGAGCGTCACCACCGGTGTACCCATCCACAGGGCCTCGCAGGTGGTCGTGGTGCCGTTGTATGGAAACGGATCGAGACCGACGTCGACCTGGCCATAGCGGGCGAGGTGGTCGAGATGGGTCTCGGTCCACGCCAGAGTGTCGACGCGTTCGGGAGCGATGCCGGCAGCATCGAGGCGCGACAGAAGTCTGGTTCGGGCTCGCTCGAAACGCAGGCCGTTGCACTTCAGGAAGAGTCGCGAGCCGGGCACGCGGCGGAGGATCTCACCCCACGCTGCGATGGTGGGATCGCTCAGCTTCGCGAGGTCGTTGAACGAGCCGAAGACCACCGGGCGATCGGTGCGCGTCTCGGCCTGGTCCGGAAGGTCGACGTCGATCCGAGTGCGCCAACAGAGAAAGCACGGGTCCAGGCGGACCAGCGGCTCGGTGCACGCGGCGTCGGGGCCGCATGTGTCCGCGGCATCGGTCGTGCTGTCGACGATTCGTGCATCCATCGTCGCGAGCCCCGTGCTTCCCGCGTATCCAAGCCAGGTCACCTGCACCGGCGCCACTCGCGCGGCGAAGGCAGGCAGCGAGTTCCCGAGACTGTGGCCGCCGAGATCCACCGCCAGGTCGAGCTCCCTTGCACGAGCACTTGCAATCAGCCCCTTCGTGTCGAGCCGACTGGTGTCGATGAGCGGCGCCGCTCGGGCAAAGCGCGCCGTGATCGCGTCAGGCGCCGTGGTGCTCGAGAAGAGGATCGCTTCGATCTGCCGCCGGTCGAGTGATTCGATCAGGGGCAGGGCGAAGCTGGCCACGGAGTGGTCGCAGAAGTCGGCGGAGAAGAAGCCGACGCGAAGCTCCTTGTCGGGGGTGCGCCGATTGCGGAACCGTGGGGCGGCGACTGCCCAATCGACACTGGCAATCAGCGCAGCACCGGCACGCTCGGCAGTGCGTCGAAGTGCGGTCGCGGCGACCTCGGGGAGGAGCAGGGAGAGGAAAGCCCGGTACCCCGCGGCGCGCGGTTCGCCCGGGGTGCGCTCCAGCACGGTCGACACGACTGCGAATGCGCCCTCCGGATCGCCGCACTCCTGAAGCAGCGTCGCCAGATTGAGGCGGGGTTGCGGCAGCTCGGGAGCGAGCTCGATGGCCCGCCGCTGGCAGAGCTCCGCTCGATCGATCGCCCCGAGCCGCTTCTCGGCCACCCCGAGGTTGATCCATGCGGTTGCGTTGTTCGGGTGTCGCTCGACGGCGCGGTCGAGTCGGACCTTGGCTTCGGCGATGCGACCGAGCTGAAGGAGCGCCCACCCTGCGCTGATGTCCATCGGCGCCCTGCTTGGCGCGAGAGCCTCGAAGCGCTCCGCATGGACGAGGAGCGTCTTCCACTCACCCAGCCGCTCGGCCGCGAGGGCCCGCAGGAGATGCAGCTCGGGGTCGTTGGGGGATGCGGCGAGGGCTCGCTCGGCCAACTGAGATGCCTCGCGATAGCTGCCCTTGGCGCCCAGTTCGGCGATCTGGCGACGGAGTTCGAGCGGATTCGCGGGTCGGCGAGCCATGCGGGATGCGATGGGAACGGGGCGGTCGGCGTCCGCCGATCACGACTCGCGCGGATGAAGCATTCTGGCAACTCTCGGGATGAGAAGCATCATCATCCCCGGAATGCCAATTGCAATTGTCACTGCGAAGAAGGCGGGATAGCCGAGCTGATCGGCAAGGGCCCCCGAGATCGCTCCGCAGAGTCGATTTCCAAGCAGCATCACGCTGGTCAGCAGGGCGTACTGGGTGGCGCTGAATCGACGGTCGCAGCAGGACATGAGATAGGCCACGAACCCCGCAGCCACGAGGCCGGTGCAGAAGTTCTCGATGCCGATTGCGACGAAGAGGGCCGGGAGCGTTGCCTTCACGGTCGCCAGGTAGAGGAAGCCGGCGTTGCTGAGAAGCTGGAGCGATCCGAAAAGCAGAAGCGAGCGCCGTAATCCGATTGACGCCACGACGCCGCCGCCGCACAGCGCTCCGACGATGGTCATGGCCAGACCGAAGGTCTGCCGAACGAGGGCGATCTCGCTGTTGCTGAAGCCGAGGTCGACCAGAAAGGGGGAGGTCATCCGGGCCGCCAGATAGTCGGGCAGCTTGAACAGGAAGACAAAGAGCAGAATCAGCGGGCCATGGGCGGTGGCGAGAAACGCTCGGAAGGGCTCGATGACGGCTTCGAGAAGAGTCTGCGGATGCTCATGTGCACCTGGCGGCTCGGGGGCGAAGGCGGTGCCCAGAAGACCAATCACCAGCAGGCCGGCCGCAACCAGATACGCCTGCGACCATCCGATCACGTCCACCAGGGCCAGGATTCCGGCGCCGGTGGCGATCATCGCCAGGCGGTAGCCGGTGATGAAGGATGCGGCGCCCGCGCCGCGAAGTTCCGGCGGGAGGACGTCCGCTCGATAGGCATTCAGGGCGATGTCCTGAGTTGCGCTGGTGAAGCTGACCAGGGCCGCGATCATCCCGAAGACGAAGAGCGGCGACGCACTGTCGCGCGGTCCGGCCAGCGCCATCCCGACGATGCCGACGATCAAGAGGAGCTGGGTGAGGAGCATCCACGCCCGCCGCCGTCCGAGACCCAGGAGAGGCGGTGCGTAGCGATCGACCAGCGGCGCCCAGAAGACTTGAAAGGCAGCCGGCAGCCCAACCAGCGAGAAGAGCCCGATGGTGGTCAGATCGATCTCCGCCCGCCGCAACCAGGTCGAGAGGGTGTCCTCGGTCAACGCCAGCGGCAGCCCCGACGAGAACCCGAGCAGGGCGATGGCGAGAATACGCCGATTGGAGTAGACGCGGAGGAAGGGGGTGCGCGGGATCAGGTGTGACAAGTCGGAAGTTAGGTGGCGCGGCGGTGCTTGGGACGGGGATGAGGCTGGGTGGCGCGTGGCTCTGAAGAGGGTTCACCCGTGCCCTGCGTTGCTGCGCCTCGCCTCGGCACGAGGTCCGCTCCGGCTGCGCCCCGACGGACCTCGAGCCGAGCAATTCAGGGGGGCGGGTGAACGGAGAGCGCTCACCTGAGAGAAGCGGAGGAACGGATTGAGCCCCCCTGGGACCGCCGAGCCCCAGCTCGACGGGGGGCGCGTGGCTCCCGCGCCAATCCGCCAGTGAGCGCGTCGGGTTCAACCGGCGCTCGCGTGTGAAACACGGTCGGACAAAGCCGACCGTGGCCTCCACCATTCCAATTCCCACACCCAACCCCCCAGAACTGCTCGGCTCGATCGACCACGCTGACGAAGTCAGCGCAGCGTCGATCGTGCCGAGCGCCAAACAGGTGCCGGCGAGCGCGGCACACCTCAGGAGTCGGCGCCAGCCGACGACCCAGTCGGCGCAGCCGACGCACCTCTCCGCATCACGCGGCGCAACTCGAACGCCGTCTTCGGGCGGTCGCAGCATGCGTCGGGATCTTCGCCGTCTCCGTCACCCGCGCCGCCGTTGGCCTGCTGCGGCAGGTTGAGCGGAAAGATGATGAAGTCGTCGTGAACCTCGTAGTGGGGGTTGCCCTTCATCGCCTGGAGCGCCGCCTGGAGCTCGAGGAGATGGTCCTTGGTCAACTGCAGGGCGTGCTCGTTGGGATGCCCCGTCGAACCGATTGGAAAGTCGACGCCGGGCGTCTTCGACATCTCGATGTGAGTGCCGAGAATCCAGCAGACCGGCTTGTCGGCGACGAACTCGACCAGTCGATCGATGCTGACCAGGTACTCGTCGAAGTTGCTGATGTACAGACGGCCGGGATAGAGCGTGTCGCCGGTGAAGAGGATGCCGGTCTGCCGGTCGTAGAAGGCGATGTGGGCTGACTGGTGCCCGGGGATTGGAATGATGTCGACGATTCGATTGCCGAGGTCGTACTGCACGATCTGCGTCGGCCAGTTGGTGATCCCGAAGAAGGCCTTCACCGCGGCCTGCGAGTTGCCGACCACGACGGTGTTGGGCTGACCGCTGAACTGGGCATTGCCGGCGACGTGATCGCCGTGGCCGTGCGTGTGGACCACCACGAGCTGGAGCGGCGGAAGCCCGTTTCCCGCGGCCCACGCGGTCACCACCGCCTGAGTGGTGGCGTTGATTGGAATGTTGCCCGCGCCACTATCCATCATCAGCGCCTTCTGGGTGCCGAAGAGGATGGTCATGAAGGGGGCTTCGAAGTTGGTGCAGAGGGACTGACGGAGGATCGTCATTCCGTCGTTGAACGCGTGCACCTGAATCTTCGTTTCGGTCGGGCAGTTGAGGCCGCCGGAGATCCACTGCGCGGGGAAGACTCCGGCGTCGAGGGTCACCTCGCCCCACGACGCCAGCAGAATGCCAAGATCCGCGCCATCGACCGCGCCGCTGCCGTCGAGGTCCCACGGTCCCGGCTGCGACCATCCCGCAAGCAAGGCGCCGAGATCGGCGCCGTCGACGAGGCCGGAGTGATCGAAGTCGCCGACGCCGCATTGGGCGAAGGCGGAGGAGGCGAGCAGACAGGCGACGGACGAGGCGGCGAGGCGGCTGAGGAATCCCATGGTTCGGATTGTCGCCTGCGCGCGGCCGTGACGCGAGCGGGAAATTGGACCTCGGGTGGTCGGCTGACGCCGACGGGATCGTCGGCTGACGCCGACTCCTGAGGTGTGCCGCATGCGCGGCACCTCTGAAAGGCTGGAAATGCCGCCGACACGGGCACGGGAACTTCCCGTGCTCGCGAGCGGCGACATTTCCGGCGATGCAGTTGGAGATGCGCGGACAGGGTCCCAAATGGGTGCCGCGCATCGCCGTGAACGAATCACGGCCCCAGCGGCCCCGAGCCTGGAACTCGCCGAGCTGGGGCTGGGCGAGACGCTGGTGCGCGCAACATCCGTGCACGTCGACCATGCTCGCCAGACTTTCGTCACCTCCGTGCTCCATCCTTCCTGCGCACGACGCGAAGGACCTCGTCCATGGAGATCCGTGTCACTTCGGTCTTCGCTCAAGTGGGCGAATCGCCGTTCTTCACGGCGACCGGCGTCGCCGTACGCCGAGCTGGGGCTCGGCGGTCCCAGGTGCGGCGGTACCGGGTGCGGCGGTACCAGGCTCGGCGGTACCGGGCTCGGCGGTACCGGGCTCGGCGGCGCTGGGGCCGTGATTCGTTCACGGCGTTGCCTGGCACCCGGCGCGAGGGCGTAGCGCCCGGCGCGAAGGCGTGGTGCCCGGCGTAACCACCCGGCGCACGTACTCACTCGCGCAACCCACTGCTGCTCCCTTCCGGTTCGCGAAGCGAACCGCCTTCTCCCTGCTCCTTCTCCCTTGTCTTCCGTGACGACCGGGAAAGCGTGCGCCCACGACTTATCTGCCGTGCGCGATGCGAACAGGAGCCGCGTTGCGAGCGTGTTGCATCGAGCACGCACGGCTGAGTTGGGTCTCGGGTCACTCTGCGCACCGCCTGCCATGCGGTCGCGGGCGATTGTGCAGGCTGAGGCGAAACCATCCGGCAACCTGGCATGGAAGGGCGGCGTATCGAACCGCACTCAAGTCGATCACGCCCGCTCCTCGGGGCTGTTCCCGAACGCGGAACGGTGACGGACCCTCGAGCGGTCTGCGCAATCGAACTGGGCACTTCCGAGAGAACTCCCATGCGAATGTCGACCCGAATTGCTCTGCTTGCCGCCGGTCTCGTTGGTTCGTCCGCCTTCGGTGGTCTGATCAGTGCGAAGTACGACATCCCGTTCAATCCTGGCAACAACGCCAGCTTCAGCCTCTACGGCAACAACACCAACGTCACCGCGGTCCGCATCAACGGACTTCGTCAGGACACTCCCGGTTTCGGCGGTGCCGATGACACCATCGGCATGAGCTTCCCCTCGTTCTGCGTCGAGATCGGCGTCAACATCGACGTCTCGACCGGCAGCGTCTTCAACGGTCCGACGCTGAATGCCGAGGTCTACTCGCTCGGCGGTTCGACGACCACCGGCGGGGTCTTCTTCGATCCGACCCGCACCGATCGCCTCGAGCGACTGTGGGGCACCTACTTCGACGACACCCTGACCAACACCGACGCGACCTACGGCGCCGCGTTCCAGGTTGCGGTCTGGAAGATCGCATTCGAGAACACCGTCGGCAATCTCGATCTCTTCGACAACGCCCAGGACATGTACTTCTCCTCGGCCACGGCCATCTCGAATCTGGCCCAGAGCTGGCTCGACGTGATCAACGCCGGCGGCGGCACCTCGGTCGAACTGGCGCTCATCAAGTCGGCCAACAAGCAGGATCTGATCACCGTCGTCCCCGCACCCAGTGCGCTCGCCCTGCTCGGACTCGCCGGTCTCACCGCTCGCCGTCGTCGCCGCTGAGCGGCACTCGAACGAACGCACCCTCGGATCGTGGAGACGATTGAGGGAGCGCCCCCGCAAGGGACATCCGATCACGGGCCGGGACGAGTCTTGGGCCTGGGAGGATCGCGGACGGATTGACGGAGACAATTCGCACGCCCCCGCACGCCAGCGAAGAAGGAGACGCTGGCGTGCGGTTGTTTTTGCTCGCGGGGCGAGCACAACAGGCGGCTCGCTTCGCGAGCCGCAAGGGAGCAGGGGGGATTGCAGTGGGTTGCACGTTTGGACGCGTGCGCGGAGTTCCGACGTCTTCCGCCCCGAGGGCACAGTTTCTGATGGGCGGCTTCGGCTGCAGCGCACGCGTCCAAACGTGCAACCCACTGCCAGTCTCCCTCCTCCCTCCTCCCTCTTCCCACCCCTTGGCCCGATCCGCGCCCACGCGCAGTCCGTCCTTACTCCGGCACCCCCGTCGTCTTCACGTCCTTGGCGTGGTCCATACGCACGCCGTAGGTGACGACGAAGGCGTTGGGGCCGGTGGCGCCGGCGGGGACGTTGAGGAGCCACTTCAGGATGCCGAGGGGGCGCTGTTCGGCGAGGTGCTCGGCGTCGGTGGAGAGAGCGACACTCGGGCCGGTCAGTGAGACTTCGATCTTCGAGTCGCGCGACACGATCATCCGGTCGATCACCTCGATCTTCACCGGGCGCGGTGTCGGGTTGTCGAGTTCGATGCGGTAGTCCCACGCGACTTGGATGCCGCCGCTCAGGAGTCCGGTCTTGCTGGTGGTCCTGGTCACCAGCTTCCGCGCCGCTCGCAGGTTGCGATCGATGCCGAAGTAGAGGTCGAAGGACGCGCCCGGAGCAACGCTCGCGAGCGGCGTCCGTCCGATGAAGTCGCCGCCGAGGAAGATCGAGGCCGGACCCGGGAGAAGCTGGTACGAACCGGTGTTCTTGATGCGGCCCCGCAGGTAGACCGATTCGGTGAGAAGCGGCACGGCCACATGCACGAAGTCGGGTGTTGCGTTGATTGTCGCAATCCGAGTGCGCTGCGAGCGATCCGCGTTGGTCTTGACGGTGACCGTCCGCGGCAGGGCGAAGGTGACCGCGGCGCCGCCGGCATCGTTCACCGACGCGTCTTCGGCGAGCTTCATGGCGTCGCGGAAGGCCTGGTTCTGGGCGTCACCGCCGCGCCCGTCACTGCGGTCCATCGGGGAAGGCGGTGCCGCCGACTCGACCGGCGCAGCGGCAGCATCGATCGACTTGGACGCGGCAGTTCGGCCGCTGAACCCCCCCGGCGGCGGCGGCGGCGGCGGAATGAACACATCCACGAACCACGGCTGAATCGCCGGCGGATTCGCCGCAACCGCAGGCTGCGCCGTCGAGAGCGTCAAGGCCACGTTGTTCCAATCCTCGCCGGTGCGCTGGGCGAGCATCGCGTCGTACTCGATGGTCGTGGACTGCTGGTCGAGGGTTCCGCGGACGTTGTAGATGGGCTCCCATCCGGCGTTGGCGACCAGATAGGTGAGTTCGATCTGCTGCTCTCCCACCGGGCTGATGACGGTGACAATCGCATCGCGCCGCACCGTGCTGCTGCCGGCGCGGGCCTGGCGATCGGCCTGGGCCTGGGCGAGCGAGCGCTGGAGATTCAGTTGGGAAAGCTCAAGTTCACGCTGCGCCTTCATCAGCGTCATGCGCTGGGCCGCGACGAAGGCGAGCTGCTTTTCGACGGCGGCAAGGTCGAGTTGCGGAGTGCCGCCGCGCTCGCTGGCGTCTCCGGTGCCGCGGACTCCGATGGCATCGACGAGCTTGCGCTGCTGGTCGAGGAGTACTCCGTCCTGGGCGAGATAGGTCAGGTCTCGAGTCAGCGACGCCACTCGGGCATCGAGCTTGGCAAGCTCGGGATCGGCGGCGCGTTCGACGACGCGCTGCATGAAGTCGACGCCGATCACCTTCACCTGGCTTGCGGCGCCCTGGTCGCCGGCCCGGGCCTGGAGGGTGTCGGGCAGGATGCTCTCGGGGAGATTGCTGAAGCGGACGGCGCTCACGCCGCTCGGGAGGGTCACCGTCGCGGAGCGGGTCACGGCGGCGCGGCCGAGGTAGACGGTGACCGCTGTGGGACTGCTGGTGGCGTCGACTTCGGTCGGGATGGCGTCCGCGGCCAGCGAGCCCTCGCTCTGGCCGAAGGCATGGTCGCTCGGGATGGCGAGAAGGAGGGTGGCGAGCGAGATCGAAAGAGCGACGTGAGACCGCATGGAAAACCTCCGGGGTGACTCGGTTCGCGTCGGATCGGGCGCCGGCCCGATGCGGGGAACCCGTTGACGCGACCTGGTGCGCAACCATCTGCGCGACAACCTGCAACGACGGTACCAGCCGAGTGCAGCTTCGGTGGGGACTTCGATCGTGCCCGGATCGCTCGCGTCCAGTCATCGCCCAACCATCGCCCAACCATCGACCACTCATCGCCCACTCCTCATTGCAATCGTGGCCGCTCGAATTGATCAGTCTCGTGCCGCGAGCGGATTGGGCGAGTCCATTTTCTTTCGGGACTGCTGGGCGCACTCCCCGGCAATTGCGCTCAAGAGGCCAGAGGGCGCCGCGTCGTCGGCCCATCGGGTCGTGTCCCGGGACGGCCGCCACGGGAGTGCCACGCAGTGATCGACCCCGGACCAGGCTTTGAACCCATGCCACCGGACCCGCCGCTATCGCGAGATGCCGAGACGCCCTCGATCCGAAGCAGCGGCTCCAGCACCCCCGATCCCGAGTCTCACCGCCGCCTGACCGCGGCATTCCTGGCGATCCGCGAGCTCGGCGTCGAGGCGCGGGCCCGGGCTCTGATTGCCCGGGACGATCTGGACGAGACCCTGATGTCGCAGATCCGTCGCCTGCTCGAATTCGATCAGCGCCCACAGCTCCCGCTCGATCGACCCGCGCTTGAAGGCAGCGCCGAGCAGATTGCGCGGGCCCTCGAGACGCTGGTCGAAGAGCTCCGTCGCCGCGGACCCGGGCCGGGCCCCGCGTGATTGCCCAAACTCGCGGACGCACTGGAATGGAGCACGGCCCGAACCTGGAATCCGCGGTTTCCGCGAATCCTGCTTCCGACCCCCGCTGCGGGCACTTACGCTGCGAGCCGATGTCCCCGAGCGACCGCCAGCGCGAGTCCGACCTGCAACCCCCGGTGCCGCAGCCCCCTGACGGTCCGATGGGCTCCGACGAGACTCGAGCGTCGTCGGCCGATCCGGACCCGCCGACCGCCGCACACTCGAGCCCGAGTGCGGGCGCCAACCCCGGCCCCACCTCAGATCCAGACTCCGGGCAGGACCAGGATCGCGACGACCAGGACGACACCACGCGGATTCTCGACCGCCTCGCCCAAGGCGATGCCAAGGCGGCGGATGAGCTGCTCCCCTTGGTCTACGAGGAACTGCGGAGTCTGGCGTCCGCATGCATGCGCTCCGAGCGCCGCGATCACACCCTCCAGCCGACGGCCATCGTGCACGAGGCCTACATCCGACTGGTGCGGGCCGACAAGATGCGCTGGCAGGGGCGTGCTCACTTCATGGCGGTCGCCGCGGCGGCCATCCGCCGCGTGCTCATCGATCACGCCCGCCGCGCCAATGCAATCAAGCGCGGCGGCGATCAGGTCCGCATCGCGATGGACGACCATCTCCGCGTGGCCAAGGCGCCGAATCTCGATCTCCTCGATCTGAACGAGTCGCTCGAGCGGTTGGCGGCGATGAACCCCAGGCAGAGCCGCATCGTCGAACTGCGCTTCTTCGGCGGCCTCACCAATGAGGAAGTGGCCCAGGTGATGGGGCTGTCGCGGGCCACGGTCTCGGACGAGTGGGCCTTCGCCCGGGCGTGGCTTGCCCGCGAGCTCGAGGTCAAGGAAGCATGAGCACCATCTTCGACAAGATCCTCGACGGATCGATCCCCTGCCACCGGGTCTACGAAGACTCGAGCGTGCTGGCGTTTCTCGACATCTCCCCGTTGAGCCCCGGGCACACCCTGGTGATCCCCAAGCGCGCTGCAGCGCACCTGCATCAACTCCCCGACGAGGACGCCGCTGCACTCGGTCGGGCGTTGCCGCGCATCGCCCGGGCGATCCTCGCGGTCACCGGCGCCACCGACTACAACGTGCTCCAGAACAACGGCGCGGCCGCCCACCAGGCGGTGATGCACGTGCACTTCCACATCATCCCGAGACTTGGCGACGCCGGACTTGGAATCCGCTGGAGCCCGGGGTCGCTCCCGGACGGGACGACGCTGGCCGCCTCGATCCGCGCCGCACTCGAGGCGTGACGTTGGGGCGGCCTTGCACCTGCCGATTTCGGGCGAACCGCTCCATGGCCAATCTTCCCGATCTGAATGCGCTCGCCCTGCCGACGCTCTTCGCCGAGCTCGTCGACGCTCGTGCACTTCGGCTGCTGCTGTCGCTCGCCCGTGACGAGGACCTGGGACAACGCGATCCCTCCGCCGCCCACTCGGTCACCCAGGGCGACATCACCAGCCTCCACGCCATTCAAGCAGACGCCCAGGGTCGCGCGGTCCTGCGGAGCCGCGCTGCGGGGACAGTGGCCGGGCTGGCAGCGCTGCCGGCCGTGATCGAAGTCTTCGAGGCCTCGCTGCAGACCACCGTGCACTGCGCCGACGGCTCGGGCTGCACCGCCGGCGCCGCCCTGGTCACGCTCGAGGGCAACCTCCGCGATCTTCTCGCACTCGAACGAACGCTCCTCAATCTGCTCTCGCGGCTCTGCGGCATCGCCACCGTGACCAGCCGCTGCGTCGACGCGGTCGTCGGGACGGGAGTCTCGATCTGCGACACCCGCAAGACCACGCCCGGGCTGCGCACGCTCGAGAAGTACGCGGTGCGCTGCGGCGGCGGCACGTTGCATCGCATCGGCCTCTTCGATGCGGTCCTCCTCAAGGACAATCACCTCGCCGGGCTGGCGCCTCGCCAGCTTGCCGAGCTGTCGCAGCGCGTCGCCGCCGCGGCACGGGCCGCGGGCCCGCTTCGGTTCGTCGAGGTCGAAGTCGATTCGCTCGAGCAGTTCGTCTCCATTCTGGAACTGCCGCCGGGAACGGTCGACATCGTGCTTCTCGACAACATGGCCCCAGACATGCTCCGCCGCGCCGTGGCGCTGCGCGGCCCGCGCCGCGACCTTCAGCTCGAGGCCTCCGGTGGAATCACCATGAACTCGCTGCGAGCCGTGGCCGAGTGCGGGGTCGAGCGCATCTCGCTGGGGGCGTTGACCCATTCCGCGGGAATCCTCGACCTCGGGCTCGACATTGGGCCCGACCTTGGGCCCGACCTCGGGCCCCACCTCGGGATCGGGGGCGCTCCGCACACCGCGTCAGCCGCGCGTCTGAGCTCGCCCGCCACGCCATGAGCGAGCAGAGCGATCAGCGCGATCGGGGCGGTCGGAGCGGTCGGAGCGCACCGAACCATCCGCGCCGGGAGCGTCTCCTCTGCGACTGGCACAGCACACTCCAGTCGACCGCGGCACGGTGCCGTGGACTGGTCAAGGAGATCGTGGTCGTCGAGGAGACCGATTCCACGCAGGACGAAGCCCGACGGCGCGGCGCCTCTCCGGGTCTCATGGTGGTCGCCGGACGGCAGTGCCGCGGACGCGGTCGACTCGGTCGAACATGGCTCGATTCCGCAGATGCCGGCGTGGCCCTCAGCGTCGTGGTTCCCGCCATGAATGCCGCCAGGCTGGCGGTCGCCGCAGCCGTCGGCACCGCCCGAGCCTGCTCCCGCGTGGCTCTCGCCTCGCGGTCCGCCATCTGGCAGCGCACGCGGCGGAACCCCGACGGTCCGTCGGCAACACTTCCCTTCTTCGGCCTGAAGTGGCCCAACGACGTCTACGTCGAGGGACGCAAGCTCGCGGGGGTCCTCATCGAGAGCGACGGTGACTCGGCCATCATCGGAATCGGCATCAACGTCAGCCAGCTCGAGTGGCCGGAAGCACTGCGCACGCGTGCCGTGAGTCTTCGCCAGCTCGAGATCGAATGCGATCGACTGGCGGTGATCGAGTCGCTTCTCGTGGCTCTCGGCGAGGCGATGCAGGAGTCCGAGGCCAAGCTCGTCGAAGCCTTCCGCGCTCGCGACACCTTGGTCAACACCCGTCGTCGCCTGTTGGTTGGGGAGCTTGAACTGGAAGGCGTGGTGGTGGCCCTCGATCCGCTGCGATGGCTGCGCCTCCGCCTCGACGATGACCGCGTGGTCGACTGCGACGCGGCGATCACCCGCGTGCTGGGATGACTCCCTCGAGCCCCCTCGTCGTGGGAGATTCGATCCTGCGCATGAAAACGCCCCCCGGCCTTGCGACCGGGGGGCGGAGCTTTCACTGCATCTGCGAGGCGCTCACTGCCGCCTCGATTCGAGCGTCCGAAGACGCGACACTCGAGTTCAGTCCATCCTTACTCGGGGCAGACGCCCCAGACCGCGAGCAGTGCACCAAGATCGGCGCCATCAACCGAACCATCCGGCTGATCGCCGTTCTCGCCGCCGCCGGCGAGATCCCACGGGCAAATAGCGCCGCAGGCACCCCAGGCGGAGAGCAGCGCACCGAGATCGGCACCATCGACGACGCCGTCGGGCTGATCGCCGTTCTCGCCGGCGCCAGCCTGATCGAACGGGCAGGACGGAGCATCGACGCAATCGATCGAACCGCGGATCAGCATCGCCCAGTTGGTGAGCGGGAAGTTGATGGTGGCGGGGTCGATGTAGTCGTTGATGCCGCAGGGAGCCGAGCGGAAGAAGGTGACACCGGTCGTTCCGGCGGTGTTGCCGGCGATGCGAGCCGAGCCGTTCGGGCTGGCCGGGATGTCGATCTCGACGACCAGGACGGTGCCCGCGGGGATGCACAGCGGCGGATCAAACGCCGTGGTGATCGTGGCGAGAGTCGGAATGGCCGGAGTGCCCGCGAGGTGGGTGTACTGGCGCGAGGCGATGAGGGCGAGGTCGGTCGTGGGCGAGGTCGGGGCTCCGCCGTTGGTATCGGCGTAGATGTTGATCGTGCCGACGAGGGGGTCACCGGTGTTGCGGATGCCGAACTCGACGCAGGTCAGCTTGTAGTCGCTGCCGGCGGTGGGGCCGACACCGAGGTTGAACGAACGAGCAAACTGGTTCGCAGTGGTGAGTCCGCCGCCGGCGCAGGCGACGTTCGAGGCGAGCGGAGCCTGGCTGTTGCTCTGGGTGAGCGGATCGGTGCCCAGTTCGGTGCAGACGTCCGCCGCGGGGAAGCCTGCGAAGGCGAAGGAGATCTCGCCAGGACCGCCAGCTTCCTGGAAGCCGCCGACGCGAACGAGGTAGATGTTTCCAGCCTCGACCGCAGCTTCCGCGGTGCTGGCGAAGAACGGATCGCCCGCGCAATCCTCATTGCAGATCACGAAGGTGCCCGGGAGATCCTCGGAGAGAAGATCAGCGGGAAGCGTGGAGCCGAGGTCGTAGATGGCGATCTTGGTGTCGAACTCGGTCAGGCCGCAGGTGCTGGCAACGAGCGAGCCGGTGCCGGTGGCCTCCCAGTAGTACCAGAGGTCCTTCCAGATCGGATCATCGATGCCGGAGCCGCACTCGGGCTGATCGGGGCCGTCGGTGTTGGCGTTGGTCGAGTCGAAGATGGCCGTCGAGGGCGTGTTCACCTCGAGGGCGTCGGCGAAGCAGTCATTGGCCGGCTGGCCGGGGATCGTCTCGCACTCGTAGACGAAGAAGCCGCAGAGTTCGACGGCGAGTTCGATGCAGGTCGCATCCCACGACGTGTCGCAGCAGGACGGGAAGCTGGTGCAGACCGTCGCGCAGCACTCGATGTCCGAGCAGCCGCCCGCGAGGGTTTCGGTGATGCAGTCGCCGCCGGTGCCGCACTCGCCGGGAATGTCGTAGATGGCGCTGATCGTGCCGACGTAGTTCACCGGGCAGGCGGGAGCGTTCGGAGCGAAGGCGTTCACGGTGAAGACCGCGATGTACTCGCCGGCGGGCAGAATCAGTTCACCCGTCGAGAACGGACACGTGCCGCTGGCGGCCGCGAAGATCGCGGCGGCGGCGCAGTCGATTGGGAAGACGAACATGGTGAAGTTCGTCGCCGGGAGATTGGTCGCCACGACATTATGGGTCGACGACAGGGTCACGCGGGCCGGGCCCGAGAGGGTGAACTTCACCCAGTCGAGATCACGGCTGTTCGTGCCGGCGGTGCCGACCGAACCGCAGTAGCTGGCGGGGACGCCGTCGAGGAGCGTGCCGTAATCGTCAAGCGGGGGGCTGACGGTGCTGACGTTGCAACCGCCGTTGACGTCAGCGGGATCGTCGATGCAACCGTCGCTCTGAGTGATGCCGCCGGGGGGACAGGTGGTGACGCACTGCGCCGATGCGTGCCCGGCGAGGCCGAGCATGGCCGCGCCGAACAGGCCGGTGATGAACCGCGTTCGGGGGCTGATGAAAGACAGACTCTGCATTGAAAGACTCCTCACATGTGAGATGAAACCTGTCGATCGACGATTCGATCGACCCGGAACGCACCTTTGCCGATCAACTCGAGTGACGAGCCCGACGGTCACGCAGCGCCGCTTTCCACGCAAGCGCGCAGAACGCGAGACCGGAAGCCGGGCGAGCCCCTCCTCGGGCACAACAGGCACCAACAGGGGAAAGAGTACTGGACGAATGGCCCCGGGTCACGAGATTCGTTTGTGGATCGTGGGGGTTTGGGAGGCGACCCGCCCGGCGCACGACAATCGTCGTCCGATCACTCGCGCACCGTGATCGGCCGAAACTTCTCGGTCGTCGAATGGCGAGCGATCACCGCGCGGCCGGCGAAAGCGCTGCGAGCAGCGAGTCAAGCCGAGTCCGTCGATACGCCTCGTCGCGCAGAAAACGAGGAAGTGGCTCGTCGACATCGAGCCTCGACCGAGGCAAGTCGATGTGAAGATGGGTCGAGTCGGACGACTCGCTGGCGCTCTGCACCGCGCCCGCTGCTGGCCGCGGCGCGCTGTTGGGCCTCGTCAAACCGCCGTGGACTTCCAGTCCCACTCGCGACGTCAGGGGTTCAGTCGCACGGCTCGAGGCCACCGCCGAGTCGGCCCGCAGGTTGTGATCGACCCGAACCGAGATCGGTTCGAAGCCCGAAGCCTTGAAGGGATTGACGCCCGAGGACGCGCCGACGGGGAGCCCCTCGGGGGTGAACCTGGCCGCTTCACTGGTGGCTCCCGACGCGGCCGGCAGCATCCGCGGCAGGCCGATCGAGAAGATCGTGCCTCCCGGCACGACGATCACGGTCTGGTTCTCCTTCGACCGGGTGTACACCGAACGCCGAAAGGTCGCGTAGACCGCGCCGCTGCCGCGCATGAACAGATCGTCCCGACCGCTCGGCGAGAAGACTTCGCGAAAACCGCTGGGTCCGCCCAAGGAGACGCGAGGGTCTCGGAAGCTCACCGAGAGCGCGTCGCGGTCGGCCACCCCGTCGTCGACTCGCCGCAGTTGCAAAGGCGGCTCCTCGGCCGGGGGCCGGGCGTTCTGGCCGAGGACCAGAAAAAGTAGAAGCGTCGCCGCGAGCATGAGTGGAGGGTAGTTCCTTCCTGCCCGGTTGCCCGGCGGGCCTCGCCACGAGTTTTTTTCCTGGGGCGCGCAGGATCGGGTCCAGAACTGCATATCTGCACTGGTGGCGACCCGTCACGGGGGCCGCTGCCGGTCGTTCCGAGCGCTCCCTTCAAGAACGAGGGGACACGCGATGGACTCGGACCGAGAGAGTCTTCCGGACCACCGGGTGCGGTCGCCTGACCGCACCCGGTGGAGTTCCGGAAGGCCCGCAATCGTCCGGCCGGCCCACCTGCGACCCCGGCCTCAACTCGCCGGCGGCGGTGCCGCCGCTACGGCGTCCCGCCACTCTCGGCGGGTCGGTCGATCACCAGAATCTCCGAGAGCGGCTTGCGGCTGATGTCGGGCACCTCGCAGTCGTCGCTCGGGTATCCGACCGGAATCACCAGGAACGGCCGTTCGTGTTCGGGGCGGCGAAGGATCGGCCCCAGGAACTTCATCGGACTCGGCGTGTGGGTGAGCGTCGCCAGTCCCGCGTGATGTGCCGCGGCCAGAAACAGGCCGACGGCGATGCCCACCGATTCGTTGACGTAGTAGACCTGCTCCGAGGGGTTGCGAGGATCCTCGTCGCGCATCAGCTTGAAGACGACGACGATCCACGGGGCGATCTCGAGAAAGGGCTTGTTGGAATCGGTCCCGAACGGCTCGAGGTCGGCCAGCCAGCCCGGGCTGGCGCGAGTCTCGTAGAACTCGCGCTCCTCGGCCTCGGCGGCCACGCGGATCTCCCGCTTGATCAGCGGATCCTGCACCGCGACAAAGCGCCACGGCTGCTTGTTGGCGCCGCTGGGGGCGGTCCCGGCGGCGGAGACGATCTGTTCGATGGTCTCGCGACTCACCGGGCGGCTGCTGAAGGAGCGGATCGTGCGCCGAAGTCGCACCGTCTCATAGAAGCTGCGAGCGGCAGCCTCGGGAGGCAGGCCGGGGAGATGACGCGTGAGCGGGATGGTTCGATGGGCCATTGGAGGGAATGCGAGCAGCCGGGGTGGATGGTGGTGGCCAGAAACGGGACTGTCCATTCAAGGAGCCTCACTCGTACTCTGTTTCCGCTCATGAATGTCGCCGCACCCAGAGAGCTGCTCGGCCTTGCCCTGACCGCGCTCGTCGTGGTGGCGCCGGCGCTCGGGCGCGTCGCGTTCGCGGAACCAGTCAAGGGCATCGCTCCGGCAACCGGTCGCCCGGTCATCGTGCGCGGCGGGGTGCTGGTGCTGCCGCTCTCGGCGTCCGTGCCGGGCGATGGCTGGCCCTCGACCATCGGCCTTCGCTTCGAAGACGGCGAGACCCTCAGCGCCCCGGTGGCGTGGGTGCACCGCTCGCCATCGCCGGTCGTCCGGCGCTGGTCCGACGAGCCCTCCGGTCTTGCAGTCCGTCCGATTGCACCGACCGATTCCACCGCCGAGTCGCGCGATGGCGGCGCCCCCTACGCCATTCTGCAACTCTCCTCCGGTCGCGGCGGCGACTTCCTGGTCGTCGATCCGCGCGACCGCACGACCGCCCCGGTCTCGGTGAGGCCGATGTGGTTCGACGACATGCCGCCGGGTGCGCCCGCGACGGCACCGCCGCTCGAGCGTCGCGAGGATCCGGCGAGGCCCGATCCCGACTCGCCATTCGAGCACTGGCGCTGGGTGCTGCTCGCCGATCGGCGCGAGATGCTCCCGCCACCCTTTCCGGCAGCCTCTCCCGAGGACGCCCGCGGTCAGCTCGCAGGGCTGGTCGCCCGGCACGGCGCCGAGATGTGGCGCATCGGTCTGGCCCGACTCGAAACGCAGAGCCCGGGTGTGGCCGCGGCGTGTCGTGAAGCGCTGACCCAGACCGCCTTCGACGGCGATCGCGAGATCGCCGCGTGGGTGATGGACTCGGTCGAGACGGGGGCGCTGCTCACCATCCTGCTCGACTTCAACCGTCGCGACCGGGCGGTGATGGAGGCATCGCTGGGCTGGGTCGAGTCGAGGAATCCGCTGCTCATCTGGTCGGAGCAGGAGCAGGGGGGCGTGGTCACGCTCGCAATTGTCAATCCCTTGGTTGAATCACTCGAACTCACCATCGACTGGCTCGGCACGACCGCCGCGACCGCGACGCGTTCACTCCGAGGCGCCGAGGTCTCGCGCGTGCATGTGGCCAGACCGGGCGAGTTGGCCACGCCGACGATCAGGAAGGTCGACCCGCGGGAGATTCCGCTCTCGATGGTGATCCAGTGTCGCGGCCATCGTCGGGACTTCGCGGTGAATCCGGCAATCGCCTTGGCGCGACCTCCAGGTCTGGCCCTCCCGGTCTTTCGCCCACCGCTTCGACTTGCCGAAGCCTCGTCGGGCAGGCAGCGCCCGGTCGACGTCCGCCGGGCCACGGCCGGCATTCTGCGCCGCTTGAACGGACGGTGGGAGCTCTTCATCGAGTGCGCTCGCGAAGGCGAGGCCAGCGAGGACGGCGTGCCCGTTCCCGAGCGACTGCCCATCGGTCAGGAGGCCATCACGCTGATCATCGGGGCCCGCGAGTCGCCGCAGGCCGTGCTCTGCGTTCCCGAGCGCGGCGAGCCGTGGCTTCCAACCGGCGAGCGGCCCGGAGATCTCGAGGTGCACCGCCGGATTCTCCCGACGGTCTGGCGCTGCCGGATCGTGCTGCCGGAGTCGTGGCGTCCGCCAAACCCCGGCGAGCCCTTCCTGCTCGGGATCGCCCGCACCCACGGCACCGACGATGCCCTCGAGACCTCCGGGGTTCCGCAGGTCCCCTGGGATCCGCTTCCTGCGCCGATTGCCGTCGATCTCTCCGCGTGGGATCGAATCTCGAATCGCTGACTAGAGGAGCGCAGGCCAGCGGCGTGCATCGCCCGATCCGCCGCGCCCGTCTCGTACACTTCGCTCCATGCCGCAGGACGTCCGTCCCACTCGCCTGATCGCCCTCATCAATCAGAAGGGCGGCGTCGGAAAGACCACGACCACGGTCAATCTCGCCGCCGCGATTGCCGAAAGGGGCCGACGCGTGCTGCTGATCGATCTCGATCCGCAGGCCCACGCGACGCTCCACCTGGGCATCGATCCCGCAGGCGAGGGGCGCCGCACGGTCTACGACCTCTTTGTCGACGAGGGACCAGATGCTTCTGTCGACGTGCAGTCGACGATCGTCGAAGCCCGTCCCAATCTCGATCTGATTCCCTCGGTCGTCGATCTCGCCGCCGCCGAGGTGGAGCTCGCCGACGTCGAGGATCGCAACCGCATTCTGGCCCGGCGGCTCGCAGGGATTCTTCCGCGCTACGAGTTCGTGCTGCTCGACTGCCCGCCGAGCCTCGGGGTCCTCACCCTGAATGCGCTCTCGATTGCCCGCGAGGTGATCGTGCCGCTGCAGGCCCACTTCCTCGCCCTTCAGGGTGTCGGCAAGCTGCTGGAGACGGTGGGTCTCGTGGCCCGTTCGGTCAATCCCTCGCTGCGGGTGACCGGCGTGGTGCTGTGCATGCACGAGCCCAACATCTCGCACCAGAAGGAAGTGGTCGCAGATCTCGACGCCTTCTTCGAGGCCGCGCGCGGAACAGCCGTGCCGTGGAACACCTGCCGCGTGCTGCGCCCGGCGATCCGCCGCAACATCAAGCTTGCGGAAGCGCCGAGCTTCGGCAAGACGATCTTCGACTACGAACCGTGGTGCCCCGGCGCACTCGACTACCGGGCGCTCGCCGAGCGGCTGGTTGCCGAGTGGGACGCGATGCTGGCGCGGCGCGAGACGGCGGCGAATGCCGAGCCCAAGACGGCCCGCCCGAAGGCGGCGACAGCAAAGCCAACGCGAACTGTGGCGACGGCGGTTGAAGCGACGAGCACCGCAGACGGATCGGGCGGAGCGGCGGGGTGACGCACGCGATTGTGCCGGAACCCGAGTCGGACGCCTCCTCGGAAGACGTGCCAGCAGCATCGATGGATCCGGCCACACTCCGTTGCCGTCGACTGGCGCATCCGTGGCGCATCGTCTTCATTCTCTATCTCCTCGCGCTCACCACCGGGACCCACTGGCCGCGGCTGGTCATCGGTGGCGACGATCTCCAGGTCTCCGACAAGCTGCTCCATGCGGCCGCATTCGGCGTGGCGGCGCTGCTTGCGTGGCATTCGCGGGTGATCCGCTCGCTCCCGCTTCTGTGGGTCATCAGTGTGGGCTGGGCGATCCTCGACGAAATCTCCCAGGGCATTCCCCAGCTCGGCCGCACGGTGAGTGCGCTGGATGCGGTTGCCAGCGCAATCGGCGTGACGCTCGCGGTGCTCTTCCTCTGGAGCGTCGGACCGGTGGGCGGTGCAGCCAGTCGGTTGGCGCACACACGAATGGTCTACAGCATCGACGAGGCCCTCGCGTCGCCTCGGATGCTGGCGCTCTGTGCGCTCTGCGGGGTCATCGGCGCCGCACTCGGTGGGCTCTGCGGCTGGGCGATCTTCTCCTACTTTCAGGATCTGCCCGGTCGGGCCAACCCGGCCCACGGCGTGTTGCTCGGTCTGCTCGGCGGGTCGCTGCTCGGCGGGCACGCGGGGCTCGAAGGCACCCGCAGGCTGATTCTCAAGCGCCGCGGAAGGCCGTGCCATTCGTGTGGAAGCGACGCGAGCAGCGAGGAGTTCGACGACGATGGTCGAGGCACCTGCCGCACCTGCGGCACGGACCTCCATGCCGGCCAGTGGGAGTCGCTTCCGACCATCTCGACGATCTCGTTTCTCCGCCTGATCGCTGCGGCAATTGCAATCACGGTCATCGTCTTCATCGGCAGCTTCGCGCTTCAGACAGTCATCCTCGCCCTGCGCCGCAGCAGCGCCCTCTTCGCCGGCTTCGACTCCGCCTACATGCGACTTCAGGACGACACGCGTCTCGTCGTCGACCTCTTCATCGTCGCGGTCTTCATCCTGATCGGCGTGCGCGTGGTTCGGCGGCTCATGGCCAGATCGTTCGATCACCAGCACGAGCGTTGCGTCGGCTGCGGCTACGACCTGCGGGCGACCGCAATCGAGCGCGGGTGTGGGGTGTGTCCGGAGTGTGGCGTGACGTTTGTGGCGGCCGCGGGGCGCGTGGGACGGGATTGAGATCGGGTGGCGCGTGGCTCCCGGCTCGCGGAGCGAGCCGGAGGGAGCAGCGAAAGAGTGCAGTGGGTTGCACGAGTGAGTACGTGCGCGGGGGTGCTGCACCGTCTCACATCTCGCGCGTGCGCATCCCCTCTCCCGCCAGCGAAGCGCCGCGGGAGAGGGTGGCACCGTGAGCGAGCGAAGCGAGTCGAACGGTGACGGGTGAGGGTCGTCGTTCGTCCCCACGCGGCGCATCGCCTCCTTGGACCGCCGAGCACCAGCTCGGCCAGATCTTCACCTGTGCGCTGCATCGAAGCGCAATCGCAACTGGTCACGTCGTGCGCCAGAGGTTTGTGACATGGAGGTCATGGAGTTCATGGAGGTCATGGAGGTCATGGAGAAGCACGCGAGCGAGTGTTGTTGGTGAACGGACACGATTGGCTGTGATGCCGGCATCACGGGGCCGGTGCCGTTCGCACCCTTGCCTCTTCCTCCGTGTTCTCCGTGACCTCCGTGTCACCAACCTCCTGCGCACGACGCCACCACATGCGAATGCGCTTCAGTCCTGCGCACCGGACCATCTGGCCGAGCTGGTGCTCGGCGGTCCAAGAGACGCCGTCCTCGCTTCGCGCATCGCCCCCGCTCCCTCTTCCTCCGTGTTCTCCGTGACCTCCGTGTCACCAACCTCCTGCGCACGAC
>Ga0163153_10001146_pt1 | contig 42808 bp, 42 predicted proteins | sample OliLakLV19MP6IB1_FD_148629 | JGI IMG/M metagenome (GOLD analysis project Ga0163153, IMG submission 148629) | Freshwater microbial mat bacterial communities from Lake Vanda, McMurdo Dry Valleys, Antarctica - Oligotrophic Lake LV.19.MP6.IB-1 | ecosystem: Environmental > Aquatic > Freshwater >... | reverse complement strand
CGTCGGTGCGGCTGGCGTCGGCGATCCTGTCGAGGAGGTCGACCCGGTCGGGATCGGAACGGAAGATGTCGCTGCGCTCGATGCCGCGAGCGACGACATGGTGCAGAACGCCGGGTGCGTCGAGCCTAGGCTTGCGTGCCATGGCTCCAGTGTGGCGGTGTGTATAGCTCTGTAAAGAAGGTTGGACGCGGCCGGGGAATTGTCCGAATTGGCGCTACGACCCCGGTGAGCCTAAATCTTGAGCCATGAGCCTAAATCTTGAGCCAGGTGCGCCCGAGAGGCGACGCTGGGTTTCTGATGTAGGTGTCCTGTGGTACGGGACGAATATGCGCTACTCAGTCTTCCTCGAACCGATCTCAGAGCCGGGGCTCGACGGCTTCTACTACGCCCATGTTCCGAGTCTTGGCTTGACGACACACGGCAAGGGTGTGGAAGGGGCGCTTGCCGCGGCTCAGGACCTGGCTGCCGCGTGGGTGCTAGAGAAGCGCACCCACGGCGAATCACTGCCGGTGGAGCATACGCTGCTGGTCGGTCAGATCGAGCTGCCTGATGCCGTTCACGGCACGTGAGACCCTGGCTCGACTGCTCCGTGCTGGTTTCCTCGAAGTCCGCCAATCCGGAAGCCACAAGGTTTTGCGTCATCCAGACGGGCGGCAAACCTACGTGGCAATGCATCCAGGAACGCTGCCGTCGGGGACCTTCCGTGCGATCTTGAAGCAAGCCGGGTTGAGCGAAGACGAGTTTCGCAGACTGTGATTGCTGAGGCTGGGCCGCCTGGCCTGGCTCAAAGGCGCAGCCACAGCTAGCCGCACCAACTCCCGTTCTCCGTATCCACGAGCCTATGGTCGGCTCGCGCGGCGTCAGGAGCTGTTCCTCCGCCTGCGAGGGCCGAGCGGGGTCGTAGCGACGATTCGGACAATTCCCGGAGTCACTGTTGCGGGGCGGGGGAATCACCGTTCGATCCGGGGGACGCCTCGTTCGCGTGCGATGCGTGCTCCCCGCGGAAGAAGGCGTGCGATCGATCTGGGACTGACGTGCATGGCCGCGGCCACCTCGGCCGTGCGCAGGCCGCTACAGTCGACGGCGACGAAGGCCGCGAGCGGGGAGCCCGGGGGAATTGTCCGAATTGGCGCTACGACCCCGGGGACGACCCCGGGGAGCCGGGAGAGTGTCCTACCGTCGCGTCTGGGGGGCGCAAGCGCCCCCCAGACCCCCAAAATGGTCAAAGGTACGAATAATCAAATGATCGACCTGTGCTCCGTAGCCCGAAGGGCGAAGGGGCATCACGAGCCGCCGCGCACCGCTCGGCCCCGATAGCTACCGCTCTTAGTGCCCGCGTAGACGCCGCCGTCGAAGAAGTTGACGAACCACGCGTAGGTCGGATCGTCGCGGTACGTAGTAGACGACCAATAGTTGAAGGACGCCGTGCAGCTTCCCGTTGTTACTGTAGGGCCTCCAACGCAGGGCGTCTTGAAGATCGGATCAATCTTCGGAGCGCTTTCGCTCAGATCGAGCAGACCCTCGAGTTCCTCCACCGTCGGCAGGCGCCAGTCGCAGTGGCCGGCAAAGCAGGTGTCCGCTCCGGCGCCGCCATTGAGCGTTGCCAGAAACGTCGCGAACGCGGTGCCCGTCGGGGGATAGGGCGGGCTGGTCGACCCCCATGTGTAAGAATTGTCCTTGTCATGGATGCTGCCGTCGTCGGACTTCTTCTCCCACATCAGCCCCATCGCGCGGTCCGAGATCGTGCCGTCGCCGTTGTCCACATACCGCGTCCCGCCGAGTGACACGTCCACCGAGTCCGCATAGGCACTAGTCAGCGAATCCAGATCACCGCTGTCCGCCTCGGTCGGGCAGAGCGCGCCCTTCTTCACGGCGGCTGCTTCGAGCTTGAGGTACTTGGCGTCGAGCTTCGCCTGGCACTTCAGCACCGACGCGTCGTACTTCACCGCGTCGCCGCTCTGGATCAGCTTCGCCTGCGCCTTCGTCAGACACGCCGCGAACTTCCCCGCTTCCTGATTCTTGCCTGCCTGACACTTCTGTTCCGGCGTCGCCGCCGCGTGCGCGGCCCCCGCGATCAACAATGAAACCAACCCCAACCCGATCGTCTGCATCCGCATTGTCATGATTGTCATGCTCCGTTCTCCTTGCCTTGAATTGCCTCAACCATTTCCCGTTCTCCTCTCGCATTCGGGCAGCCCGAGCAGGTCTGCCAGGTTCCTTTCCCAGCATTGCGTTCAATGACGTTTAACAATCGTTCCTCGCCGCGGGATTCGCAGGAATCGCCGCGGCGGCGACGTGAACGATCGCCGGTCCTTGCTCGATTTCCAGTGCGTGTTCGGTGGCTGGATTGTGGGTGTCGCGGAAGTCCCAGCGCTGGCGCCAGGCTGCGCTTCCCTGGATGTGAATTTCCGAGCCCGGGGATAAGGCGCTAGCCCAAACTGGAGCCTCGGAATTCCAGATGGGCTGGTGATCATATCTCCTTCCAGAGGTGCCACCTCGTTCTTCTGGGCTTGGCGTCCTTGGCGGGTTGGCGGTTCGACAATTCTCCTTCGTGCCAGGTAGCCGGCGAGGTTGGACGGTCGAGCGGCCGCCAACCTCGACCGATTCCTCGTCGTGCTCTTCATGCTGAAGACGCCATCACTTGACGCATTCCGTCTAGCGGAATAGCTTTTCAATGTGATCCGCAGCTTCCGGGGAAGAGATACCGAGCGGCTGTTCTCGGATGAGTATGTCAGGCGCTTTGGGCAGATCGAGCGGGCGGCGCGACGCAAGTTGTTGCTCGTGCACCGCGCCCGAGTGCTGGGCGACCTTCGGGTGCCCCCCGGCAATCGACTCGAGGCGCTGCGCGGCGACCGCGCCGGGCAGCACAGCATCCGCATCAAAGACCAGTGGCGGGTCTGCTTCCGCTGGGAGGACGGCGATGCGTACGATGTCGAGATTACGGACTACCACTGAAGCGAGACGATGCGGAGACACACGCAAGAAGGGATTGCCGAGGAATGAAGAAGAAGCTCGACCCCATTCCGCCAGGGGAAATCCTGCTGGAGGAGTTCATGAAGCCGCTCTCCATCAGTCAGAATCAACTGGCGCGCGCGATCGACGTGCCGCCGGCCCGGATCAACGATATCGTGCATGGCCGCCGCGCGATCACGGCGGACACAGCGCTCCGGCTCGGCAAGTACTTCGGCACCTCGGCCGAGCTTTGGGCGGGACTACAGATGGAGTACGACCTGCGGCGCGCGCGCCGCGATGTGTGGCCGCAAGTGGAACCGAAAATTCGGCCCATTGAAGCGGCATGAGCTACAAATCCGGTCTCCCAGGCGGGTCCACCGCGTTGCTTTCTCATCATTAGCGTTCATCGGCGTTGAACAATCGTTCCGAGCCGCGGGATTCGCAGGAATCGCCGCCGGCGGCACGCTCTTCCTCGACGAGATCGGCGAATGTTCGCCGTCGCTCCAGGCCCGCCTCCTGCGCGTCGTCGAGGACCGGGTGGTGTACCGCCTCGGCGACGAGGAGCGCGCGCTTGCGGCAGACGTGCGCCTGATCGCGGCAACGAATCGCGATCTGCGCAGCAGCGTGCAATCGGGTCAGTTTCGCGAGGATCTATACTACCGCATCAACGTGCTTCGCCTCGAGGTACCGCCCCTGCGCGAGCGCCGCTCCGATATCCGCGAGTTGGCAGGGTACTTTCTCCGCTGCTTCAACGACCGCGCCCAGCTGCTGTCGGGCAAGTCCGTGACCGAGATCGACGCCACGGCGCTCGCGGCGCTCGAGCGCTACGACTATCCGGGCAACGTCCGCGAACTCGCCAACATCATGGAGCGCGCTTGGCTCTTCGCCGACGACGGCGGAGTCATCGCACTCGAGCACGTCGCGCCGAGCCTCTACCAACTTGAAGCGAACGAGCATATCGCGCCCGCTCCGAGCCAGCCGGCCGACGGACAATACCTGCGCGACGCGGTGGGTGCGTTCAAGGCGCAGTACATCGCGGCTGCGCTGGCACGTAACGACTGGAACGTCGCCGCGACCGCACGCGAAATCGGCATCAGCCGCGGCCGGCTGTACGAGGAGATCCGCGACTCGGGGCTCCAGCGGGGGTGAGTACGAAGGGGAAAGGGCCAAGGGGCATGGGCCAAGGGGATGCGACCAGCCGACAACATCCTACTTGGCCCTTGCCCCTTTGCCGTTTCTCTACGAGAAGAACTCCCCGAGTCCGATCGTGAACACGAGGCAGCCGTAGAGGGCGTGTTCGAACGATGCGGTGAGTGTCGAGCGGGTGCGCTCGTAGGTGCGTGCCAGTAAGACGCCGCCGATCGTCGTCAAAACCACGGCGATCCAGTTCTCGTAGACGATGTGCATGTAGCCGAACGCCGCCGCATTCAGACCGATGCGCAGCACCTGCTCCGGTAGGATCGGCGCATAGCGGTGGTAGAAAAAGGTGCGGTAGACGACCTCCTGCGGGAACACCGACAGCAGCGGATAGGCGAACATCAGCACGAGCCAGGTGACTGGCTCGGTGCGCGGTAGGTCGAAGAGGCGCTCGGGAAATAGCAGCGCGGTGAAGACAGCGAGCCCGGCGGCGCCGATCGCGAACGTCAGCACGATCCGGCGCCATTCGCCGCGCAGCGGTGCCGCGTTCCAGAGCAAGCGGCGGTCGAAGCTCGGGTCGAACGCGAGCGCGACGCAGACGCCCGTCACCACGAGCAGAAGAAACGGAATCTTCGCCAGCGGCACGAAACCGAGCAGGTACAACGTCGGCAGGCCGACGTAGAGTAGCGTCAGTTCCGCGAACAGTCGCACGCGCGTCGCCGGCGCCGCAGGCTCGAGCGCGATGGTTGCCGCGGCGCCGTTCGGTCGCGCCGTACCGTCATCGTTGCCGCGGTGTACGTCGGTCGTCATCGGGCAAAGCTACCTGTGCGCCGCCGACCTGTCGACGCGCTCAAGCGAGAATCCCCGCGATGCAAGCAGTGGTGAACACCGCGAGGGTACCGCCGATCAGGGACTTGAGTCCGAGTTCGCTGATTTCCTTGCGGCGCCCGGGGGCGAGCGCCGCAAGGCCGGCGATGAGGATTCCCAAGCTGCCGGGATTGGCGAAGCCGCACAGCGCATAGGTGGCGATCGTGATCGAGCGCGGCTGCAACCCGCCGTCGGCGATCAGCGCGCCCATGTCCGCGTAGGCGAGAAACTCGTTGAGCACCGTCTTCGTGCCGAGCAACTGCGCGACCTTGCCGACATCCTCGGCGGGAACGCCCATCACCCAGGCGAAAGGCCAGAAGGCATACCCCATGATGTCAGTGAAACTGATTCCGAAAGCCCACGAGCAACCGGCGTTGACGATGAACACCAAACTGATGAACGCGATCAGCACCCCGCCGATGGTGAGGGCCAATGTGACGCCTTCCGACGCTCCTTGTGTCGCCGCATCGAGCGTGTTGTGGGCACCGCCATCCTCGGCGATCTCCGCATGCGCGACCGACTCGGTTTCCGGGACGAGGATCTTGGCGATCAGAATCGCCGCGGGCGCGCTCATGATCGATGCCGCGAGAACATGGCCGGGCTCGGCGCCAAAGCGCGCATAGATGAGCGAGACACTCGCCGCTACGGTGGACATGAACGCAGTCATGACCGTGAGCAGTTCCGAGCGTGTCATGGCGCGCAGGTAGGTCTTGATCGCCGCCATCGACTCGATGCCGAGAAAGACGAGCATTGCCGTGGCGAAGGTCTCCGGACCCGAGGTCCGTAGCGTGCGTTGCATGAGCCAGGCGCTGGAGCGGACCAGCACCGGGATTACGCGCCAATGATAGAGGACGGCGGCGATGGCCGAAACAGCGACGACCGTGGGCAGCACGCTGAACGCAACCACGCCGTTGATGAACAACGGACCGTCGACATCGACCACCGCCCCAGGGCTGAGGGTGAAGGCGCGGGTCAGGTTGCCGAAGAGGAAGCGCGCGCCTTCGTCGGAGGCTTGGTTGAGAAAGACGAACGCAGCGCGAACCACGACGAAGAACTGCTCGCCGGCGACAGTGCGGAGGACGACCAGCGCGAGCGCGAATTGCAGCGCGACAGCGATACCGACGAGCCGCCAGTCGACGCGCCGCCGGTTTTCGGACAATAGCAGCGCCAGCGCGAGCATGACGACGAGGCCAAACAGGCTGATGATGCGTTCCATGGCGCTTGCGAATCGATGACAGTTGCAATGGTCCGAGCCCTGCGCGTCGCAGGGCTCGGACCGGGCGAGTCAGCGGCGCAACTCGGGGAGCACCTCGCGCTCGAAGCGGTGCAGGCTCTCCCAGCCAAGCGCCGGCGCGAGACCGCCCATCAGCGGGTGGAAGATCAAACGCCCGTGGCGCTGCGCCAACTCGATGCAGCCCGCCGGTGTCACGACTTCGTACACTCCGCTCGCGCGCACGTCGTCGATCGACTTCGCCACGACATGCACCTCCGAACTCGCCTGGTCGGGCGTCTGCCAGGAGTCGTAAGTCTGCGCGTCCCAAAGCGCGTGCGGACCGATTCGCTGCCAGTCGACATCAGGGTCGCTACTGACGTGAACGAATCCCGGACCGCCCGGCAACATCACGAAGCCGCCGGTGAAACCGAGTTGCTTGCACTCTGCCTCGTAGATTGCCGCTAGCTCGGGATCGCCGACTGCAGGGAAGAAGCCCGCGCGTAACCGCGCCGCGCGCCGCGCGGCTTTGTCCGTCGAGCCGCCGATCAGGACCGTCGGCGGCGAAGCAGGCTTCGGGGTCACGCGGATCGTGCGCCCGTCCCACTCGAACGGCTCACCCGTCCACGCCTGTTCCATGACCCCGACGTACTCTTCCAGCAAGCGACCGCGCCGCTTGCGGTCGACCGCGGCCATCGCGAACTCCTCGGGCCGGTAGCCGAGACCGGCCACCAGACTGAGGCGGCCGCCGCTCACCAGCGCCACGGTGGCCAACTGTTCCGCCAGACGGATGGGGTCGTGCAGGGGCACGAGCGCGGCCGCTATGTTGATCGAGATGCGCTTGGTGCGCCCGGCGATTGCAGCCGCGAGCGTGACCGGCGCCGACATGAACCCGTCTTCGACTCCGTGGTGTTCGGAAAGAACGACGATGTCGAAGCCGCGATCGTCGGCCCATGCGCACATATCGAGGCAGGCGGCGTACTGCTCGGCGTGGGTCAGATCCGCGAAAGGCGGCACGCGTAGGTCGAAGCGAATTCCGAGCATCGTCATGCGGGGTTCCTGTTCATGGCTGCGATCGGCCCTACTAGGCATGGCCATCGTCAGGGGTCAATCAAGCCCGGAAGGCGCCCAGAAGGCGCGTCCGGAAGGCTCGGGCTGATGCGCTCGCTGGGGCGCGGAGCGCGGAGGAACCAAGCGCACGGGCGATCCCCGCTCAGAAGGTTCCGGGAAGCCAGCCGGCGCTTTCGTCTTGGGCGCCGTTCTCGATCCAAATGCGCAGCACTTCGAGATTCGTCTTGTTCAGGCGTGGCCGCTTGCGCGGCATGCGCAAACCGAAGCTGTCGCTGGGAAGATCGCCGGTGACCTTGCGGTACAGGAAGCTCGTCTCGAGCGCGGCACTGGTTGGGCCGAGCGCGTCGATGCGCCGCCAACCGGCGCCTGCCGCCGCCCCATTCGTCGGCACCACACCGATCAAGTTGGCACGCGAGGCGCCAACCTCGAGCAAGAGGTTTGCGGCTACTGTCTGCGAATCGTGGCAGACCGCCGTGGCACAAGTCGTGTTCAGAATCTGCTCTTGGACGCGATCGAAGGTACTGGCAAAGAACGTCTGCGGGTCGCAACCGTTCGCGGTGCGCGAGGGATAACAGGTCACCCGGAGAACGTCGCGATCGCGGTAGACACGCCCCTGTTGGAACGTCGAGACCGTGGTCACCGCGATCCGCGCACGGCCGGCGGAGCAGCGGTTGTTCCCGATTGGCCCCTTGACCGGCACCCGGAAGGTAGTTGGGGCAGAGCATACGTCTGCGTCGTTCGAAGGAAGGTCGATGGCGCTGTCGATCAGCGTTTGCAACGCCTGCAGTTGCGGATCGAAATCCGGATCGATGCCGTCGTCGGCGGCGTGCTCGACGGTGATCTCTTCGACGCCTTGGAGGGAACAGGCCGGAAGCTGGGTACTATTGGCGCAGAAGCCGACTGCAACACGGCAGACGCCGTTGACGGTACCGTCCGCGTCACACGCCTCGCCGTCGACGCAGCGGATGTTGCGGGGACGGCCCGCAGGCGAGTTTGCCGGCGCATCGAATATACCGAGACAGTCGCTGCGCGGACTACCGCCGCCGCCAACGACCTGGGCCAGCGCGTCAGCAGCGCTGAACCCGAGCAGTGCGCTGGTCGCGAATGCCACGCCAATGGACCTCATCCGAATGAACCGCACGCTTTCCTCCGCATCCGCGATCGCCGGAGATCCAAGTTCGCCGGCATCGCTGCCCAACCCGGGCGTAACACCGGCGGCATGCTTACGAAAGCGTTTTCTTCACGGGGACAGGCACGGGGACAGGATGGACCGAGTCAGGGCGTACCGACATCGACCGTTCGTAGACGCCCGGGGAGCAACTGCCAGCGTTCGTCGACTCGACGGTACACATTCAGATACTTGTCGATACCCCAAACCTCGCGGCCGCCGACAGCAACCACGCGCAATTGGCCCGGCACGCGCGCCCACGCCGCGCCCGTCCAGCGCCAGATCCTGTCGTGCTGGTCGATGCCCCACACGTGCGCGCGCGAGTCAACGTCGATATGGCGAAGATTTCCCGGTCTGGGGATCCACGCGTCACCTTCGCGCTGGTAGACGATCCGGTCGCGGCCAATCCCCCAGACGGCGCCGTCGCCGCCGACGGAAATGACCGACATGTGTCCAACGACGGACACCCAATTGGTCCCTGTCCAGCGCCAAACCGAATCGTCGGGTCCGATCCCCCACACGTGATGCGCACTACCCACCGCGACCATCCGCAGTCTCCCGGGAACATCGACCCAGGCGGAGCCGTTGCGGCGGACGACTTCATCGCGGGGATCGACGCCCCAAACGGCGCCGTCCGCGCCGATCGAGATCTGGGCGAGCACGTCGTCGGTCTGCACCCAACGTTCCCCGGACCAGTAGAAGGCACGACCGCTTTCGTCCGTACCCCAAGCCGTGACCGCCGCGCACGGCATCGGCATCATCCACACGGCAAGGGCGAGCGCCATGCTCCGCATGCCCGTTGCGAATGAGCCGGAAAGGCTCGAACACGTCGACCGGTGGATCATCGCCCGCAAGCGATCACGACGAGTATGTCAGTTCAAGCCCGGCGAGGAACATAAAACTGCGCACCGACCCCCGAATGCGGATCAGGGTGAATCCACGTCCTCGATGCGACCAGGAAAAGACTGTCCGTAGGGCATGATGATCCACAAAACGATGTAGACGATCAGCCCCCAGCCGGCGCCAAGCAGGGTGAGCACGACGAACGCCAAACGCAGGGCCGTCGGCGATATTCCGAACTGTTCGCCCAGGCCACCACAGACGCCCGCGATCATCTTCTCCCGCCGCGAGCGCTGCCACGTCACCGACCACACCGGTCCCTCGAGGAAGCTGCCGCAGTAGCGGCACTTGACCGCTTCGTCACGAATGTCTTCAGCACAGTATGGACAACGTTTCATTGAACCTCCCAATGGAGCGCCGGATCCGCGGTAGATCCGCGCCCGGCAAGGAGCACCGGAATTGCCGCGTAGGTCAGCCCGATCAGCAACAGCACCGCCGCGCCATAGCTTCCGGCTGCGTAGGTCGCGACCGACACCGGAAGAACCGCGGCGACGATGTCGTAGATCCAGCCCGCCGCGAGCGTTGCCATGGCCAGTACGAACGGCAACGGAATCGCTGCGAGCACCAGCCCGACGGCGACATGCCGCCGCCACACCCGGGCGCGTTGCGCGTAGAGCAGCGGCGCGAGCCGCGAGCGGGTGAGTGCCGACAGTCGTTGCACGTCCACCTCCGGCGGCCCATCGAGCATCCGTGCCAGCACACCGGCCGATTCCGGCGTATCATCACATTCGGCGCAGTCGCGCAGGTGGGTGCGGATCAGGTCTTTCGGATCGGACATTTGGATCACTTCTTGGCGGTATTCCCAGGCGCCCGCACCATGCGTGCCATCGCCGCGAGCGCCGCATGGAGCCTACTCTTCACGGTCCCGGGCGGACAGCCGAGGATCTCCGCCGCGTCGCGCTCGCTCATGTCGCGCAGGTAGCGCAGGACCACGACTTCCCGCTGTTCGTCGGGAAGCCGGTCGAGCAGGCGATGCACGTCGACCGTATCATCGACCGCGCCCTGCGTTCGCGGCGAAGGCTCCGCTTGCAACCCGGGCATTGCCGCGCGAGATCTGTTGCGCCACCAGTCCCGGCAGACGTTCACCGCGATCTGAAACAGCCAGGTGCTGAACCGCTTGTCGGGCAGAAAGCGCGCGCTGGCCCGAACGACGCGGAGCCACGTTTCCTGATAGAGGTCGTCGACGTCTCGCCCTCCCGTGCGCCGGTGGATGAAGCGCGCAAGCGGAAGCTCGTAGCGCACCAAGAGCGCGTCCAGCGCCCGACTCTCGCCGCGCGCGAGGCGAGCCACCAGATCCTCGTCGGCGATCATGCAGGAACGGTCCCTCGCCGCAGGATGCCGCGGTCAATCCCATTCGTCGGACTTGCCGCCAGCCGCCGGCTCGGAATTCCCACGTCGCGCGATATCGCGGTCGCGCGCCACGTCGGCACCGCGCACCAGGTCGAGTGACCACTTCAATGCCCTCTCGGCGTGCGACGGCTCACCGGCAGCCGACGGGATCAGAAGCCACAGGCCGACGTAGGCGAATAGGCCAACATGGATGAACACGGTGAACAGCACGAAGAGCAGCCGCACCATGCCGACGGGGATTGCAAACGCATGTGCCAGCGCGGCGCACACCCCGGCGAGACGGGCGTCGGGATGCCCGCGAAACCATTCGACGCCGTCCCGCGAGGCCAGATGGCTGCGACAATAGCGGCAGTACACTGCCTCGCTACGGATCTCTTCGGCACAGAACTGGCAAATCTTCATTGCTGTCATTCGAATCGACCTCCTTGGAATTTACCCTGTAGTACGCTCGCAGCGAGGGTTCGGTTCACGCCCGATTTCGATTTCACCGCGAAATCGCTGCGAACAGCACGAGGAGCGTCATGGCTATGCCGATGACGGACTTGGTGACGAATCCGGCAAACCGCCCCTTGAGAGCATTCCAGCCACGTTCGATCACCTCGACCATGCTATGTCCTTCGGAATGCGCCGCGAACCCTGCGCCGATGAAGGCGCCTGCCAACGTGCCGGCAATCGCACCGATCCCGAAAAGGAAGGGTGCGCCCAGGATACCGCCGATCAAACTGCCGCCGATCGCCGCGAAGGCCATCCGTCTCGACGGGCGCGCTCGACCGCCGATTCCGGTACCGAGGAGCAACTCCAAAATCTCGCCGAGCACGGCCAGGAGCGCGAGCCAGCCGAGCGTGGCCCACGTCACGTGGGCGAACCCCGTCGCCCAAGCGTAGATCGCAGCCGCAAACAGGATCACGAAAGTTCCCGGCAGGCCGAACACCAAAGAAACCAGGCCGACGAGGCATACGACGCCGAGCAGCATGATCGAGCCAACGGCCAAGAAGGATTCCATCGTCGCAGGATAGTCCGCGTCAACCGCGCACGAAAGACATCTACCGACCCGTCGATCTTTCCGGACTTCTGTTGCCCTCGCGGAAGCGGGAGCCCAGCATCCCGCGCCAATCGTGGCTCCCGAGTTTGCGGGGATGACGGGAATTGCGGTGTGCATCGCTCTCGCGCGGGCGGCGTGGCACCCATATGCCGTCGACATGTCGACGGTGAAATCCCCTTGCCTGTACGGGGTGTCCTGCCGTAGCTTAGCCAGCCGCGATCGTTCGCGTATGACTATGACGGATTACGCACTTCGCCTCCTCGCCCGATATTCGCACGGCTGTCGCCTCGCCGCGGAGCACGGCAGCCATTCCGGCATCGTGTTCGAGTACGCCTGCGAGAACGATCCCCAAGGTATCGGCCGGTTCGGACGATGGATCGACTACGCGTTTCTCCACTGCGCGCGAGCGACACGACTACGCCGGCAACTGGAAACGAACAAGCAGATCGTCGCAGGACTGATCACCGAGCGTCGTCGCTGCGGTCTGCCGACGACCATACTCGACGTCGCATCCGGCACCGGGCGAGTCCTGCGGGAAATCTGTCGTGAACAAGGCAGCGTCGACCTGACGGTCGTCTGCCACGATCGCGATCCGCGCAAGGTGATGCAGGGGCGCGAGCTGGTCGCGCGCGAGGGGCTTGCGAACGTGACGTTCGCCGTCGGTGACGCCACCGATCGCGCGAGCTACCTCATCGTCCATGAGCCGGACATCGTCTTGGCGACCGGACTGTTCCCGTTGTTGCGTCGAGACGATGCCGTGCGCACGGTCATCAACCTCGCGTTCGAACATATGCGCGAGCTCGGGCAATTCGTCTGTACCGCCTCACGCAACCGCGACCCGACGGCGTCGCGCTGGGACGGTCCGCTGGCCGCACCGATCGTCGATCGGGCCCCGGAAACCGTCGCCGGCTGGATGCGCGCGACGGGATTCGCAGCGACGCGGATTCATCAACCGCCGATCGGCGATCCGGTATTGATCGCGCAAAAGCCGGCGGACGGTTGACGGGCAAGATCTCGTTCACGACTCCTCGGGATCGCCGCTAGCTCCGCTGTTGCGCTTCTCGGCGCCCGAGCGGCGCAGCATATCGGTGGCAATCCGCCGCGCGGCATCACCTTCGCCGCGGCCGAGCGCCCCCTCCAAGGCTGCGGCGAGAATCTTCATCGACGCGGCTTCCTGCGGATCGACATCGTCGACGACGCGGGCGAGTTCGTCCATGCCGCCACGCAGGCTGCGTAGCGCGCCGGGAGCGTCGCCACGATCACGTGCCGCAAGTGCCTCCAGCAACGATGCGCGCAGGCGTGCAATCGCGGGTCGTGCCTTCGTACCGAAGAGGGTTTCGAGTTCGTCGAGCCGCGCCGCGATCAGCGCGAGCCCTCCCATACCGGGCTCGTCGGGGTTGTCGTGCATGTTGCTTCGAGGGTACAAGCGCCACGGTACGAAGCCAACCAAATCCAAGCAACCCAAGGGAGAAATCACTGTGTACGTCATCATCGGCCACGACGCCCCCGACGCCAGAGAGAAGCGGCCGCTACACCGTCCGGCGCACCTGGCGCATCTACGACCGCTGGCGGAATCCGGAGCCGTGGTGCTCGCTGGGCCCCTCACGGACGGCAGCGGCAGTCTCATCGTTCTCGCCACCGACTCCGCCGCCGACGCGTGGGCGATCGTCGCCCGCGACCCCTACGTGATCAACGGCGTCTTCGGATCCGTCGAAGTCCGTCCGTTCAAGCAGGTCTTCCCTGAAGGTAACACCAACGTGTGATCGCACCCCGGGGGGCGCCTTGCATTCGCTGGAGCGGCTCGCCACGATCGCCGGTTGATGATCGAACTCGTGCGGTTGCACAAGCGTTACGGACAGACGGACGCGGTTGCCGATCTGTCCCTCGAGGTGGAAGCCGGCGAGGTATTCGGCTTTCTCGGCCCCAATGGCGCGGGGAAGACGACTACCATTCGGATGATGATGGGGTTGCTGCAAGCGACCTCGGGGCACATCCGCTTGGGCGGCTACGACATCGAAAGCAATCCGGGTGACGCGAAGCAGCTGTGCGGCTTCGTTCCCGATCGGCCGCATGTATACGAAAAGTTGAGCGCGCGCGAGTTTCTCGAGTTCGTTGCCGGCTTGTACCAGGTGCCGAGAATCGAGGCGGGCGAGCGCTGCGACGAACTGCTCGCGCTCTTCGACCTCACCGAGCGGGCGGACGAACTGATGGAAAGCTTTTCCCACGGCATGAAGCAACGCGCCGTGCTCGCTGCGGCGCTCGTCCATGCGCCGAAGATCCTGGTTTTGGATGAGCCGATGGTCGGCATGGACCCACGCGGCGCACGGCTACTGAAGGCGACGTTTCGTCAACTCGCGAGCAACGGCGTCTGTATCTTTCTTTCTACCCACAGCCTCGATGTCGCCGAGGAGACGTGCGACCGAATCGGCGTAATCCACCGTGGCCGCCTCGCCGCGATCGGCACGCTGGCGGAACTCCGAAACGCCGCTGGCGGCGACGCGACGTCAAGCCTCGAGTCCGTCTTTCTGCGCCTCACCGGCGATTCTGCAGTCGCATGCAAAGGTGACGAAGCGAGCGAATGAACGCGAGCCAATCCGCGCCAAAGGCAGGGCCATTCACCACAATACGCCGCGACGTTGCGAGTGTCGCGCTCCTGCTCCGCCCACGCATCCTGAGCGCGCGCAATCGGGTGCGTCAGTTGCAACCGCGCGGCCGCGTCGGTCTCGCCGCTCTCGGTGGATTGGCATTGTTCCTCTGGGCAGCCATCTTTGCGCTCTTCCAACGCGTGCTCGGCTTCCTGCTCCAAGTCGAGGAGTTCGGCCCCACCCTCACATACAAACTACTCGGGATGGTGCTCGTCGGCTTCTTCTCCGTCCTCCTGTTCTCCAACCTCATCAGCTCGCTGTCGACGTTCTACCTGTCGAGTGATCTCGATCGACTGCGCAGCGCCCCGGTTCGCGCGGGGACGTTCTTCTACGCTCGGCTCACCGAGACGGCGGCGGAATCGTCGTGGATGGTCATGCTGTTCGCGGTTCCCGCATTTCTCTCGTTCGGCGTGAGCCATGCGGCCGGGCCGTCGTACTATCTATTGACCGCGATCACCCTGCTCCCGTTCATAACGATTCCGGCGGCGCTCGGCATCATCGTCGCGACCTTGCTCGTCACCGTGCTTCCCGCCCGTCGCACCCGTGACGTGCTCTTCGTACTCGGCGTCATTGCGGCAGCGGTCGTCTACCTGCTGTTGCGACTGCTGCAACCCGAGCGCCTCTTGAGCCCCGAGGGCGCCGGCGGATTCGCCGGATTCCTCGCCGACATGCGCGCACCGGCATCGATGTACCTGCCGAGCACATGGGCAGCGGAGGTGATCCACCCGAGCAGCGGCAACAGCACAGCCGACGTCGCCTTCTACTGGGTGTTGTTGGCGTTGACCGCGGTTTTGGCGACGGTGCTTTGCGAAGCCGTCGTGCGCCGCCTGCACCTGGTCGGCTGGAGCAAGGCCCAGGAAGGCCGACGCCCCAACGGCGCGGGCATGGCACGTTGGGAGCGCGGTGTACGCCGCCTGACACGTCCGCTCGCGCTGCCGACCCAAATGCTCATCATCAAGGAGATAAAGCTGTTTGCTCGCGACAGTGCGCAATGGTCGCAGCTCATCCTGCTACTCTCGCTCATCGTCGTGTACGTCTACAACTTCAGCGTGTTGCCGCTCGCGGGCGGCCCGCTGGTGACCTTCTACTTTCGCAATGCGATCGCGTTCATGAACCTCGCCCTGGCGGCGTTCGTGACGGCCGCGGTCGCGGTGCGCTTCGTATTCCCGTCCATCAGCCTCGAAGGACGGGCATTCTGGATCGTCAAGAGCGCGCCGATCGACCTGAGGCGATTGTGGTGGGCGAAATTCGGCGTGGCGCTGGCGCCGCTGCTGGTCTTGGGCGAAGCGCTGGTGCTGACCACCAACAGCTTCCTCGGCGTCCTCCCGGTGATGCAGTGGCTGTCGGGCGCGACGATGTTCGGCCTATCGTTCGGGATGGTGGCGCTGGGCCTCTGTCTCGGCGCCACCTACCCCCGGTTTCACGTCGAGAACGCGGCGAAGATATCCGCCGGCGCGGGCGGGATCCTCTTCATGATCCTCTGCATGCTGCTGATCGGCGTCGTCGTGCTGCTCGAGGCTTGGCCGGTTTATGCGATTTTCAGCTACCGGCTCGAGGAGCTGACGATGCCGCTCGCGACGAAGCTCGGGATCGCCCTATCACTCGGGGCGGCGGGAGCCCTGTGCATCGCCGCCTTCGTTGTTGCCAGCCGCTTCGGCATCGATCGGCTGCGAACGCTCCAGCCCTGAGTCCACCGCGTCGCACCGTGCCGCGGCGCAAAGTTCGCGCACCGTGGCGAACGCGTCACCGCCGGATTCCGTCGCGGCGACGACGGAGCGCACCATCTCCGCCAGGTCGCCACCATGCGCGTGCCATAGGGTTTCGAACAATGGCAGCTCGCGATGGTAGAGCAGCAACTGCAGCAATACCGCGTTGTTGAGTGGACGACGCGCGAAGCCCGCATAGCGATCCGTCACCTGGGGGATCGCCGCCCACTGGGCCTGCAGTTGCGCGAAGAGAAGCGTCCGCTCGGCAATGCCCACACCGCGCTCGTAGGCAGACTCGATACGCCGCACCGCTTCGTCGAGGTAGGCGGAAAAGGCGAGCGTATCCGTCCATTCGCTCGCGATCGCTTGCGCTGAAGAGTCGTCGCCGCGCGCACGGAGGAAGTCGATGGCGCCGCGGTAGCCGACGAAGGTGGCGAACGACTCCGCGAAGGCCGCCTGCCCGGGCGTGTAACTCGTCGAATGAAGGAGTTCGTGGATGACGACATTGGTGAGCGACGCACCATCGAGTTCGAGCAGGCTCGAGAGAAGCGGGTCGTCGAACCAGCCGAGGGTACTGAACGCCCCGGCGGGCCTGACATAGGTATCGTAGCCGAGACCTTCCAGGCGGCCCGCTTCCTGCTGCGCACGCGCTAGCTCGAAGTATCCCTTATAGGGAACGCGGCCGACGACCGGGAACCACCAGGTGTACGAGCGCAGGCGAAAGCGCTCGGCAGCGCTGACGACATGGACGACGGCTGCGTCGTCGACCTGCGCGAGCGTCGCGTAGCTGCCGCCGACGCGCAAGCCGATCTCGTCGGCGGCGAACTCGCGCGCGGCGAGAACCAACTCGAGTTTCGCCCGTTCGTCATCCGGGAGATCGGCCGCAGCGAGAACGCTTTCGATCGGTTCGCGCGACCATAGGATCCGGGCCTCCTCATAGCCGGCGCGCAGGATGTACGTCGGCGAACAACCGCTCACAGCAGTAGCCAACGCGATCGCCAGCAGGGCGCACTGCAAGCGCGCGGAGCGAGGCGGATCAAACATTCGCTGACGCTGCGTTCGATTCATCTTTTGCTCCACCACCGGGTACACGTCCCGCCTGCCGCTGCATAGCGTGCAGGCGCGCATAGAGGCCGCCGGCATCGATCAACGCGGCATGAGAACCCGATTCCCGCACGACCCCGCGCTGCAACACGACGATTCGGTCTGCATTCTCGATGGTCGACAGGCGATGGGCAATGACCAGTGAGGTCCGATCGCGAACGAGTTTGCCGAGCCCATCCTGGATCCAGGCATCGGTTTCCGCATCGACGCTCGACGTCGCCTCGTCGAGAACCAGGATTCCCGGATCGTAGGCGAGCGCACGCGCGAACGACAGCAATTGCCGCTGGCCGACCGAGAGATTATTGGCGCGCTCGCGCAGGGCCTCGTCGTAACCATGGGGCAGCCGTTCGATGAAGCGATCGGCGTTGACCGCACGTGCGGCCGCGCGCACGGCATCGTCGGGAATGGCCCGGAACAGACTGATGTTCTCGCGAATGGTCCCGGTGAAAAGGAACACGTCCTGGGACACCAACCCGATGCGCCGACGCAAGGCGTGAAGGTCCCATTCGCGAACATCGACTCCGTCGACGCGTACCCGTCCGCGCGCGACGTCGTGAAACCGGTTGAGCAGCTTGATCAGCGTGGTCTTTCCCGAGCCTGTCGCCCCGACGATGGCGACCGTCTCCCCGGGCGCGACGCGAAAGCTGACGTCACGCAGGACGAACTCGTCGTTGCGGTACGCGAACCAGACATTCTCGAACTCGATCTCACCTGACGCCCGCAACTCGCGTTCCGCCACGCTTCGACTCCGCGCCTTCCCCGATTCGATCGACGGCTTGGTATCGAGCAAACCGAAGACGCGCTCCGCGGCCGTCATGGCCGATTGCATCACGGCGTACTTCGACGAAAAGTCGCGGATTGGGATGAACAGCTTGTGCACGTACTCGATGAACGCGACCAGGGTCCCGAGAGCGAGTGCTGCACCGAGAATCTGGTAGCCCCCGTACCAAACGATGAGCGCGACCGAGATGGCGCTCATCGTTTCGACGAACGAGAACAGCGCGGCCTCGTAGAAGTTGGACTTGTGGTTCGCTTGGTTGTGGGCGTCGTTCAGGCGCCGGAAGCGCTCGAACTGGGCGGGTTCCTGAGCGAATAGCTGGGTCACCGCCATGCCCGAGATCGCCTCCTGGAGGAACCCGTTCAGGCGGGCCAAGCGCTCGCGGATCAGGCGATAACTGCCCCGTGCCTTGATGCGAAAGAAATTGATCGCAACGACCATCACGGGCAACAGCGCGAGGCTGACGACGGCTAGTTCGAAATCGATCGCAACCATGATTGCGACGATGCCGAGGAGCGTGACGATATCCATTAGAATCGTCATGCCTCCCGCTGCGAACATCTCATTGATCACGTCGATGTCGGTCGTCATGCGCGTCACCAGGCTGCCGACCGGATGGCGATCGAAGTACGCCGAATCCAGCGTCTGCACGTGGCGGAAGACATCCTCGCGCAGATCGGCGAGGCTCTTCTGGGCGACTCGCATGGTGAGCAGGTACTGCAGGTACAGGAAGAGAAACTCGCCGGCCACCGCAATGGTATAGGCGAGCGCGGTCCACGCGAGTCCGGTCGTATCGCTCGCGGCGACGTAACGGTCGATGGCGAGCTTGAGGATATACGGCTGGGCGAGAACGAAGGCGGACGTCAGGGGAAGGCAAGCGCAACCAAGCGCGAACTCGAAACGGTATGGTTGCACGTAGCGCCACAATCGGCGGACGAGACGCGCATCGTAGGCACCGACTTGGTCCTGCGTTCGCGGCGCCACCGCTGCGCGATCGTGCGCAATGACCGTCGTCGCCTTCATAGCGCCGCAAGCTCCTCTTCCAGCCGTTGCTGACGGAACAGCTCCGTATAGATTCCGTTGCGTGCCAGGAGGCTATGGTGGTCGCCGATCTCGACGATCCTGCCGTCGTCGACGACTGCGATCCGATCGGCGTCCTGGATCGTCGATATTCTGTGTGTGATCACGATACTCGTGCGCCCGTGCAAGACCCGCTCGAGGGAGGTGAGGATCTCGCGTTCGGTGCGTGCATCGACGCTGGACAGTGAATCGTCGAGCACGAGCACCTTCGGGTCCGCCAAGATTGCCCGCGCCAGCGTGGTCCGCTGCTTTTGGCCACCCGACAACATGATGCCGCGTTCGCCAACCTGGGTGCGGTAGCCGTCGGGGAAGGACTCTATATCGCGAGCGATTCCAGCAGCCGCTGCAGCTTCTTGCACCTCCGCCTCGGTGGAATCATGCGCGGCGAAGCGGATGTTTTCTTCCAATGTGGTGGAGAAGAGAAAGGGATCCTGCGGTACGACGCCGACCGCGCCGCGTAGCTGCGCGAGCGGCAGGGTGCGAATGTCGCGACCGTCCAGGCGAATTGCGCCGCCCGAAACATCGAAGAGCCGGGTCAGCAACGCCGCGATCGTACTCTTCCCCGAGCCGGTACGGCCAACGAGGGCCAATTTTTCACCGGGCTCGATCGTGAACGAAACATCGCAAAGCACCGGCCGCTCATTGCCGGCATGGGGAAAGCGGAATTCCACCCGATCGAACTCGACGTGACCGGCGACTACGGGCAGCGGATCCGCGCCGTCGGCATCGACGATGTCTGGCCGCGTATCGAGCACGTGCTCGAGGCGGTGCATGGCAGCACGCCCGCGTTGCAGTACGGAGATCATCCAACCGAGGGCCATCGTCGGCCACGCGAGTAGATTGAGGTAGGCGAGGAATGCGACCAGATCGCCGACACTCAGGACCCCCGCGATGACCCGAGTCCCGCCATACCAGAGGACGACGAGAGTGCCGAGACCGGACGCGGTGCGCATCACCGGAACGAGTTGACCGCGAACGCGTGCGAGGTCGAGACTGTGTTCGCAGAAAGTGCGATTGAGTGCCCCGAATGCGGCGGCCTGCTCCTCCTCGGCCGCATAGGCGCGTACGACATGTAGCCCGGTCAAGTTCTCCTGGACGCGGCTGCTCATCTGGGCGAGACCCTCTTGCACGCGCAGCGTATGTTCCATGATCCGGCGGCTGAACCGCTTCACGATCCAAAGGATCACCGGGTACGGCAGCAACGCAACCAGCGTCAGGCGAACGTCCAGACTGAGCATGATGCCGACGCCGTAGACATAATACAGAGGAGTATTGACGAGGTTGAGAATACCCGGACCGAGCATCATCCGCACGGCGGTCACGTCGTTGATCACCCGCGACATGAGGTCGCCGGTACGTTGGCTCTGGTAGAAGCGCTGGCCGAGCCGTTCGAGATGGGCGAACAGGTCGTTGCGCAGATCGGTTTCGATATCGCGGCCGACGTTGAAGACGAGTGATCGCGAGAAGGTTCGGACGACGCCCTGCACCAGTGCGATGGCGATGATTGCGGCGGCAATCAGGCCGACGCGGTCGAGGCCCTGGTCCGCCGCGATCGCGTCGATTGCATACTTGAGAAGGAGCGGCACCGACATCGCGAGCGACGCCGTCAACACCAGGCACACGCCGCCCAGCGCGTAGCGCGCACGGTAGCGGCGTACATAGGCAAATAGGCGTCGCATCAAACAATCATTTCACAGTGCCGCGCTCAGGCAATCGGGCAGCAAGCAAGTTCACCGGCCCAAAAATGAAAAAGGGCGGAGGGGAGATCCCCCCGCCCTTTCGAAAAGTGGCAGGCGACGAGCGAACGTCGTCAGCGGCCGGCGGGTACGACTCCGCGCCAGACCTCGACAGCGCCGTACATGCCGCGCTCCGGCGGCTTGCGCGCCGCAGGACCTTCGAAATCGACGAGTTCGTCCGAGCCGAAGAGGCGGGACTTGAACACCAACTTGTATTCGTCGAATGGTGAGACTTCGTAGGTCGACGAGGACAAGCTGAGCGACGGCCCGTCGATCTTGGTGGCGAGGACCTCCGCGACTTTCTTCGCACTCATTCCCTTCTCGAGCTTACCCCAGGCCTTGCGGAATTCGGCCGACGGCTTCGCGCCGTCCTTTTTCGCGCCCGAGCGCCAACTCGGCGACAACACGTCACCGAACGCAACGGCGACATCGAGCACGCCATCCTTGTCGATATCGGGCAACGCGACGCCCCACGTGCGCTCGCGACCATCGACGGGAAGGCCGGTATTTTCGACGAAGGTCCAGTTCCCATTGCCATCACCGAAGAACGGATAGACGCCATACACGCCGCCGATTTCTTCGAGATTCGCCTTGCCGGCGACGACGAGGTCGACGTGTCCGTCATTGTCGAGGTCGCCGAGAGCGACGCCGAGGGCGTTCAATGGAATGATTCCCTCGTTGGCCTTGCGCCACTTGGGTCCGGATTCGCCCTTCTCCTGGATGAAGACCTCGGCGCCGGGAATGGCAGCGCCGCTCGCGATGTCGAGCTTGCCGTCGCCGTTCACGTCGCCGACCGCGATGCCCCAATAGAGTCCATGGATCTCGGGAGCCGGCAGCCCCTCGGACGCACCGGTCCAGCCGCCGGCGCCGTCGCCGAGCCAAACCCGCGGTCCCGATGCGTGGGCGGCAATGATATCGGTATTGTCGTCGCCGTCGATGTCGGCGGTCACAACAGCGTTGCCCCATTCGGAGCCGTCAAGTCCGGCGGAACTTTCCTGCCAGACTCCCTTACAGTTTCCGGTATAGGCGCGCACGCCTTCCTCGGAAGCAGCGACGACGGCAACATCGAGGCAGCCGTCATTATTGAAGTCGCCGAAAGCGAAGTCTTCACAGCCGATCGTCGGCAGTCCGGCGGAGGCGTTCTTCCAATTGCCCTCGCCATCGCCGAGGAAGACGAAGACGCCACGGCAGTGGTCGGCGATGCCGACATCCATGATGCCATCGTTGTTGATGTCACCGAAGTCCATGCCACCGCCGCAGAAGCTCTCGCGGGGAAGGCCGTCGGACGCGCTTTCCCAATTCCCCTTGCCGTCGCCGCGCCAGACGTACGGACCATCAGCGAGACGCGAAACGGTTCCGAGATCAGGAAAACCGTCCTTGTTGATGTCGCCGAACGCCATCTGGGATTTCCAGATCTTCCCGGCGGGCAGACCGCTCCGGGCAGGCTCATAGCTGACGCGGGCGACGCCCGCTGCCTTGGCTGTCTCTGGAGCGGCACCAGCAACCGAAGATTGCAACGGGCTGCAACCGTAAACCAGCACCGCGGCCCCAACGAGGGGCGCCGCACTACGAAAGAACACCATCATCAAAACTTCCTCCTACCCCTAGGTCTACCCCAAAAAGCTCCACGCTCGGATTCGAAATGCGGTTTGGAATTGGCGACGGGTATATTGAGAGACGGCCGGGGTCTATCAAAGGCATAAAGGTCCGTCAAGACAGCCTGCGGCAACACGGAGGCGAGCGCCAAACCGCGTTCGCTGGGCTCGCAAGAAGCGGCGTCGCGGCTTTTCGGCTTGACAATCTGTACGGCTTAACGTACTAGCATCACAGCTTTCTAGCCCGGCCCAACGGGGCCGGTGTGGGGAGGTTCAGGTGCGAGGACGAGGTTCAGTGGAGAGATCCGCTCGGTCGTCGGAAAGAGAAAAGGCGATTTCTCCGAAGAACGAAAGGAGAAAGCGAATGCGTATGACAATGCGGAATTGGTGGATTGCGGCGGCGGCGACCGCGCTGGGGACTGTTGCTGCGGCAGGTGTCGCATCGGCGGACCTGACGACGGAGAAGAGCGGCTCGATAGTTGTGTATCCGAAGGTGATTGGCACCTCGGAGCGAGACACTCTGATTCAAATGATGAACACCGGCAATGCGACGGCACACGCACATTGCTTTTACATCAACGCCTCTATCAGAGGGCGTTGGATCGAGACGGACTTCGATATCTGGCTCACGAAGCAGCAGCCAACCCACTGGCTGGCGCGCTCGGGACGAACCGTCAATTTCTTCGACGCGTTCGGCTCGGACGGTGCAGGCTTCGACCCGGGTCTGATCCCGCCGGTGCCGCTCGGCTTCCAGGGCGAATTGCGGTGCGTACAGGTTGACGAGTCGGGCGCTCCCCTTCGCGCCAACAAGCTCAAGGGATCGGCGACGCTGATCCGCATCGCTGATGGCGATGTGAGCGAGTACAACGCGATCGCCTTCCCGGGCAACCCGAACGCGGGAGTCGGCAACAACGACAACGTCCTCGATCTCGACAATACGCCGGGCCACGCGGGCGAATACGACGCTTGCCCCGACACGTTGACGATCAACACGTTCTCGGCAGGCATAGATGATCCGATCGTGACCGAACTCGGCGACTGCGCCGTGAGCGGTGACTGTCCGATCGAAACGTTTTTGACTCTCGTACCTTGCGCTCAAGATCTTGAGCGGCTCCAGCAGGGCAAGGTGACGATTTCGATCGAAACCTTCGACGAGTTCGAGACCGTACTCAGCACGAGCATCACGGTCGATTGCTGGTTGAATGCCTCTCTCGCGGATCCGATCTTCGCTGGCGTCTTCAAGCGCGACACCCTCGCGGTGACCGCTCGCTTCAATCCCGTCCCCGGCAATGGTGGCGTGATCGGTGTGGGTGAGGAGCTGCGTTCGGATAGCGATGGTGGTCTCGATAGCGCATGGGCCGCGTATAACCTGCACATCGAAGGAAATCGATTCGACGCCGCTCGCAACGTCGCCGGCGTACTGCGCACCGCCCTCACTTGTGCTGGCGGCAGCAACGCGGGCGATTCGTGCACCGACGGCGCTCAGTGCCCGGGTGGAACCTGCGTCAACGGCGTACTGGACCAGATCGTTCTTCCGGAGCAGCCGTAACTTCCCGCCGGGATCGTGAAAGGAGAAAGTTGTGATGTGGACGAAAGCGAGCAAGATGAGGCGGGCGGTTACCGGGGTCTTCATCGGATCGGTGCTGTTCCTCGCATCGAACGCTGGAGCGGATGTCTTGTCGGATCAGTCGGGGGCGATCTTGGTCTACCCGAAGGTCACCGTGGACACGAGCGGCGTGTTCGGTGCACCGCAGGACACGATCATTCAGATGACGAATACGTCGAACTCAGTGGTCTCCGCGCGTTGTTTTTACATCAACGCGACAGGGCACTGCAGCAACAACGACGAGCCCTGCAATGAACAGGTCGCATGCGAGACGGGTGCAACCTGCGTTCCCCAGTGGAACAAGCGTGACTTCAGGCTAACGTTGACCAAGCGCCAACCGCTGGCTTGGCGTGCAAGCGAAGGTCTTTCCGACCTGCCTTGCGACGGTATCGGCAGCCCGGATGGTTGCGCATTGGGATCGAACATCGGCGCCGACGGCTCTGTTTCGTCGATTCCGCCGGTTCAGGAAGATCCGTTCTACGGAGAACTGCGCTGTATCCAGGTGGACAGCGAATCGTTCCAGCCTACGGTCGGACTGAACGATGGCAATCTGCGCGGCGGCGACTTGAAGGGAGAAGCGACGATCGTATCCATCGTCGCGGATGCTCCTGACGCGCGCAAGTACAATGCTGTTGGCATCCAGTCGATGGCGAACAACAACAACGACGATGTCCTCCAAATCGGGGGTGTCGACGCCGAGTACAACGCATGCCCAAGTGTGTTGACCCTCAACCACCTCTTCGAAGGGGCGACCGTGATCTACGGCGCAGGTGCTGGGAGTTCTACCGTCCGTACCGATCTGACAGTAGTTCCTTGCGGAGTCGATTACCTGACGGACACGACCGATCCAATTGTCCTGCAGTTCCTGATCTTCAACGAGTTCGAACAGCGGTTCTCTGCATCGACGTCCTTCGACTGCTGGAGAAATCTCGCACTCGCGGATGTCGATACGCGGTTGGGCCCGTTTGGGGATAGTTTCTCCATCTTCAGCGCCTCGGTGCAGGGCACCTTGGGCGGACAGACCCGCGTTCGACCGGTTGGCAACGCCAATCAGTCCAACGGTATCCTCGGTGTTCTCGACGAACGCTGGATGTCTGCAAGCTCGGGTCCCGAGCGCACCGCAGCAACCAACGTGCACTTCGAGGGAGCCGTATCGATTGGCGATCAGATGATCCTCAGCCCGGACAACTGAGAATCGTCAGATCGTATCCCCCAAAAGGGGGCAGAAGCACTTGCTTCTGCCCCCTTTTTTTTTCTCCCGACTTCAGCCAATCTCCGCCAATGCCTTGGACCATCAGACACCTCCTCTCGCTGCCGCTCTGCTGCCTACTGGTCGTCCCCGCCCTGCCCTGCGCCGGCGAGGTGTCGACCGACCTTCCCGGCGCGATCCTCGTGTTCCCCAAGGTTCAAAGCGACCCACAGCGCGACACGATCATCCAAATCACCAATAACACTGGCATCCGTGTCTTCCTCCGCTGCTTCTACGTCGACGGTCGCGACAGCCGCGATGCCCCATGGCTCGTCACCGACTTCCAGATCACGCTGACGCAGAACCAGCCCACCGTATGGGTCGCCGGCCAGGGTCTCCCAGCCATCCCATCGGACCGGCCCGAAAGCCTCTATCCAGGACCGGTGCCGCCAGTCGGTGACGGCTTCCAGGGCGCGCTCCGCTGCGTCGTCGTCGATGAGTCCGAACGCCCCGTTGGCATCAATGCTCTCACGGGCGAGGCCACCATCATCGATCGGCAAACAGCCGCAGCCTTCAAATACCCTGGTGTCACCGTACCGGGCTTCGCTGCCAACAACGGCGACAACACCCTCCTCCTCGACGATGTCGAGTACGGTTCGTGCCCGCGGGTGCTGCTGTTGAATCACTTCTTCGATGACGCACCCGACCCCGTTGTGGACGATCCCATCCGCACCGGTTTGACTGTCGTCCCCTGCAGCATGGATCTGGAGAACTCCGTCCCTGGCGTAGCAACTCTCCAATTCGAAGTGTTCAACGAGTTCGAGCAGCGGCTGTCGACGAGCTTTCCCGTCGATTGCTATGCCGACATCGGACTTTCAAGTATCGACCGCGCGTCCCAACCGGAACTGTCGATCTTCAACTTTGCGTTGCAGGGTACGCTCGTCGGACTCAGTCGTATCCGTCCCGTGCTCGATTCACGGACTGATACCGGGCACGGCGTCATCGCCATCGCCGAAGAGCGGCGCGCAGCCGGCGCGATGGTGTCGGCCATCCACATGCACTATGTCGGCGGCAACCTCCAAGCCGACGTCATCATCCTGTCCGAGCCATTCTGAACTACTAGCCGCGAAAGTCCTGCCACTGTGGCAGGATTGTCGCCGATAAGAGTTCAGGTTCTGAAATTGGGTTGCGGTCGCCAGCCCGCATTAGTGACCTTTGATCGTGGGAATTCGTTCGCGATGCGTCAAATTCCCCGCGCTTGATTCCTGCAGCGACCCAACGGGCCCGTCCAACGGCCCGTCCGCCGCAGGGGCGCAGCTACGGAGGGTGGAAGGCTTTGGACCGCAGGCGGGGGAGCGGGGCGCTGGAAATATGGGCCGGGGCACCGCCCCGCTAGGACTCCGCGCAAAACGGCACCGAAGCGGACCAAGATTATTGGAGTCCACCGAGATCGAATGGATTGCCGTAGCCAAGCCCAACCAGTGTGAGTGCGACCTTCGCCTCGATCTCGTCGGGATTCGTGCGATCCGTAAAGCCCAGTTCCAACGCCCAGCAGTCGCAACTTGAAAGCAGCCGCAGGCCGAAGTGTTGGTCGAGGAAATCGCTCTGCACCACGTCGAACCTGGTCGCGAAGCGAAATCCAACCCACCATGCGAGCCGCAGTTCGAGCGACGCGTCGACTTCCTTCAATTCGTTCCCGGTCAAGAATCGATAGCTCGCTCCGGCACGCGAGCGCATCCCGAGAGAGGATTTCTCGTTACGGTCGGCCCACGGATTCTCGACGAACACGCCAACTCGCGCCGCAGTCAGATCCTGGGCCCCGTGATCGAACTGCGAGGCAAAGGCCAGCGATAGGCTCTCGAGTGGCCGGACGGCAGCACCGATGTCGATATCCGAGAAGTGATCGTCGTGCTCGGCATTCTCCGACACGCTGGGGACGCGGCGGTCGACGTCGACGCTCTGCCCTGCCCAGAGCCGTGCGAGCTCCCGCACGCTCCCGCGAATCGGATCCTCGCCAACATCACCCGTGCGGAAGCGACCGAGGATTCGCGTGCCCACTCCGTAGCTCAGCAGGTTGCGGGTACCAATCCGATCCACCGCATCGAACATCGGCAGTTCCTCCTGCCCGACATCGGGGACGTAGAGATAGTCCAAGCGGGGTTCAACGACGTGCTGGATGGCCTGCAATCCGCGCCAACCAATGGGATAGACCCGCGCCGCGGCCGTACCTAGTTGTGCCCGCACCGAGAACAGCTCACGCGTCGAGTTGCGGTCGATGGTGAGCGAGTCGGATTCTTCGCGTTCGGTCAGGTGGTACGCGGTTTCACGAACCGACGTCTGTACGCTGCCGAACATATAGGGGCCGAGCGGCAGCGGCAGAATCAACGCGGGCTCGACATCCAAGCGAAACCCGTCGGTACTGCGCTCACGTTGGTAGTCGACGAAGGACGCCGCTACGTCCGCGAGCAACGGTCCGGCGACTCGCGCCTGCCCGCGGGCATCCACCGAGGGAATCCGCTGGAGCGTCAGGGAATCGGAGCGCGGGTCGGGTGGCGCCGGCGTTGGCGCCGGATCGGGACGTCCATTCGCGGGCGTCGGCGTCGCGGCAACGAGCCCGGTGAGGTCGATGTCTTGGTAAAAGGTTCCTTCGACCTTGACGGCGAAACGCTCCCAGGGGCGCCAGAATCCGAACCGCGAGTCGGTGAATTGAAGCGTTCGCAAGGCGACATCGCGGGTATAATCGGTCGCCAGGGCGTTGATCTCGCGCAAGAACGCATCATCGCCAACGATGAATGCATCAACGTAGAATTCGCCGCCAAGCAGCTCTTTGTGGCGGTGGTCGCTGCGGACACTGTAACGGTTCTCCGGGATTCGTTCGCGTAGCGAAAGCCCTTCGGGATTGCCACGGTACGACTCATTGAAGTACGTAGCACCGAGACTGCCGCGGACATTGCGGCTCAGCGCGTAGCGATGTTCCGCGATCAAGCCGACGCGCGCGCTGGTTTCCACATCGAGCGCAACGGTGAGATCTTGGCTCTTGTTGATCGCCCAGAAAAAGGGTTGCAAGACCTGGAATCCGCGCCGGTTCGAGGCGCCGAAGCGCGGACCGAGCAGACCCGTCTGCCGCTCGGTGGTGATCGGAAACACGGCCCACGGGAGGTAGAGAACCGGGACTCCGAGGATGTTGAACGTGCCCCCGTCGAGCGTACCGTAGCCACCGAGTTCGACCTCCAAAAGATCGCTGGCGATACTCCAGCTGGGAGGACCCTTGGCGCACCGGCACGTCGTGAAGGATCCGTTGATGATGCGGTAGCACTGCCCTTCGCGCTTCTCGACATAGTCCCCGAGGAGCGTGAACTGCGACGAGGAAGACTCCAACGATGCATGCCGCAAGTAACCGGTCTCATCGTCGAGGTTGAGATAGATCTCGTCGGCACGGTAGAGCCCGCCTGGCGTCGTCAACGAAACGTTACCAAGCGCATTCGCCTCGTTGGTCGATCGGCTGATCCGGATCTCGTCGGCCTCCAATTGCAGCAGGCCACGCCGGACGACGACATGTCCAATGGCTTCGACGGTGTCGCTCCGCTGATCGTAACTGATCTCCTCGGCATCGACACTGATCTCTTCTTCTTCGGTAGACGTACCTCCAGGCTCGAGCTCTGCGGCCTGCCCTACTCCTCCCAGAAGAGCGACGAAGCAAGCGAGCGATGCGACCGCTAGCGCGCCTCTAAACGGTCGGCTGCCCGCCATCGTCAGCTCTCGGAACGCTCGCTCCTGCGCCGGGGTCGAACATCGAATACACCGCCCCAATCAAAAAAACCGAACCCGCGACCACCACTGCATCGCTATGCAGCGCTCGGGCGATGGCCCGTCCGACAGCATCTTTTGGGTCGCCAACGACATCCGTCGGACAGTACCCCGCAAACCTTCGAGCTACAATCTCCGGCGCCTCGCCACGCGCAACCGGAACCTTGGTTACGGTCACGCGCGCCACGTGCGGCGCGAGCACATCGATCATCTCCGCCCAGCGCTTGTCGCCGAGAACGCCAAAGACCAGATGCACGGCGCGGCCTTCGACCAGTCGCGATAGCTCGCGCGCAAGCACGATCGCGCTATCGACGTTGTGGGCTGCGTCGAGCACGACCAAGGGCGACCGGCACACCGTCTCCATCCGTCCAGGCCAACGCACCGACTCCAGACCGACGCGAATGTCGGCGTCCGCGATCTCACCGGGCGCAAATCGTTCCACGGCAGCTACTGCGAGCGCAGCATTGCGAGCCTGGTGTGCTCCCCGCAGACCGAGCCGCAGCCCAGCGATACGTCGGCCGCCGACTTCGACGGCCAGCTCGGTTCCGCCTTCGATCGAAATTTCGTGGCCGAAGCGCGCCAACGGGACGCCCGCGCGCCGCGCGGCAGCTTCGATCACCGCCATCGGCGCCACCGCAACATCCCCTACTACCGCCGGGCGCCCCGGCTTGAAGATGCCGGCCTTTTCCGCGGCAATCGCTTCGAGACTGTCGCCGAGAATCGCCTCGTGATCGAAACCGATCGAGGTGATGACCGCTACATCGGCGTTGACCACATTCGTCGCGTCGAGCCGCCCGCCGAGACCAACCTCGATCACCGCTACGGCGACCCGTTGCTGGGCAAAGTACATCAGCGCGACGACCGTCGTGACCTCGAAGAACGTCAGACCGAGTTCTTCGACATCGACCCGTTCACGAACTCGATCGACGAGCGCAACCACGTCCTCGCGCGAGATCCACCTTGCCCCCACACGTATGCGTTCGCGAAAATCGACCAGGTGCGGCGATGTATACAATCCGGTGCGCATGCCGGCAGTGCGGAGAATCGACTCGGTCATCGCGGCGACGGAGCCCTTTCCGTTCGTGCCGCCGACATGGATCGCGCGGAATGCCAGCTGTGGATCGCCGACCGCACGTAGCGCGACGGCAACCCGCTCGAGCTTGAAATCCATTCCGCGCGCCGCCTCGAGGCCAAGCAGCCACGCTCGAGTCGCCTCGTAGGTGTCCAAAGGCAACGCCGCGTCTTCCACAGCCTCGGCCGTTCCGGGAAAACCTCAGGCGCCGCGAACCGCGAGGATTCCGTCCTTCAGGCTGCGGACGAACGCTCCGACCTCGGGGACGACGCGCGCCGTGCCGCGGTGCTGATCAATGATCCGCATGATCGCACTGCCGACCACCGCAGCGTCGGCGAACTCGGCAACCGCCGCGGCCTCGCCAGGAGAGGAAATCCCGAAGCCAACACCGATGGGCAAGTCGGTCTGGAGACGCAAGGCGTCGATGACGGGCCGAACCGAGGAAGGTTGCACAGCTGCACCGCCCGTCACTCCGGTGACGGCAACGTAGTAGATGAAGCCCGAGGCCTTGCGCAGCACCATACGCACACGCGATTCGTCACTCGTCGGTGCCAGCAGAAAGATGAAATGGATTCCCTTGGCTCGCAGCCAAGGCAGCAGTTCCTCGACCTCCTCGGGTGGAAGGTCGACGACCAGCACCGCGTCGATGCCAGCGGCGGCCGCATCACGCGCGAATCGTTCGCCTCCATAGCGAAAGATCGGGTTGTAGTACCCGTAGAGCACGATCGGCAGATTCGACGACACCCGCACGTCCGATACCATCTCGAGCACGCGTGGGAGCGACGACCCGGCGCCCAGAGCGATCTCGGCAGAGCGCTGAATCACCGGACCGTCCGAAGTCGGATCCGAGAAGGGAACGCCAATCTCGAGGATATCCGCACCATTGTCCTCGACGGCTCGGATCAACTCGCGGGTGATTCCGAGGTCCGGATCGCCTGCGGTGAGAAACGGAATCAGCGCCTTTTCGCGCCGCTCGCGCAGCGCACGGAATGTACGATCGATGCGATTCATGAATCAGAGGGTAACGCCCAGATGCGTAGCCAAGGTGCCCATGTCTTTGTCTCCACGGCCAGACAAATTGACCACGATGATCTTGTCCGGGCCGAATTCGGGCGCGATCTTCGCCGCATACGCAATCGCGTGCGCGGTCTCGAGCGCAGGGATGATTCCCTCCGTTTCCGACAGCAGCTGCAGGCCGGCGACCGCCTCGTCGTCGGTCGCCGTGACATACTCGGCGCGCCCACTGCTGTGCAAGTATGCGTGCTCGGGACCCACGCCGGGATAGTCGAGTCCGGCCGATATCGAATAGGCCGGCCGAATCTGTCCCAACTCGTCTTGAAGCACATAGGTCTTCTTGCCGTGCAGCACACCGATATGCCCGGCCGTGATCGACGCCGAGTGTTGTCCGGTTTCGATGCCGCTGCCGCCAGCCTCGACGCCGATCAGTCGCACCGGATCCTGAACGAATGGGTAGAACAAGCCCATCGCGTTGCTGCCACCACCCACACAGGCGATCAGGCAGTCGGGCAACCGATTCTCGGCACGCAGGATCTGGCGCCGCGTCTCGCGGCCGATGATCGATTGGAAGTCGCGAACCATCATCGGGTACGGATGTGCCGACATCGTCGAGCCCACCAGGTAGTAGGTGTTGTGAACGTTGGTCACCCAGTCGCGCAGTGCCTCGTTGATCGCATCTTTCAGAGTCTTGCTGCCCGACTCGACCGCGTGCACACCCGCACCGAGGAGCTTCATGCGGAAGACGTTGAGCGACTGGCGCTGCACGTCTTCGCTGCCCATGTAGACCTGACACTCCATGCCGAACAGTGCCGTCACGGTCGCGGTGGCGACACCGTGCTGCCCGGCGCCGGTTTCGGCGATGATGCGCTCCTTACCCATGCGCCGCGCCAACAGCACTTGTCCGAGGGCGTTGTTGATCTTGTGCGAGCCGGTGTGGCAGAGATCCTCGCGCTTAAGGTAGATGCGCGCCCCTTTCAGCTTCTCCGACAGCCGCCGCGCGAAATAGAGCGGCGTCTCACGACCGACATACTGGACGAGGTGCTGTTTGAGTTCATTCTGGAACTCGCGATCCCTGCGGATCCGCTTGTACGCTTCCTCCAACTCGAGCACAGCCGGCATCAGCAATTCGGCGATGTATCGGCCGCCGAAGATTCCGAAATGGCCGCGACGATCAGGCATGGATGGCATTGGTGACGAATCTCCTGATTTTCTCCGGGTCCTTGCGCCGCGGTTCGCTCTCGACGCCACTGGCGACATCGACCGCAAATGGCCGGACCACCCGCACCGCCTCCGCCACATTCTCCGGGTCGAGCCCCCCGGCAAGAATCAAGCGGCTCTTCTCCAGCGGCCGTAACAGGTCCCAAGCAAACGCCCGACCGGTGCCGCCGTATGCGGATTCGGTAAATGAATCCGCAAGGATGTAGTCGACCGCGAAACTACAGGCCGCGGCCACGGACGAGCCGTCGCGGATTCGCAGTGCTTTCATGACCGGGGTCGACCATCCACTGCAGTATGCGGGATTCTCGTCGCCGTGGAACTGCAGGGCATGCAATCCCGCCTGCGCCGCAATTGCACGAACGTTGTCGGCATCCTCGTTGACGAACACACCGACGCAGACAACCCCTTCGATCTCGGCGATGATCGTGGCTGCATCTTCGGCGGCGACATAGCGCGGACTTCCCGGGTAGAAGTTGAACCCGATCGCCCATGCGCCTGCATCGCGGGCAACGAGGGCATCGCCGAGGTTGGTGATACCGCAGATTTTGACCCGAACGCTCATGGTCGCGCGGGCGCTTTCGCAAGCAGCTCGCCGAGCTTCTCACCCGGGTCGTCCTCGCGCATGAGCGATTCACCAATCAAGAAGGCGGTGACCCCGGCGCGCTCGAGTCGCTCGATATCCGCGATCGTCTGAATTCCGCTCTCAGCGACGAAGAGATCGCCCGGATGTCGCAAGGTAGCCAACGCCTCGGTCGTCTCCAGGGTCGTGACGAAAGTGCGCAAATCGCGATTGTTGATGCCGATCAGCGTTGCACCGGAACGCTGCGCGCGCTCGAGTTCGGCCGCATCATGCACTTCGACCAGCGCCGCCAAGCCCAGTTCCGCGGCCAGTTGCCCGAGTTCGATCAGTCCTCCGTCCGTCAGTACCGAGACGATCAGCAAGACGGCGTCCGCCCCCCAAGCCCGCGCCTCGTAGACTTGGTAGGGGTCGAAGAGAAAGTCCTTGCGCAGCAGCGGCACCGCCGTCACGCGGCGAACTGCCTCGAGAAACTCGGGCCGTCCCTGGAAGTAGCGTTCCTCGGTGAGCACCGAGATCGCGGCCGCACCCGCCCCCTCGTAGGCCAAGGCGATCGCAACCGGGTCGAAGTCCGCGCGGATGATCCCCTTGGAGGGAGAAGCCTTCTTGACCTCGGCGATGATCGCGCGGCGTGGACGCTCGAGTGCCGCCCGAAAATCGAGTCGCGGTTCAGCGTAGAGGGCACTGCCCTTCAGTGCCTCTACGCTGACGTGGGCCTTTGCGGTAGCGACGTCGCGGCGCCGGTGTGCGACGATCTCGTCGAGAATCATTGCGTCGCTCGAATCCATTGCTGAAGCTTCGCCGCGGCCGCGCCGCTGCTGATCGACGCGCGCGCGAGGGGCACGCCTTCTGCGATCGAAGCGGCCCGCCCGCCGACGTAGAGCGCCGCGGCCGCGTTGAGGACGGCGATATCGGCGCGTGGTCCGGCCTGCCCCTCGAGCAACGCCCTGATCGCCGCCGCGGATTCCTGGCCATCGCCAACCTGAAGTTCGTCGATCTCACATCGTTGCAGTCCAAAATCTTCTGGCACGAACTCGTATGTCGCGATACTTCCGGCACGGAGTTCGGCGACCCGGGTCGCGCCGCACAGCGAGATTTCGTCGAGTCCGCCCGCCCCGTGAACCGCGAGCGCATGCTCGCTGCCGAGTTGGCGCAGGGCTTCGACCATCGGCAGCAGCCACTCAACGGCGAACAAGCCGACGAGCTGGCGCCGCGCCCCGGCCGGATTGCACAGCGGTCCGAGCAGGTTGAAGATCGTCCGCACGCCCAGTTCGCGGCGCGGAGCGGCGGCGTGCTTCATCGCCGGGTGGAAGACCTGAGCGAAGAGGAAGCCGATCCCCGTGTCGTCGATACACGCCGCGACGCGCTCGGGCGACAAGTCGATTCGCACGCCGAGCAACTCGAGGACATCGGCGCCGCCGACCTTTCCCGACATGGCGCGGTTGCCGTGCTTGGCGACGCTGAGCCCGGCACCGGCGGCGATCAGAGCCGCGGCCGTCGATATGTTGAAAGTTCCGCTGCCGTCGCCACCGGTGCCGCAGGTGTCCACCAGCGCGTCGCTGCGCGGCTGGACGGTGAGCGAATGGGCGCGCATCGCTCGTGCAGCGCCAACGATCTCTTCCACCGACTCGCCTTTCGCACGGAGGGCGACCAGCAATCCGGCGATCTGCGCTGCGGTGGCGTCGCCCAGCATGATGCGATCGAACACGCCCTCGATCTCCTCGCTGGCGAGGCTGCGTGGTTCGAGTAGGGCCGCAATCGCTTCCTGGATCTTCATCGTCCGCGTCGCGCCTGCTCGAGGAAATTCGCCAGGAGCTGCTTGCCGTGAATCGTCAGAATCGATTCCGGATGGAACTGGATTCCCTCGATCATCAATTCGCGATGGCGCACGCCCATTATCTCGCCCTCATCGGTCCACGCGCTGATCTCCAAGCATGCAGGTACCGTTGCGCGCTCGATCAATAGAGAGTGATAGCGCGTCGCGTCGAAAGGATCGGGGACGTCGCCGAAGATCGTGCGCTTGTCGTGGTGGATCGGCGACGTCTTGCCATGCATGAGACGTCCCGCGCGGACGATCCTTCCACCGAATGCCGCGCCGATGCACTGGTGTCCGAGGCAGACGCCGAGAATCGGGATCTTGCCGCCAAATTGCTTGATCACTTCGACGGAGACGCCAGCTTCATTCGGCGTGCACGGGCCGGGCGACACGACGATTTGCGCAGGCCCGAGTTCGCGGATCTGCTCGATCGTGATCTCGTCGTTGCGGAACACGCTCACGTCCGCACCGAGTTCGCCCAGGTACTGGACGAGGTTGTAGGTGAAGGAGTCGTAGTTATCGATGACGAGAAGCATCGTGAGTTCAGCCTTGCGCTTCGAAGCGCTCGGCGAGCCGGACCGCTTGGATCATTGCACGCGCCTTATTGACGCATTCGGTATACTCGCTCTCGGGTACGGAGTCGGCAACGATTCCAGCGCCGGCCTGAATCAGGATGCGCCCATTGCGGACGAGAATCGTGCGAATGGTGATGCACGTGTCCATGTTTCCGGAAAATGAAAAGTAACCCACTGCACCGCCGTAGATGCCGCGTTTGACCGGCTCCAGCTCCTCGATGATCTCCATCGCGCGAATCTTCGGCGCCCCGGTCAACGTGCCCGCGGGGAACGTCGCACGGAACACATCGAAACAGTCCATGCCTGCGGCCAGACGGCCGCGCACGTTCGAGACGAGATGCATGACATGGGAGTAACGCTCGACGATCAAGCGCTCGGTCAACTCGACCGTGCCGACGCGGGCCACGCGGCCGACATCGTTGCGCCCGAGATCGACGAGCATGACGTGTTCGGCGACCTCCTTCGGGTCTGACACCAGTTCGCGCTCCATCTCCTGGTCGGCGCGCTCTGCGGTACCGCGTGGCCGGGTGCCGGCGATCGGCCGAACCGTCACCTCGTCGCCCTCGAGGCGCGCCATCACTTCGGGCGATGACCCAATCAGCGTGCTGTCGCCGAGCCGCAAGTAGAACATGTACGGGGCCGGATTCACCGTGCGCAGGCAGCGGTAGATCGTGAAAGGATCGGAGCGCAGCGGCAGTTCGAATCGTTGCGCGAGGACGACTTGGATCACGTCGCCGGCGACGATGTAGTCCTTTGCACGACACACCATATCCTCATAGGTCGATTGACTGAGGTTGCCGCTCACCTCGTGCGGCTCAGTGGTCCGCGGCTCCCTTTTCGGCAGGCGCACGGGTTCACGGAGCTTGTCGATCAGTTCATCGATCCGAGCGCACGCATCGTCGTAAGCCGCGTGCGGATCCGCACCGTCCTCGAGCGACGCGTGCGCAACGACCTTGATCGTCTTCGTCGTGTTGTCGAAGACGAGAAAGGAATCGACGAGCATCAGATACTGGTCCGGAAGCTCCAAGTCGTCGATCGCCGCGTCCGGAAGTCGTTCGCAGAAACGAACCATGTCGTAGCCGAGGTAGCCGACGAGGCCGCCGGTGAACCGCGGCAGGCCGCGGACCGGAACCGGACGAAAGCGCGCGAGCAGCCGTTTGATCTCGGCCAGGGGATCGTCGGAGTCGAACGTGTCGGGAGCTTCGCCGGCAGCCGCGATCGTGACGCGCCGCCCCTTGCTGTGGACGACGATTCGGGGCGCGACGCCGAGGAAGCTGTAGCGCCCCCAACGCTCGGCTTGTTCAACGCTCTCGAGCAAGAACGCATCCCCGCCGGTGTCGATTTTGAGGAATGCGGACACCGGCGTCTCCATGTCAGCGAGAATCTCGCGAAACACGGGAACGACGTTGCCCTGGCCGAGCAGCGAACTGAATTCGGCGAAATCCGGCGAATGGCTCTCCGTAAATGCAGCGAACTGCCTCATTGCGTGGTGATATATGCCTCGTCAAACTCGGTCGTGCCCGTAAGTCGCTGGTACATCTTCACCGCCTCCTCGCGTGTCCCATACGGTCCGAGACGAACCCGGTACCACGTCGTCCCGCCGCGCGGACTCTCGTCGGTATGCGGCGAAAATCCCTTGCCGCGCAGTTTCAAGGCCCAATCGAACGCTTCCGCGCCGTTGCGCGTCGATCCCACCTGCACCACCCAAGAACCTCTCCCGGCCTCGCGCGCCGGCCGCGCCGTCGCGGTCGCTACCGGTTCCGGCACGCGCGTCGCGGTCGCCCGCGGCGCAACCGTAGCCTGCTTGGTCGCCGTCGGTGCGCTCGCGACCGTGCGCGTTCGCCCGGCCGTCGGCTGCGCTGCTTCGCTGGTCGCACCGGGCGCCGTCGGCGTCGCCGTCACGGCGACCTCCTGCGTCGACTCTTCGCCCTCCTCCAGGCTGTTGTAAACACCCTCTCTAAATTCGTCGAAGAATGTCCGATCGACCGCGCGCGGGACGTCGCCGGGCTCGGGCCGTGCGGGTGCGGTCACCTCGACGCTGCGACCGATCTCCGGAGGGTGTCGGCTCCCAAGGTCGCGGCCGACCCAGGCGCCGAGTAGGAAGACGATTCCCGTGACCACGACGTAGGTGAGCCCGAGCAGGATACGCAGCCAGCCACCCATCGTCGTCGATTGCGATCCCTCGGCCATGGCCCCTTCACATCGTTTCCGGTGCGGATACACCCAGCAGCCGCAAACCGTCTGCCAGCACGACTTTAGCAGCTCGCGCCAGGAAGTACCTTGCCGCTGCCCGTTCCTCATCGTCGATCAGGATTCGATGGCGATTGTAGAAGCGGTGGAACTCCGCCGCCAGCTCGACCAGATAGAAGACGACGCGGTGCGGTTCGAGCGTCGCCGCAGCCTCCTCGACCACATCCGCGTACTGCGCCAACAGACGTACGACCGACACCTCGTCGGGAGCCGTCAGCAACTCCAGGTCCGCTCCGTTGAAGACGAACTCGACGCCCGCTGCGGCCGCCTGCCGTTCGATACTACACACACGCGCATGGGCGTACTGGACGTAGAACACCGGATTGTCCGCCGACTGCTTCTTCGCCAGGTCGAGGTCGAACTCGAGGTGGCTATCGGCCTTGCGCGTAAGAAAGAAGAAGCGCACCACGTCGCTACCGACTTCATCGAGAAGTTCGTCGACGGTCACATACTCGGCGCGGCGCGTGGACATCTTCACCTGCACGCCGCCACGCGTCAGCGTCACGAACTGGTAGATGATGCCATTGATGGATTCCGTCGGCAGGCCGAGTCCGCGCAGCGCACAAAGCACTTCCTGGTGCTCCGCGATATGGTCCGCACCGAGAACCAACACGTTGCGGTCGAAGCCGCGGGCGAGCTTGTCGCGGTGGTAGGCGATGTCGGGCAACCGATAGGCGGGCTCGCCGGACGACTTGACCAGTACCCGGTCCTTGTCGAGTCCGAGCGGCTCGCCGCGCAGCCACACCGCGCCGTCGCGATCGAAGGCCAGGCCGCGGTCGCGCAGATCCTTCAGCGTCGCGTCGACACTCCCGTTGGCGTAGAGCGAGTCCTCGTTGAAGTAGCTGTCGAACTCGATGGCCATCCGCTTCAGGGTGCCGCGGATGTCGGCGAAGATCGCCTGCTCGCCTGCTCGCTTGAAGCCGGCAAGGTCGATTTGCTCCAACAGGGCCGAGTCCTTCTCGGCGACCAGCGCCTGCGCAATGTCGACGATATAGGCGCCCTGATAGCCACCCTCGGGAAACTCGACTTCGCGTCCGAGGAGTTCCGCGTAGCGCGCCCGGACGGACTCGCCGAGCAGTTTCATCTGGCGCCCTGCGTTGTTGAAGTAGTACTCGCGCGTGACCTCGTGTCCGGTCGTCTCGAGCAACCGCGCGATCGTATCGCCGAGTACCGCGTTGCGCCCGTGCCCAACGGTCAGCGGCCCGGTCGGGTTGGCGCTCACGAACTCGACCATCACGCGCAAGCCGGCGCCGATGGCTGCCGGCGCGTGCCGGCCGGCGAGGATGTCTTCGAGGCAATCGCGCCAAAAGCGTGCGCTGAAGCGCAGGTTGATGTAGCCGGCGCCTGCCGTCTCCACGGCCGCGAGGATGCCGTCTGAATCGGCGATCTGAGCGACGATGTCGGCGGCAATCTGCTGCGGGGGCCGGCGCTCGGAGCGGGCCATCCCCATGGCGATCGGGGTCGCCAGGTCTCCCAGGGATTCGTCCTTCGGCACCTCGAAGAGCGCCGGCGGAAGTGGGGTCGTCTTGATGGTCCCGACCTGAAAAGCGTTGGACAGCGCGCGATCGATCAGCTGCTTAGCTCGTTTCTTCATCCCCCGCCGCCAGCCTCGTTTCGGCGCTTCCCAGGCTGCGTTCACCAGGGTTTGCCCGACTTGCCGCTATATCTTGGCGCGGATTCGCAAGTCAAGGCGAGCTAGGCGTCCGCGCACGATAGCGTCATCACCAAGGCGTGCCTGCCCAGACCGTAGAAATTCCTGCGGCGACCTTGCGCGGAAAATCCGAACGCCCCATAGAGCGCGATAGCCGCCTCGTTGCTGATCTCGACCTCGAGGCTGACAGCAATTTCCACGGCCTTTGCCTCCGCGATGACTCGACCCACCAGCGCTCGGGCGACACCCCGGCGACGCACCTCCGGAGCGACCGCTACGTTCAGAATCTGGATCTCGTCCGCGACGAGCCAGCGGCAGATATAGCCGGCAGCTGCTTCGCCCGGGGCGAGACGCGCAACGAGCAACTGCGAAAATGCCAGTTCCTGCTCGCGCTCGAACGACGTCCGACTCCAAGGACTGCCGAAGGACGCGCGCTCGATCTCGAGCAGGCGCCCGAGGTCTGCGTCATGGTACACGTCGACGACGCACGCGGACGCGCGGTCGGCATCCGTTGCGGGCGCGCCGCTCACCACCGGATCAGCACCGCGCCCCAGGTGAACCCGGCGCCGAAGCCGGCCAGGCAAACGAGATCGCCTGGCTGGACGCGACCGTCATCGATCGCCTCCGACAGAGCGATCGGGATCGATCCTGCGGTCGTGTTGCCAAACCGGTCGATGTTGTGGACGACACGTTCTTCGGGAATGCCGAGTGCAGCAGCAGCGGCTTGATTGATGCGGATGTTCGCTTGGTGCGGGACCAATAGGGAGATGTCGGCGGGCGTCAGCTGCACGGCGTCGAGGACCTCGCGGATGACCTCGGGCATGCGGGTAGCCGCGTGCTTGAAGACGTAGCGCCCTTCCATCTTCGGAAACATGCGCGCCTCCGGGTCGTCGATCATCTCTGCGGAAAGGCGCGGACGCTCGCGACTGGCAGCGCCTTCGAGCCAGAGCTTCTCGGCAAATCGTCCGTCGGCGTGGAGCCGCGTCACCAAGATTCCCTTGCTCGTATCGGGCTCCGGGCCGATGACGGCCGCCCCTGCCCCGTCGCCGAAGAGCACCGCCACCTCGCGGCCGCGGGTCGAGAGTTCGATTCCGGTCGAATGAATCTCGGCACCGACCACGAGTACGTGGTCATAGAGGCCGGTCTTCACGCACTTGTCGGCAATCGCCACGCTGTAGAGGAATCCGGAGCACTGGTTGCGGACGTCGAATGCGGGGATGCCTGCGAGTCCAAGCTTTGCCTGCAACAGGCAGGCAGAGGCGGGCATGTCCACGTCCGGGCTCAGCGTCGCAAAGATGATGCAATCGATGTCGCCGGCCTTCAGGTCTGCGCGCTCGAGTGCCTGCAACGCAGCCTCGGCACCGAGGTCCGATGCGCCCGTCGAGCCATCGCTGAAGTGGCGCTCGCGAATGCCCGTGCGCTGCTGGATCCACTCGTCGTTCGTCTCCATGTACTGCTGCAGGTCGTCGTTGCGGACGACGCGCGGTGGAATGGCTCGACCTACCCCCAGAATTCTCGCGTTGCGCATCGCTTCTCCCTCACAGCTCGACGACGGCTGCGCCCCAGGCCTGGCCGGCTCCCGCAGCGGCCAGGCAGACGGTGGCCCCGTCACCGAGACGGCCGCTCTCAACGCCTTCGCTCAGCGCCAACGGCAGCGCCGCACCCATGATGTGGCCGTGCTGTTGGGACGGAATCGACTGACGCTCGGCCGGAACCCCCAGGCGCCCCAGCGCCTCCGCGGCAACATCCGGCAACAGGTGCGAAACCACGAACGCATCGATGGAATCGGGGGCGCGTCCGGCTTCCGCCAGGACGCGGCGCATGGACGACTCCAGTTGCGTGACTCCGGCCCGGCGCAGGGCGTCCTGCTCGACTCGGGGGAAGTGTCCGCCTTGCAGGAGGTTCTCCATGGTGAACCGGGTCGGGTGTTGGCGGCTGGCGGGATACTCGCACCAGAACTGTTGATACTCGCCGCCGTCGGCGTGGAGGTCGACCGCCAGGACGCCTGCTCCTGCACCGTTGCCGAGGATCGCCACCCCCGCGCCATCACCAAACAGGCGGGCTGTTGCCGCGCCGGTCTCCGAATAGTCCAATCCGGATGAATGCACCTCTGCGCCCGCGAGCAGGATTCGGCAGTACGACTCCGTGCGCAAGAACTGATCCGCGATCATCAAGCCGTAGAGAAAGCCGGCGCACTGGCCGCGCACGTCGAGGGCGCCGATCGTGCCGCAGCCGAGGCGATCTTGGAGAAAACAGCCGGAACCGGGAAATGCCACGTCAGGCGTCGCCGTCGCGAAGATGAGGAAGTCGACTTCGTCCTTCGTCACTCCCGCGCGGCGCAAGGCCGCTTCTGCCGCGTGTTCGGCGAGCGCCGAAGGCCCGATCGGATCGAGTGCAATCGGGCGCTGCACGCCGAGGCGCTCGATCCGCGGCGGCAAGAAGTGGCCCAGCCCCAGAATATTGGTTCCCATCCGCTCAGCTCCTCACCAAGGCAACTTCGAGCACCTTATCCGTCACGGCGAATGCCATCCGCCACCGATGCGGCGGCGGCAAGTGGAGCGTGGTCTGGAAATCCGCTGGAAACGCCGGCGAGACTGCCGCGAGCTTGCGGATCTCCGGATCGGCGAGGCTACCACGGACCGTCAATTCACCACCGCACAAGTCCACCGAGCAGACGTAGTCCGGCATCTCATCGGCGATGGAACGGGCGCGCTTCAGCGCCGAATCCGGTATGCACCGCGGCAACTCGAGGCGCAGCAGCAAGCCGTGTTCGTGCTGATCGAGCCTGAACACCTCACCGTAGCGGCGTTCGCGTTCGAGCTTCGACTCGAAGCTACCGCTACTGAACCCATCGACGCCGACGCGACCCTGATGCAAGGTGCTGCGCCGGCGGCCCAGTCCGGCAGCCACATCGACGTACGATGAGTCGGCCGGAGCCGGTTCCCCCTGCATCCTCGATTGCGTCGTTTCTTCCATCAGATCTGGTTTGCCGTTCACCGCAGGCTGTACCGCCCGCCGCACGCGAGTGGTCGTGCGAATCTAACCCCTCCGGCGAACGCGTTCAACGAACCCGGCCGCGGCGTTGATTCACGCGCCGGGCAATCGTACACAGAGCGGATGGAAATCGTCGTCGGAACACTCGTCACCCTACCCGGCTTCACCCCGTATCCACGCTACGGCCGCGTGCGCGGGACGACCGATTCAGGCGAGGTCTTGGTCGCCGCCGTCCATTGCGGCGACCCGCGCTGCGCCGCCGAGCACGCACACGGCCCAGCGACCTGGCCGGGCGCCGACATCGAAGCCACATCCGCATATCAACCGCGGGCTCCATGGGAACACGGCCGCAAAGGATCTCCGAACGCGCCGATCGGGTGAATCAGGTTTCGCCAGACGAGTCCGACTAGCGGGGGCGAAAGAATCATCGCCGCTACTCTTCTCGTTGACTGGAGATTGCGGCAGCCACGCGGCGGACCCGCTCCCCTCAGACGCGGTTGATCAGACCTGCGGCTACGCCGGCGCCGAAGCCGTTGTCGATGTTGACCACCGTGACTCCCGCGACACAGGAGTTCAACATCGCCAGCAAGGCGGCGAGCCCGCCGAAACTCGCGCCGTAGCCGACACTCGTCGGCACCGCGATTACCGGGCTGGCGATCAACCCCGCCACCACACTCGGGAGCGCTCCCGAGTGT
>Ga0163153_10001145_pt1 | contig 42850 bp, 26 predicted proteins | sample OliLakLV19MP6IB1_FD_148629 | JGI IMG/M metagenome (GOLD analysis project Ga0163153, IMG submission 148629) | Freshwater microbial mat bacterial communities from Lake Vanda, McMurdo Dry Valleys, Antarctica - Oligotrophic Lake LV.19.MP6.IB-1 | ecosystem: Environmental > Aquatic > Freshwater >... | reverse complement strand
AAGCTGCGAACGGCGATTCTTTCGACCGCTCCTGTGTCACCCGACGCAGGAGCGGTCTTTGTTTTAAATGACTCCCAGCACTGGGGCCGTCTTGTTTTTAGCCCTTTATCTAATCCAGAAGCCACTAAAATCGCGTACGTGTAAAAAAAGTGTGTATGACGAGTAACATGAAATTGAACTAGCGGTCATACCAATCACACACACACTTCACACACACACTTCACACACACAATTCACACACACAATTTCAGTTTTGTTCGGAGCTCCTCAGAGTCGTATCTTTTAAGGTTCTGAAGTGGCCTTTGCCACTGTCTGCATTGCACGATATCCGCGAATCCTTTGTTAGCAAGGGATATACACGTTTTTTCCCTTGGCTTAACAGAGAGTTAACCATCGATACTCATTTCAATTTTCAGGAATCTCCATGAAAGCGTTGAAACACACCGCATTGGGTGTCCGACTCGCTACGATGGCAGTCGTTCTACTGATAGCATGTTCGGCAACAGCAGTTGCTCAACAGTACTATGTAGTAGATGGCTGGCAGGGCGCTGGCGCAAAAAAAATGTTGAACTACGATTATCCTCAGGTATATCCATACCCGAATAACGTATACGAGGCATTCTACGACTACATGTTCTATGACTACATGAAGACCTACCGTCAGCAGTATGTCATCCGTGCCGCAGATATGCAGGCAGCAGGCATGTGCGCCGGTCCAATATCTGGTCTCTCATATCGATTCGTACAGGCCCTTCGATGGGACATGAGTGTTACGATTTCGATGAAGCATGTACCAGCTACCACTAATGCCTTGCAACAGGGTGTATGGCAAACAGGTCTTACCCAGGTGTACACCAATCCGAATTGGACCCTAAACCCCATTGCGTTAAATGACTCGACATGGGTTGAATGGCCATTCCAGACAAATTTCACGTGGGATGGTACCAGCAACATTGTTGTTGATTTGTGCCGTACGAATCTCAGTGCGACCCTCACGTACAACATTCTGGCAACACGCTACATCGTTACGCATGTTCGCCCACCCAATCCGCCGTACTACAACTACACTGGTACCTCTCCAATGTTGTTTGGGTATCAGTATACATTCCAAACCACCACTGCATGCAGTAACCTGTATCCATACCTGGCAAACGGTTATCGCTACGACTACAACAACTACGTTTACGAATACTATGTACCGTACCGTCCACTTGTCCGCCTGAAATCGGAAACAGGTGTAACGCAATCCTTCCCAGACGAAGTAGACCCACGCCGCATTACAAAGTCGGGTGACGTCTATAATGGCAGCGATGCACTGCATCCAAAGCCATCGATTACGTTCTTCCAGACAGCTGGTGCGAATTACACGTTCAACTATCGCATTGTTGGTCCAATGCCAGCAACCAATACGGTCTACCAAGCCCTTAGTGGTGGCAGCTCAACGATCAACCACACAGCTGCAACATCCGGTGCGTATACGTACACGTTTGGTGAAGCATCTGGTATCTATGCCAGTGCGAATGGCGACCTAAACCTTGCATCTGCTGTTGGCGGTGCCTATCGTGTAGAAGTTGATTTTACTTCTTCATGTGGTGTCTCCTCATGGCGTAAGGCATTCATTGTTGCCTTCCCGAATGATGTGGCACTATCGGTGATCCGCTCGCCGCAGCCAACCCCAAAGAAGAATCCAATCAACATCAATCTGCCTCTTGCAGCGCAGATTCAGAACGTTGGTCTGAATCCTGTTACTAACGTTGACGTCACGGCCGTAGTGAAGAACTCGTCGAATCAGACAGTCTTCACGGGTACAACAAACTGGACGGGTACGCTGCAAACGGGCGATCGTGCTAATGTCGACTTCCCGCCGGGCTCGTTCATTCCTAATCAGGCGGGTCTGTACACCGTCACGATGTGCGCCAACCTCAAGAGTGCCATCGATCAGCAGGCTATTAACGACTGTCTGCCAAGCACTGGCCAGGTTCACACGTTTGCTGTGAATTACAACGAAGAAGCTGGTGCCGGTACGATTCAGATCCCAGCATCAAACGGACGTTATTTTGCCAACCGTCCATTGCGTCCAGAAGGAACCATCATCAACGGCGGTATTCTTGACTTGACGGATGTGCCGGTGAAGATGGAAATCTACAAGGGCACGGGACGCCAGAACAAGGTATACACGCAGACGGTCATCGTACCATCGGTGGATGCTGTAGTGCCGATCAACATTGCGCTGGTACAATTCCCATTGTTCTACCCAGCGGATGCAGGTCAGTATGAAGTATGTATGACTGTGATGCTACCTGGAGATCAGGTAACAAGTAATGATGTGACCTGCCAAATGTTTACAGTTGATGCCAACCTCAGCGGTACCTACACCATTGGTACACTCAAGCAGGGTCAGGCACGCAACTACGGCAACTTCCAAACTGCGATCGATGATTTGTATCTCAAAGGTGTATCGGGTCCGGTAACGTTCGAACTCACCGACGCGATCTACTCTGTTGGTCTAGGCCTTGCGAACCAACCGGCTCTTGACCTCTCGGGCAGGATCATCGGTGTGAGCTCGACGAATACGATCTCGTTTGTACCGTCGCTCGACCGTTCGCTGACACGCGGCTCGGTTGCAATTACACTGAACTCAGCAACAGGTCAGGGTGTGCTGTTCGGTCAGTCTCTTGTTCCGACCAACACCAACTCGGTGGCACGCGAATTCCCGTATGTGCGCCAATTTTCGAACTCTGACGGGTACATCACGTTTGACGGTGGCATTCAGAAGTCACTGAAGTTCGAACTGATGTCGACGTCTCCGCATCGTTCGGCCTTCTATATGATGGAAGGATCGAGAAACATCTCGGTCAAGAACTCAATTATCACAAATTCAGCCTCATCGAGTCCGAGCTGGGCGACGTCGTTGCCACGGGTGTACTTCTTGAGCGGCTCGTTCCAGTTTGAATCTGATCTGCGGAACATCCTTGGTGTGCCGACGACGTATTCGGCTGGTATCGTGAATCGTGCGAAGCTGCCAGTTGGCCTGACGGGCAACAACGGCGAGCGTCTAGACACAATTACGAACGTGAGCAACAAGTTCATCGGCAACGACATCAGTGGCTTCGGCTACGGTGTGGTATCGCTTGGTATGGGCACGCTGATCAAGGGTGGCGTGAACACGTACCTTCCGTACTACAACACGGGCACGGAAATCACGAGCAATCTGATTTCGAACGTGACGGGTGCAGGTATCTACGTGGGTTACGAAGACGGCGCGATGATCAACAAGAACCGCATCTACAACGTGGGCCGGATGACAGGTGGCGCGGTGAAGGATGCAGCCGGTATCTATGCCGGCGGTAATGTGCAGTACAACAACATGGATCTGAAGATCACGGCGAACGAAATCAGTGCCGTCAAGGGTGATTCGGTCAGCCGTGGTATCGTCATCGACCAAACCCGCAACGGGTACTCGTCGATCTCGAGCTCGGGCGGTACGTACTACGCACCGAACCGCGAAGAGCATAGTGTGGTGACCAGCAACGCAGTATGGGGTATTGCCCGCAACCTTTCCACAGGTAGCGCGGCTGGTATTCATCTGCTGACGCAACGCAGTCTGAACAGCCTGTACACACCATTTGCCGCGGACTACTTCACGCGCAAAGACACGGTTGCAAACAACACGGTCTATCTACAGAGCGACGGTCTGGTGGGCGCTGGCTACATCGTCGGCATCGGCTCACAGCACGGCAACGGAACGGTCATCATGAACAACGCCATCGCACTTGAAGCTGGCGCCGGAGCAGCAACAGGCACACAATCGGCACTGTTGTTCGAAGGCATCCTGTTCGAAGGTGGCCTGTTGAACCGCGACTATCTGCCAACGAATGCACCGAAGACACTGATATCGGACCGCAATGCGTTCTGGACACCGAACTCGGGTATCGCCCGGTTCGTGGAAGTGTCGCAACTGAGCGAAATCGTTTCCACGGGCTCACAAACAGAATTCTCGACCCTGGCGCAATGGCGTAACTGGTCGAAGAATGACAAGAATTCGGTGTACGGCAACTTCGTCGCGCAGCATGAGTTCCAGGGTATCGCACCGAACCAGCGTCTGCGCGTGAATATCACGCCAGCGCCACCGATCGGCTCGATCCTGAACAACCGTGGCGCACGTCTGTCGAGTGTGTCGCAGGACATCGACGGCCAGCCACGTGGTGGAGCAGGTCTTGGCTATGATATCGGCGCCGATGAATTCGACGGTCGTCTGTACATCAGCGATCTGGAAGCACTGGACGTCACCAAGCCAGCATCGTATCGTAGCGCCACGGGCGTGACAAGCGATGCCGAGTACATCATGACGAAGGCACCGGTAGACGTGACGGCACTGATCCGCAACAACGGAGCACTTGCCAACAATAATGCGAACATCCGTGTCCGCGTCTATCTGGAAACAGCAGCATCGAACAATGCAGCACTGACGACCCCACAGTGGAATGCCGTGCCTGTTGTCGACCGCGTGGTAACTACAGCGCTGGGATCCGGTGAGTCGAAAGATGTCATGTTCAACATTCCGAACTGGACGCCACAGACATACTTCGGTATGTTCGGCTACACGGTACCAACGCGTTTTGCAACGATGACAGCGAATGTCACTCCGCGCTACCGCATCGAAGTATCGACGACATCCGACGAGTTCAACCCGAACAACACGTTCACCAAGGACGTGCGCTTCTATCTACAGAAATCAGGCATCCGTGCGATCGTGTCGGCACGTGGTTCGGCAACGAGCATCACGAGCGGAACACCGACGACGAATGACATGGCAGGCCGTCTGAACTACGACAGTCTTGCCAAGTACATGCTGCACATCGGCTGGGTAAACGATCCTGCCATTGGCCAGTATGCCTATGATGTGTTCGAACGTTCGGCATGGGAAGAACGTGCCGTGGACTACCGCGCATGGCGCACGCTGTTCTGGTCACACGATCAGTCGGCACTGACCCGCTACGAGCGCGACGACATGCGGAACTTCCTGAATGCCGGTTCACCGGCCGAGAAGAAGAACCTTGTGATGGGCTCGCAAGAACCACCACGTCGTCACGTAGGTCTGACGGTAGCCAACGATCAGGCATTTGTCAACCGCGTTCTGCGTGTGTCGAATGTTGCTCCAGGCACGCCTATCCCACCTCCGGTGAACACGTATCATGGCAAGCGCATTACGGGCGCCACGATTGCGCGTAATTCGACAGAAACGATTGTACGCACAGGCTTCACGGATGACGCCGATCCGATCCCGGCACTGGTGCGCATCTACTCGGATGCCACGACCAGCGGTATCGCCAATCCGGCATACATCTACATGAAGGGTGACCGCACGACGCTGGACTCGATCATGGGATCGGCCACACAGGGACTGAACACGACGACGGTCTACCTGGGTGTGGACTGGCGTCACTACAATCGCACAGGACCACAAACAGGTGGCGAACGTGTGCTGCGTGGTACGATCGACTTCATCCAGACAAACGGCGGTATCGTGCTACCAGTTGAGCTAACGGCATTCGATGCCAAGGCTCGCGGTAACGATGTAGACGTCTTCTGGTCGACGATGTCGGAATCCAACAGCGACCACTTTGTGGTAGAACGTGCAAGTATCACGGCAGCGGGTACAAGCAGCTTCGAAGCTGTGAGCACGGTGCCTGCCGGTGGCAACACGACCACACGCCGCGACTATCAGATCGCAGACAACAACCTGACCTCGGGTCAGTACCTGTATCGTCTGTCGACGGTCGATGGTGATGGCACGATTGGCACATCGGGTGAAGTACTGGTAACGGTCGATGCAGAAAACGGTGCATTGTGGCTTGGTGCGATCACACCGAACCCTGTAACGAACGAAGCATCGGTCACCTTCGGCCTGCAAAGCGCCGGAGTCGTGGACATGGTTCTCGTAGACCTGAACGGCCGTGAAGTCCTCACGGTTGTCAGCCAGGCATCGATTGCTACGTCCTCGAGCACCACGTTCAACGTCAACAACCTGCCAGCCGGCGCCTATACCTTGGTATTGCGCAGTGGTGGCATGGTGGTCTCCAAACCGCTCACAATCGTGAAGTAACCCTCCACGAGCAGCCCCCCGCGGCCCATGCGTGGCAACACGCCAAGCTGCGAACGGCGATTCTTTCGACCGCTCCTGTGTCACCCGACGCAGGAGCGGTCTTTGTTTTAAATGACTCCCAGCACTGGGGCCGTCTTGTTTTTAGTGCCTCCCGGCAAAGGAGCGGTCTTATTTTAGGACCATTGTTCTCGTGTGTCGGCAATTGTCTTGTAGGATATATGCACTCTTTACTGCTGGCACTTGCGTCCGGTGTCCTACTTGGCCTTGCCTTTCCTCCGTATCCACTCGGATGGTTTGCATTCGTTGCCTATGTACCACTTCTGATACTGTGGGTTGATCGTGTGCCGCAGTTTCGTAAGCGACACATTGTCGGACTCAGCTATCTGACGTTTTTCGTTTTTCACGGACTCACCAATTGGTGGGTTGGGTCGTGGCAAGAACACACAGATCCGTACCTGATGGCTAGCGGTATTGCGCTTTGGCTCGGACATCCATTTTTTCTCGCCCTGCCGTGGTATATGCTAGCATACATAAGGCGTCGCCTCGGCGCTGGCCCCATGCTCTGGAGCAGCCCCTTTGTTATATGCGCATTTGAATGGCTGCACGGACAAACCGACGCATCGTACCCTTGGCTCACAACGGGCATGATGACGGCGTACACGCCATTTGCGCAAGCCGCCGATCTTATAGGAGTTTACGGTCTGACATTTTTAGTTGTTTTGATAAACGTTCTATGTGTTTTTGTCCTGCTTGTGAATCGAACAAAACACCGAGGTGCAGTTATCAGATACGCACTCATTGCAGTGGGTATTCTTGGGTGCGGTTTCTTCTACGGTAGCGTGCGTAGTTCAACAACCTTCGAACTTGAAGGGGGCAAAAGTTCGTACGATAAACCAGTTCGTGTGCATCTCGTGCAGCCGAATATCGATCCGTGGGACAAGTGGTCAGACCCCCGCGTGCAGGTTGCCGCGCACCAGAAACTCGAAGATTCTATTATCGCAACTGGTGACCATCCAGACCTCGTCGTCTGGAGCGAAACGGCCATACCGTACACGATTCGTGCAGCAGATAATGCGCCCGAATTCGCATCGCTACGCACATGGGTCGATACGTCACGCATTGCATTGCTAACGGGCTACTCCGACGTGATGGTGTACGCTCCCGGGCAAGCGCCACCGTCGGCCAGACGCTCGAAGGTCGACACGTCAGTACGCTTCGATGCCTTTAACGCAGCAATGGTGTTGCAGTCCGGTCAGACCACAATTCCCGTCCACCGCAAAAGCATGCTTACGCCATTTGCAGAACGCATGCCGTTTGCCGACCAGTTAACCTTTGCGATGGACTGGTTTCAATGGGGTGTTGGTATTTCGTCATGGGGTAAGGGGCAAACAAGGGTCCCGTTGCCCGTTAACATCGTCGAATACGCACCAGACGGCACACAAACACCTAATCAAGTACTACGCGTAGGCACGATTGTGTGCATTGAATCGATCTATCCTCAGGTCGCACGCGACATGGTTAACAATGGTGCAAATGTGTTGTGCGTTATCACGAACGATGCCTGGTACAACGGGACAATTGGTCCGCGTCAGCACTTCGATATCGCTCGCATGAGGGCTATAGAACAGCGTCGTTGGATTATGCGGTGCGCCAATTCAGGTGTCACAGGATTTATTTCGCCGAATGGCAACAACTTCGAGACCACTTCCGTAGTGCCTGAGCAAACAGCCACTGTGTGCAGTGGAAATGTCTGGCCCATTCGCAAGCGAACGTTGTATAGCAGCGTTGGTGATGTCTTGCCATACTGCTCGGTACTGGTGACGTTCTGTATGGCTGTGCTAACGATAATCAAACGAAAACGACGAGTCTAAAAACACGCATTATTCATTCAGCAGACAAGTGAGTTATGAACAGACAATACGTACGCGCAGTTCTTGCAGTCGCCGTGCTTGTGGTAAGTGCAGGAATATCAACGGCGCAGCAGGCAGGATTTTCGACGGGGCAATACAATCCTATTGCGTTTAAGGAGTATGATTTGCCGAACGGACTTCATGTTATCCTGCATGAGGATCACTCGGCGCCAGTTGCTGCAACGGTAGTGCACTACAAGGTTGGGTCGCGCGATGAAGACCCGACCCGCTCGGGGTTTGCACACTTCTTCGAACACCTGATGTTCGAATCGACCGATGTAATTGAGCGCGGCCAGATCGACAAGATGATTAACGGATCGGGCGGACAGTTGAACGCTTTTACGTCGCAGGACGAAACGGTGTATCACTTTGTCGTGCCTTCGAATCAGATTCGCCTTGCATTATGGGTCGAAGCTCAACGCATGCGAAAGCTGCACATCGATCAGATAGGTGTAGAAACGCAGCGTGGTGTTGTAAAGGAAGAACGTAAGAATCGTTACGATAACGCTTCCTACAGCGGATGGCTCGACAAAACGTTTGCGTCGTTATACGAAGGCACTCCATACCAATGGTCGACCATTGGTTCTGCGCAACACATCGATAGTGCTGCAATTGTTGAGTTCCAGCAATTCTATGACATGTACTATCAGCCGAACAATGCTGTGCTTGTTGTGAGCGGCGACTTCGACGAAGAAATCGTTCGCGCTACGATCAAGGAATATTTTGGTGGATATCCAAAAGGCCCAGAACCCCGTAGACCCACGTTTACGGGCCTCAAGACCCTTACCGCAGATATCAGGCAGTCGTACGACGATCCTCGCGCACAACTTCCTGCTGTCTTCATTGGCTATCGCTCTATGGGTCAGCTCGATCCAGACGCATACGCAACCGAGCTTCTCGACAACATCCTTGCTACGGGCGAAAGCTCGCGTATGTACCGCGCATCGGTTGACAGTGAGCAGGTGGCTGTACAGATTCAGACAAGCACATTCTTTAATGAACATGCCGGGATTTTCTTGCTGATAGGCATTGCGTCGCCGGGTAAGGATATATCGGCAGTCGAAAAATCTATCGACGCACAACTTGCGCGACTGACGTCGGGTGGCATTACCGACGCAGAACTACAAAAGGCGAAAAACATCAAGGAAGCACAGTTCATCGGATCGCGCGTAGGTGCATACGACAAAGCACTCGCTCTCTCAAACTATTACCGGTTTTACGGCAATACGGCCCTTATTAATGAAGAATTGGAAAAGTACATGAAGGTCACAACTGCCGATATTAATCGCGTTGCGAAGAGGATTTTTGAGGGAAAGAATCGCGTTGTACTCACCTTTAATCCAGTGAAAGGTTGAGACCACTATGAATTCAAACTTGTTTACGCGTACAGCTCTAACACTACTTTCGATAGCACTTGTACTTCCTGGAATCGCAACAGCACAGACATCGAAGACGAAGAAGCCTGCTACGACGACGAAGTCTGCTGCCACGAAGAAGGCCACTACCACAAGGAAAAAAGCTTCGGGCAATGCGTCGATGCCAGATGCGGCTATCGACATATATCAAATCGATCCACCCGATTTGAAGACAATGCCCAAACCCTTGCAAGCAACGGCGTTTGCGTTTCCGACGTATCAGGAGTTTACACTGTCCAACGGACTTCATGTGTTCGTGGTAGAAAACCACGAGCAACCAACACTAACATTCTCACTGATCAATCGCTCTGGAGATGTTTCCGACCCAGCGAATAAAGAGGGCACTGCTGCCATGATGGGCGACATGCTTTCGAAGGGCACGAAGGAGCACACAGCAAAGCAGATTGCGGAGTCGCTCGATGGTGTTGGTGCATCCATCGGTGTAAACGTCGCCGGCGAAGCATTAACCATTAGCGGTTCGTCGTTAAAGAAACATGCAAAACTGCTCTTTGGACTGCTAGGTGAAATGGTTCGCACACCTACGTTCCCAGAAGACGAAATGGCAAAGATTCAGAAACAGTTTGTTGCGAATGTTGCGTACGAACGCTCGCGACCAGTCGAGATGGCGCAGGCACTTTCGCGCAAGGTTGTCTACGGCATGGAGAGTCCGCTCGCACGCCGCCGCACCGAACAGTCAGTGCAAGCTGTAAAACGCGATGACATTGCAAACTTTCATACGTCATTCTTACGTCCGAACCGCTCGTCGATCGCAATTGTTGGAGACGTAAACGCGGCAGAAGTAAAGCAATGGCTGAACACACATTTGGGTAGTTGGACGAAGGGCGATGCTCCAGAAGTCGTCGTAGCTGATATAAAAACTGAACCTGCTGGTGTGTATTTCATTCCTCGTAAAGGGGCGGTGCAGAGTGCTGTGATTGTTGGTGCTGCTGCACCGGCATTGCGTGCTTCTGATTACGATGCTGTTAGTCTAACGACAGATTACATGGGCTCGGGATTCGGTAGTGTGTTATTTAACACATTGCGCGAAACGTACTCGTACACGTATTCTCCATTTGGGTTCACAACAAGCGGACGTCGGTATAACCGAATCGCACTGGGTGCGGAAGTGCGTTCCTCTGTCACCGACTCGGCCATCCATGTTATTCTGCGTGAACTGCGCAAACTCGGCAGTGAAGGTCCTGATGAAGATCAGCTCTTGCGCCGCAAAGCCTTCGAAGTTGGCCAATATCGCCTTGCATTCGAACGACCAACAAACGTTGCAGCTATTCTTCAATCGTCGTGGTTGAACGATGTGCCAATCGACGATGTTATTAATTACACCGACCGTATTGAGCGACTTACGAGTGCCGATGTTCAGGGCGCAGCAACGCAGTACCTGGGCATGTTCGACTTGCGTATTATCGTTGTGGGAAGTCCGGACGTAAAGGAAAAACTCGAGCAGTTCGGACCAGTAAAAGAATTTACAATGGACCTAGCACCAGCGACTGCAGAAGCATTAACACCTGTATCGTCGAGTGCAGAAGAGATTGTCGACGCGTATGTCGGTGCAATGGGTGGGCGTGCGTCGTTGGACAAAATTCAAACACTTACGTACGATGCGCAGGCCGAGTTTGTATTTCAGGGTCAGGCCATGAAGGGCACATACTCACGCAAACTGAAAGTGCCGAATAAGGAAGTCAACAGTATCGACCTGCCAATGCTAAAGCAGCAGCAATGGGTAGACGGTTCATCCGCGTGGGTTGCTATGTCCGGAGGTCCGGCCTCTCAAGCCAGCGGCGAAGAAATTCCACAGTTTCTTCTCGATGCTCGGCTTTTCCCGCTCGTTATGTGGAAGGCCGACAAGTACATGCTCACTGTCAAGGGCAAACAGAACGGCATGGTCGTCGTAGACGCGGTCTCTCCACTAAAACGTAACGAACGTTACTATTTCGACGACCAGAACAAATTACTTGTCATGTCGGAGCAAGAAGAGCCTTCGCCGCAAGGTCCGATCACAACTGTCACTCGCTTCGAAGACTACGTACTGCTTGATGGCATCATGCTTCCAAAAACAATCAAGCGAACAAATGCATTGTATTCGATGACGACGAAGGGTTCATACACACTGAACACTCCGTTAGCCGACGATGTCTTCGTTCCTGTTAGTAAACAGTAACGTGCGTTCAGTCCTTGCACTACGAGCGCTTTGGTTCGCCATACGCGCACCATGGCGATTACACGAAACCACCACACGGGCGGCAGCGGCAACATTTGCCCTTGCCGTCCTGCTTGGTTCGTTCGCAGCGTCGGGCGTACAAATGTGGGAGCATTCCGACCCCCAACTCGTAAAGGAGTCGCAACAATTCGCAGTCGTCACCGGAACCACAGCAGCACCAGCTCCCGCAGCGCCCACTGCGCCTCCGGCAGCCCTAGCTCCGGCAGCCCTAGCTCCGGCAACGCCGATTGCATCCACTGACGTGGTTACACTCGACTCACCAGCACGTCAGTTTACCGCACTCCTCGGCAACAATCTTCTCGTCTTTGTACTGAGCATTGTTATCTCGTCGGGCGTGTACATGCTCCTAGGCCGTTTCCTCACGAGCGAGCAGTATACATTCAGCATGGCATTTGTGTGTGTGTCTGCCACAACCAGCATTGCCATCATCGGAACCGTACTAACCTCTGCCATACATATAGCCATGCATTCCATGCGTTTTGGTATGAATGCTGGCATTGGCGTAGACCCCTTACAAAGCCCCTTCCTATACCTCTGGCTTCAGCGTATCGATGTTTTTGGGGTGTGGCAGGCCTTGGCCACTGGCGTCGGACTCACCACGTGGGTTGGCCTTGACCGCAAGTATGGTTATGTTGTCGGAGCAGTCGTATGGCTTACGGTTCTCCTCGTCTTTTTCGGTGTGAGCAGCATTGTCTCGTGGATCCTTGCACAAGGTCTAACACGCTGATCTTACAGAGCTTAAAAAGAATTTTCGGCAGTTGTAACCTCCTGTCCGAACCCGTTGTCATCTCGCTGTACGCGATAGCCCCATGCGAGGAACAACACACCATACCGCCCCCACGTTAAACGATGAGCAACTTGTTGCGCTGGTTATAGCCTTCAGGGACGGTGATAGGGGAGCGTTTAGAGCGTTATACGACATGTTCAGTACGGCCGTATATCGCTTCTGCCGGCACATGATTGGCGACGAAGCAATGGCCAAGGACGCATTCCAGGAAACGTTCATCCGCATGTTTGAGCACAGGCAGGAATTGCGGGGCACAAATGTTCGTTCATGGCTCTTCACAATTTCGCGCCGTGTTTGCCTGAATCACTTACGTAGTAGACGGGCCGCCCACATCTCGTTCGACGAGACGTTTCATGCACAGGGTGAGCATCAGCAAAGCGACGTGCTTCTAAAAGAACAGATCGAACGTGCGTTAGACCAACTACCTGTTGCGTTGCGTGAAGCACTTGTTCTGCGCGAGTATGAAGGACATTCCTACCTCGAAATAGCCGCTATCGTTGGTATCGACCTCTCGCTTGCGAAGGTGCGCGTATATCGCGCCCGCCTGATGATGAGAAAGCTGCTCGCAACCGTGGCACAACAAATCCGATGATTCCAGACGTTTTAATATCGAAATACCTAGACGGCGACCTCTCGCTCGAAGAAGACGTCGAGTTTCGTGCCATGCTCGCAGCAGACCCCAATGCTCGCGAGGCTTTCGATTCTGCCGTCCTTCTTCACATTGCAATGCGGTGCGAAGACGTGACCACTGTTCCTTCCGATGTAGAAGAAAGCGTTCTTGCATTCATTGCAAACGCTCCACTTACGGTCTGTGCGCAAGACCAATCGATGCGCTCAAGTTCGTTCAGAGGCCTGCATTCAAATTCACAAAGAGGCGGCCTCAGCGCTTACACAGACACTGATCTTTTGTCATTCGGTAGGGGTCTTAAGACAAGGGGCGCCGCTCACGCGGCTCCAGTTGTACGTTCAGGCGTTCGTCGCGTTATGGCGGCAGCTGCCATGTTGCTCGTGCTCGCACTTCCGTTTGGCGATCAGTTCCTTGGCGTAGGCGACTTTCTTGCATTGAACTATGGTTCACAGCCATCGAAGAGCTCGGTGCAATCTACTGGCAACGCAGATCTAGTCTCCATCAAAGCGGGTAAGGTCTTGGCCAGCGAATTTCGTCGGGTGGCCAACGAATTTCGTCGGGTGGCCAGCGAATTCCGTCATGCAGGCAATGAAATTGACCATAACATCTCGTCAACTGAAATTGAACGGATCGTTCCATCATTTGCCGATCAGCTAGTGCAAAGAACAGGATTTGAATCGTTAGACCTTGACGCGAATGGCACGACCTCGAATACAAGCATAGAAACCGCAGTTGGAAATTCTGCAGAGGACAGATCTGCAACTCCATCACTTCATTCATTGTTTTCGAGTAATGATCTCGTTTCTGCAAAAAACCAGAGGGATGGCGAATCTCAGAATACGTTTTTTGGCCCCGACGTTCCTAACATTGAAATGCTTGTTACGACCTCGTATTCCCAGAGCGTTACTGCACCGACGAAGGGAGCCGTTACAACCATTTCTGCTGGTTTTGGGTATGGTGTGACAACGAACACATTCGTTGGTATGGAAATGGGGTCTACGCAGTACACCAGCACAACCGAAATCCTTGCGTTGGTTAGAGAGCCGGCAGTCTCGAGTGTTGGCGTTGTTCCTACGCGTGCCGCCTTTGATGCCGACCGAATGACATCCTTTTCAAAAGTCACCCACGAATCACCAAACGAGTCGTCGAAGTCTAATTACCGCACAGAAGCTCTCACCAGCTTCAGTAGCGAAGGGACCGTATGGGGCGCCGCGTTTATTCAGCACTCGGTGCTAAAAACAGGCATTGTCTCGCTGAATGGCCGTCTTGGTGCTGGCGTCGGCGAAGACGGTATGCTCACCTACGGCAGGATGCAGGCCGAGTGTAACATCGTCGCTGGGGTCTCTCTGACCGTGGGCGCCGAGGCGCGGTACTCACCCTTCCGTACTGGTGTTATTGGCGGGCAGCCAATGGCTCGTACATACGGAACTGTCATTTCTGCTCTTTACGGCTTACAAGTGCGCCTTTGAGCGCCCTTTACTTCGTAGTATATTGCGCGGCTTCTGCCTAACAGGAGAACGCCGTAGAACTTTATTGGGATCAGCATGAAACGTTTTTCTTCTCGTTACATACTTGCGGTTGTCGTAGTGAGCATGAGCGTGGTATGCATAGCCAACGCTCAAGTCACAACGAGCAACAAACACAACGCATATCCAGCATTCTCTGCAAAGAGCCTACTGAATGCAATGCCTGCCGTGTCTTCGAAACAGAGCATAGTCGGGCCACAAGCCGAACTTCGTGAATCGAAGATGCCCCTCGTACCAATGGCTGCGCGTGCTCCAAAGCTGGTTGAAATGACACAAGACAATGGCGTCGGCGTGCAGGTCGGTACGACGTACTACGATTTTCAAACGAATGCGTGCATGCCAAATCGTGTGACGTATTTCGAAGATGGTGGCGATAGGTTCATACAGCTTTTATGGATGGCTGCAAGCGACTCGACGCGTGATGCTACATCACGTGTACCTGGCTTTAACCCAAGCCGTGGTTCGCACTACAACTTCGTTGATGTGTCCGATCCAGAAAACCTTCCTGACGCTGGTATTGCGGCATGGAAAAAGATCGAGGCCGAGCGTGCAGGCTGGCCCTCAGCAGTGCAGTTCGACGACGGCACACTTGCCACACCTTCGCACACACCCGTTCGGTTCTACCGCAATGGTGGTCTTACGGACGATAATTTCCAAAAAACTGCGACAGACCCAACCACAGCTGCTGATTCTGCACTGTGGCCACGCGCTGCAATCGATGGTGCCAACAATGTTCATCTTATCTACAATCGTACATTTCCGGGTTCACCCAATTCCCTCGACCAGGTTTGTTATCGCCGATCAACTTCGGCAGGGGATACGTGGGAGCCCGAGTTAAAATTTACCGGTGCAGAGCAGCTCCCTGGCGCAGCCAACGCCTTCAACGGACATGGTGGTGATACATATGCGATCACGGCACGGGGCAACTGGGTTTCTGTAGCGCTGTATAGCAATTTCAGTCTGGTGTTGTGGCACTCTAGCAATGGCGGTTCTACTTGGACTCGCAGGTCGTTCCCAACCTTTCAGGCAAATACAACTCCGGTCGACACAATCATGAATGCCGATGGCACGCAAGACATTCAAACGGACACAGCAATGGGTCCGCTGAATAGCATGGACCTCATCATCGACGCCAATGGCGTAACGCACTTTGTTGTTGCCTACTGCCCGCAGTATCTCATTGGTCATATCGATGCAGCTGGTAGTCCAACAGCAAGCACCATCTATATCATGAACGGAAATTCGCACGATCAACAAGACCTATTGAACACTGGCCTTGCGTACGGCAATACAGCAGATACTTCGTTTGTGTACTTCATGGGTCGTGTAGGCGGTGGATCATGGGATGGCGAAGGCTTTGTTATCAATCACAGGATTTATGATGGCGGATCGCGTTGGCCGCAACTCGGCATGGATGCAAGTAACAATCTGTATTGTCTCTATGGATCGATGAAGAGTGGTGACTTGAAGACTGTAACTGTCGATACGACGAATACATACGTGAATGGCGAAACCGACACCCTCGTTACGTTAGAAGGTTTGCAGATGCATGTATATGGCACGCAGTTGTATGCCGGTACAACGTTGTGGTCAGCTCCTAAAGATCTATCACAAATGGGTGCGAATAGTCAGTACGCAAGCCTTTGCGACCAAGTTGTCAACGACCATATGTATTATGCATACAGCGCTTCAGCAACTCCTGGTGATCGCGTTACGAATACTGAAATGGCATCAGAGCTAACATCGATTTATGCACGTTCACTTGCAACAAGTGTACTGAATGCTCCGAGTGATGTACCAGAAGAATCGGTACTAAAAGCGGACGTAGCGCTTGCCCCGAACCCTTCTGACGAATCGACACGCATCTTGATTTCAGGCGTAACCAACGGAGCGCTCCTCGTGTCCCTTGCCTCGTCTTTGGGAGAAATCGTCATGCAAACTTCAGCTCAACCTTTTGGCGACCGTGCAGAAATCCTGATTCCGACCCGTGGTCTTGCATCAGGAGCTTACATGGTAACCATTCAGCAAAACGGCCGCCGCATAACGAAGACGCTCAGCGTCATCCACTGATCACTTCGTAAACAATTTGAACGACTTGCTGAGGAGTACAAACATGGTACGTCGGTACCTCTTTACCCTGTTGCTGCTTTGTGTAGCTACCGTTGTAGCTCAGGCTGGTATTACAGGCAATCTCACAGGCCGTGTGGTTGATAAGAACAAGAAGGGCGTTGCCGGTGCCACGATTCGTGTTATGGGCACAACCAAGGGCGCTAACGCAAAAGCCGATGGCAAGTACAACATCGTCGGCATTACGGCAGGCGCGCTGACAATTCGTGTAACGGCTGTTGGCTACGACACGATTACGCAGACGCTTACGCTTGTTGCCGACCAAACTCGAGAGCTAAACTTTACGATGAACGAGGGCGGTACAACTGCCGCTGACGTCGTCGTTACGGCCGACAAGGAAATCATTCGTTCGACAGACCAAGGGTCCGAGCGTGTGTTAAGTGGCAAGCAATTAACGTCAATCGCTCGCACAAATGTTGCAGCTGCGATATCCTTGCAGGCTGGAATTGTTGCATCTGGAAATAACTTTCAGGTACGCGGTAGCAGGACTGATGAGACGCAGGTACAGGTTGATGGTCTTACAGTTACCGACCAGTTCACTGGTGGCTTGGGCAACTCTGGTTCGACCGTTTCTGCAGCCATGCCAAGTCCATTTGCGCTTGCACAAGTGCAAGCTAAAACGGGTGGCTTTGGTGCTGAGTACGGGAATGCAACAGCAGGTATTGTAAACTCTGTTGTAAAAACAGGGAGTACTGACAAGTTCACTGGCCTTGTAAACTGGCGTAAGGATGTTCCTTTCCTCTTTGGTTCAGCGGGTAACGGAATTCAGGCTGGTGCGCCACTCGAAGATGTTGCTGATGTAACACTAGACGGTCCTCTTGGCCTTGGGCAATCGACGTTCTCACTTGCCGTTCGAAATACATTTCAGAATCACCGCAATATTGGTTTGCAGGTGCTCGACCCGGTTGGCAATAACCTAGGTATGATGCCTAACAATCGCACCTGGTCGCGCAACCTACTTGGTCGAGTCAAATTTGAAATTGTGAACAATCTTTCTCTTCTCGTCGGTGGCATGTACGGGATGTTAAGCGGCGAAAGAAATGGTTGGGACTGGATGTATGCAAATGATCAGGGCATGGTAGTTTCACCAGATGGCTCACCGATTCTTCTGAACGGGCAGCCTCAGTTAAACGGCGTTCCCGAACGCAACGCCAAGCAGATTGTCGTGCAGGAATTTAGTTCGAACGCATTTGCTCAGATCAATCATACGTTGGGCGCATCGACCATTTATGATTTGCGATTCTCGTTCAATGGAAAAACCACAGAAACAGGTAAACGTAAAACTTTCGGAGCACCTGATATCATTAGCGGTTTTGACCTCTGGTATCCTGAGGATAACCTAGAGCAACTAAACGATTCGGTGTTTATCCCAGGACAGGATAAAAAGCTTGATGTCTATGATGTTGTGCGTTCTAGTGGTGTAACTGAAGATGGTTTTGTAAAGATCGAAACCAGTAAGATCAACCCGCTTACCGGATATGTTGAGGGTAGTGAAGACCTTCAGGCGACCACTAATCCATACGGACTGTTCAACTACTTTGTAGCGCATGGTAACGAGGGCGGGGTTGACTTCCGTAATGCGCGCTACTTCCAGTTTGATGGGAATCTGTCTCATGGAATCGAAGTAGGAGAGACTCGACACACGTTCAAAACTGGATTTGAGTTGCGCTTGCTCAGACTAACACGACACTACAATGCAAGTCCTTGGAATGGCTCGCCATTCTATGACGTCTTCGGTGCGGACTATGGCGGAAATCTCTATTTCGATGTCACAGATCAGCAGTCGTTGAATGCGAAGCTTCTATCAGAAGAGCCCTATAGTCCTGTTACGGGTTCGGTGTATGTACAGGATCAGATCATGTTCAAGGGGCTTGTCTTCACGCCCGGATTACGGGTCGATTATCTTGACGCACGCGCAACATATCGTACTGAGTTTAACCCGTTTGTCTCCTTTGGTGCCGACAGTACATTTTTAAAGACAGGTGCTAAGCTGTACTTAAGTCCTCGCATTTCTGTGACATATCCAGTTAGTGAGAGCGGACGTCAGAATATCAACCTCTCTTATGGTATCTACTACCAGGCACCACCATTTGCATCGTTTTATGATGGCTTTAATGCATACGCGCTTTTGCAAACGCGAGCATTGGGAAATCCGAACCTCGAAATGCAACGAACAAATCAATACCAAGTCGCCTACAACCATCAGTTGACCGACGATCTTGCGTTTACAATAACGGGTTACTATCGCGATATTTACAATCAATCTTCACTTGCTTATGTGGCAGTGACTCCTGTTCCATATCAGCAACGTGTCCTCTCTGACTACGGTTCAGCTCGTGGAATAGAGGTTACGTTCCAAAAGCGCACAACAGATCATTGGGGCCTTAATCTCAACTATGCGTTGGCATCGGCTAAAGGTACTGCGAACGACGACGGATTTGTACCACCTATCGACCCCGTCACATCGCTGCCAGCGTATCCAGTCACAGAGTTCCCACTGAACTTCGATCGCAGGCATCGAATCAATTGTATTCTCAATTTTGAATGGGGCAATGATGAAGGACCGGCTATTGGTGGAATCTCTTTTCTCGAATACTTCTCGATCAACCTAACGGGCTTCTGGCAATCAGGACTGCCGTACACACCATCCAGCGGAGGTGGCCTTGCAATTGGAAATGTGAACTCTGCACGTTATCCATCTAATTGGAACACAGAGCTTCGCGTGCTACGGACGATTCCACTTGATGGTATCCTTGGCGGTTCGGCTGCTGTCGATGTCTATTTAGACGCTAACAACCTGTTTAACTACACGGGTGCTGTTGCCTTCTACCCTCGCACTGGAAGTGCAGATTATGACGGAACGACACTAAATCGTGTACCTGGTGATTTCCCGTCAACAACATATTTCAAAACGGCAGATCCTGTGAACAAGGTTACGATTGCAGCTACCCAATATGACAGAGTGGGTAAGCGGTTGTATAACGAGAGAGCAGATTATAATAAAGATGGCAAGGTTACTCCTGAAGAGTCCTATCGTGGCTACCAGGCATATGTTCAGGATGCAGTCTCTCGACGGGCTAACTATCAGTACCCGCGTCAGATCTTCTTCGGTGTGACATTCCGATTCTAACATTAAACATTCGACAGCTTTTCAGAGGATTACTATGAGCCGCAATTGGTTCGTTCAAATAACCGTGGTCGTAGCTGCACTTTGCATGCTGAGTTCGAGCGCAAATGCTCGTACGAAGGACAAAGCAGCATCTAAAGACAGTCAGGAAGAAGTGCAGCGCGTTGTTGGTGGTACGCAGGAGCAACAGCGGAACTTGGTTTCCGCGATTGATTTCTGGACAACCAACTACGGTATTTTTGGATACAATGTAGCTGCCAATTCTGGCGGTACGTTCTGGCCGCGCGGTCTAAATTCATCGAACCCCAATCAGTACATCTTTGCGGGTGGAACCTGGTTCGGTGCCACGAAGCGGACTAAGGGCGGAACAAATGAATTCAAGAAACTGGTTACCATTTCCTATAACCCGAATTCGGGTCAATCGTGGATGGTTCCAGGTACGATATTGGACGGCAAAGCAATCCTTCGTGATGCGGCTGCAAGATCAAAGTACAGGACTTATTTTTCTCCCGATTTCAACTCGGGCGATGGGACAGATTTGTCAAATCCTACCTACCCTAAGTGGCCTATCTGGGATGCGTCGGTAAGCGATACCGTACAGTACAACAACTACTTCGGTACGTACATCCATGACATTTCTCAACGTACGCGCGAGTCGAATCCTGAAGGCCCTGCATTCATTTCAGGCGAAGATGTGTTCTGTGTGTACAAAGACACCGATCTAAGTGTATACGAAGGTGGTGCTGCAAGACGGTCTGGCGAAGGCTTCCCGTTAGGTCTTCAGGTTGAACAGATGATCTATTCTTGGGGCTTCGGAGACTACGCTGATTTCCTTTTTATAAAGTATGTCTATATCCACCCTCAAAGTTTTCCAGACACACTCTTTAATTGCTGGATGGCGGCGGTAATGGATGTCGACATCAGTACAAACGCACGTTCTCGTAATGGTGGTGCTGCTAATGATCGTGCTCGCTTTTACGCTGATGAGGATACCCTAAATCTTGCTGTGCAATGGTCTGAGGGTACAGTTGGCGAGGCCGGGCGCAACTTCGGATACTTAGGCTTCAACTTCCTAGAGAGCCCTGCTGTTGACGGCAACAGTTTTATCCGCAATGACAAAAAGAAATTTCCTGTTACAGAGCAGTTAGGTCTGCGCACCATGCAGAACTGGCCCATTGCGGTCGATCCACCCGAAAACACCGAACGTTATGATTTCATGGCGGCGGGTGATCGCGACGGTGATGATGCTGCAGGTGATCGCCGGCTTCTGATGGCAACTGGACCATTCCACATGCGCCCAGGAGATAGTGCAAGAATCGTTGTTGGCGTAATACTAGCGTCCACTGCAACTGGCCAAGACGCTACTGGTACGAACGACGACATGTCGGAGCTAATCCGTAAAGTTAGGTTTGCTCAAACAGTTTACAATACAAACTTCGTCGCACCCCGCCCTCCTGATCTTACCGTTATTAAGGGCATTGGCGATCCGAACGGACCCGCCGCATTCCCTGCTTGGGGATGGATTGGATTCAACAACGCTGTAGCTATACAATGGGATTCGACTGCTGAGTTATCTATCGATACTCTCGAGCGAGGACTCGACTTCATGGGGTATCGCATTTACCGTGCTCGTCGTCCAGAGCTTGATACATTCAGCGTTGACAACAACACAGGAAGCCTAAAAGGACCTCTTGGCTGGAAACAACTTACTCAATACCCACTCTCGCCAGCCTTTTTCAAGAATTCGACTGTCACTATTCCGAACTCATCGCTGTTGATAGACCAGTTCCAACTGGTTGACCCAATTACGCGACTTGATCGACAGTTCCTAGTCCGTCGGTTTGGCAGTAGCAACGAGCCATGGTATTCTTTCTTTACCAATCTTAGGAATGCGCGCAGTCGAAATTATCAGTACACTCTGTTGCCCAACGGTAAATTAGACGTGAGTAAATTCGATAAGCTCGACTCTATCGAATTCACGTACTACGCAGTCGAACGAGACTCTTTACCTGTCGTAACAAGAGGTGCAAACCAAGCCCTGAATGCGGCGCAAGCAACTATTGCTACCGATAGCCTAATAAAACTCATCCTTGGCCGCAAAGTCAAAGAGAAGCCAATTCGTTTCAGGGACACGCTGCACACCAGAAGTGCGAGCACAGGCCTAGATACGATCGTTGATATATTCCGACCATGGGATGAGACATATGAGGTGAGGCATAACGTCATCGCTACATATATGCGCCAAATAACGAACAATAGAACCTTCTTTGATTACGGTGATGATAATGGCAACGGCAAAGTCGATCTAAGTGCGAATCCAACAAGCACCGAACAGTTGCTTAATAACATCGACTACTATTATTCTGTGCGCGCTTACGATGAAGGTGATTTTCTCGCCCAATCTTCGCCAAAACTGAATAGTAAGGTGTTCGGACTCTCCAATGTTGTAAAGACGAAGCCGGTCGGCGCTCGGCCAGGCAAAGAAAATTCGTATTCAGTTGAGATCTCAGATGCTGATAGGGCGAGACTCGGAGGTATTTACAACATACGCCTGTTAGTAAATGATCAAGAACGCTTTGGCCAAGTCTTCGGTGGCCGAACTCTCCAGTTGGAATTTTTCCGATCCTGGTTTGCGATAGACCTAAAGACAGACGTCATAACAGATGCAGAAGTAGGCGGTTATACAGCAGTAATGGTTCTTCGCGACTCCACTTCTAAACAACTGTTCGGATTGTGGTCTAGCGCATTGCCACCAGAGCTTTGTAATTTTTCCCTTCGTCAACTGTTCACTGAAAACACCGAATCGTATGTAGACACACCATACGTCTCCACCGTCTACAATCAGGATGGTACTGTGGATAGAATCGACACGTCGACTTTTGCTCAGCCCGATAACAATGATCGAGTGATTCGTTACGGCCAGTATACGACCGCAGCCGATTGTCAATCCAATAAGTACGCTTTAGGCACTGTCGGTATTGCGTTCGACTACGCAATTCAACAATTTGGTGGCGTATATCGTTCAGAGCCGACGGTCGAAATCGTACAGGGTCCGAGTGGCATGTATCTCGGACGATCGAATGTCACATTGCCAGAAACATTCAAATCAGACTCACTTAATTCTCCTCCAAGAGAGTACAACTTCACGGATACTACATTTGTCTTCCGTGATCCTAATGGAACTGCCCAAGGATGGGATGCTTCGCATAACAACGGACCTGGAATATTCGAAATCGAGTTCGTTGAAGGTGGAACTCAAACGATTTCAACAACATTTCTAGCGGATACAGCACGCGAACCGGGGCAAACGGTAGTGACAAAGACGTTCGAAAACGTACCATTCCTTAACATGAGGGTCAGGAACATACGATCATATGTTCGGCAGGAACTTCAGCCAGATGGCTCAACGAAGGATGTGGTTGTTGAATATCCATTCGACTTCTCAGAATTCACCGTTCCTTTTGATACGACGCTCAACAATACGTTCTATCCGCAATCGCAACGTGTCCCACTTGACGGGTTTGCTGTGGCCGCGTACGGCTGGCGCAACTCACGCACGTTCGAATCATACACTCTGGCCTCTTCAAGACCTCTTGCTGCAAATTCAAATAGTTCAGCTCTGAGACCTGTTGCTACGGACAAATACTTCTTGTCTCGTGCTTTGTCGACGGATGGACGTGACACACTCGACTTCCTGCACACGTTTTCGATTGCAGGAACGCAGTGGACATTCGACTTTGCTGGACGTGGTCGTCGTAATGCAAGCATTGCAGGTAAGGCAGTCGAAGGGGGGGCACCCGTTCAACTTGCTCCGTTCCCGACTCAAGATTTTAAAGTTGGAGACAAAATTCGCTTGTCAACGCTCGGTGGTGCACTCGGATTCCCATTCGATCACACGAAAGTGTTCTTCAAGGTCGGTAATTCGGCATCGTCTGCTGGTGAGTACACAGACGAGCAGTTGAATCAAGTTCAAATCGTTCCTAACCCGTACTACGTTACTCATCAGGGTATACGATCATCTTTTGAAAGCAAACTATACTTCAGTCGATTGCCTGAGGTGTGTACGATAAGTATCTACACAACTGATGGAAGTCTGGTCCGCGTAATCGAGCACAACGAGACTACAAGTCCATCGCCGAACAAAATCGGAGCTGATATCTGGGATCTCTTGACGCTCAATAGGCAACGCATTGTTAGCCAAACACTTGTTGCGAAGATTGAGACTCCGAATGGCGCTTCGACAATCAAGAAGTTTACGATTATCGTAGGTGATGCACGCCTAACCGACGACACAGGAGAATGATCATGAACCCGACATACAGACACCTGAGTGTTGCCCTGTGCTCACTCATCTTCCTATTCTCCCATACTCAGACTTACGGGCAGGGGCAGGTCACGTCTATTACTGCGGGTGAGTTTACGAAGGTAGGTCTATCGGGCGGGCAGTTTCTCAAGATCGGCGTTGGAGCACGCGGAACAGGCATGGCTGGTGCATTCAGTGGCGTTTCAAATGACGTATCGTCGGTATTCTGGAATGCAGCAGGTATTGCCGATGTCAAAGCATACGCCGTCGATGTTTCACACACGTTCTGGTTTGCCGGCATGTCACACAGCTTTGCAGCCGGAGTAATACCGGTAAGCGAGAAATACAGACTAGCAGTAAGCTTCACATCGTTCAATAGTGGCGACATTCTAATCACAACTATTGAAAATCCCGATGGCGTTGGAGGTGGTACATACAACGTTGGTGACGTGGCTTTAGGCCTAACATTCGCAGGCTACCTTACAGACCAATTTGCCTTTGGCATCACTGCTAAATATGTAAATCATGCGTTTACTAGTGTTAGCGCAGGCGGCTTTGTGTTCGATGTTGGTACTCGATACAAGACAGGTTTCAAGGGTGTTACTCTTGGCTTCTCAATTAACAGCCTTGGAGGCGAGCAGGCATATACCGGCACAAATCTTAACGTTACCAAGACGGCGGTAGAAGGCGTTGGACAAAGCGCTATTGATATGCAAATTCAAACCTCACCATTTAATATGCCGTTGTCATTCAGAGCTGGTGTGGGCATTGACATGTTCGACGGCTTTGTTGCCGACGACGTTGAGATGGAAGACGGGGTCAAAGTGCATCAGTGGCTAGTAGCAGGAGACTTCGAAACGTTTTCTGATGTGCCCGAACAATTCGCCATTGGTACAGAGTACACATTCCGTGAATTTGTAAGTCTACGTGCAGGTTACCGCTTCGGACACAGCCAACTAGGCCTCGCAGGTGGCGTTGGACTTAAATATATCGGTGGCAGTTTTGATGGTTCGCTGGACTTCTCGATAAGCCCAACGCGTGATCTTGGACTTGTGAATCGCCTCGGCATCACAATGCACTTTAACTAGTTCTGTGCTTCCTCTTGCCTGTCTGATTTGCGGTCTTTTGGCCGCGGTGGTTCTATCGGCGGCGCAATCGCTCGATGTAATACCAGACATGAGTCAGTTAAGAGGAAGCGCTGGGCTAACTCGCTGGGAGTTTCACTACTCCTACGCCGACACCTCAACTAAATATGTTCGTAATACCAGCGGACAATACATTGGCGAAGTACATTTCAAACTTGAACTCGTCAGTACTGCGGGCGATACTTCTATTGCGGAATGGATTGCTGAAAACGCAAGTCCAACGCCAGTCACAAAACACGAGCGCTTCCTCACAGGCATACAAACCCTTTATCTTAAGCCCGCTCAATATTTGGCTCGGATATCGGCCGTCGACCTTGCCGACACGAGTAACGCTGTTCGAAATAGCTTCCCGATCGTTGTTCGCGAGTTCACGCCGAAAATCGAGATGAGTGACGTCATCTTTACTCAGAAGACTGTGCCTGGCGCAATCGATTCGCGCTTCATGCGCAACGGTGTGCAGGTGATGCCAAATTCGCGTCACGACTTCATCGGCAAAGACCCTTCACTCAGTGTGTATCTCGAAGTGTACAATACCAAATCGAATGGTGCAGATTCGATTGCCGTTGAGTATCGTATTTTAAATAATGTTAAAAACGAAGAGTTTGCAGTCCTGCGCCAACAACCAGGCTCGACCGAAGGTATTGCACAGCGTGTAGATATTCCAATCGACTTGCTCAACACAGGCGTTTATTATCTCGTTACAAGCATTAAGTCTACAGACCTAGTTACGACCTATGCCTCCGCTGCCGATCGCTTCTTTGTTCTGAACCCCGATCTACCACCAATTGCAGCACCAAAACTTACCGAAGAGGAACTGTTTACTAATTCAGAATGGTCCGTAACCGAGGGTACTCGGCTGGCACTTGAGCTTGAACTCTCTGACGTTATTGCCACTCCAACGGAGCGCACAACGCGCAAGGCGTTAACGGAAACACGAGCGCAGCAGAGGTACTTGTTTAATTTCTGGAGTTCTAGAGACCCCGATCCTTCTACGATGGAAAATGAACGACTCATTACATTTCGTGAAATGTTCGAACGAGCTCAAAAATTCTACGGAAATCCTACCTTTCGCGAAGGGTGGAGATCTGACCGTGGCCTTGTCCTTATGAAGTACGGCATACCTTCGGAGATAGAACAATACGTGCAGTCGATAGATACAAAACCATACGAAGTATGGACATATCGCAATCTTCAAGGTGGCGTGGCATTCTATTTTGTCGATTACCAACTCATGCAAAACCATAAGCTCGTGCACTCTACGTTGCGTGGAGAAATACGCAATGAAAAATGGCGCGAAATGTACGCAAAGCCATTTGGCTCTGACCCCAATGCAACTGCACGCTAATGTCACTCGCTCCAAATCCTTGGCGCCGTAATGTCGTTCTCTGATGAGGTTGTTGCGAATGCATTGCTGTCGCTGGGTGGTCTGTCACGGACACTTCCGGCAGGGGGCCGAAAGGGTCTAGGCAAATACTTCGGCAAAGCAATGATGCTCGCCAGCGCAAAGCGACTTGCCATCACACGTGACAACGTACTAAATGCTTTTCCGCAACTCTCCGATTCTGAACGTCGTTCCATTGTTCACGAAGCATATCAGAATCTCGGCATCGTTCTCGCCGAAGTGCTTGCCATGCCGTCGCTAACGCGCGAACAAGCCGCTGCAGCTGTGGTGTTCCCGAATATCGAATTGTTGCGCAGTAGAGTGGAGCAGCGTAAGTCAACGATTCTTGTTAGTGCCCACTATGGGAACTGGGAATACCTTGCAATGTCGGGCGGTGTGCAACTCAATACGTCGCTCACGATTGTTGTCCACCCGCAGCGCAACGAACGTGTTTCAACAATACTAAACTCGTATAGAACACGCTTCGGCAACAACGTTGTCTCTATGCACAATGCCGCACGGACGCTCATTCGCACTATTCAGGATGGTGGTACCATTGCGTTTCTCGTCGATCAACATGCAGATCCTGTGCGTGATGCATGGATCGATTTCTTCGGCCGCGCAACACCTACATACGAAGCACCTGCTGCTCTCGCGCTGCGCTACAACGTACCAATCATGACTGCGTTTGCAGAACGTATGGAAAATGGGTCGTACGCAGCCCCTTTACATGAAATTCCGATGGACGATCTGGAAAACTCAGCAGATGGAATTCGCACGCTCACAGAACGGCACGTGCGTGCACTCGAAGAGGCGATTCGTAAACGGCCCGGACTCTGGTCGTGGCAACACCGACGGTGGCGCGATAGCGACAGACTAGTCGACATGAGCACGTTGTCGAACTCTCGCATATGACAATCGCCATCATTCAAACCGCATTTCTCGGCGATGTGCTCCTCACATTGCCATTGTGCGCTGCGTTGCGCCAGCAGTTTCCAGATGCGCACATTGTGTTTATTACAACACCTGCAGCGGCAAGCTTTGTAACCGGACTCAACTACGCCGACGAAGTGGTTGCATTCGACAAACGCGGCGAACACAAGGGTGGTAAGGGGCTGCGTAAACTCATAGCCGAACGTTGTGCACATGTCGACGTTGCTCTCGTGCCACACACCTCGTTTCGGACAATGCGCCTTGTGCATGCGATGCACCCCAAACACACGGTGACGTTCAACACGACATGGACACGTTGGTTGCCGCGAACAACTGTCATTAAGTACCCACGTGCCTTGCACGATGCAGATAGGCATTTGCAGCTGCTGCGCGGACTAGACTCCGTTCAAGTTCCAACGAAGGAAGATGTAGGGCGCCTAAAACTTTTTACAGACGCTGATTTGACTGGTAAGGCGGGCATCGGTGGTGGATATATAGTGCTGGCCCCTGGCACGGTGTGGCCCACCAAACAATGGCCGCTGGAATACGTTAACGAGCTGGCTTTGCAGTTGGCTGAGCAAAATCGGCGTGTAGTTGTGATAGGCGATGCCTCGGTACGGGGGTGTGTGAAGGCACGTGAGAATGTCTTGGATTTGGCCGGACAGACCACGTTAAGGCAGGCTGCGGCGCTGATTGCAGGTGCTTCGATTGTGGTTGCTAACGATAGTGCACCGCTGCATATCGCATCTTTGCAGGGTGTTCCTGTTGTTGGAGTGTTCGGGCCGACCGTGCGCGAGTTCGGATTTGGTCCGTTCGGCATGTTCTCACGCATCGTCGAACGAACCGATTTGCCTTGCCGACCATGCAGCAGTCACGGCACCTTGAAGTGTCCGATTCGAACACATGAGTGCATGCGATCAATCACATCACAACACATACATAGTGCGGTAACAGACTTACTTGAACAAGCGCGGTGATTGAACAAGCGCGGTGACAGATTTACTTGAACGAAACGGATTATCGACATGAAAACAAATAGACCAGGAAAACGCGCTCCGAAACCAGAACCCGAAGAAGGACCCGCCGTCCCCATCCGCTTGAATCGTGTAATTGCCGACGCAGGCATTGCGTCGCGCAGGCATGCAGATCAGCTTATCTCGGAAGGCAAGGTTGTTGTAAACGGACGTATCGTGAATGAGCTTGGCACGAAGGTTACGCTCGATGATCAGATAAGCGTGAACGGCGAACCAGTTACGCGCACAAAACATCTCACGTATGTCATTCTCAACAAGCCGAAGAACTACATCGCAACGTCGAGTGATGAGCTGGGAAGATTAACGGTATTCGACATCGTGAAAATTCACACGAGGTTGTTTACGGTCGGACGTCTCGACAGAAATACAACGGGTGTGCTTTTGCTGACAAACGATGGCGATCTTGCACACAGGCTCATGCACCCACGTTACGCCATACCACGTGTGTACAAGGCCGCTCTCGATGCGCCACTTCGGTCAGACCACGCCAAAAAGATTGCCGCAGGTGTCGAGCTCGAGGACGGTCCGTCGCAGCCCTGCAACATCATGATCGACCCAAGCGACCGCAGCAGTGTAATTCTCGAAATCCATGAAGGACGTAACAGAGAAGTGCGTCGAATATTCGAGTCGCTCGGCTACGAAGTAAAACGTCTCGATCGTAAACAATATGCATTTCTTACAAACCGCGGCTTAAACCGCGGCGAATACCGGCACCTTACACGCGAAGAAGTACACGAACTCAGGAAGATTGTTAATCTAACATGAATTTCCTGAATCCATTTGTGCTGTTTGGAATGCTAGCTGCGGGTATACCGCTGGTGTTGCATCTGCTAAACCTGCGAAAACTTCGCACGGTTGAATTCAGCACGTTACGGTTTCTAGAAGAGTTGCAGCAAACACGGGTGCGCAATCTGAAGCTTCAGCAGATTCTGCTGCTCATTCTGCGGACGCTCATCATTGTGTTTGCAGTGCTTGCATTTGCGCGGCCGACCATTCCTGGCAATCTGCCTTTGCTTGGTGCTCAGCAACGTGCTAGCGTTGTTATACTAGTTGATAATTCGGCGAGTATGGAAGCTGCCGATCAACAAGGACCCCGTTTGCGTCAGGCGCTTGCTACAGCGCGACAGATTGTGTCGTCGTTAAAAGATGGCGACGAGGTTGCAGTTCTGCCCCTCTCGGGCTTTGATGCTCAACGCACGGTCACGTTCACCAGCACGTTTACCGTTGCACGCGAGATGATCGATCGCATTGCAGTTGCAGATGATAGGTCCGATCTGCCACGCATGTTGCGCGTGGTAGACAAGCTGTTCAAAGAGGCACGACACGTCCATCACGAGGTCTTTGTTATTAGTGATATGCAGACGTCGCTAACACGTCGTGATGCATCCGATTCTGGAGTTGTTCTAGCCGATGGCGCTACGATGTTCGTAGTGCGCATTGGTGATGGTCTAACCGCACTCGAGCAGAACCTTAGCGTCGATAGTCTGAACGTAATCACTAAACTGTTTCAGCCCGATAAACCAGTAGAGATTGAAGCCATCATTCGCAACGGCAGCAAAACAGATGCAGTTGGCATTCCTGTAAGTATGGCATTCGACGGCGTGCGCGTTGCGCAGCGAGCAGTTGATGTCCCAGCAGGAACCACGCGCAGTGTTGTTGTAGCTGCTCCTCCGCAGCGACGCGGAATTATTGCAGCACATGTCGAAGTCGAAAACGATGCTATCGACCGCGACAACATTCGATACGCTGGAATCATCGTACCACCACGTGCTCGGGTGTTGCTTGTTGGTGCTCAATCTGATATCATGTTTTTGCGCACAGCACTTTCGCTTCCGGGAATGGAGCAAGCATCACCTGAAGTGAGCATTGCCAATACGGCAGCAGAAGCAGCTTCGCGACTGGGCTCTACGGACGTTGTAATGATTAGCGGATCGGCGATGTCAACTGCCGACGCAGCAGTATTCAAACAATGGGTTGAACGTGGTGGTGGCCTCGTTCTCTTTGCAAATGAAAGTCCATCTATTCTTCAGGCCCTCCCGTCGTTTGGCTTCACACCGGGTGCCATTCGCAGTGCCCCTGCCAATGAACCTTGGACAGTCACATCTATCGATCGTTCGCATCCACTCTTTGTAGGGGTCTTCAAAGGGGCTGATGAAAAACGCATGGTAGAATCGCCACGCATCGAACGTCAGTTACCAGTAACGGGTGGTGTTACGATTATGAGTACGTCGGCCGGACCGCTTATTAGCGAGAGCACGATTGGTGGCGGACGTGTACTGTTTGTAGCAATCCCGCCGACCCTTACCTGGAGCACCTTTCCAGTAACAGGATTGTTCGCAGCAACTGCTGTACGGATGTCTATGTATTTGCTTATGCCACGCGATGCCGGACTCGAGGCGGGTGTCGGCGAACCCGTATCGGCGCCCGTCCCTCCACGCCATGTAGGCGTCGAATCGTTCCTGATGCGCGACGTGTCGGGTATTACGACAAACGTGCGATCTGTGCGTATGCCGTCGGCGACGTTGTTAACGGTGCCCGCTCAACCGGCTGCAGGAGTAGTAAAGATTTCTACTACCGACTCTGCAAGCGTTATGACTGTGGCCGTGAATGTCCCTAATGACGAGTCGATACTCGACTTCCTTTCGCCTAACGCACTTGAGTCGTCTGTAAAGTCTATCGTCAGCTCCCCAGACAATGTTGTAATCGTATCCGACGCCTCAAACGTCTCAGCAGCCATTTCTTCGGCACGCACAGGCTCTGAACTGTGGCCGTTGTTTGTTGTGCTTGCAATTCTTTGTGCATTTGCAGAGATGCTTGTTTCGGCCTTTTTCGCGCGCGAACCCGCTGCGGTACCCGCATAGCCAACTGCTGTGTTGCATCCGAATGCTCATCCCGAGGTAGAGTCACTGCGCAAGCGGTGTGCAGACTTACGAGCCACATTAAAAAGCACGGTTGAAGAGTATGTGCGACTGACGTCAGAGGAGCACACGCGTTTGATGCATGTGTACGATGTGAATTTTGGCGCAATTGAACGCATGCGACAACAACTCACACTTGCATGTGCAGAATTATTCAGGCGCGTCGAACTGCTCAGCATTAAGGTCGCTCGTGGAGAAACAATTACGCCAGAGATTGTTGTGCTAATCAACAAGGTCGTCGATAAAGAATACGAGCGACTGTATCAACGTTTGAGCGATGCCTCGCGGCTCGAGCGTGAACGGCGTGAAGCGTCGGCAAACGAGTACGGAAACACCGCCGACGAAGCCGAACTGACAACGATGTACAGAACACTTGCCAAGCGGCTGCACCCGGATGCAGTGGGCGATGATGCCAATCGAAGACGTGAGTGGGATAGGGTGCAGGACGCCTACGGACGCCGTAATGTAGTGCGCCTTCGAGCACTTCTTGCAACGATGCCGGGTGCAGATGACGATCTTCGCAGCGAAGGTTCGATTGATACGCTGCGTGCAGAGGCCGAGTCTCTCGAGACAAAACTTCGCATTGAGAAGCGCCGATTGCAGAGATTACAGTCGCAAGAGCCGTTTTCGATTGCAGCAGAGCTCGACAACGAAGCGTGGCGCCGTCGGCACAGCGAAGAACTGCAAAACGCTGTCGAAGCAAAACGCAAGGAGCTCGAATTGCACCGCGTACAGTATGTCGAATTGGCGAATGCAGAGGTGCCGTTGCACACACCGGCGCCCGGGTCGGATAAGGACTTCGATTCTGATTTTATGGACAATACGTACTTTGGAGCACGATGAAGCAATCGCCACCATTGCCCGCTGACAACACCTACAACATTGAGCAGCGCGACGAGCAGATTCTCGGAACAACTGCTAACATTATTTACGAAGTGTCGTTCGAGCGAGCAGCACAACACATCGTGCATGTTCGTATGCGCATATTCAAGGTCAACAGCTCTGAACTTACGGTTGTGATGCCATCCTGGACACCGGGCTCGTACAAGATTCGCGACTATGCAGGTTATCAGGGCAACGTCACCGTCGCGAGGATTGAAGGCGCGGCTTCGTCACCCGCCGCATTTCGGTGGCGCGACAAAGCGGCGATGGTTATCCAGACCGAAGGTGCAACCGAGATAGAAGTATCGTACCTCGTCTATGGTTATGAGCGTACAGTCCGCACAAATCACATCAATCGCAATCACGCATTTATTGTCCCTGCCGCTACATTCATGTACGTCGAAGGCCGCACAAACGAAATTCATCATGTGCTGTTAAAACACGACACACAGCAATGGTCGCAAGTAAGTACGCAGCTTTCAAGAGTTCTCAAGGATGGTCAGCCGCAGCCGGGCATACTCTTTGGTGCGCTGAACTACGACATCCTTGTAGACTCACCTCTTGAGATTGGCAATCACCGCGTTGCAACATTCGAACGCAAGGGAGCAAAACACGAAGTCGCAGTTGTTAGTAATCAGAACGTCGAAGTCGAATGGCTGGCACGCCAGATCGAGCGCATCGTAGATGTCGTAGCCGACATGTTTGGCGGCGTTCCGTACGATCGTTATGTCTTCATTGTACATGTGTTTCCTGGTGCAAGTGGCGGACTCGAACATGCACGATCTTCGGTGAACGCATGCGACCCGGTTGCGCTTCTCGACAAAGCAAGAGCGAAAGATTTACTTGCGCTTTTATGTCACGAGTTTTTCCACCTATGGAATGCAAAACGCATACGGCCAGTCGAATTAGGTCCGTTCGATTACACCAAGGAACAATACACCACAATGTTGTGGCTTGTAGAAGGATTCACTTCGTATTACGACGACTTGATTTCTTTTCGTTGTGGGTTCCTAACTGAATCAGAATATCTCGGCGTTCTCTCATCCGAACATTTGGCACGACTTATGCGTGTGCCCGGCAGAAACGCGATGTCGGTGCGCGACAGCTCGTACCTCGCATGGTTGAAACTTTACATGCAAAGTCCGGACGCCAACAACCGCTTCCCCTCGTACTACCTTAAGGGGGGCATCGTGACGTTGCTCCTCGACTTGTACATCATAGACCATACCGACGGCAAGTTCACTCTCGACCACGGATTACGTGCTTTGTGGGAGAATTATCAAGGGTCTCCCGAAAAGGGGCTAACAGAGCACGATGTAATTGCAATACTCGAGCGAGCCACGGGCACGCAGCTTCGAGATAGACTTATGTCGTGGCTCGACTCCACAGCAGAGCTGCCATACGACGAAGTCTTAAAGCCCCTTGGCCTCCGCCTTACCACAAAGCCCGTGCAGCGAGACGCAATAACCTTCGGTGAGAATCGTGCATTTGCCTCGGTTCCCAATCCAGTGTTTACCGGCTTGATATGTGCCGATGTCAACGGAAGGGTCGTTGTCCGTGGGGTCGAAGACGGCTCTCCTGCACAAACCGCCAGATTTGGAATCGACGATGAGCTTTTGGCTGTGAATGGCCTGCGCATTGCAGGTGTTGCTCATCTGGATCAACTTCTTCAGTCCGTCGGTACCGCGGCCTCGACAATCACCGGCCAAACAGACGGCATTGTGTTTGCCACGTCGCTGAAACCCGAGAACGTAACGTCGTATGTCATAGAATCGGTCGAGAATCCGGACGAACGTCAACGCTTGATGCGCTCCACCTGGCTAAAACGCTCTCTATAACATTCAAACCCCTTAACCAGCCCTTAACCAGCCCTTAACCAGCCCTTAACCAGCCCCTTACCTGAAACGCCGCTCATTCATATTGCCGCTCTTACTTGCCTCGCTGCTTTTAACGAGTGCGTGTTCATGGTTCGATAATCAGACCACATTTTTTAACACGTACTATAATGCCAAGCGCATTATGGCCGAGGTTGAAGATGAGTTTGCTTTTCAGGACGAAAACAAGCGCACAAAGCCACGTCTTCTTGTTCAGCCAATTGAAGGTGTAGAGGCAGAAACAACGGCTTCGGCCAAGGGTGCGGGCACGATGAATTTCTTGCGTGCTTTTGTTGTCGAGAAAACAAAGCTACAGCCCATGGCTACCAAGGTCGATTCGATTTTAATCAAGGGCTCGAAGGTCCTGGCCAATCATCCGAAGTCGAACTATGTCGAAGGCACGCTCTTCCTTATGGCAAAGAGCTACTTCTTTCGTCAGGAATGGGTCGCCTCGCAGCAGAAGTGCCTAGAAGCAGTCGAGAAATTTCCGGACGGCGACCTTTCGCCCGACGTGCATTTGCTGCTCGCCAAGGATTATCTCCTACAGCGGAAGATTTCTCAAGGCAAGCAGGCTCTCTCTAAGGCAATCGATGTTGCATGGTACAAAGACCGTTATGACATCTTAAGCGAAGCCTTTCGCATGCAAGCCGAGATCGAGCTCGAAGGCGGGGATGTAGACAAAGCTGTTCAGCCATACAAACAAGCTATTGCACAAAGCGAAGACGATGAGCAGCGAGCCAAGTGGCAGGTAGATCTTGCCTCTGTTTATTATAAACTCGGCGAATGGAAGCTTGCAGAAGAGAACTTTAAGAAGGTATTCGAATACACGCCCGATCCGCTCGCGCAGTTCGAAGCTACATTGTACCGCGGTGCTGCATTGGCTAAGCTCGGACGATTTGATGAGGCCGACGCGTTGTTTGGCTCGCTTGAAAAGAGTAAGAACTTTGATGAGTGGGCGAGCTTCATTGCAGCAGAGCGCATTTCACTCGATAGGCAACGTACGACCGACAAGAACGATCCAGCTTTAATCGCGCAGGAGCGAAAGGCCGATACAAGCTTTGTGGGACGTCCAGAGCTCATGGCCCAGGCTTTTCAAAAAGCCATGAGCCTTTACAAACAGTCCAAGTACGAAGAAGCATTAAAGTATTTCGCCAAGGCCAAGGTTGTACGCACACCTGTGTACGAGGTCGCCAACAAATACTTCACGCTCATCAAACAATGGGAAGAACAGCATCATAAGATTGGCGGACTCCGTGCTGTGATCCCCGAGAAGGCAGGCATCGCCGATTCGATGCAACGTCAGAAAGCCCGCGAGTTTTTCTCACTTGGTCGTATACACGAGCAGATGAGCAATCCCGATTCTGCCCTAATGTATTTCAGGTTCGCATACGACAGCACAACTGTTGGTGATGAGAATCGTGGCCGGTATCTGTACGCACAGGCACGACTTATCCGCGAGAACGAACCCGAAGCGGCCGATTCGCTTCTTGCCATCATCACCGATAAGTATCCGAAAACAGAAGTCGCTCGTGAAGCGTTTTCATCGTTGGGTTTCAGTCAAGATGCACAGGTCGACGATGCGGCAGAGTTATACCGATCGGGCAATAGTTTCCGTCGCATTAAAGACTACAACTACGCTACGCGGCAGTATCTGGCAATCGTAGCAAACCACGGCACAAGCGACATGGCACCAAAGGCGCTTTACGCGCTGGGCTGGATGTACGAGCGAGATCTCGTGAATAACGACAGCGCAATCTTTTACTACGAACAACTAGTCGAGAAATATCCAAGGTCTGTGTATGCAAAAGACGTCAGGCCAAGTGTAGAATATGCCCTAGCCAAGCGCAACGGCGTCGAAGTCGCCGACTCGCTCTTGTTGCGCGATCTCGACGACGAATTATACAAGCGTGGTAAAGCAGGTGAGCTGGATGCACTACAACAGCTCATCAAGAACAACGAAGATGCTCTGGATATCAATGTGCCTGGGCTGAACAACATACCCGGGATTAATATCCCCACAATTCCTGGAATCAATCCTCAAAAAATGCCGGGTCAGTTACCGGGTCAGTTACCGCCAGGCGGCAGACCACCCGATTCTACGGGAACCTCACCAACAGTGGTTATGCCGAAAAAGCCATAGTCGTGTAGGGCGCCGCTCGAGCAAGGGTCGCTCGAGCAAGGGTCGCTCGAGTTAAAACTCGAGCTGGGTCTGAAGGCTTATTTCTTCGAGGATAGTCGAAACCTGCAGGCAATCGTTGATTTCACCCTCGAACACCATAGCCTTACCTCGATGGTGCACCTCGTAGGTGAGGGCTTCTGCAAGGGTGTAGGAGCAGCGAGTGGCGGCTATTATCTGGTTAATGACCTCGTCGAAGGAGTGCTCTTCGTCGTTAAAAAGCAGCACCCGGACGGGTGCGGCAACGGCTACTTCCTCGTCAAACTGCGAGTCTTCCTGACCGAACGGATATGGTGCTTCAGTAATCATGGTGTCTTTCGCTCGCAAATTTACGAAAACAGCTATCTTTGTCATCCTATTATCTGCTCACACCTCATTCTGGAAAACGTCATGACGACTGAAGAGTTTCTGCGTCGCCTAGACGCTATCGTCACCGATCGCCACATGCTTCAACATCCGTTCTATATCATGTGGAACGAAGGAGCACTTACCATAGACATGCTTCGCGAGTACGCCAAGGAGTATTACCATCAGGTAGCTGCTTTCCCAACGTACGTGAGTGCTACGCATTCGAACTGCGATGACATCGAGATTCGTCAGATGCTGCTCGAAAATCTCATGGAAGAAGAACACGGTCCGAACAACCACCCAGAACTCTGGCTTCGTTTCGCCGAGGGTCTTGGCGTGAAGCGCGAGGAAATAGCGGGACGTCGCTTCCTTCCGCACACACGTGCTTCGGTTAGCATTCTAAAAGAACTTGCTCGCCGTGACAATCCTTCTGAAGGCATTGCAGCATTGTATGCGTACGAATCGCAGATTCCTGAAATATCGACTACAAAAATCGAAGGACTCAAAAAATGGTATGGCGTTGATGCCAGCCAGGCGTTGGAGTTTTTTGCGGTTCACGAACATGCAGACGAGATTCATCGCATTGTAACACGCGAGGCACTTGCTAAAATGTGTCTTAGCGACGAGCAGAAGCAAACTGCACTCGACGCAGCTCGTGAAGCTGCCGATGCATTCAATCTTCTGCTTGATGGTGTGTACACCACTTGGTGCTCCACCGACAAGGTGTCGATGAACTGATGCGGCATTAGGACATTCCCATTTTATGTGCCGCTTCGTTGCCTACATAGGTCCGCCGATACTGGCGGACGACCTTCTTTACAAACCGAAATTTTCCCTCGTTACGGCACAAAGCCTCAACGCCGGTGAAATGTCGGTTACAGTTAATGGTGACGGCTTCGGCATCGGATGGTATGCGCCGCAGCTTGATAACGAACCGTGCGTTTTTAGAAGTATCAAGCCTGCGTGGAGCGATGGCAATCTTCGCAACCTTGCACGTAAGATTAGTTCGCCATGTGTGTTCGCTCACGTTCGCGCGGCATCACCAGGTCTAACGGTAGAAGAAGTAAACTCGCACCCTTTTGCTTGTGGCCAGCTAATGTTCATGCATAACGGTGTTCTTGGTGGATACAAACAGATTCGTCGGCGCTTGCTGCGTCACCTGAACGACATCGCCTACGATGCCATTCAGGGGTCGACAGATTCGGAGCATATGTTCGGACTGTTTCTGAACCACGTTAAAGACCCACACGGACATGTTACCTGCGAAGAGATGGTGTACGCGATGGGCAAAATGTTCGAAGATCTAAGCACGCTGTTAACAGAAGCTGAAGTACGCGCACATTCATACCTGAACCTTGCTGTCACAAACGGTACAAGTCTTATTGTTGTGCGTTACACGACTAACCCGAATGTTCAGCCGGCCTCGTTGTACTATATGCACGGACGTGAGTATCATTGCCGCGGTGAAGCATGTATGATGGAGCCGACGTATGGAAAGCCCAGCGCAATCGTTGTGGCTTCGGAACCATTCACGGCACGCAGGTCAGACTGGATGAAGGTAGAACGCAATAGCATGATGGTTGTAGACGAAACGATGCGCATCCATTTCCATCATGTGCAAATGGACATTGAGAAACTGGATTTCGAATCCATAGTAACGGAACTCGGATGACGCCCAACTACGCAGCACTGATACTGCTCTTTCCACTCATCGGCTTCTTAATCATTGGGCTGTTTGGCAAACGCATTGCCAACGAGAAACTCATTGGCATCATTGGTAGCGGAGCCATTCTAGCCTCGTTCTGTGTTGCCATTACAGTGTTCATGCAACTCGTTCATAACGACCCCGAACATCGTACGTTCATCGTGACACTATACTCGTGGATTGCAACAGGCAGTTTTTCCGTCGACATCGCATATCAAATTGATCAGCTGTCAATTCTGTTTACGCTCATCATTACGGGTGTTGGCTTTCTCATTCATGTGTACTCGATTGGGTACATGCATGGTGACAAGGGCTTCCCACGGTTCTTTGCGTATCTGAATCTCTTTGTCTTCATGATGTTGAATCTGGTGCTTGCCAGCAACTTCCTTCTCACGTTCCTTGGATGGGAAGGCGTTGGTCTCGCATCGTATCTCCTCATTGGATTTTGGTACGATCGCAAGTTCGCGGGCACAGAGATTACATGGACGGGTGATGCTGCAAAGAAGGCCTTCATTGTAAATCGTATTGGTGACTTCGGTGTGCTGCTTGCGATGTTCATGTTGTTTAATGTTTTCGGGACGCTCGACTACCTGGCTATTAATGGTCAGGCAACCACGGTCTGGGCTTCGGGTGACACAGCAGTTACGATAATTACGCTCCTGTTATTCCTCGGCTGTATGGGCAAAAGCGCACAGATACCTCTCAGCGTTTGGCTCCCAGATGCAATGGCGGGCCCGACACCCGTTTCCGCCCTCATCCATGCCGCCACCATGGTCACATCGGGTATTTTCCTGATTGCTCGCACGAACGTCCTGTTTGCTCTATCTCCGACAACAATGGCTGTCGTTACAGGCATTGGAATTTCTACAGCATTGATCGCGGGTACAATAGGCATTGTGCAAAACGACATCAAGAAGGTCCTTGCATACTCGACTGTTTCGCAGCTGGGTTTTATGTTCACTGCCCTAGGGGTTGGTGCATTTACCGCAGGTGTGTTTCATGTAATGACGCATGCCTTCTTCAAAGCGCTGTTGTTTCTAGGTGCGGGCTCTGTTATTCACGGCATGCACCATGAGCAGGATATTCAGAAGATGGGCGGACTCAAAAAGCACATGCCCATTACGTACAAGACTTTCTTAATCGGCACGCTTGCAATCTCTGGCATTCCATTCTTCGCTGGCTTTTTCTCCAAAGATGAAATCCTGTTGTTTGCATGGCTCAACGGCAGCCCCTTACTATGGAGCCTTGGCGCCTTCGCAGCATTCTGTACTGCGTTTTATATGTGGCGTTTAACATCGCTCACATTCCATGGCGAGGAACGCTTCGATCAGCATCATCTGCATCCGCACGAGTCGCCTGCAACGATGACAATTCCGCTCATCATTCTTGCAGTTCTCTCGGCATTCGGTGGGTTCCTTGGTATGCCGCACGTGATTGGACACGTCATTCATTTCCCGAATCTTCTCGAGTCGTGGCTCGAGCCGATCTTCGCAACTGGCGTCGGACTTATTGCGCATCACGCAGAACCGTCGGCGTCGTTCGAAATTATTCTGATGACAGTGAGTGTGTGTATTGCAATTGCCGGGATCTTTCTGGCGCAAAGCATTTACGGAAAAGGCACTGAACGTGGACGCGTATTGGGTGCAAAGCTGTCCGGCATTTATCGACTGCTCTGGAATAAATACTACATCGACGAGATCTACCATTTCACGATCGTAGCGCCAGTGGTTGGTTTGTCGCGAAGCTTTCTGTGGAAATTTATCGACGTCGGTGTTATCGATGGAATCGTTAATGGCTCTGCGCGAGTTATTGGCTTCACAGCAGAAAATCTTCGTCGATTACAAGGTGGCGTGGCACAGAACTATGCACTCCTCATGATGGTGGGCATTATTACGCTTATCGCTCTCGTAACAATCCCGATGCTACGCTGACGTCCGCGGTACCTGTGTCCAACCAACTCCAAACATTGCGTCTGTTATTCTTCGGCATCCTAAGTGTTCTTGTAACACATGTTGCTTTTGCTCAGAACGCTGTTGCTCAGAACGCTGTTGCTTCGATCGAAGTCGTTACAGTACAGGATTTACAGACTCGCATAGAGCGTCCGTCCGACACAACATATGTCGTAAATCTTTGGGCTACGTGGTGCAAGCCATGTGTTGCCGAACTCCCATACTTCGAACGTTTATCAAAAGAGCAATCGTACAGTCCAGTGAAGGTGCTGCTAGTTAGCGTAGATGCGAAGAAGGACCGCGAAACAAAGCTGGAACCTTTCATAGCCAAACGTGGATTCACGGCCGAAGTGCTGCAGTTGTGGCCCGTTGCAATAGACGATATAGACTCTTCATGGAGCGGCGCAATTCCGGCAACGCTGATTGTTAAGGGGCTTCGAAAAAGTTTTTTCGAGAAGGAATTCACATTTGACGAACTCAAGCTCACAGTAGAGAAATTCATCGGGTCGGAGAAGTAGAGAAATTCATCGGGTTCGGAGAAGTAGACAAATTCATCGGGTTAGAAAAGTAGTCGGTTACATCAGCTCAGAGAAGTAATTATGAAAAAACACGAACGAACGCTTGCGATGAAAAAACGAACGGTTGGAACCAACACTTTGAGAATCGGAACGATGGTATCGTTTCTCTTTGCAGTGACGTTAGGCCTTATGCCAGTAATGGCTATCGATCTACCAGAAGGTGCAAAGGTTGGAGATGCAGCACCTGACTTTATTCTAAAGAATACCGACGATAAGCGTGTAGGACTCGCCAGCTATGCAGAAGCAAAAGGTATCATCCTTGTGTTCACATGCAACACGTGTCCGTACTCCGTCAAATACGAAAACCGCATTATTGCCCTCAACGAAAAGTTTTCGAAGAAGGGCTTTCCTGTCGTCGCTATCAATTCGAACGATCCGTCCGTGATGCCCGACGATGCACCCGACCACATGAAACAACGTGCACTTGACAAAAAGTTTACGTTTCCGTATCTCTTCGACGAAACACAAAGTGTTGCAAAGGCATATGGTGCGCGTCGAACACCCCATGTGTATGTATTGCAGCGAACACCGCGCGGATTTTCGATTGAGTACATAGGCGCAATTGATGAAGATCCGGACGAAGAACAGGCGGCAAGACCAATGTTTGTAGATAAGGCTGTCGAGGCCCTGCTCGCCGGAAAAAAGCCGGAGCCATCATTTACCAAGGCTATTGGGTGTACCATCAAGTGGAAAAAGAGCTGATCGTGCGTATCTTGGTTTGAGTTGATGAACAACGTCGCGCCAAGTGGTCGACTTTTAGTTGTGTCCATTCCCATTGGGAATGATGACGACATCACCCTCAGGGCTATCAAAGCCCTCGGTGCATCCGACGTAGTTGTTTGTGAAGAGGAGCGGGAAGGGCGGCGTTTGCTGCGGTTATTGGACTTGCAAAAACCACTGCAAGAACTAAATGAACACTCCGACTCATCCGATGTCCAATCGATTTTAGACCTTCTTAGTAGTGGATCGGTTGTCGCTTTAGTCAGTGATGCTGGGACGCCACTGCTCGCCGATCCAGGTCAGGTTCTGATTCGACGATGCTTGGCGCATGACATAGGAATTGAAGTTGTTCCTGGCGCCTCTAGTATTCTTACCGCCGTAGTTCGCAGCGGCTTTGATTGTGGCGCATTTTTATTCGCAGGGTTTGTAAGACGCGTCGAAGAAGAACGGCTCGAAGATTTTCGAAAGCTTGCTTCAGAACCGCGGACAATCATCCTTCTTGAAGCCCCTTACCGGCTACGACAATTGCTATCATCTGCCGCAGCTATCATGCCTGAGCGGCGCGCATACGTGGGCTGTAACCTCACGATGCCATCGGAGACACATCATTACGGGACGATTGCCGAATTATCGGCCAAATTCACAGAGAAAACATTTAAAGGCGAGTTCGTGGTTTGCATTCAAGGCACCACGGCCGCTCATCAACCAATGATAGACGATATGCAGACTAATGACTCAGGACGCGGGCGCGGTGGGAAACGACGGGGCGGCCCCGGCGGACAACATCCACCACAGGGACGTCCACCAAGGGGTGACAGCCCCAAACCGTGGCCAGCTCCAAAAGCGAATTACGACGACGAACAACCACGCGACAACGCAGGTGTGAATGGCTACGCACCAACGCCTCGCCCGTACGATCCAAACCGAGAACAGCGGCCATCACGTCCGCAACGTCAGGGCGCACCGCGCCGCGAGGGCCAAGGCGGTCCACGTCGCGATGGTCCAGACGGCCCACGTCGCGATGGTCCAGACGGCCCACGTC